>ERZ808051.620-NODE-620-length-34854-cov-5.093596_pt1 | contig 34854 bp, 35 predicted proteins | sample MGYA00380199_ERZ808051 | MGnify/ENA primary metagenome ERZ808051 (study PRJEB31490, sample SAMN06133391) | mouse gut metagenome | isolation source: J11 | host: mice | place: China: Chengdu | collected 2015-05 ...
TGATAATCATCACATTGATGGAGCTGTCCGACGCAAAGCGGTCGATCTCCGTCAGCTGGGCGGAGTTGTAAATGAAAAAGCGTATCTTCTTCCCATACTCCTCCGCAAAATGCTCCTGGGTCATCTCAAAGGACTTATACACGCCCTCACGAATGGCCACACTGGGAACGACCACAATGAACTTACTCCAGCCATAGTGCTTATTCAGCTCAAACATAGTCTTGATGTAGGTGTAGGTCTTGCCGACGCCAGTCTCCATCTCAATGGTGAGGTTATAGCCATTGGCCCGCCCCTCCAGCTTGTCCGACGGCTTAATCTGATTGGCACGCTGAACCTTGTTTAGTTGCTCCAGTATCTGTCGGTCAGAAAGCTCCGGCACGATCTTCTGATTGCTGAATCCGGTAAAGTCCCGTTCTTCATTGACGCTGATCTGATAGTTGCCGCTGCCCCTGTCCATCATATAGGTGGGAGTCAGATACGGCTGTCCGGCAAATACATCGACTACCGCTTTGGCGGCATCCGCCTGAAACTTCTGGTGTCGATACTGTATTTTCATGACTCCTCACCTCCTGTTTCCTCAGCAATCCACTCCCTCAATTTTTCCTGGAGTTCTTTTTTATCCGGCAGATACAGCTCATATTTTGAAGCGTAAATATTGGAGTCTGCCGGCAAAGTCAGTTCAACAAGCGCGTCACTTTTCTGCTGACAAAGCAACACTCCAATGGTTGGATTTTCGTCTGCTGTCTTTTCGTATCGGTCGTAATAGTTGACGTACATTTGCATTTGCCCCAAGTCCTGATGTGTCAATTCACCGGTTTTAAAGTCAATCACCACAAAGCAATGCAGAAGACGATTATAGAAAACCAAATCGACCCGGAAGTGCCTTTCATCAAACGTAAAACGAACCTGTCTTCCGATAAAAGCAAAGCCTTTCCCCAATTCCAGCAAAAACTCCTGCAAATGATCCAGCAGTCTGCTCTCCAGTTCGGACTCGGAAAATTCGGCGCGTTCTTCCAGCCCGGTAAACTCCAGAATATACGGGTCTTTCAGCACATCCTCCGGTTTTTCTATGACTTGGCCTTTGAGGGCGAGTTGCATTATTTTATCTTTATCCCGGCTGAGCGCAAGGCGCTCATACAGGGCGCTGTCAAACTGCCGCTGTAATTCTTTCAGTCCCCAATGATTTTGTGCGGCTTCAATCTCATAAAAATAGCGCTGATCTGCATTGTCAATACGCATCAGCTTCAAATAATGAGACCAGCTTAACGGAAATTTCCTCCCAGTGGACACAGCGGGAAGATTTGAGAATTGGTCAGAAAGCGTCTGACCAATTTGATCTCCTGCATATACCTGATAAAATTTTCGCATTTGTTTCAGATTTGTGACGGAAAAACCTCGTCCTAAATGCGCTGTCAAATATTTGGACAGCTCCGGTATCACATATTTCCCATAAGCGGCCCGTTGACCGCCACTCTGTTCTTCCTCCACGATCAGCTTGCCAATCTCGAAATACGCATATACCATAGAAAGGTCTATGGCCGCTTTTGCATTTTGCCGCGCCTGTTCCAATATATCTGCAGCATTCGTAAGGAATGCTTCATTGATCTGTTCCCCCATACGCTCCCCTCCTCACAAAACCTTCACCCTGGTATCCGGAGCCAGCAGTTTGAAAATCTCGCCCACATTGATTTTGGCGGGGCTGTCGGCAAAGCTGCTGTCCCGGAATACCGCCCGGAGAGGCTGACGTTTGGCAATCTCCTTGATAACGTTATCGGGGATATCCTCATCAAAGCAGGCAATCAAATCGCCGTCGTTGTAGGTGTGGACGGTGCAGCCTTCTATTTCCTCGGAGGTATACGGCATGGACAGGGGCAGACCCCACTCCAGCAGACAGCCGAACAGCAGATCCAGGTCGGTGCGGTCAGGCTTGATGTTGTTCTCCAGCTGGGCCAGCAAGTCCTGGGTGTACTCCCCGGCGGAGTAGTACACGTCGGTCATGTTGGTGTCGTCCAGCTTGAACACACGGAAACCTCCGTCAAAGGGCTTGCTGAGGTTGTCCTCTGCTATTTTCTTGGCGGCGCGGCGGATGCGCTCTTTTGCAAGTTCGGTCAAAATATGAGGGCAACCAAGATCATCAAGCACCGAAACAGCATTTTCTGCTACACGTTTCGCATTTGCGGAAGAACTATTCAGCATCGGATCAATATCTTCTGGCAACTGAACGAGGATATATTTATGATTTCCACCTTCAATATTTGAACGCATTACGGCTTCCGCAGTTGTAGCAGAACCGCTAAAGAAATCAAGAACAATATCATCATCAGTTAATCCGAACCCAAGGAGGAAGAGAATTAAATCAACTGTTTTTGGGTTCTTTCCAAAGTTAGTTGAAAACAGATGATTTTTCTGGATAAATGTGGTATACTGAAAACAGATTATTTATGTCATGGAGATACCGCATATGGATGAATTCATTAAGCTTTTGGATCCAAGCCTGGATTATGTCAGCCACGAAATAATTGGGGACACCATCTTCATTCGTGTTGCTTCCAATAGGGAAGAGGCCGTGTGCCCATATTGTGGACATCCATCTTCCAAAAGGCACAGCGTTTATGAGCGCAGTTTCCAGGATCTTCCTGTCATGGGCATGAAGAGCAGGATCGTCATCCAGAACAGGAAGATGTTCTGTTTAAATCCAGAGTGCAGCCATACGACCTTTGCGGAAACCTTTGGCTTCCTCAGGCCCAAATCCAAAAAAAGCAGGCGCCTGCAGGAAAAGATCATTGATGTCTCATTGAATGTAAGCTCTGTAAACGCGGCAGGCATATTAAAAGACGGGATTGCGGATGTGGGGAAGAGCACCATCTGCAGTCTCTTAAAAAAAAGATACACCCCTTCCGGCTAAAGAGAATGTAACGAAAGCATGCATCGATGACTTCGCTTTCAGAAAGGGGCATACATATGGGACTGTCATGGTAGGCATCGATACCCTCAGGATTATAGACCTGCTGCAGTCACGGGAAGTGGACGACGTGGCGGAATGGCTGTCCTCTTTCCCCAACCTTGCGGTCGTGTCCCGTGATGGCTCCGTATCCTATAACAGTGCTGTGAGGCAGGCAAGTGAGGGGATCATACAGGTCAGTGACCGTTTCCATCTGCTGAAAGGACTGACAGACGCCGCGAAGTCAGTCCTGACTTCTCTTGTTGCCGCCAACATAGGGCTTCCCGTGTCCGCCTCCCATTATGAGGGGAAAGAGACCACAGATTACTGGGAAAAAGAGGCAGGGAAGGAGGATCTCCCGACCAGGGAGCACAACGCGAGCTATGAAAGAAAGAAAAAGGCAGTGGAAAAGGTCCGGGAACTGACGCAGCAGGGATGGACACGTAAGAAGATCGCGGCGGAAGCAGGCATTTCCGTTGCGACAGTAAGGAGATACCAGTCCCCGGACTTCAATCCGTCACATGGCCTGTACAATACCACCAGGGCCAGCAAGGTCAAGCCATATGCGGAGAAGATAAAGCAGATGCTGGGGGAGGGATGCACATTCCGCCAGATAGAGGAAGCCATAAGGAAAGATGGGTATGATGGGGCGTCCTCGACTGTCCGGATGTATACGACACGGGAACGGAAGCTCATGAAAGAGGCGAAAGCGGACAATACAGGGCCTGTGGAAAAGATAGAGCGGAAATGGCTGATACGCCTGTTGTACAAACCCATCGATGAAGTGAAGAAGATATCCCAGAAACAGCTGGACAGGGTCATTGAAAGACATCCACTCATCGGTGAGGTGCATGACATCGTAAAGACATTCAAGGAGACGCTGTTCTCCAAAAAGCCAGAGGAACTGGAGAAGTGGATGGAAGACGCCGAGAGGCTGAAGATAGAAAAAATCGACAGTTTCGTGAACGGGCTGCGGAGGGATATAGATGCCGTGAAGAAAGCGATTGAGCTGGACTATAATAATGGACTTGCGGAGGGGAGCGTCAATAAGCTGAAAGTAGTGAAACGCATCATGTATGGCCGCAACAGCTTTGAACTGCTGAAAGCGAAGCTGTTACGGCTCGAATTAAAACGCAAAACCAACTAACTTTGGAAAGAGCCGAGGAGATTTTCTGTGAATAATATAAAAATATATCTTGTAAAGCCTTCTGATAAATTTAAAGATAAAATTATGGACTTCCGTGCGGAGTTTATTCAAAACAATGAAGTGGCATATGGAACAGAACGTCTTTATGATATGAATAGTATTGAAGAATGGTTAACAAAAGTTAAGAACAATGAAAATAAGGAGACTGTAGAATCTGGTAGACCACCTTCTTACGAGTTTATGGCTATTCGAAAAGAAGATGAAAAACTTATTGGCATGATTAATGTGAGATATGATTTAACAGAAGAAATGTTAATGTATTTAGGGCATATTGGCTACTGTGTGCGTAAATCAGAGCGTAGAAAAGGATATGCTGCAGAAATGTTGCGATTGGCATTGATAGAGGCAAAAAAGATTGGTTTGAATAGAGTACTGTTAACTGTTGATAGTGATAAATTTGCTTCGATTGCTACGATGAAGAAAAATGGTGCAGTATTAGAAAATGAAATTCCATATAATAATAAGATTACGCAAAGATATTGGATAGAGTTATAAACCGGAATTTACTAAGGAAGGTAAAACGATGGATAAAGAATGGGAAAGATTATATGAAGAAGCAATGAGTGTTTTGAACCCCCATGATGTTTCAAATAAAATGTGGGTAGAAAGTGTGGCATCTGCCGTACTCACAAAAAAGTGGACCTATGTCAATACTTTGGACAAAAAAAAGCCGAAAGATTATGCTGCTTGTTTGAAGGTACACAAACCAGAGCTTTATAATAAGTACTCCTTGGAAATTTCAAGGCACTGCGAAGCTGGGTTACAGAGTAGCTGGTTAAGTTGTTCTGGATAAATGCAACAATTTCGGCTATTGTTCTTTTGCGAATATGGCGGTCGCTTTTTTTAATATTTCACTCTCAATCTTAAGGCGTTGGATTTCTGCAAAATTTAAAACATATTGACTTTATCTGCTACTTCGACTAAAATAGACACGGATATTTTAAATAAGATACCAAAGTATAGACTATATTTCAATTAAGACACTGGGCCATTAAAAAATACACAGTAGATTCTTAGTATTTACACAGTAAAATTTCTGTAGTGAAGACTTGGGAAAGAGGCATAACAAAATGAGCAGCACAATGGTCAAAAAGGATATTTATCTTGACTTAAACATAGACGATGATGGCTTTGGGTTTGCTACCTCTATCGATGACGCTCTGGCACAAGCAGAAGCAGAATTAGTTATACTGAACGAAACGATCAAATCCATCAAGGAACTTAAACCGCAGTGCGATAAATTGGATTATATTCTGGCTGCGAGTTCTGGCGCTTTATGCGGTGTTATTGATATATTTCTGGTGGGAAAACCCGGCGAATCTCCGCTTGGAGATATTACTGACAAGTGGTTTGCTGACAGGACAATAGATTTCGCAAAACTATGCCATCCAGACAAAAAGGACTTTGATAGTCTTGAATCTGCACTCCGATTCCTGGAAAAAAAATTCAAGGTGCCATATGATCAGACGGGATTGGGTGATGCAGGACGTATCGTCTTTGGCATGAACGCAAAAAACCATCATTTTAAATCCCTTGCTCACAACCCAAGCCTGTTAGGTCTGTTCTTTTCGATATTGGATCAGTTCTCCAACACATCTCACTTTGTTTCAGACGGACAACTCATTTCCTTACAGCAAGCAGATAAAGAATGGGAATTGCAGGGTAATAATATTCCCAGTAAATTATTCTGTGCTTTTGTAAACTGGTTCGGCCATCTTTTGTCGGATGTATCTGGCTCTAAGTCCAGCGCTAAAGCTGGAAATCGCGGAATGGGAATCCCCTCTCCGCTTTGGACATGGACAAATGACATTATTGCAATTAAAGTAAAACTGGGATTGGGCGTTTCTGAAACAGACAAGGCAGTGAATGAACTGGCTCTAGAGATTTTTGAAAAGGGCTACGACACTCGATTCCAGACTGCCCAAGCAATCCCAGTGTTCTTAAACGAACTGCTTGTTCGCCTTATTTATGCAGTCAGACGTCTGTATAGATATTTTTCCGAAACGCCGAGAGAAGATCAATCGTTCAAACTCATGTGGAAGAAGTGTGAGCCGTTCTCAAATCCGACAGTAAAGCGGATGCTAACAGTTGCACACGGCACTTTTTGCCTGATTGATGTTGGTGATGCCGTGGGCAGAGCATTTGTTAGTGGTGGTGGAACCTTCAATGCAATTGAGTTTGTACTGAGACTCAATGTTATTGGCGTTGGTCGATTTGCAATATCCTTGTACGGTGAAACAAAGCGGGCTATTTCGTATAGTCACGCAAAGAGAGAATCAGGTTTCGCATCAAAGGAAATTGTTGTTGTCGAAAACTACATAGAGGGTCTTAAAATTCTGTCTATAAAGTATGATGATGCCCGCCTGTTGACATTTGTTGCTGATTTCAAGAAGAGTGGTGCGTATATCGAGGCTTTCGGAAAATCCGCACAATTGGCAGAATTACGCAATGTCCCGACAAACAGGGTGCTGAAAAGTAAGGCGGACATTGATAGATACTTTGGAGGAAAGTAATGTGGCTAAAAAACTATCAAAACTTCAATTGGCACAGCAAAAAGCCGAGGCTGCCGCAAAAAGGACAAATCACAAAATTAACAAACTCGGTCATCATACAAGTGACCTTTACGCTTCTCTGACAGCAATTCAGGCATTATTTGATCGCATTCGGAATGTGCCAGAGGAAAGTCGGTTGAAATACGAAAGCCTTAAAGCTATCCGAGTGAACTGGAAGCAACAAACAGAGAAAATCGAATTGGAATATAAAAAGGCAGAAGTTAAAGCTGCCGGACAAGGTGCTGCAGGAATTGGTGCTGGTGTCGCAGTTGTCACTTTGGGGCCCACCGCCGCTATGGGCATTGCGACAACCTTTGGCGTTGCATCTACCGGAACAGCTATTTCTACTTTGAGTGGTGCTGCTGCCACCAATGCAGCCCTTGCATGGCTGGGAGGTGGTGCTTTGGCGGCTGGCGGTGGAGGTATGGCCGCTGGAAGTGCATTCCTGGCACTTGCTGGTCCCGTAGGTTGGACAATTGCCGGGGTCTCCGTTATTGCAAGCGGACTGATGTTCTTAAAAACAAAAAGTGACAAGGAAAGGTTGGAGAATATCTATACGCTCATCAGCGACAGAGATGTAAAATCATATGAACTTGCGATTGTCGAATTGAGTGAGCGTATCAAGAGAATCGTGGATGAAGCCGGAAAACTGGAAGCGGCAATCATTAAGATCGAAACCTTTGGCACGGACTACAATCAAATGGCCAAAGAACAGCAGTACGAATTGGGTGCATATGTCAACCTCATGGAAGCTGCTACGATGCTGCTCGTGAATCCCATTTTGGGTCTTCAGCCGAAGTTCTCTGAGCAGGATTTCGACAAGGTATGTGCAGTCGAAACTGAGACATTCAGGAAATACTTCAAAACCCGCAGAAACATGGTCATTTCTATGGCGAACCTGCTCTTTAAAATCACCCTCGATGACAAAGATAAGAAACTCCTTGCCAAGTCACTACGGAAAAACAAGGAGTTCCTGGAATCTGTTCAGATGACTAAAAAAGAGTTTGGTATAGAAGATATCACTATGATTGAACGGGCTTTGACACACAGGTATAAATTTAGAACCTATTAACGCAAAAGCTCCTCATAGCCGTAATGGTAGTGAGGAGCATCTTTTTGTCCGCAAGTCCACTTGATTCATTTTGGACTTTTGGTTTTAATTCGCTCATTGTGTTTCCCTCCGTTATTTTCGGTAGCTGTTTCCGATAATATGGTGTGCGGTATGGAGCAGTTTTGTCGGAGATAACAGGGATGCCATGTCCTGTGTATAGCGTCATTCTTTATGAGAGGGTGTTAATGTATTGATTTTGGAGAGGCATTTTCACTTTTTGAGCGAAAATATCCTTGACAAATCCCATCTTGGTTCTGTATGCTGTTGCTCTCGCCGCCGTCCCTGTAATCATTCAAGTGCATATCCTCCTGCGTCAATATAGGTGTTGCTTACAGTTAAGATTATGCACTCCACATACATGCACAATATCCTCAATTATACCATGGGCCCAGCCCGGATGCTACTCCTGCTCTGCGCCTCCCATAGCGCTCCTGATAGCCGCCATCAGCTCGTCATAGGTTTCATACGCCGGAAGCTCAGGGTTATCCGCCTTGATCTTTTCCGTGCTCTTGAACAGAAAGCCCGCCCTTCCCGCCTTGATCATACCCAGGTCATTATAGCTGTCGCCGGCTGCAATGGTCTCATAGCCGATGGACTGCAGCGCCCTTACGGTGGAAAGCTTTGAATTCTCGATGCGCATTCTAAATCCGGTGATCTCTCCGTCCTGCGCAGCCTCAAGCGAGTTGCAGAAGATCGTGGGCCAGCCCAGCTTCTTCATAAGAGGAGTCGCAAACTGGGTGAAGGTATCGCTGATGATAATTACCTGGGTAAAGCTTCTCAGCTCGTCCAGAAATTCCCTGGCGCCGGGCATGGGATCGATTTTGGCAATTGTCTCCTGAATCTCCTTCAGCCCCAAACCGTGCTCCTTCAGGATGCCGATGCGCCATTTCATCAGTTTATCATAATCCGGCTCATCCCGGGTCGTCCTCCGAAGCTCCGGGATGCCGCTTGCCTCCGCGAACGCAATCCAAATTTCCGGCACCAATACGCCTTCCAGGTCCAAACATACAATATACATAACACTATCCTCTCATTCTGTTTTTTGATGGGCATCACGCCTTCACGGCGGGCTTAGCCTTCTCCTCTGCGGTCTCAAGATGCAGCGCCACAATCTTGTTGGACATCCCGCGGAAGCCGGGAACAAACTGCAGAAATCTATAGCTGGAATACATCTTTTTCAATTCCTCCAGAAGGCTTACCTCCTTCACCGCCCGAAAGCCTGTGGTGTAGGACTGCAGGGTCTTTGCGTTTTTTACGCCCCACGTGTATTTTTTCATTCCGGTGGAAGCGTCCACCGCCTTCTTTACAACCTTGGGGGACATAATTTCCATCAGCACATCCGCCCGGCTAAAATGCGTGCGTATGAGCTTAAAGATCCTCTGCACATCCTGCTTGTTGGAGTACATGGTAAAGCCCTCCACCAGAAATAAAACCGGACCTGACGCCTCGATCTCCTCCGGCCAGCCCTCGTCCAAAACGGAGCTCCTTATATCCCGGACCCTCTCATGGCTGCCCAAAAGACGGTTTCTTGCCTCTATGGTCTCCGGAAGATCCATGTTATACCACTGGATTTGCCCGTTATCCACCCGATAGAAGCGGGTGTCGATGCCACAGGCCACATCCACGATCGCCGCGGCAGGATATTTCTCAATATATTCCTTTACCAGACCGTCCAGCAAAACCGCCTTTGCGACGGGCCCTCTGCCCATCACCGCATATCCGTCCATCTCCGTGAAATCATAGTCCAGAGCTTCAACCACCTGAACCGCCTTTTCGTCATACAGGAAATGCCCTTCCCGCTTCGACTCCCTTGCCCTGCCGCGAAGCGCCTGCAGCATTGCCTCCGGAATTCCTTCCGCACTTATTTTAGCCATCCCGTTTATTCCCCCGATTCATTGTCCCGGGATATTTTCCCCGACCTTACCATTTTCAAATAATTATCGTCGCGGTTTGTCTCGTCAACCGCCGTCTGAAGCAGCCTGTCGCATGAGGCCAGATCCTCCGCCCGCTCCTCGTCCGTGTAGGCGTCAAGAACGGCTGCAATTTCCTCATATACGTCAGTCATCCCGGCATATTTCCAGAAATACTCCCGATACCTGCAGTCAGAGAAATGCCAGGGCTTTGACACCATGATAAAATGCAGTATTTTAAACTCCGGCTCCGCAACCGGAATCTCCCCGAATACCTCCATATTCCATTTGGAATCCAGCCACAGCACATGATTATGGCAGATCAGGTTCAGATAATCCTCGTCCTGAGTCACCACAAAATCGTACTCGTGCAGATGCTGTATGAATTGCTCCAAAACCCTCTGCCTGCGGAATTGCTCACAGTTGATAAGAATTACGCCGGCATTGAAGTAATTGTCTCTCTCAACCCCCACGCATTCCTCCACATAGGTTCCGTATTCATCTATCTGCACCATCGCCTGCTCATGTGCGCCGCCCAGCCAGCAGTCCCCGAGCTCATGATTGTAAAATTCCGCGATGTCGCCCAAAACCACCGTATCGCTGTCGATATAGACCGCCTTTTGGTACTCCGGAAACATCTCCGCGATAAAAAGCCTGAAATACGTGGTCTTGGAATAATAATCCCTGATGGGCAGCCTGTCCTTTATGGATTCAATCATATGGGAAACATCCACGAACTGGACTTCAAAATCCCCGCCTGCCATATCGTACATAATTTTTTTCATGCGCCCGCTGATATCGGTGTTTAAGATATATACCTTATATTGGTTCCCCTTTGAAGCGTTCTCCATCATGGAGCGCAGGGACACGATGGTGTATTTCACGAAATTATCGTCGCACGCGTAAAATATCGGTATTACCTGATTGCTCATTTGTATTACTCCTGTTCTTGTTTCGGGACCCCATTCTTTCATTCTAAGGGTTCAGTGCGCCAGCGCCCTTGAAATGTCCTCTCTCATGGCCAGCACTGCCGCCCTGGCTGCGTCCGCGTAGCCTCTCTCCCCAAAGTGCGCATACTGCTCCTGCTGATATGCCGCAATAATGCCCCTGGAGGAATTAATGATGGCGCCCAGTCCGTCCTCGTTAAAGAAATGTACCAGATCGGCGCCTTTTCCGCCCTGTGCCCCATAACCGGGCACCAGGATAAAGGACCTGGGCATTACCTGCCGAAGAAGCTTTCCCTGCTCGGGATAGGTCGCACCCACTACCGCTCCCACATAGCTGTAGCCGCCGCTCCCCGGCATACATTCGGCGCTCCACTGCGCCACCAGCTCACCCACCAGCTCGTACAGAGGCTTCCCGTCGACCATTCTGTCCTGAAGCTCCCCGCTGCTGGGGTTGGATGTCTTCACCAGCACAAATATACCCTTTTTCTCCTGTTCACAGACCTTCATGAAGGGCTTCACGCCGTCCGATCCCAGATAGGGATTCACTGTCACAAAATCCTCGTCAAATGCACTGTAGGACCTGCTTCCCACGGTGACCCTGCCAAGATGCCCCACCGCGTACGCCTCGGAAGTGGAGCCAATGTCTCCGCGCTTAATATCGCCTATGACCACCAGGCCCTTCTCCTTACAGTAATCCACGGTTCTCTTGAACACCGCCATGCCCGGAACGCCGAACTGCTCATACATCGCCGCCTGGGGCTTCACAGCGGGCACCAGGTCACAGATCGCGTCCACGATTCCCTTATTATACTGCCAGACTGCCTCCGCCGCACCCTCCAGCGTCTCCCCATGCTGTGCAAAGGCCTCCTGCTTTATATATTCCGGCACAAATTTCATCATGGGGTCCAGCCCCGCCACAATGGGAGCATTTGTCTTTTTAATGTTCTCTATCAGCCTGTTAATCATAATTCTGCACCTCCTGCATGCTGTTTAAGCCTTTTAACGTGTGGAAAGAAAATCATACTCCCGCCTTGCGTTCCTGTCGTCGGGATAATTTTTCATATAGATTTCCATCAATGCCTTCGCCTGCTCAAAATTTCCCAGATACTCATACGCCGCGATCTCGTTAAAGGCAAGGGTCTGCGTCATGCCCGCATCCCCAAGCCTGATACCTGCCTGAAAAGCCTCCAGCGCGGCGGTATACTCGCCCTTCTTCATCTGGCACAGCCCCAGCTGGTTATACATTTCCGCGCTTCCCTGATTTTTATTCAGGTAGCTGCTATATACGTTCACGGCATAATTATAGTCCCCGGTAGCCTCATACGCCTTTCCGAGATAAAGATAACTCTCCAGGCCCCCCTTTTCCTTTGATGCCTCCAGATCTATATAGGCGTTCTGATACTCGCCCAGATAATAATAAATCCGCCCGCTGACAAACTTGCTCATCTGCTTGTCCCCCGCATTCAGCGCGGTTCTCAGATACTCCTGCCCCACGTTGCCGCAGCCGTAGTAATCCAGCACCTGATAAATCTCGATCAGCCTGTCATAATCCCTGGGAGCCAGCTTTATGGCCGTCTCGAAGTCAGCGATGGCGCCGTCATAGTCAGACAGCGTCATTCTGGCGTTTCCCCTCAAAAAATAAGCATCCTTTTCATTGGGGCGCAGCGCCAGTATAGCGGTATAAATTCCCTCCGCCTTGCCGTACTCTCCCTTCTTTGTGTACGCGGCGGCAAGGTAATAATTTAAGTCAAAGTCCACGTTCTGTACCAGCCCGTTGCTCCCGGCTAAAGCCGCCTGAAAGCAGACGATGGCATTATCATAGTCCGTCAGCCCCATATACGCAATTCCGCGGGTTCTCTGAATCAGCCGGGAATTTTCCCTTTTTCCCTCCGCCTCCTCAAGCTCCGCAAGGGCGCCCTGATAATCCAGCGCCTTTATCAGCTTCATGGCATTCTCCGTGCTCTCCCCCGCTTTCCCGCATGCGGCGCAGACAGATATCATAAGCGCCGCTGCCGCCGCGCAGGCGCACCTCCTGCCAAAGTATTTCCTGTCAGATCTCCTAAAAGACATAGCCTTACCCCTTGCGTGCCCGGGCACACACGTCACTCCATATCCGGATGAAGCATCCGAATCCTTATCCGCCGGCAGCAGTCCTGACTTAACGCCGGACCGCTGCGCTTATCATACATTTTACCGGACGTTTCCCTACTGCTGCCCTTCTAAATGCGAGGTACAGTGCGGGCATCTGACAGCCTCCACGGCGATCTCGCTGAGACAGTAAGGGCATTTCTTTGTCTTGGGCGCCTCGGGAGCCGCCTCCTCCTTCTTTTTAAGCCTGTCCCCCAAAGCATTGATGCCCTTGACAATACAGAAGATCACCAGCGCGGTGATCAGGAAATTGATAACCGCCGTTATAAAGCTGCCATAGGCAAGCACAGGCGCATCCTCTCCGCTGCCCAGCGTCACTGTCAGGTAAGAAAAGTCCGTGCCCCCGAAAATTCCAAGCAGCGGCGTAAGGATATCCTTATTCAAGGAGGTCACGATGGAGGTGAAAGCGCCGCCTACAATTACGCCCACCGCCATATCCATTACGTTTCCCCTGGTGATAAATTTCTTAAACTCCGCGATAAAACCCTTTTTCTTGCTCATAATGTTCCTTCCCCGGCATATGTGCCCCCTTATTTACCGGCATACACGCTGGCACACACGCCCTTTTATCGTTCTTTACAACATATAGTACCACAAGAATTCTTCAATCTCAACCTATTTATGCGCCTGCCCCGGCACATTTTTGAGACAGCCTGCATTTATGCTCCAACGTGGCACGGCCAGGCACAAATGACATTGACGCGCGGGCAGTCGTTGCGCTATACTTAATCCAGACCCGGAACGTAAAATATTTTAAACGGAAAATTATGATGCGTGCCGGAGCGCGCGGAAAGACATTCGCTTAAGAATATGGATTGGTATGTGCGCTGAAGTACAAAGGGAGGCATAAAAATGACAAAACAGGAAATTTCAGAGATCAAAAAGCTGCTGACACAGAAAAAGTGCTCCATCACCCGCATCTGCGGATGTTATGTGGACGGAGAAAAGAATAAAAAGACGGAATTCAAACAGGCGTTTCTGGCCCTTCCCGAGGAAGAAATGTACAAATATTTTGAAATAATGAGAAAAACCCTGTCGGGCACCCTGGGCAAAAACCTGCTGACGCTGGACTTTCCCCTTGCAAGCGAGGAGGCGGGCGGCACCCAGGAATTTCTGCTGCGCCTGCGGGACAGCAAGCTGAAGGACGATGCTCTGCTGGAGGAATTTTACGATAAGATCATCGCAAACTATGAATTTGTGGGCAATTACCTGATTCTGCTGATCCACGACGCCTACGACGTGCCCGGAAGGACCTCCGACGGCATTGAGATGGAGGATTCCTCCGACGAGGTGTACGAGTACATACTCTCCTGTATCTGCCCTGTGGAGCTGTCCAAGCCGGGTTTAAGCTACAACGCAGAGGAAAACCTCTTTCAGAACCGGGTACGCGACTGGGTGGTCACCCTGCCTGAGGCGGGCTTCCTGTTCCCCGCCTTCACGGACCGCTGCGCCGATATCCACAGCGCCCTCTACTATTCCAAGGATTCCGAGGAGCTGAAGGAGGGCTTTGTGGAACAGCTTCTGGGCTGCCCGCTGCCTCTGTCCGCAGGCGGTCAAATGGAAACCTTCCAGACCATTATCGAGGAGACTCTGGGCGAGGACTGCGATATCGAAACAGTGAAGAACATTCACGACAAGCTTACCTCCATGGCGGAGGAATACAGGGAGGAGCCCGCCCCTGTGGTTCTGGCAAAAAACGAGGTAAAAACCATTCTTGCGGACAGCGGCGTGGCAAACAAAAAGCTGGAGGAATTCGACAGACATTACGACGAGACCGCAGGCGAAAACACCTCGCTCCTGATGAATAATGTCATGAATACCCGCACCTTTGAGGTCAAGACTCCCGATGTGGTCATCAAGGTCAAGCCCGAGAGGACAGACCTGATAGAGACGCGGAATATAGACGGCAGGAAATGTCTTGTCATCGAGCTTGGCGGCGAAGTGGTTGTAAACGGCATCACCGTCAGGGCTTCCGGAGAGGCGGAGGAGGAAAACGAAGATTTCTGAAAGCCTCTCCGGGTATCCCGTTCCGGTACGATAAAGCAGAGCTATATCGGCGCCGGTCATGCAAAGGACTGCGCAGCCGCCGTCTCCCCACCCTGCGGCTGCTTTTCCGTATAATACTGTGCCTGGGCATTCCAAAGCTCATAGTACTTCCCGCCCACGTCGGACAAAAGCTCCTCATGGGTGCCCAGCTGTACGATCTCGCCCTTGTCAAAGACGGCTATCTTGTCGCAGAAGCGGCAGGAGGACAGACGGTGGCTGATGTAAATGGCAGTCTTGTCGCCTACGATCTCGTCAAACCGGGAATAGATCTCCGCCTCCGCAATAGGGTCCAGGGCAGCGGTAGGCTCATCCAGAATAATAAAGGGGGCGTCCTTGTACAGCGCCCGGGCAAGGGCGATCTTCTGGGCCTCTCCTCCCGAGATATTCACCCCGTCCCGATCAAATTTCTTGTAAAGCGGTGTCTCCAGCCCTCCCGGCATCTGTGCATAACGCTCTCCGAAGCCCACTTCCTTCAGCAGCCTCTCCGCCTTTGCCGTGTCCCACTCCGCCGCGGACGCCACATTGTTGCCAAGGGGCAGCGACAGAAGGGTATAATCCTGGAACACCACCGAAAACAACGACAGATACTGGCGGTAATCATACTTGCGCACATTGAAGTCATTCATGCAGATCTCACCCTCGGCCGGATCGTAAAGGCGGCACAACAGCTTGATAAAGGTGGTCTTTCCGCTGCCGTTCATGCCAACCACCGCAAGACGCTCCCCTACCTTCACCTTCAGGTTGATATTTTTCAGGGCATACTCCTTCTGACCTGCATATTTGAAGCTGACATTCCTGAACTCGATGTCAAATTTTTTGTCGCTGCGCTTTTCCACCGCCAGACTTCCCTGGTACATGCGGTTATTTATGTCAAAGTAATCCAGATAGGTCTGCAGAAAGGGCTCGTTTACCTTCATGTAACGCTTCAGGGAAAGAAGGCTTCCGATGCTTCCTTTTACCCTTTCCAGATAGCCCACATATTTGATGACGCTTCCCACCGGGAACACTCCCATCACACAATACAGACAGACGATCATATACGTGCTGAGCTCAGACAGCTGACTGAAAAACAGAACCGGGATATGTCCGCGGATAAAGATATTTGCCGCCCGGGAAAATACCCTGAAATGCTTTTTAATGCCGCCTTCCCTCATCCTGGCCTTCAGCCCGCTCTGGCTGTAAATACGGCTGTCCATGCGAAAAAGCGGAAAAAACGTCCTGTTTTCCTCCAGCATCACATCCCCCATCTCCTGATGCGCCCCCGCCGACATCCTCGCAGAGCGCGCCCGGAAGTACACGTCAAACGCCATACTGGCAACAATTGCCGCAAAAATAAGTATCTCCATCCACCTGGAGGGCGTTTTCCCTATCAGCATGGCCACTTCCCCAAAGAGCGCCAGGGAAAACAGGATATTGATGACCTGATGAATCAGTGTCTCCACTCCCCCTCTCAAAGTTTTCATGCCATAGTCATTGATCCAGGAATTCTCAATAATCTTACGCCTGTGGCGCCGTATATCGGCATTTTCCAGCTGGTCATAATCCAGGGACAGTACCTTGTGGTTAAAGGCTGCCGCCTCATTGTACTGCAAAACCTCCACCTGGGTGTCCACTACCCTTTTAAGGACGGCGCCCCCAATATTCAGCAGGAAATTGCCTGCCACCGTAACCGCCGCCAGCAGATAAAGCTCCCTCGCCGCCCTTCCCTCATACAGCGCCGTCACCACCTCCGCGGACATCCACAGATTAAAATAAGGAGCCGCATTTCGGAACAGCGTCTGCAGAAAAAACAGGGGAAAATATTTGGGGTTATACGAATGATACAGCCGCAGCGCCCTTCTTGTCACACTGCCCTTATTGTATGCTTTTTTGCTCATCGCCTTCCTCCTTATAATATTTGCTCTGCACCTCAAACATATGAGCGTACCGGCCGCCGCAGCGCATCAACTCCTCATGGGTCCCGCTCTCCCGAATCTGCCCGTCCTCCAGGAATACAATCCGGTCGCAGAAACGGGTGGAGGCAAGACGGTGGGAAATATATATGCTGGTTTTTCCTGCGGTCAGGGCATGGTACTGCAGGTATATCCCGTTTTCCGCAATAGGGTCCAGCGCCGCCGTGGGCTCGTCCAGGATCAGGATCGTCCCGTCCTTATATATGGCGCGGGCAAGATACAGCTTCTGCTGCTCGCCTCCCGACAGATCCACCCCGTCTTCAAAAACGCCCTTCTGCAGGTGGACGTCCATGCCGCCCGGCAGGCTCTCTATCTTGTCCCATATATCCGCTGCCTTCATGGCTGCGACAGCGCTCTCTCTGGCGGCGGGACGGTCCAAATCCGAGCTTGCCACAAATTCAAATACGGTAAACGGCACCACCCCGGACTCCTGGAATACGGCGGAAATCAGGCTGTAATATTCCTCGATATTGTACTCGGATATCCTCCTTCCGCCAACCAGAATCTCTCCCCTGGAAGGCGTATACAGCCCGCAGAGCAGCTTGATCAGTGTGGTCTTCCCCGCGCCGTTGACCCCCACCAGTGCAAGGCTCTCACCCGGCTCAAGGGTCATGGTAACTCCCTTCAAAGTGTAATCCTCCGCCCCGTCATACTTGTACCATACATCCTTAAATTCTATTCTGACCGGGCAGTCAGGCAGCCCGCAGCCCGGTCCGTGGTTATACCGGCTGGGATAATTGAACAGCCTCCTGTAATAGTTAATCTTATCGGCACGGCTGGACAGCTTTGCCATATCCTCCACGATCCCCCGCAAAAAACCCGCGATACTCCCCGTAATGCCGAAATAAAAGACAAAGCTTCCCACGGTAACACCGCCCTTTAACAAAAGCCCGATCAGGACGAAATAAGCGGTGCCGTTCTGCAGAAGGGTCATCAGACCGGCAAAGCCGGCTGCCCAAAGTCCCCTTAGGCTGCACCGCTTTTTCCACATCAGCAGATAGGCCTGATAATCCCGCATCATACTCTCAAGCCAGCCCTCAAGCCCGTAAAGCTTGATATCCTTAGCCGCCCCGAAGTCATCGGAAAAGCTCTGAAGATAATTCTTTTTCCTCTCCTCCTTCTCCCATCTGTGTTTATTCTTCTCCTGGTATGCAGGCTGCCATCTTGCGGTAAAATAGGACAGGACGGAGGTAACCGCCACCACGGCAAAGATAACGGGATTCAGCGCCATGATCAGGGATGCGTATGTGACGATCCCCAGAGAATCCTTCAGCAGCTTCGCAAGATCCTCCCAGATAAACTCCATGGAACAGCTGCCATAGTTGGCATCCTTCTGGGCATATCCCAGGATTTTCTGGAAATCCTGCTTCTCTATATTTTCGTAGTCGGTCTGATAATCCAGCACCTCCTCCATTTTCTCCTGATAGGTGAGAGTTGCATAATACCGCCTGGCAAAGCATCTCTGCTTCAGTATATGCTGAAATGCATTTAACAGCAGCTGCAGCAGCCCAAAGATAAGGAGCAGAACACATAATCCGCCAAAGGCGGTTCCCCCTGTGATATGATCAATCAGGACCTTGGTGAAATAAGTGCCCACAAGGGGCACTGCCACATCCACAGGCGCCGTGGCAAAGGCCAGGAGCAAGATCCCCTTATCCAGCCTCCAAAGCTTCTTTGTGGCCCACACGATGCTGCCTATGTTTGAATACTTTATTACTTTTGTATCGGAAGCCTCATTTTGTATGTTTTTCTTATTTTTACTGTTTGCCCCGGCTTCATCGGGTTTTTTACGCTTCATTATACGACCATCCTTTCCGCAGTCCCGAAACCGCTTATGTTGATAGAACCATCCTATCACACGGCAACAAAAAAAAGTGCAATTTGCTATCAAATGTCAAAAATTTGATGCGAATTGCACCTTTATCACAGCCTGCAGCTACGGCATGACTGCCTGCGGCAGCAGTATCTCCGTTGAAAAAGCTCCGTCCTCGGACGCCCTTGTCACATATCCGCCACATTTTTTTACAATGGAATCGATGCGGGCAATTCCAAAGCCGTGCCCCTCCCCCTTAGAAGTACGGAAACTATGCTTCTTCTTTCCGCCTGCCGTATTGGTCAGGACAAGATACAGGTAGGTTCCCTTCATTTCCATGTAAATACGAATCAGTCTCTCCTCCGGCGGCAGCTCCATACAGCCTTCTATGGCGTTGTCCATGAGATTTCCGATGATAATACACAGGTCCAGCTCCGAGGTGGCAAGGGCTATGGGAATCGCCGCGTCCACCTTGACTTTGATCTGCCTTTCTGCCGCCAGGGAAAGCTTACTGTTTAAAATGGCATCCGCCATACGGTTCCCTGTTTTTATCACCGTCTCCACATTGGTCAGGTCATCGTCCAGCATATCCAGATAGCAGGCAATCGCCTCCAGCTCCCCGTTTGCCGCATGCACCTTCATGGTCTGAATATGATGCCTGTAATCATGCCTCCAGCCCCGCATTTTCAAGTACATATTTTCCACTTCCGCATAATATTTCTGCATGATCTCTTTTTCAAAAAAATCGACCCTTTTGCGGACCAATCTGTCAAAAAGCATGGCTGTCCCTCCTCACAGATACTTAACCAGCGCAGCGTGAACCTGATCGTACATGCCCCGGCTGACGGGAATCTGGTCCCCGTTTATCATTGTGATGCTGCCGCGTGTTATTTTCACGATATACTTTAAAGCAGCCACGTAGGAGCGGTGAACCTTAAAGAAGGTTTCGTCCAGCTGCTCCGCAAATTTTGAAAGGGTGCTTCGCGTCCGGTAAGTCGTCCTGACTGTGTGTACGACAACATACACATTTTCCGCCTCCACGTATATAATATCCTCCAGAGGGAGCTTCACCTCCGCGTCCTGCGTGGAGACCAGGACGCTGCGCTGGCGATAGCTCAGGTTTGCCGCTGCCTTGTCCAAAACAGGCAGAAGCTTTCCGGCGTCCACAGGCTTTACCAGGTAATGCAGCGCCGATACGTCAAACCCGTCGCCGAAATATTCATAATAGCCTGTGATAAAGACGATCTGTACCGCCGTATTGTCACGCCGCACCGTCTTTGCCAGCTCGATTCCGCTGATCTGCGGCATCTCTATGTCCAGGAGCAGAATATCAAAATCCTTTTCCTCCGAATACTCAAACAAAAACGCCTTGGCGTCCGAATACTGCCTCACCTCGGTCAGACAGCGCCCCCTTTTTGCCCAGGCCGCAACTATCGCCATCAAATGCTCCCTCTGGGCAGCATCGTCGTCGCAGATTCCTATTTTATACTTCATATATATTATTCCTTCCTAAGCCCATATACCCAGGGGAAATTCCCTGTCCATATTTCTTAGCCAGAATAATAATAACACAGTTAATAATCTGCGTAAACCGTGACTTTTATCTCTGTCTATCAGGACTTTCCCCTTTCCGGAGCCGATGTGTCGCCCTTTCTCCATTTCACCGTATCCATGCCCAGAAGATAATCCGCCGACACATGATACAGCTCACATAACAATATGGCTTTTTCTATGGGCATGGCATTTTGGGCAGTCTCATAGCGCGAATACACTCTCTGGTCTATATTGAGATAAGCGGCTACCTCCTTCTGCCTTAAATCATGATCCTCCCTCAATTCCCGCATCACAGTCACATAATCTTTTTTCATCTAAGCCTCCAATCCTGCTGCAGTCCGGAAACTTGGCGCAGACACGATATCTTCTTAACATTCGTCCATATTACCGGCTGCCGGCGAGCCTGGATGCCGGCACAAATCTGCCGGTTAAAAAGCCTTTTCCGGCTCCCGTATTTATATCCTTCAGTTAAACAGCCTAATTGCCGTCTCATCCTTCCCCGCCTCCAGCTCCAGCGCTTTTTTCAGATGCTCCCTTGTAACATTCCCACTGCCCTCACACACCGCCAGAAGCCTTGCCGCCTGCGCCGCCGCCTTGATCCTGGCCGGGCTGAGGCTGGCAGCCTGTGCCAGCGATTCAAAAGCCACGTCCCCCGAAACCCCGGGAGACCCTTCCAGCACCTTTTCCCACAGACGCCTCCTGCCCTCCGTATCCAGATCGTGGAATTTAACGACAAAGCGTATTCTTCGGACAAAGGCATCATCAAAATGGTCCATCAGGTTCGTGGCTAAAATTACGATTCCGTCATATTCCTCCATTCTCTGCAGCAGATATGCCGTGGATATGTTAGCATATTTATCATGGGAATCCTGAATACTCGTCCGTCTGGAAAACAGGGCATCCGCCTCGTCAAAAAAGAGCAGGCAGCGATTGCGCCGCGCCGTGCGGAAAATCTCATCTAGGTGCTTTTCGGTCTCTCCTATATATTTATCATATATCCGGGATATATCCACCTTGAAAAGCGGACGCTGAAGCCGGCCTGCCAGCACGGACGCCGCCATGGTCTTGCCTGTACCCGAGCTTCCGTGAAACAGAAGGCAGAACCCTCCGCCCCCGCTCCAGCCCTCCGCCAGACGAATCACCGTCTCCAGCTGCGCCCTGCATTCCCCGGACAAAACCAGATCCTCCAGACGGCAATCCGCCTTTATCACCCTGCCCAGCCCGAAATACCCGCCCTGCTCCGGCAGCCCCTTAACCCACGCCCGCCGCTCTGCCGGTGAAATATGCTCTGCCCTTGCCTGCAGGCAGACAGCTCTCTGTTTCCGCCTGAATTCTCCGATGCTGAGCCTGTAGCCCGCCAGAAGCTGTTCCTGCCAGACGCGGCGTTCTTCCGGCGCCAGCCACGCGTCCAGCGCCAGCCTCAGCTCCTCCGCGGACAGGGAATCCCTCAGGTCCATCCTGATCTCCGCAAGCTCTCCCGCCAGCTCGTCCTCGCGGGTGCTCTCCGCAAGAAAAACCATACGGCAGGCTTCAAGCTCTCCCGACACAAAAGCCCCCAGCCGGGCATTTGCCTTCTCCGGCGTAAAAGCCTCATCGAAGATCTCCCCTGTCAGATCCGCGATTATCACCGGCTCCGCAAGCCGACAGATCAGAAGCAGCTCCTGCCGCCGTCTGCTCCTGCACTGTTGGTTCTCTTTCCAAAGCCTTGACATTTTAACGAAAACCGCATTCAGCTGCCCGTCCCGGCACACCCGCCGCAAAAGCGTGCGCCTGCCGCTTCCGCGGTCTCCGTGAAGCAGTATCCTTACCTGCCCCGCCTCGTTCAAGCATCTGCGCAGTCTGTCATATTCGCCCATGTGAAGGGGCAGAAGCCCCCCGCCGCAAAACGTTTCCTCCCGCTCTCCCACAAGAAACGGCTCATACCAATCCTCCCCGGGCAATTCTCCCGTGAGCAGAAAATAAAAGGCAGTCCGGTTCAAAAGCAATGGCCCGGACAGCAGCCCCCTTTCTTCTTCCTCCTCACCGCCCTTTGAATAAAGCCGCAAAATGCATGCCAGCCTTCCCCTTTCACCGCACAGCCCGGCAATCAGATCAAAGCCCACAGGCAGCGCCGAGGACAGGAGATGAAGCGCCTGCTGCAGGGTGGGCCATTTTCCGTGGCTTCCGTCCCTGAAATCCATGCACAGCCCCTCCTCCACCTCACAGCAGAAAGCAAGCATGACCAGCCAGTACTCCGCTTCCGTCAAAGCACAGCGCTCCTCCAGATATCTCCACGGCAGGAAAATATCCGACAGCCGTTCCCTCTGGGTCAAAAGCTTTTCTCTCTCCCAAAATACCTTCTCCAAAAGAGCGCCGTCAGCCCTTTCCCCGTCTGCCCGCTGCCAGACGGCAAAAAGACCTATATATTCCTGCACAGCCTCCTCCAAAGAATGAAAGCCTTCCATAAAAACCTCCTCTGACCCTGGCGCCCCTGACGAAGACCGCTCCGTCAGCCTGATTCCACTTTACTACAACAGCCTGATGCTGTCTATATTAATTCCCATATCGGTAATCTCTGAGTCGGTTTCTGACAGGTATGCCGTTTCATCAAGAAAAAATTGTCCGTCAAGCCTGTCCGTACCGTGCATGACCATAAACTCCATCTCCACGCCTATGGGCACATTCCTTTTCAGCCACTTAAGCTTATCCTCCCAGCCGTCCTCAGGGCGCTCCCGTATCAGCAAAGCACTCCTGCGAAGCTCCGGGTCCTCTATGAGCACCGCCTTTTTCCCGATAAGAAGCTCCGCCAATTCCGTATAATACGAGCAGGTCCCCTTTTTACTGATCAGGTAAATACCTGTGCCTAACAGCCTCCGCAGCGTGTCCTCATCAACGGTTTTCGCCAGCTCCCCCCAGCCCATCCAATCCGCCAGCTTCTCCGGCTTCCCGTCGCAAAGCTCATAGTCCATGCTTCCGGCAAAGGAATCAATGTCCCTTTCCAGCTCCAGATAAATGCTCTCCTGTACCGCCAAAAAACGCTCAAGCTGCTCATTGCCCTGATAGATTGCAGGAAGATAGCGCGTAAAGCTTTCCTTGGGAAAGGTCATGCGATACCCCCGAAATACCTTCTCCCCGGCCTTTTCTCCCGGAAAGAGCTTCACCGCAAGCCTTGCATACCTTCCGCCGCCCCTTCCGTACAGAAGCACCTCGCGATAATTGGAGATATATTGGGCATTGGTTTTCACATATTCAAAAAGCTCCTCCGCCCCCCGGACGTAATCTGCCTCCCCCATATCATCCGCAAGCCAGACGCAGACCTTAAACGCCACACCGGCACTGATATCAAGCTCCAGACGGTTCCACTCCGTGCCTCCCTGGCCGCTGTCGTAGATTCTGCTTACAAAATATCCGGGCGCGCCGTTTTCCCCCGGGCACAGCCCTCCGCCCTTCTCCCGGCGAAATCCTGTATCTGTCCCGCAGCGCCACAGATACAGGTTGGAAAGACATTGTACAGGCATGGCTTTACTCCTCCCCTGCTATCTCAACTCTGATCCGGCTTCCCACCAGCCGATATTGTTCAAGCTGCTTCCTAATACATCGCTTATATACCTCAACGCAAGCTCCGCCGGCAAGCGGCTTAACGGGAAAGGCCGTCACCACAATGCTCCCGCCCTTCCATTCCGCCTGCGCATTCTTTATCATCAATCCGGGCGTCTTTTTGACCAGCCTCCGGATATCCTCCTCCGTCACCATTCTGTTCTCAGCTGTGAGCTGCTCTCTGCGTGCCGCCAGCTCCTGAAACTGCTCCTTTGCAGAGCGCCGGTCTTTCCCGCCGCCTCCCGTGAGCAGGTTCGTAAATTTTAGGTCCGGAAACAGCTCCGGTTTTGCCCACCGTTTGATCCTTCCAATGGAAACGTTTCCCCTGCCGCCCTCCCAAAGCGCCAGTGAGACGGGCAGCAGTCCCCTTTCCGAGGCGGGCGGTATATCCCCGTGTCTTCCGTCGCCCAAAACGATTACTCCATCCTCCCGGAAATGCCATGCATATTCGCTGCATTCCTCCTCCGGCTCCTTCATCCGGCGGAATAAGCCGTACAGCCCGCCCCCTCCCTGTGCAAGCATCAGCTCCACGCTTTCCCGCATCACATTTCCCCAGGGAAGCTCGATTCTCTGCGCGGCCACACCGCTGACGTGACAGGGAAAGTACTGTGACATGGCTTCGGAATCCGTACAGACAATTTTCACCGCGCCCTCCCCGGAAAAATATACGCCCCGCTCCTCTCCCACGGCCGTCACAGGAGGCGCTATCACGCATTTATCCGTGATATCCTGCCACAGCTCCCGGGGAGGCAATCCCTGGTCCCGCCATCCCTCAGACCCCAATCCCTGGTCCTGCCATTCCTCAGGTCCCAATCCCCGGTCCTGCCATTCCTCAGGTCCCAATCCTTGGCCCCGCCATTCCTCAGGCCCCAATCTTTGGTCCCGCCATTCCTCAGACCCCAGGCTCCGGTCCTCCGGCTGTCCATTCCCGGGGCGCCTCCGCAGTACCCGCAGCTCTCCCGTTTTCCCCAGATAGCTTTTCATTTTTACCAAGTGAGAGGCAGGGGAGAATTCCGCCGTCTCATAACAGCAAAGCGTATTTTTTTGTATGACCCTGACCACATTCAGACAGATTTTATAGATAACCGGCATAACATCGTAGCTTCCCTCCGCCACGCGGCACCTTATTTCATAGCCCGAATCCCCCCGGGAAATCATGGCTTCCTCTGTCCGCAGGCAGATACAGCCGCTGAACAGAAGCGCCCTTGTCTCATCCCTGACCACCCGCGCCGCTTTCCAGCCTGCGGCCGTCCGGTATTCCCAAGCCAGCCGCACCAGGAAAAAATCCTGTTCCCATAAGCCTTCCCCAAGAGGATTCCGCTTGCCGCCTTCGTCCAGCAGGACATAAAAGGTCAGGTCTTCCCCTGCCCTTACGGACTTTTTTAAGGAAAAGGAAAAAAGGAGTTCCCCATTGTCCAGACTGAAGCTGGTCTTTCGCCTCAGGCTCATGACGTCCATTTTATTTTTGTTTTCTTTCTGGAAAAAACCGCACAGGCTGTTGGAGGTCAGCACTGCTTCCTCCTCCGTCTCGAACACCATTTTGTCCGCGGTCAGCTTAGTGCCACGGGGAAGTGTGATGTCCTCTTTTATATCTTCAAAGCTCACCCACGCGGAGGCGCATTTCCCCTCCTGTGGTCCAATTCCCAGAAGCTTCAGATATTTCCTGTAATGGCTTTCCTGAACCTGGTCCATATAAAAGCTCTGCATGTCCGTAAGGACAGACCACATCTCCAGCAGGGTGATACCCGGGTCCGAGGCTTCCCTGTGCGTCCACCAGGGCGCCCTCTCCTGAATATACCTCATGGCATTCTCATAGATATCTTCATAGCTGCTTTTGTCCAGCGATATTTTTTTCAGCATAAAATCCCATCCTCTATTAAGCCAGAGTACATCTCACACTGATTCCCCGCAGCCACAGGGGGCCTGTGCGGGAAACGGTTTCCTGCAGCCACTCGTCTATTTCCGAAAGCAGCTCTGCCTTACTTCCCTGAAAGGCTGCATCCGTCTTAAGCGCCACCTGAAGCTCCTTTGCAGCTTCAGGCAGCGAACATGACACCGCCTTCAAAAACGGATACCTTTCCTGAATGAAAAGCTCCATATCGTAAAAGGTCACCAGCCGTCCGTAATGGGAAAAATAATGCTTTGCCGCATCCGCTCGCATGTGCTCCTCCACAGGCGGACCGTCCCCATTATATCTGGAGTCCCACACGGATACCGCATCCAGAACCTCCCCGTTGTCTGTCTCCACCGAAAATTTCGTGGCAGCCCTGATTTTCAGATACGGATTTGTAGGTTCCTCATAGACGGTTTCCTCAGGGGCGGTTTCCTGCAAAAGCCCCACATAGTTCGGCACAAGAAACCTCCACTCCCTGGCCCGTCCGTCCTCCAGCTCCACCCAGAAGGCCTCCATTCCGTGTCTGGTCTCCTGTCCTACGAGCTGTTCCCACGAAAAAGACAGGCTCTCTTTTCCCGTATACCAGGAGGCCTGCGGCGTAACCCTCCCGTCGAAGCCGAGAAATATTTTGGATTCCTGCCATTCGGCCCTTTGGGGAAGCCTTCTCATAACGGGCCTAAAGCTGCCCTCCCCTGTCTCGAAACGCACATCCTTCATGACCGGTATATATTTGCGGTAATACGGCGCATAGGCGTTGCGGACGCAGACCAGGCGCAGGCGGATGTAAAAGTGCGGCTCCCCTTCAATGGAGCATGGCCGCATATCCCGGGGCCTTGACCACCGGTATGCTCTTTCTCCGGTTTTGCCCGGACGGCCCCCCGTCTCCCATGTGCCGCTCTCGGGCAGCAGGCGCCAAAGACTGCCGTTAAAATACTCCCATACGGTATCTTTTGCCTGCCATTCCTGCACTGTCTCCTCCCGCTTTATCCACGGATATTTTACGTACAGCTTTTCATATTCCTTTGAGGGCGGCTCGGGAAGCTTTTCCTCCGTCTCAAACTCCTCCGTAAATCTGAGGACAATCTCTCCCTCCCGGCTCGCCGCGGCTCCGTCGCACGCAAAATAACAGCAGGACGCCTCCAGAACGGCCCTGCCGAAGGGTCTTACGCCCCGAACATCCTCCGCTCCATCCTCCGTCAGGCACAGCTCCGGTTCCAGAACTGCCGGCGCTTCCCTCAATATGATGTCCTCGCACAGCGCCTCCTGCCAGCCCTGTCCAGGCTCCTCTCCCGCGGGAAGCTCCAGACGGAGCACATACCCTTCCCCGTCCAGCCTCCGCTCAAATTCCGGAGTCTCCCCGCTCAGCACAAAAGCGTCCTCCGTCCGTTCAAGCGACAGCGGATAAACCTGCTGCCCGTCCGTCACGGTCCAGCTTCCCCGCTGCCCGATACCGGAATCCGCTTTTACGCCACCGCCAAGCTCCAAAATAAAGGAAAGCCTTTTCCGCCCATCGCACAGCCCGTCAAAGCCCCATTCAAACGCCGGGCAGGCAAGTTCTCGAAGCTCCCCCTGAAAAAGCCTGTCGGCGAAGCCGCACAGCCCGGTCTTGAGCTCCGCCCTGCTGTCATAGATCAGCCATTCGCTTAAGCCCTTTTTCAAAACAGCGTACCGCAGCGCCGCAGATGTAAGCGTCAGCCCCGAACACGTCCGAAAACGGACAAGCCTGCCGTCCTTCAGAATCGTATATGCCGCCGTGCCCTCCTTCAGATATTTATCATCGTCCCCCTTAGACGCCTTAATGACAATGGCAGACCTCAGCCTTTTTGCTACCTCGTCGCCAAAGGGAGCCGCCTGAAGGAATTCTCTCTCATGCTTTTTCCAAATCCCGCCAAACCGGCCGCGGTTTCTGCCCGCCATTTCCAGAAAGACATCCGTGAGGACACTGCCCGCCTCGTCGCTGCCCGCCACATATTCCCATCCGGTCTCATAGGCAAGCGCCAGTTTTTTTACCCGTGTATGCCAGTTCACGCTCATAGCTCTATCTCCACCCGGTCTCCTTCCTCCCCGTTCAAAATGCGATAGTTTACGGCTACCCGAAGCTCTCCCTGTTTTCCGTCACTTATTTCCGTCTCCACCTGCGTCACCTGTATACGCTTTTCCCACCTGCGCAGAGACTGTCTCACCTCACGGCAGATCATCTCCTCCGTCCGGCTGTCCATGCTCTCAAAAAGGAACTGATGGAGCCTTGTGCCAAACTCCGGCCAAACCATTCTCTCGCCGGGCTCCGTCAACAGTATGAGCCTTACGGACTGACGGATATTCTCCCTGGTTTCGCTGATCTCCACCCTGCCGTTATCTGTAGATACCTTAAAGGGAAATCCCCATCCTGCCCACATAAGCCGTTCCCCCTCAGTTCAACTGAATCATGGCTCCCGAGAGCTTTAGCTGCCCCTTGCTCTCGATCTTCACCTGTCCCTGAGCCTTGACCGCAATTCCGGTATTGCCGCTCAGGGTCAGCTGCTGCCCGTCAAGCTCTATCCTGGTCTTTCCCTTGATCAGTACATCCTGTGCCTCAACAGCCAGCCGACTGCACTTTAAAGTGACTGTTCCGTCCTTTTTCAGCTCCAGGCTGCTTTTGCCGCAGCTAAGCCGGATGCTTTCCCGGGCGATGACCTGCGCCTCCCCGTTCTTTTTGTCCAGCACCATCCGGTTCTTTTCGTCATTGTCTCCGAATACGATCTGCTCCCTGTCCTCGTCCAGCTCCCATTTCATCTTCCGGGGACCGGAAATTTCAATTTTTTCCTTTCCCTTTTCACCGGAAAAGGCAATGCTGCTTCCGTTCTTCACCTTCAAAAGCTTATGTAAATTTCCTTCTCCCGAGGAGTCCCCCACAAGCCGGCTGCTCTCAGGAAAACGGCACCCTGTCACAACGGGATGCCGAAAATCGCCTCCTAAGAAGGTGAGCCGCACGATATCCCCTTCCTCCGGCAAAAAAAAGGCACCGTATTCGCCGCCGCCATAGCCTGTCAGCACAGGAACGTTATCAAAGGTATCCCTGCGGTCTCTCATTGTTTTGACCTTTACCCTGACACTGCCCTTTCCGGTATTGTCATTCGCCGCCACAACGGTTCCCCACACATCGTATGTAGGCTGCATGACGGTTTCTTCCGGGGCTGTAAACCCGTACGCGCCATAATCCATATAATCCGAAATCATACCTGTACCTTTCCGCGCGCTATGGCGCACACTGCCTTATCCCCCGGTACGAATCCCCCTGAAAACGGTTCTGTAGCCTTTCCCGTCCAACAGATGGCGCACCTCGTCCACATATATGGTTCCCTTCAGGCTTTCCGCGGTTTCACCTTCAAATTTCACGCAGATTCCGGGCGCTATCTCCGGCATTCCTATATTCACCGCCTCCATGCGGGAGAACTGCCGCGCTGCCCGGTCCATGACGGCCTGTGCCCTGAATGCAGCCTGCTCCCCCGTGTCCAGCTCCATATTCCACAGAAAGCGCGTGAAGCCCTGAAGAACCTGTCCCATCCTTTGTCCAAAGGGCTCCGTAATACCCGCCCAGTGGGAGGCGGCGGAAATTTTCATATCCTTTCTGTTATAGCTGCAGACGTTTACGGTTCCCGTCTGGCCTGCCATGGAGATCCTTGTCCGCACCGTTCCAAGCCCGCACCCTTCGGACAGCGTCAGAAGCCCATCTCCCTTTCCCGCCCTGCGGAATACCAGCCTCCCTCTGCCGCAGAAAAACTCATAGTCCAGATAGTCCGCAAGAGAGCACAGCCAGTCGTAATGGGTCTCACCCTTTATGACGCAATCCGGATTCATGCTTTGGGGAAGCGCCTCCACCACCTGTTTATCCACATAAGCCTTATACTTATGTGTGTCCAGAATCTCCTTCATGGTCTGCTGCACATTCTGCGCGCCGGATACCTGAAACACGCTGTTTTTCTTCATAAGTCCCCTGACGTCCAGGCACAGCAGCGTATATTCCACATCGCCCCGCATAAAATCGCACACGTTTATTTCATGCAGGTATCCCAGAAAAATCCGTGTGGTTTTGTTCCCATACCCTGCCTTTACCTCCATGGTCTGCCCTGCGGCAAGCCTCCGTTCAAATTCCCGGAGGGCTGCCTTGGGCTGCTTACGCACCCTGTATACCAATACCGCCATATCCGGTTCCTTCCCGGAAGACTCGGTGACGTCCACGCTCTCCAGATAAATTCCCTCCTTTACGGAAAGCTCCGTCCTGTCCGCATACACCCTGGCAACAGGCTTGTGAAAGTCTTCATATGTGCCTGCCAACGCGCTGCCGTCCACCCTCTGCATCGTTTGCCTCCTGTTCCCCTTACAGCCTGGGATTTCCTGTGCCCTTCCACCATTGTCTCCACTGTGCACAGGATTTGTTTTCCTGCCTGTCCGTGCCTGCCGAAAGCTTCACGCCGTCCGTATCGTCGCCGTAATAATCCCCCACAATGGACAGCTCCACCTGCGCCCTGACCGGTCTGCCGTCCGGCGCAAACACGGTGTAGCTGACATGCATTCTGTTCAGTGTCCCCGCCACTCCGATGGAACCCCAAAAGAAATAGATCTGCTCTATTGTATTTTTATCCTCTGCATTTTTGTTGGTATAAATATATAACGGTTTGATTTTTTCCCTGACATCCTCATAGGAGCTTTGATAAAGATTATCCAGCGTATTAAAAAAGAGTGTAACGGAAAGTGTCAGGCTGCTTTTTGTCTCTCTGGCTCCTGTAGCCTCCATAGGATGCTGCCAGCCCACCTTGCTGCCCTCAAGAAGCTTTCTCATCCGGTCTCTGAGAGTGTCCCCGGAATTATCCGAGACTCCGATGGCCTCCTCAACCGACAGCTCGGCAGGGTTAAACTGTACCGTATATTTTTCCCCGTAAACAGGCCTGCCGTTCCTGTAGGGGCAAATGTACGCCTTCTGAAGCGCCGACATCTTCCTCACCTGCCCTTTCTGACCCATTCCCGCCTGACGCTTTCCTCCAGCCTCTCATAGACCTGCAGGGCGACGGACGGTATAAGCATATTTTCAAGCGTACCCCTTCCAAGGGTATTCTCAAGCTGCTTTGCCGCCATGGAAGGGCGGGAGCGGTAATATTCCTGCTCCTCCTTCAGCTGCTTTTTTATCGTCTCCTTCACAAAGGGCAGGAGCATTGTCTTCATTCCTTCCCGCTCCCGGTCCCAGTCGATCTTCTCCTGTATGCCCGCCCGGCGTCCCCCCGGAAGGGCATAATCCCTGCATATACTCTCGGAGGTGATGCGAACCTCCTGCACCCGGATACTGATCTGACTGTTTATTATTGTGTTTATCATTGCGTTTATCCCTCTGTGACCAAGCGGGGTCCTTCGCCCTGGGCAGCTTTACATCACCACAAAAAAATCCTCGTAGCATACCTCAAAGCTGTCTATCAAAATACTGTTTTGTTCCGCGCTCAGTTCTCCCACTTCCCACTTTTTTACCAGCAGCCCGGTAAAGCTATAGCTTTTCAGCGGATTTCCAAGATTATCCATCACCACAAGATTCAGCACCCCCTCAAGCCTTTCTCCCGCCATACAGAAGATATGCGCCCCTCCGCTGTAGGCGCCCTTTTCCATGCGCAGCACCCGCTCTCCCACGCAGGCTTTCGGAAAAATATGAGCCTGGGTATTGAGTCCGCCCTCATGATAAACCTCCGTCTCTACCTCCCGGCTCATTCCCGTAACCTTCTGAAAGCCCATAATCAGGCCGTTCAGAAAAATTGCAAAGCGGTATCCGGGCACCGGATCTCTGAAGGGGAATGACATCCGTTCCATACGTGTCTCCTTTCCCTGTTCACCCAAAGCACGCGTCCGGCATATCTAACCGCAGCCTGACCCGTGCCGCACCGTCACTCAGGGGCTGAACAGGTTCTTCTCTCCGTTTATCTTCCTGTTGATCCGGTTGATCTCCTCGCAGTATTTCCGCCTGTCGAGCCCCGGCATATGCAGAATCCGCTCCTCGTCCCAATGAAAGTAATAACCGATAAAGGCAATCTCCCGGAACAGCTCCTCCCGGCCGGTGACCGTCATTCCCCCAGGGTAAAATTTAAGGTGTCCGTAAATATTTTCCCGCAGTGGGGACATTGTACCTGAATCACCGGGTCCTCCGCATGATTAACAGTCTCATACATATTCTGCAGGAAGGAAAAGTCAGCCGTGAACAGCTTCTCTATCACCTCGGCGGACACCTCCTCCACTCCCTCAAGCCTTGACACCACTCCGGCAAGCAAAACTACCGACATATACTCGGGATCGCGCTTCACTCTTGGGTCCCGCATTGCCTCAATCTCGTCCAGCGCCGTGGCAAGCCGCATGACGCCTCTTTTGCAGATGGTTCCCTCCTGATTCACATATCCTTTGGGAAGTGTAAATTCGTATTCTGTCTGTATCAGCATATTTATTCCTTTCCCGCCTCTGCGCTGCTGTTTTGATTCCAGTTCCCGCCTGCGGGAACTTTTTCCGCCTCTGCGCTTCGCTGCGAGGCTGTTTTATTTATCACGGGTTACGCCCTCGTGGGCCAGCTCCAGGGTTTCTACCGCCACTTCATTGCTGGTGGCATTGAAATCCGGCGCCGTATATTTGGTTGGCCAGGCCGAGATTACGGTCCACTTGGCAATTTCCGCCTGTGTATCGTCGTGAAGGCTGATTACCACCGTCTTGCGGTTGACGGTTCCCCCTTCCACTTCCTTCATCCAATTGTACAGCTCCACCGAGCTGGTCATTCCCCACTTCAGCGTAATATTTCCGTATTTCACAAGCCCGGGCTGCTTTCCCACCGTGTTTACCGTAAAATTACCCTCCCTGTACTCGATAGGGTCAGAGGAAATGTCCGGCGCGCTGACCTCGGAGAAGCCGCCCACCGATTTGCCGTCAATTGTAACTTCGTAATTATATTTTTTAAAAGGATATACCATTGCCATACATTGTTCCTCCTATTCCAGTTCCGCATCTTCCCTCCAACGCCCCTTTGCGGGAAGGAATGTTCCGCCGACTTCTTCGGCTGAAATTCCTTCCGGGCGTTTCCGCTCCGAAGCTGTTTCCAGTTCCGCATCTTCCCTCCAACGCCCTTTGCGGGGAAGGAATGTTCCGCATCTTCCCTATTGTGCGTTTTCCATCTTCTGGGTAATACGGAAAATGACAAATTCCGCGGGCCTCACCGGCGCTACTCCTATGTCGCAGATAAGCCTTCCGTTTAAAATATCATCCTGAGTCATGGTACTCTTTCCTATGTTGATAAAGAATGCCTCGTCCGCAGTGGAGCCCGCAAGCGCTCCGTTTCTCCACTGTGTCATAAGGAACACCCGGATCGTACCCTCTACCCTGGACCAGAGCATTTCATCGTTAGGCTCAAACACAACCCAGTTGGTATTTGCCTTGATGGATTCCTCAATAAAAATAAACAGTCTTCTCACATTGACATATTTCCAGTTACCGTCGCCGGAACAGGTCCTTGCGCCCCAGACCCTGATACCCTGCCCCGGCAGGGAACGGATCAGATTGATTCCTCTGGGATTGAGCTTACCCTGTTCCGCTTCGTTATATCTGACGGACAGTCCCGTGCAGTTTCTCACCACCTCGTTTGCCGGAGCCTTATGTACGCCCCTGGAATTGTCCGTGCGCCCATAGATACCCGCCACGGCGCCCGACGGCGGCAGAAATACATTCCTCCTTGCCAGAGAATCATAGCACTGCAGCCAGGGATGATACATTGCCGCATAGCTGCTGTCTACATTTTCACGAAATTCCTGCAGCTCGGATACGTCCTTATACTCAAGAGGCATATCCAGAATGGCAAAACGGTTTTTCAGGTTGTCACAGTGGCTGACAAGCTCGCTCTGTACGGATGTATTTGTAATTCCGGGAATTGCCATGATACTTACATCCGAAAGCGTCTTGAACGCCTGCAGCCCCGACCTCTGGTCAGGCGAACCGTCCATACCCTTATACAGGTCTACATCCATTTCCTTATTGGTAAGCTTTATCGTACCGTCTTCCCCGCCCTCAAGACTGACAGTGAATGAAGGCTCCTGCGCATCCGTAAGCTTTCCCTCGAACACCCCCGAGGCGTACTGATTCATATGCGCCTCGGCGGTGATCAACCGGGACTTTAACACCGCATACGGGACAAAATTAGTGCGGTCTGAGTTAAAGGACACATTTTCGTACTGCTCCGACGACGAATCATCCGAAACGATAAGCTCCCATTCCGCAAGATATAAAAACTCCGCCTTTGCGTCCCGGGGCGCCGCCCCCTGCTGTTTCAGGGTGATTTTACCGGCCTCATTCTTTTCCACTATGGCAAAAATGTAAGAAACAGCCGAAGCTGCCGTTTGCGGCGACGCCCCCTCCCCCGGGTTTTTGCCTCCTGTATGCCCGGCATCTGCATCTTTTGTACCTATCTCTATTACTTCTTTATCATTTGTATCTGCATCTTTTGTATCTACGTCTATTACTTCTTTATCATTTGTATCTGTCTCTTTTGTATCTGCATCCTTTGTATCTATATCTATTACTTCTTTATCATTTGTGTCTGTATCTTTTGTACCTGTATCTTCTACATTTTTATCTTCTGTATCCGCCCCCTTTGACCCTGTATCCCGTAACGCCCTGTACTGCAGACACACCATATCCCCCGCCTGATACCCCTCGGCTTTTTCCACCTCAAAGGCGGCAGTCACATCTACGCTCTCACAAAGCCTGACCCTGTTTTTCAGGGACGGGGTAAATCTCACCTGAATATTGTTGCCCCAGGCGCCGGGACTGGCGGCTGCCAGGGTAAGAAAAGGCTTGTCACTGCCGCTGCCGCCGTTTTTGCTTCCCGCAAGGCTGACCTTGGCCGCCTTTGCATCCCCGGGACAGACCCGCATTACATAGCAGGCAGAGCCTCCGTTGTTAAAGAACTGCTCCACCGCATAGGGCAGGAAGCGCAGCTCCCCGTATGCCTGCTGCGATAGATAGCCCCCAAAGCGCCGCCGGTAATCTGCCATGCTGGTGATGAGCACGGGCAGCCCCCTGACAGGCCCCTTCTGCGCCATACCCACAAAGCCCGCCGTGCTTGTGCCCACCCCCTCCATTGCCTTGACCCCGGAATCATATTCTTCCACGTATACGCCGGGTGATAAATATTCTGCCATAGTTCTCCTTTCCGC
>ERZ808051.621-NODE-621-length-34851-cov-5.326652_pt1 | contig 34851 bp, 26 predicted proteins | sample MGYA00380199_ERZ808051 | MGnify/ENA primary metagenome ERZ808051 (study PRJEB31490, sample SAMN06133391) | mouse gut metagenome | isolation source: J11 | host: mice | place: China: Chengdu | collected 2015-05 ...
GTTATCCGCGAAAAATGCCGTCGGTACCTCTTTTGCCTTTTCCAGATATTCCTTCATGCTCCGGTAGGCAGTCTCGATCCTGGTCCCTACCGTCGCGATATATTCCGGCTTTACAGAAAATCCGCGCTGATTCATCACCTGATAATATCCCATTTCCCGGGACCGGAACGCCTGGATCCGGGATTCCCCCCGCAGATATCCGATCTTTGTATGCCCCTTTTCCGCCAGATATTCCACAGCCCCCGCGGCGGCGTCCGTATCATTGATGAGCACGCTGTCAAAGGCGTATCTGTCGCTCCGCCCGTCCAAAAGGATGATCCGGTTCTTGGCGGCGGCGTAGGGCCCGTAATCCTCTTCCAGCATCTCGGTTCCCAGGAGCACCACCGCGCTCTGCATATCCGTCAAAATGTCGTGAAGCCGCTCCTGATAATCCGGGTCATTGATGTCTACATAGCAGAAAATGGTCTCATAGCCCATAAGCTTCGCCTGACGCTCCACCCCTTCGATCACTGCCGGATGAAAGGAGCTCTCGTCAATGATCTGCCCGTCCCTCCGGAATATGACAAACCGGATCTTCGTGATCTCCTCCTCTGCGTGGTAGCCCAGCTCCTCAGCGGCCTTCCATATCTTTTCGGCAGTTTCCCTGTTCACTCCCTTTTTGCGGTTCAGCGCGTTGGAGACCGTAGACATGGAAAATCCGGTTTCCTCACTGATCTTACGAATATTTACCTTCATGATCATTCAGTCCTCTCATTTCAAGTAAATATTATTATAACATACTTCGAAAATTTTAGGGGATAAAATAAAATTTTACAGGCGGCAGGAATCTAATCTCTTTCGGTTCCTGCTGCCTGTTTTCTGGATTTTAGACTTATCGATATCTCCTTACTCTTTCATCTTCAATTACCTGTGAAAAATCCATCCCATACGCAAAATCATACTTATGACCGCATGTATCCTCATAGCATCTGACATCCCGCGGAACATCTTCCTGCTGCTCTTCTACCGTATCCATATCCGCGGGGATTTGAAACGGAAGAAGCCCGGACGGGGTATGCCTTCCTGTGATCACCTCAAGGTACGCCTGCTTCTGGATCTCAAATCCCATCAAAACAGCATCCGCAAGAGGCTCAAATTCGCTTACGACCATCGGCCCCGACGTATCCACAACCGCAATGACAGGCTTCTCTCCCATCGCCTCTTTTGTCTGTAAAAAGACATCCAGATGCTTTTCATTGGCACAGGTATTCGTTTTGCCCAGATAAGCTCTGTCCGAAGCCTGGTATCCGCTGGATACTCCGGAAGTGTTTCCCCGGGAATGGAATTCTTCTTCCTGATGTGCATAGCAGAACGGGTCCCCTCCCGCAATGCTTTTCTTCCGCCCCTTCTGCGATGTATAGGGACGGTACTGCAGCGTAAGCGGCACATAGCCCTTCTCGCGGGAATATCCCGGCAGCATGGGCTTGGGGCTTTCCATAAATACGATCGCGGCATCGGCCTCCTCCGGGCTGTCGACCGGTGTAAAATACTGGCCGGCCAGTGCCTTCTCCAGCCACGGATGGCCCGGGACGCGCAGATCTTCCGCAAACAGCGCGGGCATTCCGTACAGCCAGGTTTCCGGGCATTCCGGGATATATACCTTCGTCCCCGGTTTCATCGGCAGAACCTGCCCTTTATTTTTCAAAAGCACCACCGAGTCCTTCTGCGCCTGAAATCCGGCTTCCATAAAAGCCGCGTTTCCAACCACATGCCTGCTTTCCTCCGTATCCACATAGGGATTCTCAAACAGCCCGGGCCGGAAAATATTTTTCAGGATCCGTTTTGCCGACCGGCGCATCCGTTCCTGCATCGCCTCTTCCCCTGCCGAAGCGCAGCCCATACGGTATGCCGCAAGCACCGGCGCCTTTTTTGTATTTCCGCCGAATTGGTCCACGCCCGCCATCAGTGCCTTGTAATGCCTCTCCTCCACACTCAGATGTGCGGTTCCCCAGTTCATCCCGGATATCATCTCATCCGACGAACAGGTATCCGTGATCCCCCAATCCGTACAGACAACGCCGTCATATCCGCAGGTGTCCCGCAAAAGCTCCTGGACAATATATTTGCTGTAGCTGTTCCCCACATTTTCCCCGTATTTTTTATCAATCCCATAGGAAATGGTATAGTAGGGCATAACCGAGGACGCCTGCCCCGTCTTTCCATCCAGACGGAACGCCCCTTCCGTAAATGGTTTTAAATGCTCTTCAAAATTCTCCCCCGGATAGACCGCATATTTTCCGTAAGAAAAATGAGCATCCCGGCCGCCCTCCCCGGTTCCGCCGCCGGGCCAGTGCTTCACCATGGCATTGACGCTTCTGCTTCCCCAGCCGTCGGGGCTTTCCTCCGTTGTCTGGCAGCCGTCCACATAGGCCCTGGCCAGATCCACTGTAAGCTTTGTCCCTTCTCCAAACGTCCCGTTATACCGGTTCCATCTTGGCTCACTTGCCAGATCAATCTGCGGGGAAAGCGCGGTCACGATCCCCAGCCCTCTATATTCATCCGCAAGGATCTCGCCAAACCGTTTTACCGTCTCCGGACAAAAGGTTGCCGCCAGGCCAAGCTGGGAAGGCCATTGGGAGATCATCCCTCTGGCACCCACAAAAAATTCCCCGTTGGAAGCCGCACCGTGCCTGGGATCCGAGCTGATGCTGGCTGGAATCCCCAGTCCCGTCCCTTCGCAGAACTCCTGGATATGATTATTCCATTTCGCAGCCGCCTCTGCGGATTCCACGGTGGTCAGTAAAATGTGCCTGACCTGGTCTATTTCCAGGAATTCCTTCTGCTGATCCGTAAGCTGCGTGATATCTCCGTGTTCCATATCAAAAGGCTTTCCATCATAAGTCCCGGCAAAACGCTGGTTAAAGGTATCCCCCTTTCCCGGAGACGTGACGGTCTGATGGCTGCTGTAGAGCATCAGCCCGGCGATCTGTTCCATACTGAGCCTGGATGCCAGATCCTCCGCCCGTTCCTCCGCAGACAGCCTCCAGTCCTCATACTTTTCCAGCCTGCCGCTTCCGCTGAGATTTTTAAACAGGTATCCGTCCTCCTCCAGAAGTTTCACCCCCGACTCCGGAGAATACGCGATGTCCTTCCCGCCCTCATTTCTGACCAGGATATAGCCGTCTTTGATTTCTTTCTGCCATTTCTTCTCTGCCATTCTGTCAAACCTCCATCTTTTCCGGCATTTTTATGTACCTTCTTTTCCAGGCTTATTCTACTTGCCTGCCATTTTTCTCTCATCCAGATCAGATGCGATCTGCCTCATCATTTTGTCATCCAGCTTATAGAAAAACAGCGGGATCGTGGAGACCACAAAGCAGGCCGCGGGTATCAGATTTACTACCGCATTGATCCCCATTTTTACGGCTTCGGACTGCTCTGCGCCTGCCACATAGCCTGCTGCCGCCAGCAGCAGAACACCCACGGAGCCGGTAATCGCCGTTGCGAGCTTTACGGAAAAGCTTGTGACCGCAAAAGGAAGCGCCTCGTCCCGAATGCCGTATTTCCAGTCGCCGTATTCAATACAGTCACATACCATTCCGATCCCTACGCCGGCCGTAGAGTTGGAATACCCGATTACTGCGCTGAATATAAAAATCACCGCCGGTATTTTTGCCCCGAACAGGAATATCGCAATGAGTGAAATGATGGATGCGGTATTCATCAGAATGCAGATATTCCGTTTACTCGTCAGCCGGATCATATAAGGTATCAGCATACTGCCGATGAGCTGGAATACGGACATTGTTGTATAGATCGGAGCGATCATCGTATAAGATCCGACCACATAGATCACATAATAGGACAGCAGAGACATCCTCGCGATATTTCCCATGGCCCCCATGAATGTATTCAGGATGATGATCAGAAGCATCTTGTTCTGCACGGATACCTTCAGTGATCTGAGGATGGATTTCTTCTCTTTCGCGCCGCTGCTTTCCGGGACGTCGATCACGACGGTTTCTTTGCATCTCCACGCACAGAGCCAAAAAGCCGGGAGCATGAGAACGGATAATATGACCGCGGCAATGAGGTACCCTCTCGCATCCGCCGCCTTCTCATTCCCGTTAACGGTCGTACTGAAATATAAGATCACCGGCATCGCAAATGCGGAGAGCAGCATACTGATCACGGCGCTTGCCACACTTTTTGCCGCCGCATAATTTGTACGCACCCGGGAGTCTCTTGCGATCCGGTTCAGCAGCCCCGAATAGCTCAGGTTTACCACCGTATAGGCCATCCCCGTCGCGATATAGCAACTCAGGCAGATCGCAACCTTCGCGGCACCTTCCACCGGAAATACGGTAAAGGTCAGGATATTGAACACGGCCAGAAACGGCGGGCCGATCATAAGGTAAGGACGGAACTTCCCCCACCGTGTCTGTGTACGGTCTGCCAGAAGGCCCATCATCGGATCGTTTGCCGCGTCCCAGATCCTTGCCACCAGCATGATAAAAGAAATCGCCGCGGCCGAGAGTCCTACGATATCCGTATAAAACAGGGTCAGATAGGAATTGATCATATACCAGCTCAGCTGTGACCCCACCTCCCCGAAGCTGTAGAACAGGCCAAGTGTCTTGTTCGTTTTTTCTTGTGTAATCGCCTTTGTTTCCATGTTTTCTCCTTCCTGATGTTGTATCGAATGTATTTTTATTTTAGCAGGACTGCTTTTTATTTCTCATCAGAAAGGACTCTGTTATCATCCCTTTTTTTATCCTTGTTCATCTTCTCTGATTTAAACAGAGCAAAAACTTTGACCAAATTCTTGTCTTTTTCATGTCAATCTGTTCCGGACCGCGGCAGACTTCCTACCATCTTTCCATAACCTCAATCCCCTGTATCTCCTGGGCATTCAGACATGTCTCAATCACCAGCGTCCCATTTTCCGCCTGAATATGTGACACTTTTATCCCGGGCCGCGTGACCGCACGCAGATAATCCATTTCCGCTGAAGCAGGTTCATCCTCAAACCCCGTTTCCATCCATTTGTTCTGAATATTGCCATGCTCCTGATTTACCGTATAGATTTTGACACGGTACTCGCCGGGATGTACATTGTGTATTCGAAATAGAAATGCCTTCTTTTCCGTATTTTCAAAAAAGCGGTACTGGTGTTCTGCTTCAATCTCATTTTCTTCTTCCAAATAGTATCGAAAATTGAAGTGCTTATAATTGTGGCAGCATATAAAAAATGAAGCTTCCCCATCCCCTGATATGACCGCGTTGTCGTTCCATGCCAATGCGTCCTTTTTGAGCCTGTTCATAAAATCGAAGGCGTAATATGCCGGTTTGCAGATTCCGCCCTTGGTAAGTATCCCGCCTCCGCCGAAAAGTCCCTTTTCCGTATCCGTATAGTCATACATCAGATCCATCATTTCCCAATATGACAGGATCTTTGCCTGCTCCCGGTTTTGTATCAGGTTCTTCATAATATACGCACCGTTAAAGCAGCTGTCGTTGAATACATTGCGGTTAGACAGGGTAAAGCTCCAGTCCAAAACATAAATCTCCGAAGTCCTTATCCCCTTTTCCCGGATCAGCTCCCGTGTCTGCCGTAACAGATGATACAAAAAGTCGGCGTCCGTGGTGTATGGGTTTTTGCCGGCCGCAAACGGATTTTCCCGCCACAGATATGGAAAGCTGTTTAATCCGATAAAATCGGGCATGGCACCGCGCTTTCTCCAGATTTCCAACAGCGTTCGAAACTCGTCTCCATGAAAATTCAGGCACAGTCCGGTGCTGCCGATCTTAAGCTCCGGAACGTAGCTTTTGAAAATCGACGCGACGGCATCAAAGGTTTCCAGATATTTATCCATACTGCCGTAATTCTCTCTTCCGGAATTATTTTCGATACCGATTTTCCAGTGCCGCACCTGCTCCGGCCCGTAGCGTTTCAGCCAATGTATCATCAGCTCTGTCAGAAATCCTTTATTTGACTCCAGGCTGCAGAACTTTTCTCCATAATCCACCTCTGTCAGGATCGTGTGGTAATTCGCCATGATGCCTATATTCCGAAACCCAAGCTCCAGGAAGGGAGTCAGTCCTATCTCGATCAAAAAATCAATCTCCTTATCAAGAAGGCTGAAGTTATATTCCGTCCGGTAATCCCCGAGCCGGATCATCATCTCATCGGACAGCACGTTCCAGACCCTTCCATATTGGAACCGCAGGCTTTTCTGGAGAAATCTGACCTGACCGCATACGTCATAACGGAGCAGATCCTGAGCTTTTCCGATATTAAGTACCTGATTCCAGTTTTTTGCCAGCGTCTCCCTTTCTCTGCAGTCTGCTTCCAGTATGGATACATCCTGATCTGAAGCCTCCGCTTCGACCGCGCCGTTTGCAAGCAAAAAATCATCAATTTTTTTCTGCATTTCCTCTGTCAATTCCATTGCCGGTGCTTTACGGCTGCTCTCCTGCTGCTTTTGCCGGTACTCTGTCGGCGACATGCCGTAGCTTTCCTGAAAGCTTCGGTTAAAGCCTGTGATCCCGGAAAATCCATTGTCCATCGCGATTTTCAGCACAGTCTTATCCGAGCAGACCAGTTCTTCCACCGCATACTCCAGACGGATATTCTGAAGCAGCTTCAGAAAACTCATATTCAGGTTTTTCTTAATGTATCTGGAAAGATAGGTCGGGGAAAGGAACAACTGATCCGCCAGCTTTTGAAGCGAGATCTGCTCTCTGTAATTCATTGTGAGAAAGTCAAAGATCTCCTTCATTCTTTCACTTTGGTTTCCGCGCCGGAAGTCATGTCCCTGCAGTTCTTTTTTTACAAGAAATTCTGAACTCAGGATGTAGATCATCTGATAATAAAGGCTGTTCCGGTAAGCATTTGCCTGCCCTTCCCTGCTCTGCTCATACTGAAAGATCTGCCAGACGCAGCGCCTCAATTTTGCATATCCGGCCGAAGCCTCTTCTGCTTTCGCCGAATCACACAGAAAGTATAACTGTTCTCCATGGAACAGGTCGGTTAACTGCCTGTAATCTATCCGGAGGCTTGCCAGCAGTACATCTCCTTTTCCCTGGTATTCGTGCCGCACATTGGAATTGATCAGCAGAAATTCGTTTGGACGCAGTACATGTTGCTCCGATTCATACCGCAGCTCTAATATGCCGTCCAGAAGATAGACGATCTCTACCGCCTGATGGAAATGCATGCTCTGTGATCTGATCGTTGAAAAATGGCAGGTCACAATTTCTCTGTGTTCCATAGTGTCCCTTCCTTCTATAATCGAATCGGGTTTTGTTGGTATTCCCAGCATTGCTGAAAAATGTGTGATTTTGGAATATCATATCTCATCCGGGTTGTTTTTGCTATATCAATTCTGACCTCTTGTGATCGGATGCGCGCGTCAAATCCCTTTTGTTCTGTTCCACGAAACGGCGGCTTTGATTGCTATTTCAAAACCGCTTCTTGTTTCCTTTTCGCTTTAGCTTATTTCAAAGTTGTCCCCAAAATTGCCCTGCAATAATCTATTTTTATCTTGTGTTTCTCCGGACAAGTATGCTAGAATAGGAGAAAGCATATTTTCTAAAAGTTCCATTATTTCGGAATCTCGGATTCCGTTATATCTCAGACATATCAATACAAGGGATTTCATCCCCTGTCCTTTCAGAAAATTCGTGCTTTTATCCAGATAAGCAGGGGGTTTTCTGAAAAGGGCGCAGAAAATCTCCTGAGAAAAACAGAATAAGGAGGTTTTCTATGACGCAGAAGAAAAAAGAAAACGATGCGACGTATTGGCATCCTGCGTTTTTTGCCGGAATCCAGATCGAACTGGCAGAGGACGCGGACAACCTGGTATTTGAAAATGAGCATCAGCTGGGCACAAAACCGATGGAAATTGATGTGCTGATCATCAAAAAAGAGACGGACAGGCCCGTGAAGAAAAATATCGGAAGGATTTTTAAAAAGTATAATATCATCGAATACAAAAGTCCGGATGATTCTCTCAGTGTGGATGATTTTTACAAAGTCTATGGATATACGTGCTTTTACAAAGCAGATGCCCGGTATGTAAACAGCATTCACGCAGACGAATTGACTATTACCTTCGTAGCGGAAAAATATCCCCGAAAGATGATCGAGCATTTGAAAAAAATCAAAAAATATCGGGTCGAAGAAGAAGAAAAGGGAATTTATTATGTATATGGGGATCTGATTCCCATCCAGATCCTGATCACCAGAAAGTTATCCGCAGAGGAAAATCTCTGGCTGAAAAGTCTTACTAATAAGCTGAAAGAGACTGATACAGCCGAGAAGCTGATCGAAAACTATATGGATCATAAAGAGAGCCGCCTGCATCGGTCGATGATAGAGACCATCATGCATGCGAATCAAAAATTATTTGAGGAGGTAAACGGTATGAGCGATATTATTATGAAAATTGTACAGGAGAAGTTTGATCGAAAGCTGAAGGAGGAATTAGACAAAGCTGTAGAGGAAGCTACAGAAAAAGCTATAGAGGAAGCTACAGAAAAAGCTATGGAAAAAGCTATGGAAAAAGCTACGGAAAAAGCTACGGAAAAAGCTGTAAAAGAAAAGCTAACCGAGCGAATTTCCCTGATCCAGAAAAAATGCGCCAGAAACAAATCGCTTTCCCGCATCGCCGATGATCTGGAGACGGATACAGAGGAAATACGTTCTCTCTATGAGGTCATTTCTAAAAATCCCGAAAAAACGGCAGAAGAAATCTATCAGATCGTTACCGGGAAAGTTCAGAAATAGTACAGAGTGTACAGCGCCCCGGATCTCCGATTGATCACAAAATACGCAAGGATTCTATTGTCATGAATAAAAAATCATCGTAAGACATCCAGATGAAACTCTTCAGCCAAGCGCTCTGGCGCAGCATTATTCACAAAGAACTTATTCGTCACTCTGGAATAGGGGCGTTCATAAAACAGGATATCCTCCTGTTTTTCTGACAAATAGTAGTTTTTATGAGCATTTTTGTATTCGTTATCCTCATATACTTCATCTTCCTCATTGCTGAAAACAAGACGCTCAAAAATATGCTCTGGTGTGTCCAACAGATCAATCGCCAGCACATCATTTATTTGATACTCCGAACAAAAAAATTTCTACCTGTCCTTCCCTATAACTAAAATCTTTGAATTTGATTTATTTCTGTTTTGTGGGTACAATAAAAATTACCATTCACCGTGAATTGTTACCAATGAAAATACTTTATGAAAAGAGGAAAACTTGATGGAATTTATCAGTATTTTTGACGTATTAGGGCCCAACATGGTAGGGCCTTCCAGTTCTCATACGGCAGGCGCCTGCTCCATCGCCCTTATGGCCAGGAAAATGCTGGGAGAGCCTGCCGCCCGGGCAGAATTTGTCCTGTATGGCTCTTTTGCCAGAACTTACAAGGGGCACGGCACGGATCGCGCGCTGCTGGCAGGCGTGATGGGGTGTTCTACCGATGATGTCCGGATCCCCCGCGCTTATGAGCTGGCAAAGGAGCAAAATCTCACCTGGCGCTTTTCCTGCAATGAAACAGAGACCGAAGTTCATCCCAATACGGTAGACATTGATCTGACAGGCATTACCGGAAAGACTGTTTCCATGCGGGGCGAGTCCGTAGGAGGCGGAAAAATCCGGATCGCGCGGATCAATGAGATTGACGTTGATTTTTCCGGCGAGTGCAATACCCTGATCGTAGTCCACAAGGATCGGATCGGTATGGCGGCCCATATCACAAGCTGTTTAAGCCAGGCGGAAATCAACATTGCTTTTATGAGGCTGTTCCGTGAGTCAAAGGGGGACAAGGCATACAGTATTGTGGAATTTGACGGAAAGCTTCCGGAGCACACAAAGGAAAAAATCCTGCTGGAGCAGGATGTAGAGCATGTCATGCTGATTCAGATAAGGGAGGGATAAAATGATGGATTTTAAAAATGCGGCAGAGCTGCTTTCGATTTGCGAAACGAACCGGATTCCTGTGTCTGAGGCCATGAAAAACCGCGAACGCCTTTTGACGGAGGTTACAGACCAGGAACTTACCAGTCGGATGAACCGGGTACTTGAGATCATGAAGCAGGCAGTCAACGAGCCTCTTGAGAATCCCCGTCCTTCTATGGGCGGGCTGATCGGCGGTGAAGCCAGGCTGGTGAACCGCCGGCGGAAGGAGGGAAATTCCCTCTGCGGCAGCCTGGTGTCCGGGGCCATTGCCTACGCCATGGCAGTGCTGGAAGTGAACAGCTCCATGGGGCTGATCGTAGCCGCGCCCACCGCAGGCTCCTCAGGTGTGGTGCCCGGCGTCCTGCTGTCATTAAAGGATGCGCACGGTTTCTCTGACGAAGAGCTCCTTCCCCCGCTGTACAATGCCAGCGCCATCGGCTATCTGGCCATGAGAAATGCTACCGTCGCCGGAGCGGTAGGAGGCTGCCAGGCCGAGGTGGGCGTGGCCTCTGCCATGGCTGCTTCCGCAGCGGTAGAACTCATGGGCGGCAGCCCACGGCAGTGTCTGGAAAGCGCATCCACCGCGCTGATGAATCTCCTGGGGCTGGTCTGTGATCCGGTAGGCGGCCTGGTGGAATACCCCTGCCAGAACCGGAATGCCATCGGCGCAGCCAATGCGCTGACCGCGGCAGAACTGGCATTGAGCGGAGTCAGACAGTTGATTCCTTTTGACGAAATGCTGGGCGCCATGTACAGCGCCGGCAGACGGCTTCCCCCGGAATACCGTGAAACCGCCCTGGGAGGCTGTGCGGCGGCTCCTTCTGCCTGTGCGGCAGCTGGGAAATGCCATTTGCATAGTTGAAATAGCTTTTATTTCCTTGATGCAGCGAACCAAGCAGCCATGCTTGCATGGATATTTGGCGACTGCCGCGAGGGTCAGAGGCCCCGCAGCTTGCCGCGGGGTCTTTGACTGATCGAGCGGACATGCCTCCTATGGAGGATGTCCCTCAAAGAATCCGCCTATTAGATTTCTTATGGCAGGAGGCCGGATTCCGCTCTCAGCACTGTACTGGCCTGTGACCGTGCAGCAGGTAGCCGCACTTACTGTTCACGGTGCCTTGCGCCATGCTGCAAGGCATCCGGCCGGAAAATAGCGGTTGCATACATCCAGCCCGTCTACACTCCGTTCCGATCCGTCCTAAACAAGCGTCGCTGGCGCTTAGGACCGCCGTCAGGCGACTTTTCAATGGGCTGGATGCCGTTGCTGTGAACGCCCGGTCAGGGTGTAAACAGTAACGGTGTACGCCGCGTGTTCAGCAATAATCTATTTTTATCTTGTGTTTCTCCGGACAAGTATGCTAGAATAGGAGAAAGCATATTTTCTAAAAGTTCCATTATTTCGGAATCTCGGATTCCGTTATATCTCAGACATATCAATACAAGGGATTTCATCCCCTGTCCTTTCAGAAAATTCGTGCTTTTATCCAGATAAGCAGGAGGTTTTCTGAAAAGGGAGCAGAAAATCTCCTGAAAAAAACTGAATAAGGAGGTTTTCTATGACGCAGAAGAAAAAAGAAACTGATGCCACTTACTGGCATCCTGCATTTTATGCCGGCATTCAAATTGAACTGGAAGACGACGCAGACAACCTGGTGTTTGAAAATGAGCATCAATTGGGCAGAAAACCGATGGAGATTGATGTGCTGATCATCAAAAAAGAGACGGACAGGCCCGTAAAGAAGAACATCGGAAGGATATTCAAAAAATACAACATCATTGAATACAAAAGTCCGGATGATTCTCTAAGTGTAGATGATTTTTACAAAGTCTACGGATACACTTGCTTTTATAAAGCAGATGTGCAGTATGCAGACAGCATTCCTGCCGAAGAACTGAGCATCACCTTCGTATCGGGAAAATATCCCCGGAAGATGATAAAACATTTGACGAAAATCAAAAAGTATCAGGTCACGGAGGTGGAAAAAGGAATCTACTATGTGAACGGAGATCTCATCCCCATCCAGATCCTGGTCACAAAAAACTTATCCGGGGAAGAAAATCTCTGGCTGAAAAGCCTGACAAATAAGCTGAAAGCAACTGAAACAGCCGAAAAACTGGTTGAAAACTATATGGATCATAAGGACAGCCGCCTGCATCGGTCGGTCATAGAAACGATCATGCGTGCAAATCAGAAAATTTTCCACCTGTACGGTTGGATGCTCTTTGAGCATCCAACCCACCTCATTCATTCGTAAAATCCGTGCTTCGCACTTTTGTGCCTGCTAACGCAGTCACATTTTACTCATTAATGAGGTAGGTTGCTAATCCAAAGTCACATTTTCATTGCAATAAATTGCATAAAAACGTGACTTCGGATTGCAACCGTACAGGTGGAAAATATTCAGGGAGGTAAATGGTATGAGCGATATTTTCATGGAAATCGTACAGGAAAAATTTGACCGTAAGCTTAAGGAAGAAGTGGAGAAGGCGACCGAAAAAGCTGTGAAAGAGGCGACCGAAGAAAATACGGTAAAAACAAAACTAACCGAACGCATTTCTCTAATCCAGAAAAAATGCGCCAAAAACAACCCCCTCTCTGTCATCGCGGATGAGCTGGAGACAGATACGGATGAGATCCTTTCCCTCTATGACATCATTTCCAAAAAACCGGATAAAACAACCGACGAGATCTATCAGATGGTTGCCGGTTAAAAATAGAATGGGGTATGCCCGCCGCAGGACATACCCCGTTTCTTTTTCTGCCTGTTTCACAGCAGTCTCCGGTGGATTTTAAAAAGTCTCTTTTTCTTCCCGAAGCTTTTCGTTGGCTCCTTCCACGTTCATCCAGGACAGCACCAGCATGATCACCACATTGATGATCAGCGGAATCCACAGGTACATGATATGCAGCATATTGATGCAGGATTCCGGCTGTACCGCCAGGGTGCCGTCAAATCTGCTGAGCTCCAGCAGCCAGCCTGCTGCCGCCGTTCCCAGGCCGCCGCCCAGCTTTACGCCGAGGGAGGTGCAGGAGTACATGGTTCCATCCACTCTTTTTCCTTTCGTTAAAAAGGTATACTCAGAGCAGGATGCGATCACCGCGTTCATATCCCCCTGCCAGGGCCCCTGTCCCAGCGCAGCCAGCGCAGTAAATGCCAGCATCAGCGGGACGCTCCCGATATACCCGGCTACAACTACAAGCGCCCGGCCTGCGACTGCGATCATATAGCCCCTCAGGTTCAGCTTGTACATCCCTTTCCACCTGCCCACAAGCGCGGGTGTGAAAATCAGCGCGATGATCAGCGGGATATTGGCAGCCCAGGAAAACACACCGTAGAGGTTTTCATTTTTCAGCACATAGGTCATATAATAGATTCCGGAATTGATCATCGCCGCATATAACTGCTGCAGGATATAGACGCCGCAGATCATCAGATAGTATTTGTTGGAAACCAGGAGCCGGAACGCCTCTCCCAGCCCGTACTTCTCTTCCTCACTCTGTTTCTCCTCCCACTCGTTGAGTTCCTCCTCGGGAAGCTCTTTTACAGAAAATACCGACACCGTATTGACGATCAGGCCGAGCACCGCATAGACAATAGCAACTGTCCGCCAGGCCGCCGCGCCGCCGCCGCATTTCGCTACAAAGCCGATGGTGACGGACTGGATCAGCAGACTGGTAGCAAACGCGAAAATGAATCTATAGGAACCCATCTGAACCCGCTCCTTGCTGTTTTTCGTCACCAGTGACGTCAGTGCGGAATAGGCGATGTTATTTGCCGTGTAAAATACGCCGTTTAACAGGGTATAGGCAATGAAAAACCAGGCGTACTGCGCTGTGTCCCCCCAGCCCGTGGGAACCGCAAAGATCGCCGCCAGAGTAACGGCACAGCCGATGTAACCGTACAGCATCCAGGGCCGTGCCTTCCCCAGCCTGCTGTGGGTCTTGTCAATCATGGAGCCGAAGAAAATATCCGTAAATCCGTCAAATAATTTGGAAGCCGCGATCAAAGTTCCTACGATCCCCGCCGACAGGCCGATCGTATTGGTCAGATAAATCATGACAAATGAGGACAAAAACGCATAGACCACATTGCCTGCAATATCTCCGGAACCATAACCAATCTTATTGTACCATTTCAAATATGTTTTTTCCTGCATGTGTACTCTCCTTTTTTGTAATCGGGTGCCCACCCCATCACTGTATTGGCCGGACACCGAACAGCAGGGGCAAGGCACCATGTGAACAGCAGCTGCGTCCACCCCTGCCCACGCATCAGCCTGCAGCCCGCGTCCGGGAGACGTCCGCCCCTTCCCTGCTGTTTCAACTTGTTTACGGTTCCTTCACATACGGCACCAGGCTGAACTGGAACCGGAACCTTGTCTCATCAAACCGGTATTTTTCCATGACCTCCGGGCCGCAGCTATTGGAGCCGATCCCGTTTAACGCATAATCCAGACACAATACGGTACTGCCCGACCTTTCCAGTTCAAAATTATGGGCCTTTTTTTCCAATTCTTCCTGCGTATAGACGGACGCGTTGAAGGAAAATCTGCAGTCCGGGGCCGAAATCGCAGCAAACCCGGCCTGGTTTCCGCTGACCTCCACATAATCGCAGTCAAAATGGCTCCCGTTTTCCTGGGGACGGATGTAGTCCTCATGCAGCTCTGCCACATTTGCAGTATATCGGCCGTGGCTGGCTGCACGGTGCTTATCGCGGTAGCTTTCCATGGGGCCGTATCCATAATATGAAACGGTGTCCATCCGCTCCGGCAAGAAGAGCCGCAGACCAAATCTGGGCAGCACCGGAAATTCTCCATTTTTTACTGCGTCCATCGACCCGTGAATACCGCCGTTTTTGTCCACGGTCCAGAACCCCTTGATATCCAGAATACGCTGGACAGTGGGCGCTGAAACGGACATGGCGGTCAGGATTACGACCTCGTTCTCGGACTGTCCGGCAGCCGTGGCATAGGCTCTGGCAAACGCTTCGTGGTAATGCGCTTTTTTCCACTCCTCCTTGATATACATGTCGTTGTCTGTGGGCGCCCTCCAGATATTGAGCTCCATCGGCCTGTCCAGATATTCCGTTCCCCTGTAAATGATACTCTCAAAGAGACCGTTCCTCTTATTATAGGTATAGACAAATCCCTCCCCCCGGATGATGACTCTGCAGTCCGTCTCCGCCACCTCCAGACCGCAGCCGGAGGTTTCCCCGCTGAGCGGACGCCTGAGCGCGTCCTGGTTTCTTCCGTCCGCGTTTTCCAGAAGGATTTCATCAAATCCCAGCAGATGGCCTGCCGGAACCAGGGGCGATCCGCCGCGGAGCAGGTAGAGGATTTTCAGATACGCCCTCCCCGCCTCGGGGACGGATACATCCAGCACAACCGACGCCTCGCCGTGAGGCGGCACGGAACATGCGGGAATGCTGCCCGATTCCACACAAACGCCGTCGCAGGCCACCTCATAACGGATGTCCGCATAATCCTTCAAATCCGTGAAATCCAGGTAGTTGTGCAGCTTCAATTCCCCGGTCCGGGCATCATAGGAAACCACCCTCGCCGGACGGTGTATGTTTTTATATTCCAGCAGCCCGGTGTGAGGAGTGCGGTTCGGATACACCAGCCCGTCCATGCAGAAATTTCCGTCGTGGATCTTCTCTCCGTGATCCCCGCCGTAGAGATATCTTTCGCCGTCCCCGTCTCCGTCTCCGGCATACACCGCATGGTCGCACCACTCCCACACGAAACCGCCGCACATCCGGTCATTGCTGTGGATGACCTGGAAATAATCCTCCAGGTCTCCGGGGCCGTTTCCCATGGAATGGGCATATTCCACCAGCAAAAACGGTTTGCTCCCGTCTTTTTCAAAGTACTCCTCGATTTCCTCGAAGGCGGGATACATTCTGCTGTACAAGTCAAGATTTGAGTAGTCATAAGTCACATCATAGTTTCGGTATCTCGCACTTTCATACTGGGTGATCCTGTCCGGGTCAAATTTCTTCGTCCACCGGAGGGCCTTTTCAAAATTACATCCGTAGGCGCTCTCATTTCCCATGGACCACATCAGGATACTGGGGCGGTTCTTGTCCCGCTGAACCATAAGCCGCACCCGGTCCAGAATGGAATCCTCCCAGGCCGGATCGTCCGCAATCCTCCGGTTCCACCCCTTGAAGCGGTTGTAATCCGTATCCTCTTTGTAATAGATCATATTGGGGCCGTGGGCTTCCACGTCTGCTTCATTCATAACCATGAAGCCATACAGATCGCACAACTCATAAAAATAAGGCGCGTTTGGATAATGGCTGGAGCGAATGGCATTGAAGTTGTGCCGCTTCATCATCGTAAGGTCTTTCATCACCTGTTCCGGACTGATGGCAAAGCCAGTCTTCGGATCGGAATCATGGCGGTTCACACCATGGAATTTGACCTTCTGCCCGTTCAGGTATATGACCTGATCCTGAATCCGGATGGTTCGAAACCCCACATGATCCGTGATCACTTCCTGTCCCGTCTCAATGACAAGCGTATATAAAACCGGGTGTTCCGCACTCCACAGCTCCGGTTCTGAAACTTCCAGAGAAATGCGGCCGGATTCGGCTTCACCGGACGCCGCAATCCGATTTTGGGGATCATAGATCGTCACCTTCGCAGCCGCCGGTTTTCCGATATAAGAAATATGTAAGCGGATCTCCGCCCTGTTTCCGCGAAGCCGCGGGCCAGATTCTTTTTCCCCATCCACAGCCGTTTCCACCCGGTAATCACCGATGCAGTGTTCCGGACGTTTCAGCAGATACACGTCCCGGAAAATCCCGCTCATACGGAATTTGTCCTGATCCTCCAGATAGCTGCCGTCACACCATTTCAAGACCAGCACCGCAATGGTGTTTTCCCCTTCTTTCAGGGCAGATGTGACATCAAATTCACTGGTCGCATGGGACACCTGGCTGTACCCGATCCATGTGCCGTTCAGCCACAGGTAAAAACAGGAATCCACCCCTTCAAAATTGAGATACGCCTTCGGCGCCTGCCCGTTCTTTACATAGTCAAACGTATGCACATATGCGCCGCAGGGGTTATCCTGGGGAACAAAGGGCGGGTCAAAGGGAAACGGATAACGGATATTGGTGTACTGGTGGGAGTCATACCCGGCCATCTGCCACACGCCGGGGACGCTGATCTCCCCAAAATCAGACGTATCATAGCCCGGCTCGTAAAACGGCTCCTGTACGTCATAGATGCTCTGAAAGAATCTGAACTTCCAGTTCCCGTTCAGGAACTGGATGCGGTCGGATTCCTCCCTGTGTTCCGCCAGATGATCCATCCGCTTCGATGCCGGGATGTAATATGCCCTGGCCGGCATAGTCCCCTCATGCAAAATGCTGAGGTCTTCATAATACCTTGGTACGATCATGTTTGCAGCCTCCTGTTCTGAATTGCGTTTAAACATACACTTTTTTGTTCTCTCTCCTGCTGCCCCGAACGAGGCAGATTTCCTTTTTCTCTTTATTTTCTGGATTTATTATATGAATTTTCCATTTCAAAATCCATAAACTCAATTAGACAAAACATGCACAAAATGATACAATGGATGTAATTCATAAAACAGGAGGCCGCACATGTATCTGAACTCGGGATATTTAAACAATACGCATCTGGATTTTAAAGACAAGAGCCGGCCGCTGATCGTCGGAAGCTGCGGGACTTACCGCCTTTCCACCCATCCCAGGCTGCCCACCTACCGCCCCCGGGGACGGCTGGATTTTCAGCTCCTCTATGTCTTTGCCGGAGCCGTGCATTTCCATTTTGACCATGCAGAAAATGAAACCGTTGTGACTGCCGGGAACATGGTGATCTACCGACCGAAAGAATTTCAGAAATATGAATATTATGCGGCTGACCGAACTCAGGTGTATTGGGTTCATTTCACCGGAAGCAACGTGACCAACATCCTGAGAAGCTACGGCATCCGGGATGACATGCGGGTATTCTATGCCGGGACATCCCTGGAATATGAACGGATCTTCAAACGGATGATCTCTGAGCTCCAGCACTGCCGGGCCGACTATGAAGAAATGCTGACGCTCCTGCTCCGCCACCTCCTGATCCTGATCCACAGGCAGGTGTCAAAGCAGCGCGTCCTGAAAAATGAATATCTGGAATACGAGATGGACCTGGCGGCCCAATATTTCAACGACCACTACAATTCCGGCATCAGCATCCAGGAATATGCCAGATCCCGGGGGATGAGCATAAGCTGGTTCATCCGGAATTTTAAAGGATACACCGGAGTCACGCCCATGCAGTATATCCTATCCATCCGCATCACAAACGCGCAGGTTCTGCTGGAGTCCACCACCTATACGGTGACGGAAATCGGGCGTATCGTAGGATATGAAAATCCGCTGTATTTCAGCAGGATCTTCCATAAGCAGAAGGGATTCTCACCTTCGGAGTATCGAAAAAACAGCTCCTAACTGTCAGCCATTGTTACTGTTCACACCCTTTGGGCGCTTCAGTAACAGTATCCAGCCCAATAGACTTCCCCGCAGCAAGCTGCGGGAAAACAGACCCGCTACCGGTGTCGCAATGGATGTCGCGATATTGGCAATAAAGATCAGCTGTGTAGGCGATCCGTCATAGATAAAACAGATCACACACGCGAACGCCAGGCTGGCCACACATCCCCAGCGGATGATCTTGGACTCCAGAGCCACGTCCTTATCAAATCCTGCGCTCAAAAGCACCATTCCCCGCTGGGTATTTCCAAGCAGTGACGAAAATCCGGCGCCCAGAAGCGCAATTCCCATCACATACTTTGCCGCCCCTCCGAGAAACGGAACCAGCAGTTCGGCAAGCTGTGCCGGCGCCTGGATCGCGATTCCCTGGGGATTGAGAACGATTGCTCCGACCAGCATGATCGCGCCGGAGATCAGGATCACAGTCACAATATGCGCCACTGCGTCCCATTTCATTGCCCCATTAAACAAATCCTCTTTTTTCCATTTTTTCTCTGCGCCAAGATAGGTTCCGTAGATTCCGGCCGTCACCGCCGCATTGGTGCTGATATAGGCAAGCGCAGTCGTCATGCTGCCCTCAGGCAGACTCCACTTGACAAGCCCCTTGCCCATTTCGCCCCAGGCCGGGCCTCCTGTCGCTACAAGCGTCGCGTAAAATGCGAGAATCATGCCGGCGATACAGATCATGATGCCTTTTTCCACCTTTGAGTAGACGCCCTTTGAAAAATAAAGCCCCAGGAGAACCGCAAGCATGATCAGGGCGCCCAGCTTCCAGTTGATGCCGAAGATCAGGTTCATGCCCGCTCCGGTTCCGGATACATTTCCCAGGGTAAAAAACAGGCATGACAGGAACAGCGCAATTCCGCAGAACCCGGCCGCAGCTCCGCCGTAATAGTGGCGGATGGCATGCAGAATCGGCATTCCCGTCAGCATAGATATACGATAGGAAGTCAACATAAATGTAACTCCCATCAGCAGGATCGGTATGATCAGCCAAAGCAGGCCGTAACCATAATTCGCGCCGATCATCGCCGATGTGGTAATATTTCCCGGGCCGATCACGACGCCTGTCAGGATGATCCCCGGGCCGATCCGCTTCAGGATCTCGGTGAATGACAGCTTCTGAACCTTGGAAGGATCGAATCCGTCGTTTCCCGCAACGTGATTTTCATTAGACATTGTTTTTTCTCCTTAAAACCGGTGTACCGACCGAATCATAGTCAATACACCGGCATAATTTAAGCTCTTATCTTATTTCTCAAACTGCGTCATGTCAACCTTGGGAAGCTCGCTGTTTTTCAGACCCATTGCGATCCAGTCCTTTTCCTCCTGGTTCAGCGGAAGAACCGGCTTTCTCATCAGACCGGACTTGAAGATGCCTCTCTGTACCAGCGCTTCCTTCAGCCTTGCGTGAGCTTCTCCTGACGGCTGTCCGCCTCCGTAGATTGCCTGTGAAATGTGATAAATACGGTCGGACCAGTCCTGCGCCTCTTTCAGAGTGTGCTTGTCCGGATTTGCAAATACTTCCCGTGCCGGGCAGATCAGCTCCGGAACACATCCCGCAAAACCAATCAGCGCGCCGTCCATTCCCGGGAACCAGCTTACACAGAGCGTCTCGTCGTGGCAGGTGATCAGGGAGATGTCCGGGCATTCTTGACGGAGCAGGCGTACGTCGTGCTCGTAAATGGAAGTCACACGGGTACCCATTTTGATACATTTTACATGGTCGATCTCTTTGCACATTTTGATCAATGTCTCTACCGGGTAAAACGCCTTGCTTGTCGCCGGATACAGGTGGATGATGATGTCAATGTCAGCGCCCTCCGCTACATCCTTTACATATTCATAGGGAGCATCCTTGTGCATACCGAAACGAAGCCACATGTGGGGCGGCATCAGGAGAATCCCGTCAGCGCCCGCTTCCTTTGCTTCCTTTGCCATCTCGATGCTTTCAATTGTATTTTCACAGTTGATTCCGGAAATGATGGTCATGCAGTCGCCGCACACCTCGGAGCAGATCTCAACGACACGTTTGCGTTCCTCACGGCTCAAGCCTGTGATCTCACCTGTATGCCCGTTGCACACAAGTCCCTCAATCCCTTTTCCATAAAAGCTCTTGATCCAGCGGAGGTATGTACGAAATTCTTCTTCATTGATAGAATAATCATCATTTAACGGTACGGATACTGCCGGGAAAATTGTCTTGAAATTTTTTACTTTAGCCATGATAGTTCTCCTTTTCTTCACATTGATCATTTTTGTTTTTTTCCAGGTTACCAGTTTCAAAAAAACATCTGCGCATCTGTTTTTCTTAACGACATCCAAACGTCTGTATATCTTATGGGTCATTTATATCATGTTCCTTTTTGACCGTCAATGCTTTTGCCCATGCCTGCAAATTGTTGCATGAATCCTACAAAAAATTGCATATTTTGTGTATTTTCCACTGTTTTAAGACTTGTTTTTTGTGCACTTTTCACCAGATTAATCCTTGCGTCCCGCTGGTTTTTCATTATATAATTGACGCGATTATTTACAGCTGATAAGGCGCTGTAATTTTATTAATGCTACAAGATTGCGCAGGATGGACTTTTATGCGCAAGGCGAAGGAAGGAGCCGTACCGGGGTACGGTGACTGACGACAACGTAGTGCATAGAAATCCAGACAAGCAAGATGTGACAATTAATAAATTACAGTGCCTAACTGTCATTTACAATGAGCATTCTCACAGATCCGGATGCAAAGAGTTCCCGGGAGTGCTCACAATATGGAGGTGTCAAATGGCTACTTTAAAGGACGTAGCAAAGCTGGCCTGTGTCGATGTCAGCACCGTATCCAGGGCTTTGAACAACACATCTTATGTACATCCTGACACCAAGGCCCGCATTTTTGCCGCCGTGAAAGAGCTGAGCTATCAGCCCAATCTTCTCGCTAAAGGCCTGCGCCAGGGGAAACGCAATACCATCGGTGTTGTGATACCGCGCCTGATCATGACCGTTTTTGCGGAGATCACCCAGGGGATCGAGGAGGAAGCCCGGAAGCATGGCTACGCAACGCTGATCTGCCACACGGAGGACAACCCGAAGGTGGAAAAGGAATGCCTGAACCGGCTGAGAAATGGTTTTATCGACGGGCTGATCATCGCCGGCACGGGGCGCAATACCCGCCTGGTGCGCGACATCCATTCCAGCGGCCTGGCCTGCACCCAGATCGTCCGGAAGCAGGACCCTCTGATCAGCAGCATCGTCGTGGACTACAAGGCCTGCGGTTATGAAGCGGTGAAGTATCTGGCGTCCAAGGGCTGCCGGGAGATCGGACTGATCAACGGCTCCATGCAGATCACCCCCTATCGGGACCGTTATGAAGGATACCGCAAAGCACTGGCTGAGCTCGGCCTTTCTGAAACCTCGGCTGTCTCCCCTCAGCCCGCAAGTGTACACAGTCTGGAATACGGCTATGACTGCACCCTGGAGCTGCTGGGAACCAATCCAAAGCTGGACGCCATCATGGCCGCCGCCGATGTGCAGGGGATCGGAGCGCTCCGCGCGCTCAAGGAACAAGGACGGCGCCTGGAGCAGATCCGCGTCATCAGCCTGACCGGACACATCATAGGAGGAATGCTGGAAACAGCCATGACCTCCATGGAAATGCCCGCCCACGAGATCGGAGTGAAGGCCGCGCTTATGACGATCGAGGAGATTGATTCCCCCGAAGAGCATAAGGCCGGCCCCCGGCACCTGGTTTATCAGCCTTCGCTTGTGGAGAGGGAGAGTACTTAGAAAAGGGATCCTGTTGTCAAGATTGACAGCCCCGTCAGAAGCCAAAAAAGAAGGAGAGAGTTTTATGAAGTATACGCTGCATCACATCGCACTGTCTGTAGACAGACTGGATTGGTATCTGGATTTTTTTACAACGGTTTTTGAAATGACCGTCCAAAAGACGGCCGGAGACGCTCCGGAGCGGAAGATCTGGTTCCATGAAGGGGTTCAGCTCAATGAAGCCCCGGATAAGCCCGCCGCCGGGACATTATATGACCATCTGGCGATTTCCACAAAGGAGAAAGAAACGGTGATCGCCCGCGCGGAGGAATTCGGCTGCCGCCAGATTAAGGAGAACTGGATCAGCCTGCCGGATGGAGTGACGATTGAACTGATTTAAAAAGTAAAATCGAACGAGGTATGCCCATCACATATTGCAGGACATACCTCATTTTGTTTCCTACCTCTTATACTCCACATGCCTGTGGATCACCATCGCAAGCTTGAAGATCACCGCATGGTCAAAGATTCGCACATCCAGCCCGGTCAGCTTCTTCACTTTTTCCAGGCGGTACATCAGCGTATTTCTATGGATAAACAATTGACGCGCCGTCTCGGATACGTTCAGGTTGTTGCCGAAGAAGCATTTCACCGTTTCCAGTGTTTCCTCTTCCAGGGTCTGAAAGCTGCCCTTCACAAACACTTCTTTCAAATATGCCTCGCACAGCGGCAATGGAAGCTGATAGATCAAACGGTTGATTCCCAGGCGGTTATAGTTGACCACGGATGCTTTCTCCTCCAGCAGATATAAAAGTGTAAGCACATAGACCGATTCCTTATAGGACTCCGCCAGCTTCCGGATATCTGCCACGATGCTTCCGATCCCCACCACAGGCAGAGATCCGAACAGCTCAGATGCCTTTTTTTGGAAATGAAACCCCATATCATCCAGTTCTTCCCTGGAGGTGTTCGACCTGGTCTCCGCAATCAGGATCACATCCGACTCCGTCATGGAAAAAATTTCATATTTCCCGGGCTTCTCCATACCTGAAAGCAACAGGCTTAAATCCCATTTTGCGTCAGTCTTTGGAAACCGAAGCAGGAAAACCGCCCTCGGCTTCAGCAGGGGAATTTTCATCATATTTGCGCGTACATTGATATCCTCCGGCAAAATATTTTCCAAAAAGAGATTTTTATAGAACAGATGCCGATTGTATTTTTCTTCAAAATAAGACTTCATTCCTGTAAAGCAGACCGAAAGTATCGTCGCATATTCCCTCGCAACCTTATCCGTTCCCTCTACAAAAACCGCAAACTTCACGAAGCTGTTTTCATAAAAAATACGATACGTATTATTTCCCGCAAAAAAGCATTCATTTTCCGCAGCACGGCAGGACATCAGCTGAAAGGAATTCCTATTCCCGATCAGCTCCTGATTGCTGCATGAAACAATCTCTTTATTGTCTATCACCCCGAATGTCCTTGGAATGCTCCCCTGCAGCTGGTATACATATCCCTGAAAGAATCGATCCGCCATTTTTTCGCACCACCTTGCACATAACTACATCCAGATGAAATTATATCATTTTATAAAAAGCAAAACAAGCAGAAGCGCCAAAGTGCCCCTGCCTGTCAAAATCTTCCTGAAACCGCAGCTTTATCTGCCGAACCTATGATTCAATATATCCCCGTTCCGTCAGATATTCCTCACTTGCTCCTGCTGCCATCCACCATTTCTTCTTATCCTTTCTAAAGGAAAGATAGATGAACGCATATGCGGCCAGTACAAGGATGATCCCTGCGATACGCAGAATCCCTTCCGCGGCGAACGCCTTATATACAAGATACAGAACCGGATTTGTCCCCACGGTCCAGGAGGCGATTCCCAGCCCTTGGGAAAACGCGTCCGCCACCGATGACATCTGTGAAGCCACCCCCGCGGACTCCGCCGCCTTTGTAAACGCCGCACAGACATCCGAGTTCAGAATATTTGCGATATTGAACCAGACCGTCCCCGATATGATCGTCATCAGAATATCCCCCCGGAATACAAAAATCAGGCCGGCCGTCATAAATGCCATTGCTGGAATATCCGCCAGCATCAATATTTGATTCCCCGGCATCACAAGAGATGTAAAGAACACGATCGGGATCAGAATCAGAGCCGCCGCCATATTATCCCCGTTTCCGAAGAACACTGCCGGATCCATCGCCACATGGAAGAATCTGCGGTTTGACTCTCCTGTGCGGGCACGGGCCTGCATCGACTGGCTCAGAGGGATCAGCCCCTTTACGAACAGCCCGGAGACCGAAGGATAGATGACCATCACACCGGCGATGGTGACTGCGGTTGCCAGGATCCCGGCCCATGTGCCGACCTCTCCCAGATTTTGGGTCGAACCCAGCACAGCGATCAGGATGCCTACGATCAATCCAATGGAGAGCGGTTCCCCCCAGAAGCCAAATTTTTCCTGCAGGCTTTCCGCACTGATCGGTCTGGTCCGAATCTTCAGCTTCACGACGATCCATCTGACGATCATCGCAAACGGCGCGCCGCCCTGAGGAACACTGGTCAGGGTCAGGTTATCATATCCGTTAAATTCCTGCAGGGACGGCGCAATGATATCCGCAATCAGAAGCACCACCAGATTACACACGACCGCTGCCGCAACCCCAAGCGCAAAGCTTCCGGTCGTAAACTGAACGATCACCGCCCAGAACACAAACTGATAATAATTCCAGATATCGGTGGGCTGAAAGGTATCTACCAGCTTAAGGGCAAACAGGAGCAGGTTCAGGCCCAGGCCCAGCACCAGGTAGATATATCCCAGTGTATTGGAATACACGACCACGGACGCCCCCTGCCATCCGATGTCAATATAGGGCAGTGAGATCCCTACGTTGTCTGCCATTGCGGTAACATAAGGCGTGATGGCGGACATCAGGACGCCAAGGACCGCATTGAAGAGGGTCAGACCGACCGCCATGTAGATTGCTCCCTGAAATGATTTTTTCGCCCCTACCCTCATGCCCATACTGATGATAAAAATGATGATCGGTACAATGATCGTGCTTCCGAAAATGCCCATTACGCTGTTAAATGCATTTCCAATCTGTAATAAAGCCTGCATAAATCGCCACCTCCTGTACGTAGTCTTATTCCTCCATGATCCTGTGGATCTCTTTTAACATCTCTTCTGTAAATTCCTCTGACCCTACACCGGTAAACAACGGGAGTCCCAACATGACCGGCGCGCCGGCTTTGTTTTTCGCATTGGTCTTTCCGGTCACGACGATCAGGTCATAGCCCGCCAGGTTCGGAACCTCCGTAATCTTGTGGGGCGTGATGGAAAATGCTATTTTCTCTTTTTTCAGGATTTCCTTGATCTTGTCAGTCACTACTGTGGTTGTAAAAATCCCGCCGCCGCAGGCAACCGCCATATTGATCTTTGCTTTCATAAGCAACACCTCCTTATTTGTAACCAATTTGCGCAGCAAATTGATTGCCTGCTTGCCCGCCATCTGCGAAGCAGATTTTTAATACGGGCAATTCCCGTATCGTTTTTTCATACGATACTTTACACTACCTTCTCTTCCTCAAAAATATGTGACCAAATACTCTTCCAGCAGCCCCTTCAGCTCCTGCATCAGTTTCTCCGGCTCCTCCGTCTCCTGCAGCCGGCCCATGGTTTCTTCATCCTGGAAAATGGAACAGAATTTTTTCAATACATCGGTCTGATAGCTCGGATCCGTAAGACCGAACAGGAATACCATCCTGGTCTCTATCGTTTCGTCCGGGTCCCCCATGGAACAAAATGCCACCGGTTCTCTCAGCACTGCCGCGGAAAAAAAAGAACGCAGGCAACCGTCATGGATATGAGGGATCGCAACCGGAACCGCCGTAGGCAGCCCGGTAGGAAATTCCTTTTCCCTCTCCAATATCGCAGTAATAAATTCCGGCTCAATGCATGCATTTTCCATTGCCCTGCCGCAGATCAGCCGTATGGCTTCCTCGGCATCCGCCGCGCGGACTCCTGTCAGTATCATTGTCTGATTAGTATACAACCCTGTTGATTCCATTTTCGCCTCCTGTATTCTCTTTTATTCTGCGTCTCTGTCCAATCCCTTTACAGATACACCCGCAATCTCGTATAAAGTTCCTCTATGGCCGCCCGGACGGCTCTAACTCCCAATTTCTTTCAATCAGTCTCTCCAGCCCGTAAAACATATCCATATCCGCCGTTTCTATCATTCCCATCCGGTGTCCCGGTTTTTTGTTTTCATCGTGATAATCGGAACCCGCTGTCCGGAATAATCCATAGTCTGCGGCCAGATTTTCAAAATACGCGGCCTTTTCCGGGGAATGATATGGGGTATAGACCTCAATTCCCTGCAGGCCGCATTCCAGCATCCGCTCCATCTTCTTCTCATCCTTCCGCGCAAACCATTCCCCCGGGTGGGCAAGGACGGGGACTCCCTTCGCTTCCCGGATCATCCGGATCCCCGCATAAATGTCCACGATATATTCCGGCACATAGCACTTGCTTCCTGCTGTCAGGTAGTCCTTGATGAACCGGATAAAGGGCACGTCCGATTTGCTTCCCCCCGGTCGGTAGGGCAATAATTTCGGATTATCCCTGTTGCGTGGATCCAGCAAGATCGCATTTGCAAAGTTGGTGATCACCGCCGGATGCGGATCGGCCAGCGCTTTCACCTTTTCCATATCCACGTAAAAGCCTTCTTCTTCCAGATTCCTCCGGATCTGGGGAAGGATGCCGATCCGCGACTGCTGGATCCATTCCACCGTCTCCGACAGCATGTGCCCTCCCTTCGTGTCGATTCCATATCCCAGGATATGCACCATCCTGCTCTCGTCAACGCAGGACAGCTCCAGTGCGGGAAGCGTCCTGATCCCTGTAAGCTCCGACTCCCGCTCTGCCTCGTCCCAAGCCTCCCAGGTATCATGGTCCGCGATCACGACTGCTTGCATCTGATTCTGTCTCGCCTGCTCAAAAAGCGCATGTACGCCAAATGTCCCGTCGCTGGAATATCCGCTGTGCATATGTAGATCTACTGTTTTTCTTTTCATCTCTATTTTTTCAGGTCAAACAGATCCTGATGAACTCCGATCCCCCACAGGTCCAATGCAGCCTTCAGTGATTCGCAGTCCTTCGCCGCTTCTTCCAGGGGGATCCCATCCGCCGTTGCTTCCGCTGCTTTGATCAGGCTTTCCACTCCTGCTGCCGCCCCCATCGGATGGGCATGCATCGCCGCGCCTGCTGAGATGGAGAAATCCATTCCCAGGTCGTCCGCCACGTTGGGGATCAACCCCTGGTATACACCTGCCGCCGGTCCCGGGAAGGTACGCTTCATCCCCCGGAAATCTGTCAGAAGGGACTGGGCAATCCGAATGTATCTTTCCCGCTGGATATCCACTTTTCCGTATGCACAGGGGTAGATCACAAGATCTGCGCCGCTCATGCGCATAAATTTTCCAAGCACCAGGTGGCTGGAAATTCCGGAATAATGGGATTCATACATGGCCCCTGCAAAGGCCGGATGCGCCAGGATCGGCAGGTCTACCTCGTCATTCTCCGCAATCATCTGCATGGCCGGCCAGCCCACCGTCAGTGCATTGATCATCAGCCCCGGGATCCCCATCTCTTTGCACATTTTCGCCTTATCCAGCATCCGGTCCGGGCGGTCCGTGATATTGGGGGAATAGATGACCCGCTTTCCGGTCTTTTCATACACATCCTTCAGGATCTCCGCCGCGATTCTGACCCTGGCCTTGACCGTACAGTAATCGGTATCGCTGAACAGCTCATCGTCTTTGATCCAGTCGATCCCTGCCATAGCCAGCTCCCGGATCAGCTTGCCCGCATTTTCCGGCGTCGCGCCCGTACACGGCTTGATCATGCTGACGATAAACGGCCGTTTCGGCACTCCGGTGATCTCCCGCAGCCCTTCCACGCCGAACCTTGGCCCCTGGAAGCCGTCTGTAAATGCCTTTGGGAAATCAATATCGATCAACTTTAATTTTCCTGCCATGGAAATATTTCCGATCACGGAGGTCAGCACCTGGGGAAGGTTTGCCCCCATGTTTTCAAACGGGAAAGCGATCTGGAATATCGCCATGCGCTCCTGTCCTTTTGTCTCCGGCATTTCAAATTCATAGCAGGGGATCTCATGGACCGCAATCACCTTTCCGCCGTGGCGTCTCCTGACCTCCGGCGTCTCCAGCGGCACCGGAGCCCATGTGCCTGTGGTCTGCTCGATGGCCATGGATCCCACCTTGTTCAGCAGGTCAGACGTATACCCTTGGCAGAAATAGGTGCAGACAATATACTGTTCTTTCTCAATTGATTCTGGCAGCTTAAATATATTCGGATCATATTTCATGATTATTTTCTCCTCCATTAAAATATTGCAAATTGTACAAGCAGGATGGAAACTCCCTGGAGCATCCAACCATACCGTTACGTTTTGCTGTACAAAACAGCAGATTTTTCTGACGTTTACACTGTTCTTTTCCTGCAGATCCTTACGGACATTCTGTACAATGATATACGTATTCCAGCAGTGTCATAACCCGCTCCTTTTCGGCGCAGTTCAGCCCCGCGGCTTCACAGGCACAGGGAGTAATGATCACGTCATGCTCCGGCTCCGTCAGGTCAGCCATCCGGCGCCCGGAAATTGCCGTCAGATTCTCCGATTCATACAGGCCAAGCCCTCCTGCCAAACCCGAATCGGTTACATCGAACCCGCTCCTTGCCGGAAGAATCACCTTTGCTTCCGCAAATAGCTCCCGGTAATCCACGCTCCGGGACGGGTACAGCCTCTGAATGATCCCACTTTCATGCAGTACGACCGTTTCTTTTACGGATTTTATTGTTTCTTTTCCTTCATAAATAAATTCGTCGATAAACCGGATCCTTTCGGAAAGCTCCGGAAACTGGATAAGCAGGGTATCCAGGACGTAGCCGTCGTCTGTTACGATCTCTTTATATTTTTCGAGGATTCCTGCCATTGCCTCTGCCTGCGCATTGGCCGCTTCCGTCTGCCCAAGCTGAAGCAGGAGATATCCGCAGTCCTTATATTTATTTGTACAGCAGCAGCTTTTATTCAGCCGTCCGGCAAATTCCGTAAATTTTTCCGCCGTCTTTTCCGCGTCCGTTGCGGCAGGACTGATCAGGAACAGGACATCCGCCTCCTCACAGCCTGACTCATATTCGGCGTATTGTCCGTAGACGCATTCTCCTTTTCGGATCTTTTCCGTCAGAGCCTGATATGCTTCCGGCACATTTCCGCCTGCAATGATCTCGCTGCGGACATAACGCATCACTTCCGCAACAGGAGTGTCATCAATGCTGCGGGTATCCGCTTCGTAGCTGTCCGCCGCCATAAATGCTTCCTTTGCCACGTACTGCATATCAAAGCGTGTCCCCATCGCCGTGAACACCACTCCCATCCCCGCCGATGTATCTGTTCCCAGCACCCGGCTGACGGGAGAAAAATCCGCAATGATATCACTTGTCAGGCAGTTGGCCGTCCGATAGTACAATTTTGAAAAGTCTTGTGTTGCCATCCTTTTCCCACCTCCTATATGTTTGCCGCCGCATTTTTTCCGGCCAGATACGCAGATGCCGCCGCAATTCCCGCCCCGCTACGTTCACTTGCAAAATTGTGCCCCGCAAGGATGTCGCCGCAGGCAAACAGGCGTCCGTTATATATTTCATCCTTTACGGACAGGTCGTCCGTTACTTCCGCGCCCATCCGCATAAAATCCTGTCCCGATCTGCTGAGGGCGTTCCGGTCCAGAACCTCTGTCGTGATCCCACCCAGCTTTTCCTCCAGTAATTCGATCCAGACCTCTGTCCTGCGTGCTTTGATCCCGCCGCCTACGAAGCCTCCTGTAGCCAGAACGGCAGAGGATGCATGGATCGTCATCTTCTCGCCTGGGTGAAGCTGGTCGGTCAGTCCGATCGTGCACACCGCGTCAATTCCGTTTTCCGCCGGGGATATGGACTCCGCCTTTGTGCCCCGGAGCAGGACTGCCCCCCGCGCCTCAAGTCCTCTGTATAGAGCCCGGGTAAACCGATACCCGATGACGGAATTTCCAAGTGCCTGCACCTCTGCCGCATTGCATCCGCAGGCTGCTTTGATCTCTGCCAGAAGCTCCTGGTATTTTACATATCCCAATACAGGCGGAAAGAGGATCGTGTCAAAATGGTACTTGCCGTTTCCGCAGAAGGTCCGGACCGCGGAAATCAATTCCTGCGCGCCTTCCATAGTATCCAGATAATCCGCGAGCTCGCCGTCGCTGACCTTCCGCCTGTCCCCCCAGCCTGTCAGCCGGATCTCCGCAGAAAAATAATCCGCCTTCCCTCCCAGCTTTTTCTGGTACTGCTGGTAGGACATGGCCGCCGCTTCCGCATTGAATGCCGCATTTCCTTTTACTCCGATCACAAGGACTTTCTTTTCCTCTCCCGGGATCAATGCTCCGCCGGCCAGCATTTCCGGAACCAGTGCATTGACAGAAAATGTTCCCAGCATATTGGGAATCCATACATTTTTTCCGTCAAAGCCTTTCAGCCTGTATCCACCCGTTTCCGCCAGGGATACCAGAGCCTGTACACCTGTGTCCAGTTCGCCCCCGCATTTCCCGTAGACATGGTCCGGGTATCGTTCCAGAAGCGCCCGGATCCCTTCCCTGTAGTCTTCGCAGATCCGTGGTTCCTCCCCCGGAACGACTCCCAGAATGTCCACGGAGCCGGCAGACACCTCGCTGCTTCCGCCGTTTGGAAATACCATTGTGACCTTTTTCCCGGCCTGCAGGACAGCCTCCGCCGCCGCGCATGCGGCCGTGCCGCCGCCTATGACCAGAACATCGCTTTTCATTCCACTCATGACCAGCCCCTCCTTATCCTATATTTAAAATATCATAGCTGCCCATACCGATATACATTTCCTGCATCAGTTCTGATAATGGGAGCTGATCTCCGTACTGTGCCGCAAAATAAATGCCCTTCCAGCGTTCTTCCACATATCCGAGCACGCATCCTTCGGCCTCGGCCGGCGTCATGCCAAGCTCCTGCTGCGCGATCCCGCCTGCTTTGTAGATGGAGAAGGTACCCTGCTCCTGGCCCATGCCGAGACGGGTGCGGCGCCGCAGATCCTTGAAGTCGTCCACATCCTCCTCCCGGAACGCATAGCATACCTCCGAACCGATCATCTGTACCGCATCGTCAATGACGTATGCCTGCTCCGGGTATTCCTCCAGGATCTTCTTTGCAAACACCCCGTAGCGGGCTGTAAATTTGTGCGCCGCATACCGGGAAATGTGATATTTCTCGTGGATCTCCTGGGCGTCCTTTTCCGCCTCTTCCCTTGTGGTTGCTCCGTAGATCAGCTCTTTATCCGAAGTACACGGGATCACCCTGCCCACCAGCTTTTCACAGGCCAGATTCACCGCTTCCTCCGCCATCAGGCGGGCTGTCGCATATTTTCCGCCGGTGATGGTAATGATCCCTGCAACCCCTTCCATTTCTTCGTGGTCCAGAAGGAACATTCCCCGGCTGATATTGCGCCCGGTCTCCTCTCCTGTCGTATACAAGGGGCGCACGCCGGTACACAGTCTCAGCATTCTTGCTTCCCGGAGCTCCGGAATGATCTCCGCCACGGAATCCTCCATGATCTTGATCTCGTCCATTCCGGGATCCGCGTCGTCCGGATCCTCCACATCTACGGAGGAGGTTCCTAAAAGCGCCGTATTCTGGAAGCCCTGGCTGACAAGTCCGTCGCCGTCCGCAGGCGTGCGCAGGATCCCGATCAGGGTCTTGGTTGGCCGCATGCTGTAGATTCCGGTGGATCCCTTGTTGGGCTTCATGGGAATCGCAAATCCGGCCATCTCCGTGATCTGGGAGCACCAGGGTCCCGCCGCATTGATCACAAGCTTCGCATAAACTTCGTAAATATGATTTTCTTTCTTATTCAACACTCGAAGTCCCACCACACGGCTTCCTTCCATGAGTATGCCAATCACTTCCTGATGGGTGCGGATCTGGGCGCCCTTCATCTTGGCATCATAGGCCTGTGCAATGCACAGCCTGAACGGATCAAAGCCCGTGTCAATGGTCCTGAGCGCAAACTGGATATCCTTCGACAAAAGCGGTTCCTCGCTGGTCGCTTCCTCTACAGAAATGATCTCATAGGGAAGACCGATCTCATCTGCGTTTTTCATCCATTTTTTCGCAAATTCCAACTGCTCATCCGTCTTTGCCACCCAGATTGCGTCTGTCGGATCCACCACCTGCGGCACAATCCTGCGGTAGATCTGATTCTCCTGCAGGCATTCCCTGGCGGTCTGGATATCGGATACCGCATAGCGCGCCCCTCCGTGCAATGCGGAATGGCATCCGCCTGATGTCCCCGCCGCCAGATCATCCCGCTCCAGCAAAAGGGAATTTGGAAAGCCGCGTAGTACAAGGTCACGGATCACACCCGTTCCGGTTGTTCCGCCGCCGATCACGATCACATCAAAATTTTCTCGCATAAGCTCTGCCTCACTTCCTGATTATATTTCATTACGATTCAGAAATCCCGTTTCAGAGCGTGTTATTTTGCACAGTTCCTTACCGGGGCGCGCTGTTCCGAATCGATATTAGTCTTCAACCCGATTGAAAGTAGCTTCATGATAGCATAGTTCTTTTGCACAAGCAAATTTGGTTTTTTGCATGTTTTTTCGTCTTTTTGCCGCATATATATACATACTGCCTAATTTGACATTCTTGTTTTACAGCAGGTTGTACACTTTCTTTTTCTTTGATCCGCAAAAGCCTTAAAATGGTTTGTACAAATTACACCATTTTTCCCGCGTCATTTTCTAATCTGATTTTTGAAAATATGCCTTGTGAAACAGCAAAGGAGCCTGCTGCCGCAGACTCCTTGTCATTCTCCTATAATTTTGATGCAGAGCTTCTTTTTCCGTTTTCCATTGAAGTCGGCATAGAAGATCTGTTCCCAGTTTCCCAGATCCATTTTTCCCTCTGTGACCGAGATCATCTCACTCCGGCCGACCGCATTTCTTTTCAGATGCGCAGGCGCGTCCTTCTCGCTGTTGTTGTGCCGGTAATAGGGAACCTTGCTGTTGGGAATGATCTTCTCCAAAAATTCCAGCGTATCCTGCACCAGACCTTCTTCATCATCATTGATAAAAACCGCCGATGTCGTGTGGAGCGCCGACACCAGGATCATCCCCTCCTGAATCTTGCTTTCTTCCAGGATCATTTTTACATGATCGGTAATATTTTTAATCGTTTCCTGTCCGTCAAATTCGAAAACCAGGTATGAACGAAATGAAATCAAAGCCAACACTCCCTTCCTGATTATGGATCTCGTATTCATTATAATATCGTGAAGCAGCATCAAACTGAAAAACAAATGAATCGGAAATCTTCCGGCTTTCTCGTTCATGTCCATATCTCCTAACCCGGATATCCCTGAAATGCACCTTCATTTATAGTCATCCATCTGCCTTCTGAAAGACCATTGCCTGAAACGCGGCCATTTCGTCTCCATTTTTACAGGAAAACTGCATGCAGGTGCCCTTTACCTGGCAAAGTCCCACGCCTGCCAGAGCGCAGATCAGGCCGGCGCATACATCGTCCTCCTCACAGCGCTCTATGCTGACAAAATACCCCTGGGGTTTTACCAGCGCCGAAAGCTCCTTCACATACCCTTCATACCGTTTTGACTGCTCTTCCATTGACAGCCGCGCCGCTTTCATCTCTTCAATCAGCGGCCTCCACCTGGCATTCTCATGTACCGTACGGCAGGAAAACACAGTGTCATACTTCTTTTGGTTCAGCGTCTGAGGGCTGGCAAAACGTACATTATCCGTCCGCAGTCTCCCGGCGAGCTCCTCCGCCGCGGAAACAGCCATTTGCGACAGATCCAGGCCGGTCACAGAAGCGTCAGGATGGACGCACGCCAAAAAACAGGTCAGGATCCCATTTCCGCAGCCGATATCCAGAATGTCCCCTGCAAAAAACTGCTCATATCGGAGCAGAGCTTCCATCGCCCTCCGGAAAAACACACGGTCATAAAAAGAGGCTGCCAAAAGGCTCATCTGCAAGCTCTGGTTCAGATAATCCACAAGCTCCTCCTGGCGGCGGAGATAGGCTGTGTCCTTACTTCCATAGACCAGCCGTTCCTCTGAACGGTCATACAATTCCGTCAGCTTTTTAATATGCTTTTCGCCCTCCTCCTGCCCGAAGGCTTCCCGCAGAGCGGTGTCCAGCTCATGGACCCTGCGGATCCCGACCTGGGCGAGATATTCCTTTATTCTTAAATCTGACATACCGTATCCTCCGTTTCCGTTATACTTAGGAGTTGTAGAAAAATAACTGAAATATCCTGCGCAATCTGTATCACTTATTTTTCTACAACTCCTTACGTCCGATGAAATCTGCCGTGAGCATCGCACCAGCCGCAGCCGCAAAGCGGTATGTTTCCTTATGCGCTGGGCAGCGTCTCCTTCCTCCGCCTTGTCCTGACATGGACATCAAGCGCTTATTACTTCAAAATTAATGCAACGCTGTACTAGTCTTTCTTGTTGTGATT
>ERZ808051.622-NODE-622-length-34725-cov-6.059224_pt1 | contig 34725 bp, 24 predicted proteins | sample MGYA00380199_ERZ808051 | MGnify/ENA primary metagenome ERZ808051 (study PRJEB31490, sample SAMN06133391) | mouse gut metagenome | isolation source: J11 | host: mice | place: China: Chengdu | collected 2015-05 ...
GCTAAGAACATCCTCGCGGTCGGGCTTGACCGTCTAGCTGTAGGAATCCCCTCGGTTTAGCGAGGGGAGGAAGTCAATTTTTCTCTACTATGGATGGCTATTGCGGTATCGATTGGTGGCGTCACCCTACTTTATGTATTGATACGCCAGCTCTCTATTAGTAAAGTGTCCACTTTGTTTTATTTAATTCCGATTGCAGCGCTAATATTGTCCCTGATATTTTTAGAGGGTCATATTTATAAGGTTCAGGCTATAGGCATTGTGCTTGTGTCATTATCTATATTTTTGGTGGCACATTTTGATCAGCGCACAACTGTTTCCTCTGCTAAAATGATTAAATAAAGCATAAGTGCTTGATTTCTTAGGCACTTAAGTTGTTAAATAATTAAATTAATAAGTAAAAAGCAAAAAAGCTTTTAAGATTTGGACGACTGTCTGTTTATATAGGAATAATAGCATATGGATTTTGCATTAACTGATGATCAGTTGGCGTATCAACAAACCGCGCGCCAATTTGCCCAAAAAGAATTAAAACCTAACGCCGCCGAGTGGGATAGAGACAGCTACTTCCCCGTTGATGTCATTAAAAAAACAGGCGAACTTGGCTTTTTAGGGTTATACACCAACCCAGATTATGATGGTTTAGGCCTTCCGCGCTTAGATTCTGCCATCGTCTTTGAAGAGTTGGCTTGGGGCGACACCGCCGTTGCAGCCTACATCAGTATCCATAATATGGTCACCTGGATGATTGGCGAATATGCCAAAGATGACGTCCGCGCTGATATTGTTCCTAGACTGGTCAGCGGCGAGTTACTTTCAAGTTACTGTCTCACCGAACCCAATGCAGGGTCTGACGCAGGCTCTCTTACCACAAAAGCTGTCAAACAAGACGGCGAAGATTTCTATCTATTAAATGGTGAAAAAACCTTTATCTCAGGCGCAGGCTCAACCGATATCCTAGTGGTTATGGCGCGCACTGGCGATGCTGGCCCTAAAGGCGTATCTGCCTTTGTGGTCGATGCACACAGTGATGGCATTAGCTACGGTAAAAACGAGCACAAAATGGGCTGGAAAGCACAGCCTACCCGCACCATTCATTTCAAAGACGTCAAAGTCCCTGCCAAAAACTTGCTTGGCAGTGAAGGCGAAGGCTTTAAGTTTGCCATGAAAGGCCTTGACGGCGGTCGTATCAATATCGGTATCTGCGCAGTCGGTACCGCTCAAGCAGCATTAGAGACAGCACTAAACTATGTGCAAGAGCGCAAGCAGTTTGGTAGCGCTATCGCCGAGCTACAATCTGTGCAATTTAAATTAGCAGATATGCTGACTCAAACCATTGCCGCCCGTCAGATGCTGTATTTAGCGGCCAATAAAGTCGATCAAAAACACTCAGACGCCACCACCTACTGCGCTATGGCCAAACGCCTAGCCACTGACTTAAGCTTTGCGGTTGCCAATGAAGCACTGCAATTGCATGGCGGTTATGGTTATCTGAACGAATACCCACTTGAGCGTCATGTGCGCGACCTGCGTGTGCATCAGATTTTAGAAGGCACTAACGAGATTATGCGCGTCATCGTGTCACGCAAAATGATGAGTGACGGTGCGTTAGACAGCTTACGTTAGTTAGTAAAAATACAAAATAGTTAATATAAAAAAATAGGGATATTATGAGCAATTACACCAACCTAGATCTTAAGATTGACGGCCATGTGGCCACCCTTACCTTAAATAACCCACCTGCCCACACCTGGACGGCAGAGAGTCTAGCCTCTTTAAAACAGCTGGTGACTGACTTAAATAACAACGATTCCGTCTATGCGCTAGTTATTCACGGTGACGGTGAGAAATTCTTCTCAGCCGGTGCAGACCTAAATACTTTTGCCGATGGGGATAAAGGCAATGCTATCTCTATGGCAATTGCATTTGGTGAAGCCTTTGAAGCACTATCGAACTACCGCGGCGTGAGCATCGCAGCGATTAATGGTTACGCCATGGGCGGTGGTCTAGAAACTGCTTTGGCCTGTGACATTCGTATTGCAGAATCCCATGCGGTGATGGCGCTTCCTGAAGCAGCGGTTGGCCTACTGCCTTGTGCTGGCGGTACTCAAAACCTACCTTGGCTGGTTGGTGAAGGCTGGGCCAAGCGTATGATTTTATGTGGTGAGCGTGTCGATGCAGACACTGCGCTACGCATTGGTCTAGTCGAAGAAGTGATCGAAAAAGGCGAAGGCTTGAACACAGCATTAAAACTTGCCCAAAAAGTTGCCAACCAATCGCCCGTATCGGTGACCTTATCCAAACAGTTAGTGCAAGCGGCTAGACACACACCACCTGCTTATAACCTAATCAATGAGCGTGAAGCATTCGTTAAACTTTTTGATACAGCAGATCAAACCGAAGGGGTAAATGCGTTTCTAGAAAAGCGTAAACCAACGTGGACCAACAAATAAATCCGTTTACTTAGACCTGTGTCACACGATTCCTGCACAGGTCTAAGCCCTCTTTTAAGATTAATCGCTTCACTACCAGAAGCACTGTTTTCAAAAGGGTTCTGCTATGCAAAACGAAACCTCTCAAGCTTCCGTACTGTTCAATACACATGCTACTGACTCAGGTCATGTCATTGGTGAAATGACTTTAAACTCACCTAAATCACTGAACGCCTTAAGCGTGGATATGTGTCAGCTAATGAGCGAGCAGCTCACACAGTGGCAAGATGATGACAAAGTTGTGGCCGTGTTACTGCGTGGATCTGGTGATAAAGCCTTCTGTGCCGGCGGTGATATTCGTAAGCTGTATGACAGCATGGTCGATAACCCACCGATGCCAAACCCTTATGCGACTGACTTTTTTGGTAGCGAATACGCCCTATATCGCCAAATGCATTTTTACAGCAAGCCAATTATCTTATGGGGCAATGGCATCATTATGGGCGGCGGTATGGGCTTAATGGCCGCCTGTAGCCATCGTATCGTCACTGAGACCACCAAATTTGCAATGCCTGAGATTAGCATTGGCTTATTCCCAGACGCATCAGGCAGCTGGTTCTTACAACGCATGCCGGCCAAAACTGGCCTATTTTTAGGCTTAACCGGTGCCCTGTGTAATGGCAGTGACGCTCAGTTTGCTAGCCTTGCCGAATACGCCCTACCAAGCGATGGCTATCAACAAGTGATTGATGCGTTGGCCAAAGCAGATTGGCAAGATAACTCCGACTCAAACACAGAGTCGAATGGCTTAACCACTGATGCCAGCCACACTACCAGTCAATGTTTATCAGCGTTATCGCAAAACACGCCTGCCGATTTAGCTCCCAGTAAACTCGCTGAGCACTGGCAAACCATCAAGGCGATGATGGTCAGCGGTGGCCTAAAAGAGATTGATGCCCTACTGCAGAACGATGAAGCGATTGCCAAACTTGATTCAGAGTTTGCTAATGATAAATGGGCGCAGCGTGCCTTGGCTACTTACCGTGCCGGCTGTCCGGTAACGGCTGCGCTAACTTATGAGCTGTATCACCGCGTGAAGGACTACTCGCTTGAGCAGATTTTGTATTTAGAAGCCAACGTCGCTGTGCACTGCGCCAATAACCCTGACTTTAGAGAAGGGGTTCGTGCGCTACTGATTGATAAAGACAAAAATCCAAACTGGTCACGCACATTAGAGAGCTGTCTAGATGATGCAGGCAGCGCCTATATCGCCAGCCACTTTGATAATCCCTACCCTGCCGGTAAGCATATCTTTGAAGACTGGTTAGGGTCAGACTCATTTGCAGCCAAATCGCTAACAGAAAAATAATTTATCCCTATACTCATCAAGGAGTGATGATATGACAGAGCAAACTACTCAGAACAATAATACCCATGTAGCCTTCATCGGTCTTGGTAATATGGGCGGACCGATGGCCAAAAACTTATTAAAACACGGCTACAACGTGACCGTATTTGATCTATCAGAGCAAGCACAGAAGCAACTGGCCGATGCCGGTGCAAAAACTTCAAGTTCGCCGCAGGAAGCTGTAAAAGGCGCCCAAGTTGTGATTACCATGCTACCTGCTAGCAAGCATGTGAAAACCGTTTATTTAGGTGACGCTGAAGCCAATGAACTAACACCGCAAGGGTTATTATCAGATTTACCGAGTGGTACGCTCGTTATTGATAGCTCCACCATTGATGCAGCAGAAGCTAGAAAAGTGGCCAGTATTGCCACGGCCAAAGGCATTGATATCGTTGATGCGCCAGTGTCTGGCGGCACAGCGGGTGCAGAAGCTGGTACGCTGACCTTCATCGTAGGCGGTGAAGACAGTGCCTTTAATCGAGCCGAACCTATCTTGCAGGCCATGGGCAAAAACATCTTTCATGCCGGCAGCAGTGGCGCAGGACAAGTCGCCAAGATCTGCAACAACATGCTTCTGGGCATCTTGATGAGTGGCACCGCTGAAGCCATTAACCTTGGGGTTAAAAATGGCCTAGACGCTGGAGTGCTATCAGAGATTATGCTTCAAAGCTCAGGACGCAACTGGACCTTAGAAGTTTACAACCCCTACCCTGGTATCTTAGAACAAGTGCCTTCAAGCCGTGGCTACACAGGCGGCTTTATGAGTCAACACATGCACAAAGACTTGCATTTGGCCTTGCAAGCTGCTGAAGATATCGGCGCTGAGGTTCCTATGGGCGCTCAAGCCACAGCCTTGTATGACGATCACATCAAAGAGCACAATGAAAAAGATTTCTCAAGCATCATGGCTCATTTTGACAGCAGCGTACTAAACCAGTCTTAATTGCTTTAAACGCTTACAAACAATAAGCCCAAGTCATCATGACTTGGGCTTATTTGTATTTATTCTAATTTGCTCAAAATGGCTTTAGCTTTGCAGCTCATAAACCAGAGTTTGAATATCTAGCGCCGCTTCACGTAAACGAGGCACCGTCTGCATCATGTCCTCAAGTGACACCCGTACCGTTGGGGCATGCATATATAAAGACGCTAAGTAACGGTCTTTTTTATCTAAAATAGGCACAGAGACAGCGACCATTTCCGATATGAACTCTTCATTGTCGATACCAATACCTGTTTTGGCAATGGCATCTAAGGCTTTGTTCAGCTCATCAATATCGGTGATGGTATTCTTGGTGAATTTATCCAAGCTTAAATTTTGTAGCATTTTACTGCGTCTTTCAGGCGACAGTTGGCTCAGATAAAGCTTACCCGTTGCCGTACACCACATCGGTGACTTAGCACCTACTGGCAAGTAAATCTGTAACGGCAAATCAGTCTTTGCACGATTGGTATAAATCATGTGCATATTGTGTGGCACACTAATCCCGCAAGTCTCTTTTACATCACGTACTAGGCGCTGCAAGATAACATGACGCTCACTGTAAAACTGACGCTGCTGCCACAACTCGACACTCATATTGCGAACTCGGCGCCCAGCGACAATGCCGCCAGCGATATCCACCATAACAAACCCCTCTTCTATCAACTGCTGTAACAGTCGATGAATCGTGGGCTTAGGGATATCAAGCTGCTGCGACAGCTCCAGCGGTGTGATTGGCTTGGCTGCATAAGACACTGCTTCGATAATTTGCAGTACTCGAGTAATAGAAGAAACTTTTGCCATAGTAAACACACCTTCAGATTAAGGGTTATGTATGTTAACGGCGTTGTTCAACAACTAAGGAATCAATACCGTTATTTTGTAATCTTTGCTGCGCAGCCATCACATTTTGGCGGTTGGTCATCGTCGGTGAAACCACTTGATAAACCACCTGACCATTAGACAGCTTGTTCTTGACCACATGGGCATCAACACCCGCCATTAGCACTTGAGCACGGCGCTTATCCGCCTCTTCTGCACTGTTAAAGCTATTAATCTGCAAGATATAGCTTGGCTTTGCTGGCGCGGGCTTAGCAGCAGCTTGTGCTGCATTATTGCTCTTGCTGCCTCGTGCAGCCGCACCTTGATTATTGGTGCCCTGATTAGCCTCTGGTGTTGGATCGTCATAGGTCCCTTCTTCTTCCACAATGACAATCTCTTGCTCACCGCTAGGGGCCTGCTGATTAGGCACAGGATTGATGGTTCTGTCTTCTGAGATACCTAAGTTTTCAGTATTACGAATGCTATTGTCACGATCTCGCGGCTCTGTTGTTGGCTGAGTCAACACCACGTCTGGCTGTAAATCACCAGTGCTGGTAGAGGGCTCATCTTCTATAAATACCGCTTCATCCGGCAAGCTAATCATCTCTTGATCGGGGAGTAAATCATAGAATTCAAAGTCGTTAGTTTCAGACTTGGGCTGATTGATCGGCTCAACTGTACGCTTTTCGACCTTAGTCTCTGATCCAATATCAAATGGATTCCATAGATACAGTACCAAGATACACATTATGGTAATTACTGCGCCAACGAACATCCACAGTAGGCTTGCTGCCCCACCACTTTGGTGCCTTTCTACGGTACCTTTACCCTTGGGTCTTTTTGCTAACATAAATTTTCTCCATGTATGATTCAGTCAGGCCATGTTTTTTAAAATTGTAAATAGCCCTATAAGCCAATCATAGCAAATTAAACCAGTGATTAACTTATAGGGGATGTTAAGCATAGAAAACAATTAGCCCAAGCTCATCAACGGACTACTACATGCTGGTAGGGGCTGATAGCCCTAGTAGGCTCAAGCCATTGGCCAACACTTGACGCACAGCCTTAGACAGACGTAAACGGGCTTGCATTAAGTCTAGCTCTTCTTGGCTTGGCGTTTCATCAGCAATAATACTGACTGGTAAAATACGATTGTCGTTATACCAAGCGTGGAATAATGAGGCCAAATCTTTTAAGTAATTGGTCAAGACGTGTGGGTCATAACCGGTGGCCGCACGTTTTAAAGTAGCAGGATAAGCAGCCAATAGCTTAATTAGCTCACTTTCCGCTTCGGCACTCAGTAAGTTTTGCATGGCTTTACCTTGGGCATCATCCACATCGAAGCCTTTGGCAACAATCTTTTCAAGCACGCTGCACACACGGGCATGAGCATATTGGAGGTAATAAACCGCGTTTTCTTTACTTTGTGATTTGGCCAGCTCTAAGTCAAAGTCAATGTGAACTTCTGGTTTACGAGCCACATAATAAAAACGCGCTGCATCATTACCCACTTCTGCACGCAGTTCACGTAAGGTCACAAACTTACCTGAGCGAGAAGACATTTGGATTTTTTCTTCGCCGCGCCATAGGGCCACAAACTGAACCAAAATAACTTCTAAACGCTTTTCATCGATACCTAGTGCAGTTAATGCAGCACGCACACGAGCGATATAGCCGTGGTGGTCAGCACCCCACACGTTAATTACCGTATCAAATCCACGCTCGAACTTGTTTTTGTGATAAGCAATATCTGATGCAAAGTAAGTGGTTAAACCATTAGCACGACGCACCACGCGGTCTTTTTCATCACCAAAGTCAGTAGAGCGGAACCAGGTGTTGCCATCTTTTTCATATAAATGACCTTTGCTTTCAAGCTCTGCTAATACCGGCTCAATCTCATCAGCAATCGATTTTTCACTAAACCACTGCTCAAAGCGAACACCAAAGTCATTTAAATCATCTTTGATGTCATCAAGGATTTCATTAAGCGCAGCATTTAAGAATACTTCGTAGCCTTCTGTACCTAAAGCTTGTTTACTGTTGGCAATCAGCACATCTATGTGCGCGTTTTTATCGCCAGAAACCACTTCTTTTTCACCAGCTTCATTTACTGCCGATACTTCATCTTCTGGTGCATTGTTACTGATGACGCTGTAGGGATGTAGATATTTATCGCCACTTTCCGCTTTGATTTCTTCTGCGATATTGGTGACATAATCGCCTTGATAACCGCCAACTGGGAAGCTGATCTCTTCGCCACATACCTGCAAATAACGCAGATAGGTACTGGTCGCTAAAATATCCATCTGACGACCGGCATCGTTGACATAGTATTCACGGGTCACTTGATAGCCTACTGCTTCAAGCAGGTTTGCCACACTCATACCAAAGGCAGCACCACGGCCATGGCCAACATGCAAGCTTGAAGTTGGGTTAGCAGAAACGAACTCTACCTGAATCTTCTTGTCAGAGAACTCATCAGTTAAGCCGTAACGCTCATTTTTATCAAAAATAGCGTCTAATACCGCAAACTTAGCATCACTATTTAAAAAGATGTTAATAAATCCAGGTCCGGCTACTTCTAACTTAGCAATGCTGTCATTTTCAGGCAAAGCGGTGGTCAGCTGTTCTGCTAGAGCACGCGGGTTAGACTTCGCGGCTTTGGCAGCAGTTAAAGCGATGTTACTGGCATAATCGCCATGCTCAGGGCTTTTACTGCGCGTGATTTGACTGTTGTTTTGCCAGTCATTCGGCAATATACCTTGATCAATCAGTACTTTGGCTGCGCTATCTAATAACGCAAAGATTTCATCAATTTGAGCTTGCGACATAATTTATTAAACTCTGAAGTTAAGTGAATATTAGATGGATATGATTTTACAGCAATACAGGGCGATAAGGTATTGCTAATATATTTGGAGAAACCCTTTAATATATCAAGGTTTGACCGAATTTTCCATAAACTTTGATGTTTGCTCAGGGCAATCGCACTATAGAAAATAGCTGCTTTAAATTAGATTATCTAAATTAAAGATATTAAATAGTTAGAAACTATAACTAAAATATTTTTATATATCTCGTGCTTTTGTTATTTGCGTCCGAAAGTTGGTGATAACATCTGTAGAAGGTCAATAATTAATTAAAAGGTAGCTAAAATTGATTTGTAGTGCGATTGCCCTGAAAAGTTGATAACAGGGTTGGCCGAATTTGGCAAATCCTGTTAAAATAGATCCTTTCAACAAAACAAATGCGTGTTACCACTATGAGCCAAATTAGCAATAAAGAAATTGAACAAACCTTACGTAATTCAGAATGTTTAATTAGCAGCATTGAAGTTGCTGCTGCTTATGAGCGTTTAGCTGCCCAGTTAAACCTTCATTATGCCGGTCTGAACCCTATTGTTATGGTGGTTATGAATGGTGGTTTAATTCCAGCAGGTCAATTGCTAACTCACCTTACTTTCTACCATCGCATGCATTACCTCCATGCCTCTCGTTATCGCGATAATGAAGGGACTAATGAGCTGTCTTGGAAATTTAAGCCAGATGTAGACATTACCGGCGAGCATGTTCTTTTAGTGGATGATATCTTTGATGAAGGTATTACTTTAAAAGCCATCGTAGAAGAGCTGAAGAAAGAGAATCCAAAATCTGTTGACTGCTGTGTGCTGTTAAACAAGGTACATGATCGCAAAGTGGATGACTTCAAAGTAGATTTCGTAGGTCTTGATGTTGACGATCGTTATGTTTATGGCTGTGGTATGGACTTCCATGGTTATCTGCGTCATCTTCCAGGCATCTATGCAATTAAAGAAGATAAAATCCCAGAGTAAACCATATTAAATAAGTCTCTTAACTAAATAGATTTTATTTAATTAAAAAAGCACCTATATACTAGGTGCTTTTTTGTGTCTAAACCTTTGTATTTACCAAAAACCCATTCCTACTACTACTGCTGAAACTGTAATGCCAAGCCAGTATAACGCTGCGTTGGCGTCTGAACCGATTTTTGTAAGGCGTGCTTGGTACTGTAAATACTCACCTTCTGCTTAGCACGGGTTACCGCGGTGTAAATTAGCTCTTTGCTAAGCAGTCGACTGTTGCTGTTATCAAAGGTAATGGCAACGTGATCAAACTCGGAGCCCTGCGACTTGTGAATGGTCATTGCGTAAGCTGTGGCAATTAGCTCATCATTTAACAAATTGACGGCGATACCTTGGGTTTTATTCTCAAAGAACACCTCGAGTCGGCTGCCCTCGCCTTTTTGCTGTGTCTGCAAGCAGATACCTATATCTCCGTTAAACAGACCCAACTCATAATTATTCTGTAAAACCATAACAGGTCTACCATGAAACCAAGGACTTTTACCCAAAGGCAGTTTCAATTCTGTCATATGCCACCGGGTTAGGTAATCATTGATATTGTGATCACCCCACTCTCCATTATGTCCTGCGGTTAAGATACGAAATTTATTAAATTCGTCCATAAGCTCCGAAATAGTATGGCTTACTTCAGTTGGCACGGATTTCGCTATTGGTGTTATGAGTAGTGAGTGAATTTTATTTAAATATGAGATGTAATGTTTTGTCAGTTTTGAAAGTATTTTTTTATTGCTTAGGCTATTTTCTAGCTGAGTATTAGAAGATACTTCCTCGTTTGGCTCGGATTCAGTGCCTCTAGCATTGCCGCTTTGAATATTCACGCTTTGGAAATTTAATGCTTCATCGTTGTTTAGTAATTGCCACACTTGATGCATATCTGCAGTACTTTTATTAATCTCAGTAGCTAACTTGCCGATACCCGAGTCCGCATGGAAACGACGGCTCTCTGTCAACTGAGCATGGATCGGTTGTAGTGCCTCGATACGGCACAAATCAGAGAGCACTGCCCCAGCGTCTACTGCAGCTAGCTGATTGGCATCCCCCAATAAGATTAGGCGGGCGCCTGGCTTAATGGCGCTGACCAGATAGTTAGCAAGCTCCACGCCAAGCATTGACGCTTCATCGACAATAACGATGTCCTCACCTAAAGGATTGCCAGCATGGTAACGCGGTCTACCGTCTCTACCAATACCTAGCAAACGGTGAATGGTCTTCGCCTCTTGTAGCTGCACTTCCACTTGTGCACTGTCTAAAGCGGCTTGCAGTGACTCTTGCATCCGCTGCGCTGCTTTCCCTGTGGGTGCCGATAATGCAAGTCCAGCGCTATCTGTACTAAACCGAATCGCTGCGCCCTCCCCTAATGCCTGCTTTGCATCACTGTCTGCTTGGGCCTGCTGTAAAGCAATAACCAATTGCGCCACGGTATAAGTTTTACCGGTACCTGGGCCCCCAGTGATGATACTAAAAGCGTTCTCATTGGCGACTTTAACTGCTTGCACCTGCTGAGCATTGAGATTATCAGGAATATTAATATCTAATGGCTTAATGGGCTGATTTAGGATATTTTGTACGGTTTTAGCAAGGTTGAATTCCGCTTGCCAAGTGCGGTGTAGCCAAAATGTGATCTCGTTTTTTTGATCTATTTGATTGGTTTGATAGATGATAGGTGTTTGCTTTGATATTGAGTTGGTTTTGCTTAGGCTATTTTCTTTTTCTATCGGTTGGGGTTGTATTGATAATAGTTGGGTAAATAAAGGATGCCTATTAATATGTTGAATTAATTTGCTTAGGCTATTTTCTATATTCTCTTTATCTGAACCATTCGCTTTATTATTATCAAGCTGCATTAACTCATATAACTGCTGGACCAGTTTAAAACGCTCAACCAACTGTGCTTTATTGGTATTAGACAGATTCAACTGTAACCACAGCTGCGTGCCACGAGTGATTAAAATATTCAGTAAATTAAAGATGGGATCACTGTTCTCAAGCCCTAATAACTCACTCTCATTATCATCTTGGTCTTGTGTTACAGCTGCCAAAACTGTGGGGCTATCAATCAAATCAAATAAAGGTGCGGCCAAACTTTGTAATACATCGCGCTGCCATCCATAAAGCGTTGCAGCCTTATCCTCTAACCTACCTTGTAAGGCTAATTCGCTATCTTCTTGGCTTAAAGTTAAGACGGTATGTCCCTCTTCTAGCTGCTTAGCGAGCACCATAAATAAGGCTTTAAACAGATAACTGTCAGTCTCTACAAACTGTGTGGAAGTAGTCGTATCGTTTGGTTGAACATAAGCGGAATACGTCTGAGCTCGGCGCTGTAAAATATAGTCACTAATGGTGCCCGCCCAGCTCTCTTCAACGCGAGTGTTAGCAGTATTATTATTGGTTTTCATTAAATTATCAGACCTATAAATGTGTTTAAAATTTAAATGGTAATGGCTAAGAGTGATAGCTGGCCTTGCTACTGAGGCTTACCGAACAGTTCGTCCAATGCTTTGACGAATTCAATGGGAATATCCCAAGTCACCAGTCCATAACGAGTATTACTGCCAGCACCCAGAGTCTCTGCTGAAGGATTATAAGTCCCCCGTAAAAACACATATTCAACAGGACCTATATACTTGGCCTCATTGCCCTTATAGTTAACAATACGCATGGACAAAAAGCGGTGCAGCGCTACTTGGTAAATCGCCGCCTGCAACCAGTACCCTGCTTTACTCATAGCTAACTTTAAGGTAGCCTCATCGTAATTGCTTAGGCTATTTCCTAAAAAATTACTCTTATAGTCGACCACATAAAACTTGCCAGCATGCTCATATACCAAGTCAATCTCACCACGTAGATAACGATACAGTTGACTACTACTTTGGGCAGTTAAACGAATGTGTTTATCAACTTGATCAGGCAAATACTTTTCAAATAAGCTGTTAATTTGATGTGCTTGGAAGGTTTCAGACAAGCCCATATTAAAGCCCATTTCTGCAAAGCGCTGCTTGGGTGAGATATCAACCAATTTTTGACCTGAGGCTAGTAAGGGGGTATGCAGCACCTCATTAATCCACGTCATTAACGCTTGGTGCTGAAGCCCTTGCTCATCAATGTTGTAATTTCTAGTATTAGCGCCTTGTCTACTCCCTTCTAAAATGCGCTTTTGATGGGCCACACTGGCATATACTAAAGGCAGCTGGTAACCACTGACGGCTCTATCTATGACTGCCGGCCACTGCTCAGGGTCGGTGAAATGAATCTTCTCAAATATCTCATGCAAAAACGTACCCGCATTGGCCCCTTTTACAAAGCTAAAACGAATGTCATCTACCGCTTTAACGGGTATATTTTGATCGTCTGCCTGAGTGCTTACAGCGGTATCAGATTCACTAATATCAATATAAGTGGCATCATCGATACGCTCATCAACCACAGCCATTGCCTGTGTCGACTCATCTAATTGACGTGCCAGCGCGGTAAAACTGGTCTTTGCCCAGCCATAGAAATGATTGACCCGCATCACATCGGAGAATTTGTCGTATTTGATAGGCTCTGGGTCAGGTTGAGGGATAATAGCCTCACTGCTACCCGTAAGACTACTCTGAGCTTTAACGTAGTTGTCGTCATAAAACTGATGTACTTTTTGTCCACGCACCATGCCTATTATGTTCTTAAGCCTATCGGGCAGCTCAAACTTCGCCTCGGCTGAATCGAACCAATAAAACACTGGCTTTAAATCAAACCCAGTTCTGTCTTTGGGATCTCGTAGCACCACATAAAGCAGCTCACTGGCACGGGTAAAAGCCACATAACCCAGGCGACGAAATTCCTCAAAATCTTCTTGAGTCTCGATATCGGTGTAATAGCCTGGCGTGGTGGCAGAGTCCTTCACCGGTGAAAAACGGCGCTGATTACCAGATTGGCGTGCCAAAGCATTAGCCGCTTGCTGGGCGTTATACAGATACAAGCCATAATCTTCTTTATTACCTGACTTGCGACTGGCACTGCCCATACCTAACACATAGACGATGGGAAACTCTAAACCTTTAGATTTGTGAATCGTCATCAGCTGCACACCAGATTCTGTGGGCAGTGGATACTGTTTGGCCCAGTCGCTGTTAGGAGCAGCATCTATGTTCTGTCTAAACCATGCCAGCAGTTCATGCTCACCCATGCCAATACCATATTGCGCCAGAATATCCATTACATGGCGCAAATCCATGATATATCGATCACCTTCAGGATGCGCGGCTAAGGCCTGCCAAACGCCTTGCGGCTGGACTGGGCTTTTATCTAGCAAATAATGCATCGCCGACAAAATACCAAAGTTTTGCCAGCGCTGAGCCCCTTCTTTAAGATAGCTGATAAAGTCTTGATAGCTTTTTTTATTGGTATCAGCAAGTCTATCGTCAGTGCTAACATTCCCTTTAACGGTCATCTCGTCGCTTTGGGCAATGCCTGACTCATGATCAGTCATCATGGCTTTGACCTCTTTAATACTCAGGCCATACAGATGACTGGTCAGCACCCGATTGATCATGTCATGACGGTAAGGATAGAGCATGGCACTAAGCAAAGCCGCCACGTCTTCGGCCATGATGGTCTCAAAGATACTGACATCACTGGTAGTCAAAGTAGGCACATTTAGTTTAACCAGTTCATTTTCTAGCTGTTTTAAATCTTTTTTAGCACGAGCCAGTACCCCAATGTCGCTTGGCTGAATAGGCTTGCCTTTTAGGGTCTGACCACTATTTAACAAAGCGGCAATATGACGGGCCGTGACTTCATACTCATCGTATTCAAGATCCTTATCATAAGGCAGATGCAGCAAGCTGACAGGTTTAGTAGAGAGTACGTCAGCAACTAAATCTGGGACATTCACTGATGGATCATCTTGTGCAGAGTCTTGGTTGCTCTCTAAGTCATTAAACCAAGACAGTTGTTTCTCTGACTTGGCAGCAGTAATGTGCTGATAGTAAATCTGGCTCCCCAATTCCGCAAACTTATTCTCACCCGTTGTCGGTGTGGGCATACCAAACCAGCAGTTTAACGACTCAATGACTCCCTTATTGGAACGGCGGTTAATATCTAGCGTCCACAGGCTGCTTTTATCAAATTGAGACTTCATGTAGTTGTAGTTGGCTACATCGCCACCACGGAATCCATAAATAGCTTGCTTTGGATCACCCACCAGTAGCAAAAATTCTTGATTGGATTTGTTGCTATTTGACTGCTTATCACTCTCTGCCTGCTTACGCTTGCTCTTTGGCAAATAGATGCTTTCAATCATAATGGCCTGCTCGCCATTGATATCCTGCGACTCATCAATAAGTGCGACCGGATAGTGATGGCGAATGTAACGTGCCAGCTTCTCGCCCTGACGACCGGTTAGTGCCTGATTGAGACGGACCATTTGTAGGCTAAAAGTAGTCTCACCACGCTCTTCTAAAATTACCGGCAATCTTTCGCGCACTGCCAATACAATATGACGGTTTAGATTGGCCAGTAACAATAATATATGCTGATTTAGACCCTCCATCTGGTCCATAATTGCCATTAATTGGCTGATGGTTTCTAGCTCAAAAAAAATGTCATGTTCTTTTTGTCTATTTTTATTGAAACCCTTATAGTTGCCATCATCTTTAGGATAACGCGCATCCTCTATCGAGCCAATTATTTTTTTAGCGTCCTCACTAAGATAGTCTTTAAAGTTTATCCCTTTTTGTGAGATAACTTTATGAACCTCAGTAATAGACTCAAATCGTTTATAAAGATTAGATCCCCCATTAAACCCTTGTGACTTTCTATAATCAGGATTTAAATACGGCTGAATATCGGTCAGGTCTAACTGAGCAAATGCTTCTATTAGCTTCTCAAAGCCAGCAAAATCAAAAGCTTCATTCAGCGATATCTCATCAATAGGCGCAGAAATAAAGTTGAGCGAGCGGTTCACATAGGACTTATGATCGCCAACTGCGGTCAGCTTACCTTGCTGCTCCATTAAAGCATATAGTTTGGGCTGTTCATGATACAAACGGCTTTGAAATTGACGCAGCTCATCATGGATGATACTGTCTGTCACCTGCTCAATATGGCTATCCTCAATGATCGCCATGCCTTGCTGATGACCAGTCTCACTACTGTATTCTGCTAGCCATTTTTGTGCCAAACTATCGAGTGTGCCCACAAACAGTTTATCGAGCGTGGTTAACACCAATGCAGTGCGGCGAATGGCATCTGTCATCGGATAACTATACACATGATCCAACAGATAACCCACCAAGTGTAGATTAATTGGGTCCTGCATGATGTCATCTAGACGGGCAGACTTAGCTTGTTCTATTAACCAATCAGCACGAGCTTTTTTGGCAGTGGCTTTTTGCTCTGCTTCTTGCTGTTTGTCATGCGCTAAGTCTTGATTTAACTCATCGGCCCCGTAATTGGCTTCCTCTGAATTTTCCTCTGTTTTATTATCCTTACTGCCCTCAGGAGTGACTTGTAGGATAGCTGGATATAAATGCTCTTTATTGGCCAGATCTGCACTTAGGTTATTGACCCATTGCAGTAATTGATAGAAATCCACCAAGCGATCATGAATACGCTGACGCATTTCCGCCGCTGCCGCCCGAGTAAAAGTGGTAGCAATGATTTGTTCAGGCGCACGCCTCGCTTCAATAAGCAAGCGCAGGACAATACCGGTTAACGTCCAAGTTTTACCCGTACCTGCTGAAGCCTCAATAAGATGGCGACCACTTAAAGCAACATCGACTGCAGGTATCACCTCTTTATTATCCGCCTGTTGCGCTTGAGTAGGTGCACCTGTTTTAACAGGAGGTGCCTCCTTATCTTCTTGTGAGCTTGGATAAGACGGGTCTAATTTATGGGTATCGGTCATGTCTGTCATAAGGGGTATACTTTTAATTATTATCTTAAAACCAAAGGGGCTTATTAAATTATCAAGAGCTTAGCTTTAACAAAATCAGCTTAAATTTAGCCTTCCAATCCATCAAACGCGGCAAACATAGGCTCATATAAAGGCTGAGCCAAGGCGGTTAAAGAGGCTGTTAATGCCTTAAACGCATCTTGATCGCGCAGAATATATTGCCAAATAGCATGCTGCGAGCAAGTATCATATATCGCATCTGACGTGTAATTTGGGAACAGCCACTCTGTGAAATCGCCGCGTTTTGGCCAATAATTAGCACCCTCTTCTTCTTGAGCTTTTAAGCATTTGTCTAAATAACCAAGGGCATACTCTGGCAATAAAGTCAGCGGCACCTGACCTGATAGCTTAGCGAAAACTGCCCATTTAACCAGCTCAATCACAGCATCTTCATAAGTAACGGGACTTAGCTTATAGGCAGTGGCTTTTTCAAGCTTTTTAACCTTAGACCCCGACTTATTAAAACGCCAAATACTCATGCCATCATTTAACGCCACCTGCTCAGCTGTGGTGCGTCGGGCCACCTGCCAATATAGATGCGATAACCAAAACTTAAGCAAATGTCTAGGTCTGGCAGAATTGGGCAAAATATTAAACCAATGCTTAGGCGACTGTTTGGCGTACGATACGCCTGCTTTTAGGCGCGCACCAGTCTCATTAACCTGTATCGGTACCACACCTTTAATCTTAATCGTCTTCGGCAAAAAGGATAACAGTGTGCTATCTCCCTTTTGATTAAAAACACTTGCCAGCTCAACCTGTACAGGATGTTCAATAATAGGCGTAATGATTGGCAAGTCTGTGTCCGATTCTTGAAGTTCAATGCCATTAATAATCAATTGCTCTTTAAACGCTTTGCACTGCTGTTGCAGCTTCTCATGTTGATTGGGCAAGGTAGTATGACGGGCCACCCCAGCAGGCATAATCTTTTGATACATTAAGACTGGCGTGACTTGAGATTCTGCCTCTGCCTGACTCTCCGAATTATCCAAATTATCTAGGTTATCTGACTGATTAGCGACTGAAGCATTGGCCATCTCATGAATTAAATAATCTTTAATCTGATAGGTGCTCAGGCTATCCAAAAACAGCGGCTCTTGGTTCGCCATTGCTTCCTCACCCTGCACGATATGTACCTCTTGCGTGCGTAAAAAGGCTTTGGCCGGGTGACGCACTTGATAAGCCAGCACCCCTTCGACATCAATCTCGCCAATATCAAACAACGCTTGAGCCAAGGCCTTATTTTGCTCATTAGGCTCTAACTTAGTGTCAATCGCTAACAAATCATTTAGAGCGGCCAAGTTTTGAGAGTCGATATCACCTAATTGACCTAACCCCTCACCCAATAGCTGAGCTATTGCCTCATAATGCGTTTGGCTGGGTAAGCTGACTAACTGCGGATGGTCGTTAGAGTTTCTAGACTTTAGCGTATTAAACACGGCCTGCCATAAAGGGGCTGGCGGGAACTGACGCTGCTGGGCCAGTTTGGTTTTTTGCATTGCCTGATCCAGCATACCCTCTAAGGCATCAAAATCAGACTGTTCTTTATTCGAGTTCTTTGAATCATCTGAGTCAGTTGATGCTGGTTGCGGATTTGAGTTTTGATTTTTATTGCTTAGGCTATTTTCTGATAAAGGAGCTTTGCCTGATAAGCTCGGCTCAGACTCCCCGGCCTCCACCGCTTGCTCAAACAAACTCTTATCAAAAGGCAGTGCCGGATGCTCGGTAACCAACCATTGCTTGACCAGCTTAGGGAGATGACGTTTTAGGCTTTCGGTAGTAGGGTCTACCACTTCTGGCAAACTGTCGAGTGAATTAACCTGCCACTGCACTTCCCCTTGCAAGAATTGCAACAATTCGCTGACAGGGTTGGCTGGCAAATGTTCATGGGTATCAGTGAGACTCTGACCGTTATAAAATATCCAGCAAGCACTGCGCGCGCACAATAAGGCATCCAAGAACGCCCCATTGTCATCATCTTCACTCACTCGGTCACCGCGGCGTGAGATAGTCGCTTTCATCAAATCATAGCGGTTGTCACGGTCACGAGCTGGGAACTCAGAGAGGTTCATATGGAGCATGACCACCAGATCAAACGGTACGTTTCTTAATGCCCCGAAGCGACCAAAGGTAATCACTCCCGTTGGCTCAGCACTCACCTGCTGGCTTTCAAGTTCTGCCTCAATACTATCAAGCATAAAGCTTAGCTTTAACGGTAATTGCTCAACTCTCGCCAGCCTTTGCTCAACTTCTCGGTTATCGGTATTATCGCTACTGGCGTATTGTCGATAATGACGGTTGGCGCGCAGGCTCGACTTAAAGCCGTTCATGGCGTTGTAGATGGCACGCATACTACGGGTCTGATCCACATCACCAAAATAACGGTGAATCACTTGACGCTCAATCTGATCTAGCCAATCCTCGGCTTTCAGTTTTTGTTTGTGATCATTACGGCGGGCAAGCAGGCCTCTATAAATACGGCACAGCGCCTCAATAATAGGCGCATCGTTAAGACTCACCTCAGGCAATGGCAAACTCATCTCAGCAATCGCTGTACTTGGCCACTGCTGCGCTTCAAGCGGATACAAGCAGTCGCTCATTTGCGCTTCGGGCATAATTAGCCCCAAAGTTAATCTGTCTAAAGCCTGGGCGAAGCTAAAGCGGTAATCAAAGTCATTGCCATCTAAGGTCTGCTTTAGATGCCACTCATCAAAACCGCGGATAAAGCCCGCCTCAACCAATAAATCACAGCCACGGCTCATCTGATCATGGGTCAAGCCAAAGCTTTCGTACAGTGGCGGCAACATTAACCAATCCAATACTTCAGCAGCTTCAAAGCGGGCGCTGTCACTACCCAGTAGCTTATAAAACCCAATAATCGCCTCCCATAATTGACGAATGGAGGCATCAACCACACCAGTTACCTTCGCTGGTAGAGTCAGACCATCTTGACCTTTACCACTGACAAATATTGAGCTAATGAGCGCATGATGACGCTCTACATCGGGCAATAGCACCACGATGTCTGAAATATGACGCTTTTTTGCACCAGGCGGTAGTGGCTCATTCAACCAGCGCCCAATCATAATACGCAGCACTTCAAGTTGACGCTGCAGACTGTGGCACGAATGAATGCTTAGGCTATTATCTTGAGAAGACATCGACCACAGACGCTCTTTTTCAAAGCGTTTATTCTCAAGCGCCTCATCTTCGTACCAAGCAGCCGTGCTTTGATTATCATCATTATCATGAGTGCTCGTTTCTGTATTAGTGGCATCATCACTGCTTGACTCAATTTGCTCACTAATAGCTTGTGACACCTTAACCGCAGTCGCTTGCTGCGTTGAGCGCTCATCAAGCATCAACACATCATTTTGCAAACGTCTTAATAAACTGGGGCTGTTTTGAGTTTGAGAGACCGTATCTTGCTCAAAGTCATCATTTTGTTCATCGTCATGTGTAAAGCTAAAGTCATCAACAAAGCTCTCAGACAACTCATCTTCAAAGTTATCCTGCCAGTCCACAACCGCATCTTTATATAACTCATTACCGGACAAATTAGCGAGCATGGCGAAGGTATCACGAGACTGCTTGCCCAGACGGGATAACAGACTGTGCCCATAGTCGCGTAAAAACACGCTTTCAGGGTTAATGATCTGCTGACGCTGTAACCATGACTTATCTACGATGTCCGCCCAGAACAGTTTAGAAGGGTTGTAGTGCAGTAACGTGATATCCATATATAGAGATAGACGCTGCAAGAAATCAAGTTCAGTTTGTGGCAGCTGCTGAATGGTAAAAATACGTAGCACTTTGGGTAACTGTTCGCGCTCGCCAGCCTTATTACTCTCTAAGGCCTTCCAAAAGGTCTTTTCTAATTCGGCACGATACTGATGCACATCAGCGAACAGGTGCGACCAAAGATAACGCTGAGCTGATTCAAGCTCTATATAATGATCAACCAACCACTCAGGCGTGCCACGTGCATATTTATCAAAGCGCAAAGATAAGGCGTCTTTTTCTGCAATTAACGCATCCACATCAAGTTTCTTATTATCCGACCACAGACTTAACCAATCCTCACGGTGGGTTAAATAACGGTTAAACACCCGTGCCAAATCACTTGCCAGCTGCCAAATCCTCGCATCTTGCTGTGCCTTGTCCGGCTCAACGCCTTCTTGTGGCTCATCAATTAATGATGACAGCAGTGGATACACTGGATGTTTATCATCTTCGATAATAGCTTGCTGATAATAGGTCAGATAACCAAACAAACGCCACTGCATCACAGTCGGTGACAGCACCGCCACTTCAGGTACATTGAGCACCGTCTCATTAGGATTATTTTGTATTAGATAAGCGTTATGACGGCTTAACACATCTTGCATCAGCGTCCACTGATATTGACCCCAAAACTTAGTCATCACAAGGGTACTGATACCGGCACGACTGGCAATGGTTTTATCAAGCCAATCACCCAATACCATTGACGGCACGATAACCACAAAGGGATCAAAAATAGACTGCTGAACAGATTGATATTCAACCAGCAATTCATCAACTAAGTTTTCGGTACGATGCGATTGGATAATTTTGAACATAGAGGGGCAATCTTTTGTTAAAGGAAATTCAAATAAATACGGTCATTGCAAAGACACAACGGTTAGATAAGCATAACCCATTATGGCAAAAAGAAAACCATTAAACACCACTATACGTCAACTACTGTCGCAATGAGTGGATGCCCTTACTGTTGTGACCTGAATTCTTAGTCTGTGCAATGCCAAAAGTCTAAAGGCTACTCATTGAGCAGATACTAACCTGTTACCGTTTCATGTCACGGTATAAGGTACAATACATTACCTCACTGAGGATAGACCTTAAGACCGACATCCAAACCTACCGAGCCTCATTTATTTATGAAATTAACCCAAACGCCTGTCTTATTTTATTTTTTGCTGGGGCTTAGTCTTGCCTTACTGGGGCTATCTACCTTGCTTATGTTTATGCGCTCGCATAATCAAAGCATCTCTCATCCACTGCCCGTTAGTTATGATGAAGATTTGGGGTTAAGTAAAAATGAAGAAAGCCCTAAGCTACAGCAAACACTGCAAATTGTGGCAAACCACGAGCTAAAGCAACCTTTGAGCGATATTTTAAGCAAGTTCAAACACTACAATCCGCACATCACAACGACGGTTAACTATGTTAATAGCTCGCAAATACGCAGCTATCTTTCCGAAAATCCAGAGACCCATCTAATATTAACGGATGCACCAACCATGGAGCGTATTGAAGACTCTTTTAAGGCAAACAGCTCTAACTCAGCTAAACCTGACAGCACAGATAGCAGCTTATCTGAAAAAAACATCACGCCCCTTTTTGACTTTGCGATGAGCAAATCAAATTCTAGCAATGAGGGTTCACAAGTAAAGTTTCAGGGTTGTGTTTTAGAATCTATTAAAGACACTGCCGCACAAGATAGTGAGGGCAGTTCAGCAGCTATGATTTTCAGACGATTCTTACTCTCTAGCAGCGTTCAAAAAGTGTTGAAATCATCAGAATTAGAGAGCATTGAAACCTATCAAAACAGCGTAGATGATCTGTTTAATACCAATGCTAACTCTGACGTTGATGTGTCGGTTGAAGAGATGCTTGAGTAACTTAAACTTCAAACTATATTATTTCCTCAAATATTATCTCCTCAAGTACAGGCTAAGCCTAACACTAGCTAAGGCTTAGCGCTATCTACCCAATCAAACTCTTGCAAAATACGAGTCCATTGCTCATCAAATCCTGCCGTCAACACTAACGGCTCACCCGTGACGGGATGATTAAGTGTTAACGTCTGAGCATGTAGCATCATGCGCGTGCAATCATATTGAGCGCGAAAAAACTTATTGTGGCGACCATCACCATAGCTAGTATCGCCTACTATCGGGTGAAACAGATGTCTCATGTGACGGCGAAGCTGATGCTTTCGCCCAGTCTCAGGTATTAAGCGCATTAGACTATAACGACTGGTATCATGCTTTTTTGATACGGCAAATGGCAATTCAATTTGGGCTAAACTCTGCCAGTGAGTCACTGCTTCCTGAGCAGGTTTGTCTAAGTCAGCAAATTTATCTGCAATGGCATCAGGTTTAAAGCTCAACGCATAATCAACTATACCTTCTTCTGCCATAAAGCCGCGCACTACCGCCAAATACTGCTTGGCAACCTTGCGCTCAGTGAAGGCTTCGGTCAGGCTGCGTGCCACAGCAGAACTCTTAGCAAACAACAATACGCCCGAGGTTGGCCTATCTAATCTGTGTGCCGGAAATACATGACAACCTACTGCATCACGGGTTAGCTGCATGGCAAATCGCGTCTCGCCTTTATCAAGCCAACTGCGATGCACCAATAGACCCGCTTCTTTATTGATGGCTACCAGATGCTCATCTTCATAGATAATCTCTATTGGATTGTCAATTTGGGTGTCTGTTTGGCTATCTAGTTGACTGTTAGTGCCGCTTTCAATATCCATCTTTATCCGTCTTTTTGATTGCCTTAATTTTAGATAGGTTTTCTTTGAGGTCTATCATTATCTCTACTGTCTTTAATACATAGCCTTTCCCATCAAGGCTTTGAACCTAGCGCTTAGTTTCTATAAAGCACTTTGACCACATGCCAGCCAAACTTGGTTTTCACTAAATGCGGGGTTAACAGCTCGCCATTGAAGCAGACTTTATCAAATGCCGGTACCATTTGGCCTTTTCTAAATTCACCTAAGTCACCGCCCTTTTTACCGGAGGGACAGGTTGAGTGTTTCTTAGCCAGCACATCAAAATGAGCGCCTTTTTTCAGCTTGGCAATAATGTCTTCAGCCAGCTCCTTATCTTTCACTAAAATATGTAATGCGCTTGCTGTACGAGCCATGTTGTAAACCTTTCATATATGTTGATTGTCGCGGCATTATAGCACTAGTGAATGTGGTTGCTAGTCCCACTAATACGCTCTTCATATTTTCACAGATCAACATGTAGAAAAGTGAGCAAAACGCCTTATTAATTATGATAAAATATTTTTCCTTTCTATGCTTCTATGCGCTTATAGCTCAACAGGACAGAGCAGTCGCCTCCTAAGCGATCGATCGGGGTTCGAGTCCCTGTAAGCGCACCAATCTTTATATTTCCTCATTACCATTTATCACCTAATACCCTACGAAGCCCCTATTATATAATGGTCTAATCTTTTGACATAACTTGTCATTACCTAGTAACACCTATAGAATGTTGTACATAATGTTGTACATAATAATTAGCTATGTTTTAAATAGGTGTGGTTATGAACAAGCGACAAAATTACCTTCTATCAGACAATGGCGTTAAATCAATCGCTAAACAGTCACCACCTGCCAAACGTATAAGACATTCAGACGGTGACAGCTTATACCTAATTCATGACCCTAAAGGATCACTCTACTGGGTTATGGCGTACCGCTATCAATCTGATAAAGACATAAAACCTAAGCAAAAAACATTACATATTGGCTCATATAAGACTGCTAACCAGACTATTGATAGTAAATTCACACCTGAAGTATCTCTTAAGCAAGCAAGAATTGAACGCGACAAAGCTAAAGAGTTATTAGCTGATGGTATTGATCCAAAAGAACATAGAGAAAAAGAAAAAAACCGCTTTGAACAAAAAGACCTATTCAAAGTCATAGCAAATGCTTATATCTCAGAGAAACAAGATACCACCCCAAAAAATGTTCAAAAGCTTAAAGGCTATTTGAATAATCACATTCTTAAGCAAATCGGTGATTATCCAATCAGCGCTATTACTGCACAAGATGTAATTCAGACAGGGTTAGCTATTCAAAGTTATTTTGAAACACAAGGTAAGCGAACCTCAGAGACCGCTCACAAGTGTATGAGTTTAATAAGCACTATATTTGAGTATGCAATTAATACGCAAGGCTACAATATAAATAATGTTGCACTAGGCAGGAGCAAGGCTTTAAGACCTCATAAAGCTGAACGCATGAAGGCAGTAGAACAGCATCAAATTGCTGATTTACTAAGAAATATAGATAGTTACTGTGATGGTAGCTCATATGCACACCCTCAGACGACAGCTGGACTGCAACTCATGGCGTTGTGCTTTGTAAGAACGAAAGAGTTGAGATTCTTTGAATGGTCAGAGATTGATTATCATAAAAACGTATGGCGCATCCCGGCTCATAAAATGAAGATGAGACAAGATCATATTATCCCATTATCACCACAGGCAATGGAGATAATAGAGCGTATGAGGCCAATAACAGGTAATACAGAATATGTCTTTTATAACTTTATGAGTGGCAAGCCTTATAGTGAAGCATGGTTTAATCAGGCGCTCAGACGCATGGGCTACACTGGCGACCCCTACCCTAAAATGACAGGCCATGGCTTCAGACAACTTGCCAGCACCGGGCTTTATGAACTTAAATTTTCATCTGATGTTATTGAAATACAGCTTGCACACTTAGAGCAAAGTAGCGTCAAAAGAAGATATGACACCTCTGAGCATCTAGCAGAACGTCAAGTAATGATGAATGAATGGGCAAATCACCTTGATGACTTACGCGCGGGTAAGGCCATTAAATTTGACTTACTGACCCCGGACGAGCTGAAAAAGGTCATGGCTAAGAGAAGCAGTAAAGCGACTGATATTGTGACTCATGATAAAGATATGCTTATTCACAGTCTACAGGCTCAAGGTGTATCATCTGATTTACTTGAGCAGCTGACAAAGCAGTTGAGCAAGTAACCTAATTGCAAGGCTAGGATTAATTACCCGAACGACTGCCCTTTACACCTTTAGGCAGTCACTGCCTTGCTTCTTATTTTATTTAAAGGTGTGGAAAAGGTGATGTTATGATAATTCTACCGAAAGACTACTTATCAATTCATGACGTTGGTGAGTATTTCTGTAATAAGCTTGATTATGATTATGAACCTATAATCCCAGATACCTACCGTAAGCTATGCAAAGACATATTTGACTTGGTACTGCAGGATAAGTTGGTTATAGTTTTTAAATACATTGATTTCCTTGATTTTGATGGATATCTCATTCTAGACACATCAATGGCTCGAGAATTTCTAATAAATAATACTACAGGTATAAATGTTAAAGGTTTCAGAATTGTATATAAAAAATCAAATGGTGAAGACCCTGAACAAGGAGGAAATTGGGTACAAATTACATATGATCATTTTGTTGGCTATAACGATCTTTACATACCTAAGCTACAACTAGACAAGCTTTTTAATATTGATAATGTTGATAGTAATCAGTCTATTAACTCTCAAATGACTGAGGGCAAAAATAATAATAGTGGTTTAGATAAATATAACTTAGATAGAGAAATATTCAGAGAAACCAGCAAGGCTATAGCTGAATATTTATGGTCAATGGATAATAACGAATCTATTAGGACGGGCGATATGGCGCAACAGGTAATGTCTATTCTATATAAAATAAACTCTGACCTTGTTCCCGAAGAGAAAACTCTAAGAAGCTGGTTGACTCAGGTTGCACCTCATTATGCAAAAACACCAGGGAGAAGCTCAAACAATGAGTCTCATGAAATTACCCTTACCATGAAAAAATAATTACCCGTAACACTAAAAACACAAGTTAATTCCCATTGCCATTAGGCTATGGGAATTTTTCATTTCTAGAGATACTTCTAATATTCACTCCATAGCAACTGGGCATTACCGCCCATTCCCTAAAGCGCTATGGAGTGAATTTTATGAAAGTTAAAGACCAATATCTAAGAATGGCAGACCTTGCCAATCGACCTGCTCGTGAAGCAAAAACCTATCAAACTAAATGCGGTCAAACTAGAACCATTACCGCTAAACCTGCCACACGTGGAATTACTGGCTTTTCTGCCAAGCACGTCTATCACCTTATTAATCAAGGCTTATTCCCAAAACCTGTAAAGATTGGGCGGGCTAGTCTATGGCGTGTATCTGATGTGAATGACTGGATTGACGGTAAGTATTCAGATAATCAGATGGAGGGCTTGTAATGAACAACAATCAAGACATGGCTCAATACTTAAAACCACCTCTTCAACACTTTATAAGTGATCGTGTCTTTATATATGCCAAGCTGGTATTCGCCAAGTCGAAACAAGCTGAAAGTGCCAAATATAAAAAAGTTTTAAAGGTGGTGAAAAAATGACTGATTCAATGACCAATTATCTAAAACACAATAAACAGCGTTCGATTGCCAAACGTTATTACAGCAAACGGCTGGATAAATCTCGCCTGCCCTCTCCCAGCAACTTCTACAGCGCTTATGGATTTAGGCTCAGAGGCTCAAGCGGTTGGCAAGTAGTGAAGTGCCCATTTCATGAAGATACTCGCCCTTCTATGGGTATAAATCGCGCGCATGGTGGCTTTAAATGCCATGCCTGTGGTGTGAGTGGCGACATGATTGGCTTTTATATGCAATATCACAGCGTAAATTTTATAGATGCTTGCAAAGCATTAAAGATAGATAAGGGATAAACCATGATAGATATAAAAAATATTGAAGCTGTTATTGCTGCAGCTGCCAAACGAGATAAACGAGATTTAAGCGAGTATCATGCCTACCCTAGTCACCTTTATCAAGACTCACAAGGCAAGCTGATTTACGTCAAATCGCGTTATAAGCACCCTGACACAGGTGATAAGTGGATTAGGTCATTTCACTTTAATGAGGCGGGTAAACTGCAGTATGGTGAGCCTGACTTTAGAAAAGTATATCCTGATGGGGCTGGCAAGAAACCATTGTACCAATTATCTGATATTGCCAGCGTTACTGATGGTTCTATTTATATATTTGAGGGTGAGCAAAAAGCAGAGTTAGCAAAAAGATTGGGGTCTAATGCCACAACAACAGGCGGTGCTACTACCGTTGATAAACACTATCTAGAGCCTTTAAGAGGTCACAAAGTGATTCTGTGGCCTGATTATGATTCGGCAGGGAAAGATTGGTTGTTGAGCATATACTCCCACCTGGCTGATCTAAATTGCACAATAACGGTAATTAATGCAAGTAAGTTAAACATTCCTGAAAAGGGGGATATTGTTGACTGGGTGCAGCTGCAGAAACAAGGTAACCCTGATATTACTGATGCTGAATTATTCGACGTAATAAAAAAGCTGCCCACCTATGAAGATGAACAGCTCAAACAACTTTTACATGATGACTCAGACAAATCATCAACTGACATTATAACACATAACAATCAACCGATAACTACTGAACAAGCTCAAGCCATTATTGATGAGCTCGCACAGCTGCCAGAGCTTGAGTACACCTTGAAACGTGCTGAAGTAGCTAAGTCACTTGGCATCCCTTCGAGCAGTCTTGATAAGTTTGTTAAACAGGTAAGAAATGAATTAGATGATGATAACCAAGTAAGCCTTATTCCTAAGACTGAGCCATATAGCGAGGCGGTGAATGGTGCTGAGATTGCAGATGAGATAAAGACCATTATTGCTGAGCATATTGCTTGTACTGATGCTGTAGTCATTGCGTCAACTCTATGGATATTTTTTACATGGGTGATTGAGGTGAGTTATATAGCACCTATCGCATGGATTAACGCACCTGAAAAACGCTGCGGTAAATCACAGCTATTAACCGTGCTGGCTAGAATGAGCAAAGGCAATTTTTCTGTTTCAAATATTAGCCCCTCTGCATTATTCAGATTTATAGAAAAGTACAAGTTTAAAACTACCTTGTTTATTGATGAGGCTGATACATTCATAAACAACAATGAAGATTTACGTGGCGTATTAAATGCAGGCCATAGCCTTGATAATCCTTATATCATTCGCTGCAGTGGTGATGATAATGAGCCTACCCCTTACTTTGTTTATGGTGCAAAGGCAATCTCAGGCATTGGCAAGATACCCAGTACGCTTATGGATAGGTCTATATCGCTAACACTTAGAAGAATGCTCAAGACTGAGAGCCGCAAACGTGTGAGAGATTTGCCACGCGATACAACCGACTTGATAAAAGAAAAGCTGGCAAGGTGGGCTGATGACAATATGCTTGCTGTGGAAAATGCCAAGCCACAGCTGCCAGATGTTATTAATGACCGTATGCAAGATAACTGGGAGATACTTTTAAAGATAGCCACTGTATTGGGTGATGATTGGCTCGCACAGGCTAACCAAGCATGTATTGAAATATCTGGCATTGAGCACGATGAGCCTAGTTTAAACGAGCAGCTACTAAAAGATATTAAGTCTGTGTTTGAGTCAAAAGGGATAAACAGAATAAGCAGCATGGATTTAATAGCCAATCTATGCAGTGATCCTGAAATGAACTGGGTAACCTATAACAGAGGCAAGCCCATAACACCAAAGCAAGTCGCTAGTCGTTTAGGTGAGTACGACATATCATCTAAGACATTACGCATTAATGGGCAGGCTACAAAAGGGTATGACCTAAACGACTTTAAAGATACTTTTGCTCGCTATCTTACCACCCACCTTAATTCCTCGGTTACAGAGTTACAAGCCAATAACTATAAGGCTTACAGCCAAAAATCATCGGTTACAAATGATGATGGTGTAACTGATAAAAAAACGCCTGAAGCCTTTAATTCATTAGGGTGTAACCGCGTAACCGATAAAAATCACCTGCGAGCTCAAAAGCCTCATATTGTTGAGGGCAAAATATGAATGCACTCAAGATTATTGAGCACTTAGATAATCATGGGGTGACATTATGGGCAGATGGTGAAGATATAGGCTATAGAGGTGATATGAGCGTTATCACCGAGTCAGTAATTGAGCAGTTACGCAATAATAAGCAAGATATTCTGCAGCTGCTTAATGAGCCTAGTCAGTCGCATGATCATCTGCCTATAGATTGGCAAATAGCTTTATCAATACTCGATGATATGACAGCTGAGAGGCGCGCTCAGATGGTTTATCATAAAGCACCTGTAAATATCTTAAGGCGTGAATGGCGCAAGCGTTACCAAATGACTTTAAGCTTGAATGACTGGGAGACAGAAAGACTCGAGCAGGATTTACGCTTTAATCAGTACGTGCATTTTAACGGTATGCTTGAAACAGTGGAACGAACTACACCAGAGTTTGAAGCAAAGGCGCTTGAGTTTATCATCTGGGCTGAAAGCAAAGGTATTAAGCATATGTTTTTAACCATACCCACAGGCTTGATAAATGATGGTCGCATTCGTACCCTGCCTGCCGATACAGTTAGTGGTTTAGATGAGTACATGAAACAGAATAGCCAAGTATAATTTGATATTTGAAACGAGTCACCCACAGCGGTGGCTTTTTTCTACCCAAAAGAAACTAAAAACTAAGACCGTAAATTAGTATTCAACATCAACCTAAGAAAGCTATTAAACTTATCAGGGTTTGAGAGTAAATGATTAGTCATACCTCTAAATGAAGCCTCAGCATCAAACAGTGCATCTTCAGCAGCAGTTGGATAAGTGCCTAGCATAATCTGATCAGTGTTATTATTTTCAAACTGCTTAACGACTATCTCGTTTTCGTTAATCTTATCCCAAATCGTTTTTTGGAAGTTCACCATATCATCTTCGGTAAATCCCTCCCCTGCAAAGATATCATTGAGCTGTTTGATAATTTCAGATAGATAGTCATCTTTCTTATCCTTCGGTGTGGCTGTACCAAGTCCGCTGGCAGGTTCTAATTGATTGTCCTCAGAGTGCTCTTGCAGCTTTAAGTCTTGCTGTTTGAGCTTAGACACACGGTAATGCGTCATTTCAATATTACTAAGGTCAATCTCATCCTCAGGATTAAAGTCCTCACGTAATAGTGGCAGCAAGTGACGAGCATATAGACTTAGCTTCTCTAAATCACGGTCATCATAGTCAACAATCTGTGACATAAACTCATAGAAGCGCGCAAAGCTGCCTAGGTCCTTCTTAAACAATACCAACTCATCTTTAGCCTTCTTGGCCTCTTTGAAGTCATTATCTGCATTACCAATCAGTACTGCATCATTGGTCGCCTTAGTACGCTCTAATATAGCTTTGGTACGCTTTACATCCTCACTGGCCTGCTGATACTGATGTCGCCAACGCTCAACGGCTGGCTTACAGATATTGCTGATAGCAGCATTGCTTTTATTCTTGCTATAAAAAGCGTCTGCTAGGTTATCGACTTCGTGCCATTTGATAATATCACTGGCTCTTATCTTCTCAAACAGATCAAAGACCTTGTCAGGGTCTGTCACATCAGCAAGCTCTGCTGTCTCATAGTAAGGCTGGAAAGCGGCTAAGATATCTTCAGGGTCATTAAAGAAGTCGAGTACAAAAGTCCCCGTCTCTTTTTTGCCAGGATAGATACGGTTAAGTCGGGATAATGTCTGTACACAGTCAACACCTGCCAGCTTCTTGTCAACGTACATAGCGCATAGTTTAGGTTGGTCAAAACCTGTCTGAAACTTGTTGGCCACCAACATCACTTGATAGTCATCACTATCAAATGCTTTACGCATATCACGGCCTTTTAAACCTGGATTCATATTAGATTCAGTGAAGCTCTCACCTAATAAGCCACTGCTGTCAGGATCGGACTCTTTAAACTCAACCTCACCTGAAAAGGCTACCATGGCGTTAATGTCCGTATATCCATGTTCTGATACGTATTTATCAAACGCCAGCTTATAACGAACCGCTTCTTTACGCGAGCCTGTAACGACCATGGCTTTAGCTTGCCCACCTAGCAAGCCTTTAATATTCTCATTAAAGTGCTCAATAATGATTTTAACCTTTTGCGAGATGTTGTAATCGTGCAGACGTACCCATTGATTGAGTTTAATCTTGGCACGCTTGGCATCAACTTCTTGGTCTTTAGCCAGTTTTTGATTGAGCTGATACACCACTTTATAGCTGGTGTAGTTTTTGAGTACATCTAAGATAAAGCCTTCTTCAATGGCTTGGCGCATAGAATACACATGATACGCTTCAGGCTTGTTGTCTTTTGAGGCTGGCAAGTTTGGATTGGGCAGACGTCCAAACAGCTCTAAGGTCTTAGACTTAGGGGTAGCGGTAAAGGCATAGTAGCTTAGATTGTCACTACCACGACGAGCGGTAATAGTAGCATCCAGCATGTCTTCAGCAGATAACCCTTTATCAACATGCTCTTCAAAGCTGTCTCTGAGCTCATCACTGGCTGTTGGGCTAGCAATAAGTACTTCTTTTAGCTTACGTGCGGTAGTCCCCGACTGAGAGGAGTGAGCCTCATCCGCGATAATGGCATAGCGTCTCTCTTTTAGTACGCTAGAGTCTTCAATAGCTTTAAGCACATAAGGGAAGGTTTGAATAGTAACAATGATAATAGGCTGAGAGCTCATCAAAGCTTCGGCAAGCTTCTCAGACTTTGACCCCTCACCTTCTTTACGGTTAATACGCCCTACTACCCCATCAGCGTGTTCAAACTGATAGATAGTGTCTTGTAGCTGGTCATCGAGTACCGTTCTGTCGGTTACCACAATAACTGAGTCAAACAGCTTAGTGCCTGCGTCGTTATAAAGCGTTGATAGTTGGTGTGCCGTCCAAGCAATCGAGTTAGATTTACCTGAGCCGGCACTGTGTTGAATTAGATAACGGTTTTCAACCTTTAAATTCGGGTCTTCTTGTTTCGCCTGTTTGACCTGATCCTGCTTAACTGCATCTTCAATCAAGTTGGTCACCACATCCCACTGGTGATAGCGCGGAAATATCATGGTCTCTTTTTTGGTTCTGCGGCCAAGCGCATCTTCCTTGTCTTCTATCTGTAGGTGCATAAAGCGGCCTAAGATATTAAGCAAGTTATCGGTACTTAATACCTCATTCCAAAGATAGTCAGTTGCGTAGCGGTTATGATCTTGCGGTATGTCGTTACCTGCACCACCATCACGAGTACCTTTGTTAAAAGGTAGAAAGAACGTATCGTCACCTGCCAGCTTGGTGGTCATAAACACATCATACTGACTGACGGCAAAATGAACCAAAGCACCACGCTTAAAGCTTAGTAGTGGCTCAGGCTTTTTGCTGGCAGGATCAACAGGCAATCTATCACGCTTGTATTGTAGCTTGGCGTTTTCAACAGCTTGCTTAAACTCAGATTTAAGCTCCATTGTGACTACAGGCAAACCATTCACAAACAACACCAGATCAATGCGGTGACGTTTAGCTGTCTTAGTATTGCTAGTTGCAGCTTCCTCGGTGTCTTTAGGGTTTAAATGAGCGCTGTAGACCACTTCAGGTACAACACGGCAGATATTGCCTTCATAACGTGCCAGCACCTCAGGGTTTAAGCTGTGTTCTGGCTTAAACTGGCATAAACTAAATCTAGTATTACGAACCTTTAAACCATGACGAAGAACACCCAAAGTGCCGTAAGTACGTGAGGCTCTATCTGTCGCTTGTTCACTGGCCTTACCTAATTGCTTCACCAGTTGCTTAATAAACTGAACCTCAGGGTCTTGCGGAAACAGACGGCAAAACTTATCCCATTCATCGGCTTGAGTGCGCTGTACATAATCTAGCGCATCCCGCTCATACAAGGCAGTCTCACGTTGATAATCTGAGTTGGTGCCTTGTACCCAGCCATTAGCCACCATCTCTTTGATAATGTCGTTTTGAAAGGTTAGTTCACGAGTGATGTCCGTCATGGTTAATCCGTATTTTTTAGTTTTAATATTAGTTTTATATTGTCCCCAATATTTAAATGAGACTGATTTCATTTTTTTTAGAAAACTTTCTTATTTGTTAGAAAGCCAGCGTAATAGTCACGTCCTCCTCCAGCATAACTTCGAACATCACTATTCTTCAATTCAAATATAGGGTATTGACGCCTAACTGAAACTTGTATCAACACATTTTCATAATCTTCCATTAAGTCAGACTCTAAACTAAGAGCATATGTTAGATTTAAAATATGCAAGGCTGACAAAGATTCAAGAATGTTTTTTAAATTAGCTTTATCAAAATTATTCAGTCTTTGATGCTTGACAGCGTTGTACTGTTGCCACCAGCTTTTTTCTTTCTTTTGGGCTTTAGCTTTATCTATATAATCAGCGAATAGCCTCTTGAAGGGCTGAGTCTCTAACGTACAACCATTGATATTGGTTACTACTAATGTGTCTCTTACTACAGGGAAACTATCATCTAACATAGTGATATTATCTTCTATGTTTATATTACCTTTCCCAGTCCCCTCTAAGCCTAAGTTTCGTCTTATATGTTTAAAAATGCTATCTATTTCAGAACATACTGCGTAGAACAACTGCATATTTTTAAATGAATAACATTGATAGTTATCTTTAGTAATTGCAATATACTCACTGATTTCTAATAGTGATTTTTCTAAGGACAAATAGTGCAACCAAAAAGGGTTACAATTGCGTATAGTGCATCGTTTCTCTTGATATTCATCCATCTGAGATTATTCCAATATAAAGACATACCTGTTTCGATTAAACACAGAACCGTCAACCATGTATGAGAGGTGCCCTACTCAGGCTTCACCCAATCCCGAACATCAATCTTACCTGTTACCGCTGCTGAAATAAGAGCGGTTCGGCGTTCTTGCATTAGTTGGATTGCTTTTTTTGCATATCCAATTAACTCTCCATACTTATGTTTACTAGAATGAATAAAGCTTTCAATTTCCTTTCTTTCCTTAACAGTCGGTGGAAAAGCTATTTTTAAATTACTTAAAGCTTCCGCTGTAAGCTTCGGTTGTGCAGAACCGGTTACTATGGGTGTCACATCAATAATATCTATAACCTCAGCCCAGAAATCAGCTAAGCCATCCTTAGCTTCTAAAATATGAGCATGGTTATTAACCCAGTACTTACCATGAGCAGAAAAAGCTAGCGGCGTGCTTCTACTAAGTAAGTTAGCTCCATCCTCTCCTACTAAAACTGTAGGCTCATCAAAAATATAATCATCTATGTAATCAATAACACCAGACGCGCCATAGTATCTATAAATCCCTTCTCTATCACCTCTATCCTGACTATTAATTGGGATTCGCCTTGAGTTTAAGCTTTTGAGTTGAAATTTAATCTCTTTAACTTCCCAATGCTCAGGAATCTCACCCAACCACTCAACCCCCGAATCTTTCATGGGCACATCAGGGTTCAAGCCTTTGGTCACCGCATGGCTAATCACTGCTTGACGCTTTTCGGTTAATAGCTCGATAAGGCGTTGCTGTTTTTCGATAAGGA
>ERZ808051.623-NODE-623-length-34722-cov-7.145014_pt1 | contig 34722 bp, 27 predicted proteins | sample MGYA00380199_ERZ808051 | MGnify/ENA primary metagenome ERZ808051 (study PRJEB31490, sample SAMN06133391) | mouse gut metagenome | isolation source: J11 | host: mice | place: China: Chengdu | collected 2015-05 ...
GCTCTGGAGGATATATCCCCCGCCGCGCCGGGAGGGGTGGCACAGCCGGGGCGGGCCGTCAAGGGCAAGCCGCCGCAAGCGGCGGTGCTACGCACCCTTGACTGCCCACTCCCGGCTGTGCTCAATAGTAGGCGGCGACGGGGGATATACCACCAGAGCCTCTATGTAAAAATGCGCGGGGACAACGATAGCTTTGGGACATTTTGTCTCAAAGTCACTACGCGATAATTTTGACTTTTCGGGTGGAATGGCCGGGGCCTGCTGGGGGCCGCCTTGATAACCAAAACAGGGCGACCCCCAGCAGGCTCCGTCCATATCGCACAAAAAAGCCGCCCTATTTTCAAGGACGGCTTTCTGCGTAATGTGATAGTTTCAATCTGTTTTCTCGTTTTTTCATCAAAAATCTTGCGTTTTCGTGTTCCTAATAAGAGTTAAGCATATTGATATAATATTTTCTGTGGACACGGCAGAAGTTTTTGCCGGTCAGTATTTCTTCCAAGTGATGCAGACTGCTGGCGGTAATGATCGTTTCTTCCCTGCGCGGGTTTTCTTCCGTCCAATAATGGACAAAGGAATATTTGTCCTTCACTTCAATATAGATTATAGATTCTGATTTGACGATAACACTTTCATGGAAAGATTTAATGATTATTTTTTGTGAAGAAGACACAATACTTCGCATATCGTCCAAAACTTTCAATATGTCTTCCTTAACTACAGGCTTCAGTAAATATCTGAAAACGCCTGCCTCATAGCCTGACGGGGCGTATTCCACATAGTTTGTTATCATGCAGAAATAAACATTTTCATCCAGTTTCCTGATCGTTCGGCACAGTTCTATTCCATTCATGGATTTCATTACGACGTCGCAGAATACGATATCGTATCGTTCTCCGTTTTCGTAGTCCGATAACAGACTCTCGGAGTCGGGATAACATTTTGCGTTGATATCTTTCATATCAAAGAAAAAACTCCAGATTTTATCTGCCATTATCTTTTCATCTTCACAGATCGCAACTTTCATGACGCGCTCCTTTTGTATTTTTGCGCTTGCGCTGATATTCCGCACGCCTGCGTAATTTTTCACCTTTATCGAGGGTGGTATGCTATGATTTTTTCGGATGAGTTAATTGATTTTAACACAAGAAAGAAAAAATGATAATAAGTTTTTTATTGTTAAAATCTGTAAGACATAAGAGATGCAGTAATTTTTATTTAAGGAGGGGCTTTCGATGAAGGCAAATGATGTTTACAGAAAAACCATTAAATTTGTGTGGATGAAACTTGCGCTGGGAGGGTGCGCCGTCATGTTTTCTATTGTGCTGGGACTGATCTTATTTGGAATCTCGGCATTATCCCAAAATGAAGGCGTGATCGGATTTTCTCTTATGATATGGCTTGGCGCTTCAGCAGGGGCTGTAGGCGTTACGCAATATTACATAGGCTATTTGCTGAAGGCTGGGCATATAGCGGTGGTTACCCATTGGGTAAAGACGGGCAGTCTGCCAGAAGATCAGTTTGGATATGGTAAGCAGGCCGTAAAGGAGAAGTTTGCAACGGCAGCGGCATATTTTGCGGTGGACCGCCTTGTGTCGGGAGCGGTAAGGCAGATTAACGGAACGTTGAATATTGTATGCGGCTTTCTGGAAAAAATTCCCGGAATGGATTCCTTAGTTTCTTTAGCAAAGACCTTTGTTGATATTGCGCTTGGAAACTTAGATGAATGCTGTATGGCATACACCTTTTATCATGCGGAGCAGTCATCCTTTAAGAGTGCGGCTGACGGCGTGGTCATTTATTTCCAAAATTGGAAAACCATTCTAAAGGACGCCCTTAAGACGGCAGTAATAGCCGTTATCATTTCAGGCGTCGCATGGTTCCTTCTAATGTTTGGTATAATCGGCATTCTGAGTGTCATGGGGGTGCCCGGAATACTGGGACTCTTGGCGGCGTTGGTATTGACAGTCATGATCATGATGGTCGTGAAATCCTCCGTAATGGACAGCTACACCATGGTATGCATGGTATGTTCCTATTTACAGGTTGCTCCGACTACGGAAATCACGTTTGACTTGTACGACAAGCTGTGTAAACTGTCTTCCAAATTTAAAAATCTGTTACAGAAGGCAGGCGAAACGGTGTAGCAAATATAAGCTACAGCCGCGTATTAGAGAAAGGTATTTTTAATTACATAAACTCACCTCAACAATGCATTTAGCATAAATTGAGGTGAGTTTTTTTGTGCTGTTTATTTTTATTGACGCAGACAATTGTACAAAAAGACTAAGAATGGACAAAAATAAATACGCATATATAAAAAGTGCACAATAATTAATGTAAAAATTATAAAGCGAAACTAATATTTCTATACTATTTTCTAAAGAAATATGGATATTATCGGCAAATTGACTAAGATATAATAATTGCATAAATAAGTTGTAAGCCGGGATAGCGATATATCGTGTTCCGGTGAGCGGAGAGGGAAAGGAGAAAGTATGGTCAAAGAGAATAAGAACGTAAAACCCAAAAAGAGGCGTTGGAACAAAGATGATACGGAACTGACTCTGCTTGCGCTGCCGACTACAATCTGGTATTTCCTGTTTTGTTTCATGCCGATGTTCGGCATTGTGATTGCCTTTAAAAAGTTTAAGATTAACGGTGGGTTTCTGAAGAGCTTTCTTACAAGCGAATGGGTAGGACTTGAAAATTTTAAGTTTCTGTTTTCCACGAGAGATATCTGGATGATTATCAAAAATACGCTGGCTTATAATATTGTGTTTATTATTTTAGGTATCGTGGTGCCGGTGGCAGCCGCGATTGCAATCGGCCAGCTTCATTCCAAGAAACTGACGAAGGTTTATCAGACGGCAATGTTCATGCCTTATTTCCTGTCATGGGTAGTTGTGACCGCATTGGTCTGGGCATTCTTAAGTTATGATAAAGGTCTGGTAAACAATATGCTGGAAGCGTTCGGAATGGAACGGCAGCAGTGGTATATGAAACCGGAGATGTGGCCGCCGTTTCTCGTATTTATGAATCTGTGGAAGGGAGTCGGTTACGGGATGGTTGTATATCTGGCAACCATTACGGGAATCGATAAGAGTTATTATGAGGCGGCAGGAATTGACGGTGCGACAATCTGGCAGCAGATTCGTTATATTACGCTTCCCCTGATGAAGACGGTTATTATTTTGATGTTTATTATGAATGTGGGACGTATTTTCTATTCTGATTTCGGTCTGTTCTATCAGGTGCCCAGAGATTCCAACTCTCTTTATGATGTAGTGTATACATTGGATGTCTATGTATATAAACAATTAAAGATGTCAACTACGGGTATGTCGGCGGCGGCAGCATTTATCCAGTCTGTGGCGGGATGCATTACCATATTGACGGCAAATGCGGTGGTCAGAAAAGTTGACAAAGAAAGCGCCATGATTTAGCAGACATAAATTGCATTGGAAATGTGCCGGATATGCGAAGATGATCAGATATAGCGGCACGACAAACTGCTTTGATATGGAGGTAGATATGAATAGTGCAAAACAGATACGGAAAATGAATAAGAATGAATTAACTGGATTTGACCGTTTTAACCGGATTTCCGTGCCGGCGAATATAGTGCTGAACATCATCTTTATATTGATGGCATTGGCATGCGTCATACCGGTCCTTCTGGTGGTGGCGATTTCGTTCTCGGCAGAGGCGTCCATTACGGAATATGGATATCATTTTATACCGAAGGTTTTTTCGCTGGAGGGTTATACATTTCTGATTTCTCAGAGCAAAATGATTATCCGTGCGCTCGGCGTATCATTGTTTGTGACCGTGGTGGGAACGGCGCTTGGCGTATTGTTGACGACGCTGATGGGATATGTACTTTCACGTCCGGGGTATAAACTGAATGGATTTTTGACGATGGTTGTGTTTATTCCGATGGTGTTTAACGGTGGTCTGGTGTCTACTTACTATGTGGTCAGTCAGCTTCTGGGATTGAAAAACTCGGTGTGGGCGCTAATTTTGCCGCTGTGTGTTTCTTCTTTTAATGTGGTGATCTGCCGTACGTTTTTCAAGACAACAGTACCGGAATCCTTGATTGAATCGGCGAAGATGGACGGCGCGAGCCAGCTTACAATTTTTTCCAGAATCGTGCTGCCGATTTCCAAACCGGTGTTGGCGACCATTGGACTGTTCCTTTGCTTCTCATACTGGAATGACTGGTATCAGTCCATGCTCTATATAGAGGATGCTAAACTATATTCTTTACAGGCGTTATTAAACGCAATTCTGACCAATATTCAGATGCTGGCAAAGAATGCGGCAACCATGGGGCTGGGGGCGGCGGAAATGCTGGCGCAGATGCCGCAGGAAGCAGCCCGTATGGCAATCGTGGTAATCATTGTAGCGCCGATTGCATGTGCCTATCCTTTTTTCCAGAAATACTTTATATCCGGGCTTACGCTGGGAGCGGTGAAAGGGTAATTGAGAACGGCATCGGATGACAGATTGGCAGTAAATGGTATCAGACCGCCGGATAAAACGCGGCGGAAGATATAGATGGTGGTAAAGCAACCATAATCGTTATTATTATGAAGGAGGATGACTATGAAAAGGAAAAGTTTAAACAAGTTACTTGCATTGGGAATGACGGCTGTCATGACGGCAGGATTATTGACAGGATGCGGCGGCTCGGGTAATGGTGCATCCGCACCGGCAAACAACGCGGCACAGGGTACTTCCGAAACCGAAAGCGCGGATACGGATAGTACGCCTGCGGCTGATACGGGAGCAACAGATTCCGAACAGGCTTCGGGCGAAGTACCGACACTCATATGGTGGACGGTAGGCGGAACGCCGGCTGATGATTTTGACGAGGCGGTTGCCCAGATCAGTGATTATTGTGAAGAGAAAATCGGCGTGAGACTGGATGTGAAAATTGCCGGCTGGGGAGATTATGACACAAAGATGAATACGATTGTCAATGCAGGAGAGTATTTTGACATCATGTTCACCAACAATACAAATTACAGCAAATTTGTAAATCTGGGTGCCTTTGAAAATATCAGCGATATGGTACAGACGGTGACGCCAGAGCTGTACGGCTTTATCCCGGAGAAGCTTTGGAGCGGCGTGCAGATTCACGGAAACGTATATGCGGTGCCTACTTATAAGGATTCGTCTCTGACGCAGTTTTACTATTTAGACGACCAATATGTGCAGAAATACAACCTTGATTTGAGCAGTCTGAAAGATTTGCAGACCCTTGATCCGATTGTACGGACAATTAAGGAAGGGGAAGGAAAATCCTTATATCCGCTTATGCTGAATCAGGGTTCGCTCTGGAACGGTTTCTTTAATGATTATGACGGTCTGGCAAGCGGTATTCAGGCGATCGGCGTTAGAATTGACGATCCGGAGCGCAAGGTAGTGTGCACACTGGAGCAGGAAGATATCGTTGAGGACTTGGAACTGCTGCATTCATGGTATGTGGATGGTATTATCAATCCGGATGCAAACGTCGTGACTGAAGACAGCAAAGGTAACGTTTTCGGTAATGCACAGGGATGGCCGAGTGCGGTGGTACAGTGGGAGACACTGCAAGGCGTTGAGAAATATGATGCTGTAAAAGTATTCGGACCTTTATATACGACAGAGACTATTCAGGGTTCCATGAACGCTATTTCTGTCAATTCCAATTACAAAGAAGAGGCGCTTAAAGTATTGCAGCTTATCAATACGGACCAGAAATTCCGTGATTTATGTGCATACGGCGTGGAAGGCAACCATTTTGAATATCTGGAAGACGGCAGCGTAAAGAGATTAAGAGACGACTGGACATGGCCGGCATATACGCAGGGAACATTCTTTATCATGAGCAATCAGGAAGGCTCTGACCCGAACCAGTGGAATGAAGTGAAACAGCAGAATGAAGAAGCGGCTGCTTCCACATGTCTCGGATTCGCGCTCGATGTCACCAACATTCAGAACGAGGTATCGAATGTCAATACGACATGGGACAAATACAAATATGATATGTTGACGGGGGCTTCCGACCCGGCGACTGCAGTGCCTAAGTGTATTGAAGATTTAAAGGCGGCAGGACTCGATACGATTATAGCGGAAGCACAGAAACAGATAGATGAATTTTATAAATAGAAAGGGCGCGCAGCATAGTCCGACATAAGTTTTGGCGGGTATGTGATAAGGAACGCCAAAGAACCCCGGACAGAATATTGTCTGGGGTTCTTTGGGGAGTTTTGAAGGTGAAGTGATTACCTTGCAACCCTAAGCTAAAGCCGATATAATAGTCCCTATAATGTTGAAAACAAGATGTCAGCAGAGGATGAAAAGATGAGTAAATATCGGTCTGTCTTTTTCGGATACCGGATTTATAGAATAAAGTTCATAAAGATAGTCTGCTTTGTGTTCCTCATAAGCGCTATCGTATTTTCCGGTGTGCTGATTTTTCTGATGAATACCTGGATGAGTGATTTGCGGCAGCAGTCGCAGGATGTATTTACGGAAAGAGAGAGAAGGCTGGATAATATCCGGCTGCGGGCATTTGATTATACGAACGGCATGTATGAGGACGCCAAACTGATAGAAGATACGGCTGCGTTGTTTGATGCGCGCAGTGAAGAAGAATACACGGAACTTCGCAGGGCTAACAGTTTGAAAAGCAACACGCAGATTGGATATCTGCCGGCGAATATTATGAAGAAGCTTCTGGATCGCCAGAATCAGATCACGGGCGTGACATTGGATTCAGACAGTGGAACCAAAGCGCTTTGGTGGGAATATGGCAATATTCGGCTTAAATATGAACTGGAAGAACCTGAGGAATTTCTGGCGAAGTATGGTTACGGAGATATTATGGTGGCTGCCTGTCCGATTCGGAATCCTGAACATATGGAACAGACGCTTGGCAGATTGAATTTCTGGGTGAATAGTCAGGATATATACGGAGAAAAGGCCGTTCCGGCACAGTGGGCGATTACGAACAAAGAAGGCACCGTTTTGTTGGATAAGGGAATGACCGAGACGTATGGTCAATGGCTCCGTAAATTGCAGCAAGAAGAGCGGCAGTCAGGGTGGCTTTTTGCGAAAAGCGGAATGCCGGTGTTTTTTGTCAAGCATATGTCTGAGGAAAACGGTTATTGTTTCTTTGTAATGAAAGATATCGGTTCGACTCTGTATGACAACCGTTATACGGTATCCGTCATGGTGGCAGCTTTTGTCTTAGTGGCGCTTGGCGTGCTGGCCTGTTACTATGCCGGAATCCAATCAGATGCGGCGTTCATGGCACTGATCATGGATATGCTTTCGTCGATGGAACACGGCGATTTTAACCGGATGCAGGAACTTACGCTGCCGGTCAGACACAGGCAGAATGAATACCTGATTATTGCAGAAACATTGAAAGATGTAGGGATGAAGCTGAAAGGATATATTGAGACGGAATATATCTTAAAGCTGAAAGAACAGGAGAGCCAGATGCGCGCCCTGCAGCATCAGATTAATCCGCATTTTCTGTATAATTCGCTGGAGATGCTTCAATCGAAGGCGCTGATAAACGGAGACAGAGAAATGGCGGATGCGATTTTCATGCTCGGTTCATTATATCGTGGGAGAGTCCGGAAGGCGGATTCTATTACTCTAAAGGAAGAATTTGCATCGCTTGAGATGTACCTCAAGATCATGTTATTACGTTTCGGTGACAGCTTTGTATATCAAATGGAATTGGAAGATGAAATCGGGGAAATTCCTACGGTTAATTTCTGGATGCAGCCTTTGGCGGAGAACTTTTTTGCTCACGGATTCCATCAGGAAAGCGACTATAATCTGCTGATCGTGAGCGGATGTGCGAAGGAGGGCGGCGCCGAAATCCTGATCAGTGATAATGGAAGCGGCGCGGAACCGTCGAGGCTTAAGGATATACGGCGTAATATGATGGAAGGAAATGATGAGGCGGAGGGCGATATCGGTCTGCGCAATGTATATATGCGGCTGAATTACTTCTATGGCAGCAGATTTCGGATGGATGTGGATAACAATGCGGAAGGCGGATTTCGCATTTCCATATTTCTTCCAGAGGGTGACGGAGCATCGGCTCCGGAAAGGATGAGAGATGTACACACTGATGATTGTGGATGACGAGTCGGCTATTTTGGAAGGAATCAGCAGATTATTAGATTGGAAGGCGCTGGGATTTGACCAGATCAGGACTGCGAAGAGCAGCTTCGAGGTGATTTCCCATGTGGTGGACTGGAAACCGGATATCTGCCTGATGGACGTATGCATCGGCAACGAGTACGGGTATGAGCTGATTACCCGTCTGGGTGAGATGGGAGTGCGTTCCAATTATATTATGATGAGCGGTTACGATGAGTTCACCTATGCCTGCGAGGCACTTCGCTGCGGAGCGCTGGACTATTTGTTAAAACCCATTGACGGGGGTAAACTATTGCAAAGGGTCAAACAGATTATTGTGGAAAAACTCCATGGAACGGTGCCGGAGGAAATCGGCGAAGAGTGCGACCCGATTCTGAAGCGTCCATATCCGGAGTTGTCGCCGTTGATCCGTAAGATAGTGATGATTGTCGCGATGGAATACGGGCAGCATATTTCTCTTAAAAGCATTGCAGACCGTTTCCGGATGAACCCGACTTATCTCGGGCAGATATTTATCAAAGAAACAGGTATGAAATTCACGGAATACCTCATGATGTACCGTATGCATGTGGCGCGCAGCCGTATTTTGGAAACAGATGATAAGATAACGGAAGTTGCGGATGAGGTCGGATATACCAATATGAATTATTTCTATCAGCACTTCCATAATTATTATAAGATTTCACCGCTTAAGATGCGAATGGGAGTAAGCGGTGAGGATACAGAACGGAAGAATGATCCGGAATAGAAAGAATACTTCAAAACAGAAAGAGCAATTTGAAGCAGAAAGAAAACGAAAACAGTACAAGGAGGTAGAAAGATGGCAAAGATTATCGGAAAGGATTTACCGAATATGCCGTGGCAGGATGCGGCGAAGGAAGAACGGATGCCGGTGTGGCGTTATGATGCGAATCCGATTATAGAGAGATTCGCGACGAAGAATTCAAACAGCATTTTTAACAGCGCGGTCGTTCCGTTTAAGGACGGATATGCAGGTGTGTTCAGGTGCGACAGTAAGTCTATCAGCATGGATATTTTTACAGGATTCAGCAAGGACGGTATCCATTGGGATATTGCGGATGAACCGATTGTATTTCAGGGGGCGCATCCGGAGATTGCGAAGAGAGACTTCCGATATGACCCGAGAGTCTGCTTCTTGGAAGACAGATACTATGTGACATGGTGTAACGGTTACCATGAATATCCGACGATCGGAATCGGATATACGTTTGATTTCGAGACTTTCTATCAGCTTGAAAATGCATTTCTGCCGTTTAACAGAAACGGTGTTCTGTTTCCGCGCAAAATCGGAGGCAAATACTATTTACTCAGCCGTCCGAGTGATAACGGGCATACGCCGTTCGGCGATATCTTTTTAAGCGAGAGCCCTGACATGAAATATTGGGGATGCCATCGGTATGTTATGGGTGCCGTGAAAGGCGATTATTCGGCATGGCAGTGCACGAAAATCGGCGCCGGATGTGTGCCGATCGAGACGGATGAAGGGTGGCTCTTAATTTATCATGGCGTTATCAATACATGTAATGGTTTTGTCTATCGTGCCGGCTGTGCGCTGCTTGATTTGGATGAGCCTTGGAAAGTGATTAAGAGAACAAGAAATTATATTTTGGCGCCGCACGAATTGTATGAGTGTGTCGGAGATGTGCCCAATGTAGTTTTTCCTTGTGCGGCATTGACCGATGCGGCGACAGGAAGAATCGCAATCTACTACGGATGTGCGGACACAGTGACCGGACTGGCGTTTACGACGGCGGACCGTTTGATGGAAGCAATGGAATAAGGGCTGCCGCGGCATAAACGGAGCGAAGGGAGAACGATATGAAACTATTACCCAGACCAAAGAAAATTAGGGAATTGCAGGGGTTTTATGAACTTGGTTTTAAAAGTGTGGTTGTCATTGATGAGTCAATTCGTGAAAACGGTGCAGCTTATGCGGGTATATTGCAGGAAAGCCTGAAGAAAAGTACGGGAATAGAGTGTAAATTTATCAAAGGGAAGAGCAGGACCGGAGATATTTACCTTACTGTGCGTCCGGAATTTCACGAACAGGAGTATTCTCTGAATGTGACGGAAGATGGAATTGTGATTGCAGGCGGCGACGGAGCGGCGGTGCTTTACGGGGTTTGGACGCTGTGCCAGCTTGCGGCGCAGTACGGCGGTATGATTCCCTGTATGGTGATAGAGGATGTGCCGGACGTGATGCATCGGGGATATTTTTTGGACGAGACAAGAGGACGGGTATTGACGCTGCCCTCGCTCAAAAAAGTGGTTGACCAAATCAGTCGATACAAAATCAATCAATTCCAACTTTATATTGAACATACCTATTTGTTCCGCGATCTGACGGAAATGTGGCGGGACGAGACGCCGCTTACAGCACAGGAGATACTGGAACTGGATGAATATTGCCGTAAGCGTCACGTGGAACTGGTTCCGGCGATGGCAAGTTTCGGGCACTTATATACGCTGCTTTCGACCAGAAGTTACGGAGAACTGTGTGAGCGCAGAGATTCCTGGACGGCGCCTTTTTCATTTAATGACCGGATGAAGCATCATACGCTTAACCCGACAGACGAGCGTGCGTCCACGCTGATCAAGGAGATGATCGCCGAGTACGGGGCGTTATTTTCTTCCGACAAGTTTAATATCTGTGCGGACGAGACGTTTGATCTGGGGAGCGAGAAATCTAAGGAGACAGCGGAACGTGAAAGCAGTTCGAGTATGTACATCGCTTTTGTGAAAGAACTGTGCGATTTCTTGGTGGGACTTGGAAAGCAGCCGATGTTCTTCGGAGATATTATCTGCGGCAATCCGGAGTATATTAAGAAACTACCGGAGAATACATTATGTCTTACATGGGGATATGCACCTGACCAGCGCGAGGATGAATGCCGTGCAATGGCGAAGGCAGGGGCAAAACAGTACTTGTGCCCCGGCGTATGCGGCTGGAACCAGTGGATGAACATGATAGAGAATTCCTACAAGAACATCACGAGGATGTGCGCATACGGACAGAAATATGAAGCGGAGGGCATTCTGAACACGGACTGGGGAGACTTCGGTCATGTCAATGATCCGATGTTTTCGGTGCCGGGAATGATATATGGAGCCGCTTTCTCGTGGAACCACGAGGAAATCGGGTTTGAGGAGATCAATCGTCAGATATCGCTTCTCGAGTACGGAGACAACTCAGAAAAGGTCGTGGGTCTTATGGCGCAGTTGATGGAACATTCATTGTTTGACTGGTGGACAGCCGTTACTTACTATGAGAAGCAGGTGCTGTACCGCGGTGAGAAGGAGTTTAGCCTGCCGGAGTCGTTAGGACGGACGCAGGACGCTGTTCAGGCGGATAAGAAGCTGCGTGTTCTTCTGCGACAGCTCAAAGAGACGGCAGTGCATATGAAGGAAGAATCCAGACCTCTGATAGGAGCGCTTGACCTCGTTGCGGAAGCCATCGGCATCTGGAATACGATAGGCGTCTTTATGTATGTGAAAGAGAGCGGCGGGACATGGGATAAAGAGGAAGCATTCTGTCTTGCCGGAAGATTGGAATCTTGGTTCATGGATTATAAGAAACAGTGGAGACAGACGAGCCGCGAGGGTGATCTGCACCATATCGCGGAAATCGTGTTCTGGTATGCGGACTGTCTGCGGGAAAGAAACAGAACATAAGCATATGGCATAATAAGGAGAGAAAAAGATGCATTTTTTGGATAAGAGAGTCAATGTGATTTGTGATGAGCTAAAAAAATTAAAGATTAAGCAGAGATTCCCGGTGGAGGATTGGGAATATAAAGAAGGTAACTATATACATCCTGAGGACGCGCGTTCTGACAGTACGCCGTGGGAGAAATTTGACTGCAGGAAGATGCATTGGTACGGCAAAGACCGCCACTACTGGTTTAGGACGATGTGGAAGGTGCCAAAGGAACTTGATGGCAAACGTATGTGGCTGCATGTGTCTACCCAGATTGATGAGTGGGATGACGGCAAGAATCCGCAGTTTCTTCTCTTCGTGAACGGTGAAGCGGTACAAGGAATTGATATGAACCACAGAGAAGTTTTCCTGCGCCCTGCGGCAGTGGCAGGCGATGAACTGGAAATAGACCTGCAGTCATATACCGGAACGCTGCATACGGAATTCAATCTGCTTGTGGAAATGCAGGAGATTGATGCGGATATTGAGAAGCTTTATTATGATTTGTGGGTGCCACTTGCGTCATTCGGGCGTATGGAGGAGGATGACAGGAACCGGAAGGAAATTGAAGAAATCTTAAATACAGCCGTGAACTTTCTTGATTTGCGCACACCCTATTCGGAAGATTTCTATCGTACTCTTAAGCATGCTTCCGATTACCTCGAAAAGACGCTTTACTCGGATTTGGCAGGTTATAAAGACGTCATAGCAACCTGCATCGGGCATACGCATATTGACGTGGCGTGGTGGTGGACGGTAGAACAGACGAGAGAGAAGGTCGGCCGCAGTTTTGCCACAGTCTTAAAGCTGATGGAGGAATATCCGGGGTATAAGTTTATGTCCAGTCAGCCGCAGTTATATATGTTCCTCAAAGAACGCTACCCGGAACTGTATGAGAGAGTGAAGGAGCGCGTCAAAGAGAAACGCTGGGAGCCGGAAGGCGGGATGTGGGTGGAAGCAGACTGCAATTTGACATCCGGAGAGTCTTTGGTTCGTCAGTTTATGCATGGCAAGCGCTTTTTCAAAGAAGAATTCGGCGTAGACAACAGAATCTTATGGCTTCCCGATGTATTCGGTTATTCGGGTGCGCTGCCGCAGATTATGCGTAAGTGCGGGATTGACTACTTTATGACGACCAAGCTTGCATGGAACCAGTTTAATAAGGTGCCCTATGATACGATGATCTGGCGTGGAATCGACGGTTCGGAAGTATTGACGCACCTGATTACGACACTTGGGGTAGAACAGCCTGTATCTAATTTCTTCACGACATACAACGGTATGCTTCATCCGGACGCCATTCTGGGCGGCTGGCAGCGTTACCAGAACAAGGATATCAACAATGATATTTTGATTTCCTATGGTTATGGCGACGGCGGCGGCGGACCGACAAGAGAGATGTTAGAGACTTCCGTGCGTATGGAAAAGGGAGTAAGAGGAATTCCCACGGTGCGTCAGGAATTTGCAAGGACCTTTTTTGACGAATTAAAGGACAGGGTTGAAGACAACAAGCGGCTTCCTGTCTGGGAAGGAGAATTTTACTTTGAATATCACAGAGGAACGCTTACTTCTATGGCACGCAATAAACGCGGAAACCGTAAGGCCGAATTTGGATTGATGGATCTGGAGCTTCTGTCTGTGCTGGCGTCGCATAGAATGCCATATCCGAGGGAGGAACTTGATGCCATGTGGAAGACGGTACTGCTCAATCAATTCCATGATATTCTTCCCGGTTCTGCGATTCATGAAGTGTATGAGGTGACGAAGAAGGAGTATGAACAGCTTGCGTTACAAACAGAGGCGATGTCAGAGGAACGAAAGAAAGCGATAGCGGGCGACGGCGACGCTGTGACTGTATTTAATACGGTTGGCAGGACAAGAGACGATGTTGTCTGTCTCGGAGATTTCGATGCGGAAGCGCTTACGGACGAGGAGGGTGCGCTCTATCCTGTTCAGAAGACGAAAGATGGAAACATTGCATATGTGACCGGTCTGCCCTCTAAAGGATATAAATCGTACACAGCGGCAAAGGCGGGCAAGATACCGGCGCCGTTTACGCTGTCCGGCGATTACGAGTTAGAAACCCCGTTCTATAAAGTGAAATTAGATGAACAGGGAATGTTTACGAGCATCTATGATAAAGATAATGACAGGGAAGTGATACAGTCCGGTAAGCGTGCGAATCTTATGCGCATGTATGAAGATAAGCCCATCTACTATGACAATTGGGACATTGATATTTACTATACTGAGAAATATTGGGATATCGACAATGTGGAGCGGATGGAGTGGACGGAAATGGGTCCTGTCAGAGCCGCGCTTGAAATCACAAGAAAAGAATCAAATTCAACGATTAAGCAGAAGATTCTGTTCTATGCAGACAGCCGCAGGATAGAATTTGTAACCTATGTGGACTGGAAAGAGCATCAGACATTATTGAAAGTGCATTTCCCGGTGGCGGTGCATACGGACGAGGCTGCTTTCGATGTGCAGTTCGGCAATCTGACGCGTAAGACACACCGAAATACGAGTTGGGATGTGGCTCGGTTCGAGAGCTGCGGTCAGAAATGGATGGACCTTTCCGAAGGGCATTACGGCGTATCTCTGTTAAATGACTGTAAGTACGGGCACTCCGTGAAAGACTCCGAGATTGCGCTGACTTTGATCAAATCCGGCATTGAGCCTAATCCGGTTTCGGATCAGGAAGAACATGTATTTACTTATGCGCTCTATCCTCACGCAGAAGGATGGCGTGCCGCAGGTACGGTGACGGAGGCATACAAATTAAATCAGCCGCTTATCACACAGATGAAGACCGCGGCAGGAGCAGAGTATTCTTTTGCATCCGTGGACCATGAGAATGTGATACTGGAGACGATTAAGCAAGCGGAGGATGGGGACGGAACGATTGTCAGGCTGTACGAGTCCGAGAACGCTTATACGAAGACGAAGTTAACGGTCCATACGGATTTCAAGAAGGCATATGTCTGCAACTTACTGGAAGAGACAGAATATGAGACAACTGTAGAAGGAAATATTGTTGATATTGTGTTAAAGCCTTATGAAGTTGTGACGGTCAGAATTAAATAGAATAGGAACAGATTAGAAGGAACCCCGTTATAATCTATGGTACGTCCGTAGATTGTGCGGGGGTCTTTTTGAATGGGAACCTATGAAGAGGTCTTAACTTGCTGAAATTTTTCTGAATTTTTTGTGAAATTTTATTTGCCAGAATATTTGCGAAATATGAGCATTAGTTATATACTTACAATGGAGTATCGTTTATGAACAGTAGACAAGAAAAGTAAAGGAACGGTAATAGATGAAAAAGAAAATTATAATGTTGATTACTATGCTTATCTTTATGGTTTCCGCATGCAGCGCCCGGACGGCGCCGGCGGAGGAAGTAGATCATACACAGCAGGGTGAACAGGAGGCGGATGAAAACGTTCCTTCTGATGCACCGGCGCCGGAGAATGAGGAGAACTCCGGGGAGGATCGGAAGTCCGGCGTGCGGATTGCGCTCGTCACGGATGTCAGCTCGGTGATGGACAGCGGCTTTAATCAGGCGGCTCTGGCAGGTATACAGACTTATTCCGATGGCGCGGGTGTATTTTATTCAAGTTATAGTACACAGACAGATACGCCGGAAGCATATAGAGATACTGTATTAGCAGCTATTCAGGATAATGCGGAGCTGATTGTCTGTGTCGGTTCTCATTTTGAGCAGGCAGTGGGCGAATTACAGGATGATTATGCGGACATTTATTTTCTTTTGTTGGACGGGGTTCCGAGAGACTCTGCGGATGAAGCGGTTACGATTGCCCCGAATGTGCACTGTATGACATACAGGGAGGAAGAAGCCGGATATCTGGTAGGATATATGGCGGTTGTAGAAGGATACAGGAAATTCGGCTTTATCGGAGGCGAGCCGCTTCCGGCAGTGAAGGGCTACGGACACGGCTATCTTCAGGGGATAGATGACGCCGCCGCTTTGCTGGAAGATGACGAAGAGGTTTCGGTGGAATATTGGTATGCGGACACCTTTTCACCGGATAAGCAGGTGGAAGAAGTGTCAGCTGAGTGGTATCAGACAGGGACAGAGATTATTTTTGCTTGTGGCGGATCGCTGTATCAGTCCGTTTTACTTTCCGCGGAAGAATATGACGGTAAGCTGATCGGGGTAGATGCAGATCAGAGCGGAATCTCCGAGCGGTTTCTGACGTCGGCAACCAAAGGCATTGACGCTTCTGTTATCGTTGCGCTGGACGAATTCTTTGCGAGCGGCAAGAAATGGCCGGACAAGCTTGGCGGACAAGCGGTTTCTTATGGTGCGAAAGAAAAATGTGTCAGTCTGCCTGTGCAGGGGAATGCATGGCGTTTCCAGACTGCCACGACAAATGAGTATTTGCAGCTGCTTACCAGATTGAGATCCGGCGATATCCAGATCCCGATCGATAAGGATATGCCGCCTCGGATAGCCGTTGAGGTTATCTACTACGAACAGCAGGAGGAAGAAGACTCTTGAGTACCGGAAGAAAGAAAACAACTTATCGAAGTATATTTGTATTAGTCATCATTCTGGTTTTGGGTATCATGTTTTTTCCATCCGGCTGCGGCAAGATATCACCCGTTACTGCGGAGAATCCTTTGCAGGAAGAAAGAAGGATAGAAGATGAACTGACGGAAGGAAGAGTTAGTTTATCCGGCAGGCAGCTCGCCTCATATGGCAGTACGACGGGGTGTTTTCTGGCGGAAGATAAGGTAACCGTCAAATTTACACTGAGCATGCCTGACATTCCGAAGAGTGACGACTCTATGATTTATTTGTTTGCGTTTGAAATTTATGAAAAATGTGTATTTGAGGATTATGCGGACAGAGAGCCGATTGCAAGTACGCAGAAGGCGAAGGATTGTGAACTGGAATGGACATATGAGAGAGGACAGATTTTTCAGCAGTTTGTCCCGGCGCTGCTTTTGGACGGAAAGTATGTTCCGATTGCCAAGAGTATCTGCATCGGTAATCCGGAAATGCTGGCTGACGGTTCCGTCAGCGCTCCTGAGCCGGAGTCCAAGAAAGGACTCTTATTAGATCCGCAAATGCTGCACACGCCGCTTTTGACTGATCTGGATGTCAAGTATGCTATATATAACATTCCACTTTCCCATATCATGGGAGAGACATCGAATCCGGATCTCCCGACTATTATATATGAGTATAAAGGGAAGGAATACAAGTTTAACGGCGCAAGTATTACGGGGTATGACAATCTGTTTAAGTATCTGACGGACAGCGGTATGAATTCCACGGCGATTGTCTTAAACGACTGGAACGACGATTACCCGGAACTGATTCATCCGCTGGCAAGAAACCAAGAAGCCAATGCGTACTACTATGCCTTTAATACGGCGGATGAAGAAGGATGTATGTACTTGGAAGCGATTGCGAGCTTTTTAACGGAGCGCTACTGCGGCAAAGAGTATGGCCTTGTTTCAAACTGGGTGATTGCCAATGAGATCAATCAGTACAAAATATGGAATTATATGGATACGGACGATATAGATTTATATGCTGCCGAGTTTGAGAAGGCGATGCGTATTTTCTATAATGCGGCGAAGAGCAGCTATGCGGATGCCAATGTTTATTTCAGTATAGACCATGACTGGAATAACAACGGAGGCGATAATAAGGACCACTTTAACGCCAAAGATCTTCTTGAATCAATCAATGATATTGCGTGTCAGAAAGGTAATTATGACTGGGGACTGGCGATTCATCCGTATCCCAATCCGCTTACGAGAGTGAATTACTGGACGGAGACTTATGACAAGACGGAAAATGCGCCGACGCTTACGCTGATGAATTTAAGTACGGTTACGGATGTTCTGAAAAAAGAAGAATATCTTGACCGGAGCGGGGAAGTCCGCAGTATTATGGTCACGGAACTCGGCTTTTCTTCAGCGTCCGGGGAGAAACTGCAGGCGGCGGCATTTGCATATTGCTATTATATTATTGAGGCAAATCCGTATATTGACGCGTTTATCATGAACAGGCAGACTGACGCGATGGAAGAGGTCAGACAGGGACTTGCTTTCGGAATTTATGATTTTGATCAGACGCCTAAATATATATTTGACACATTTAAATATATTGACACTGACGAAGCGGAAAGCCACACGGAATTTATGCTTAACATTCTCGGCGCAGAGAGTTTGGAAGAGGCGCTTTCCTGGGCGCAGTAAATGGAGATGCAAAATGAAGGCGGGCAGTATTTTAACCTTCACAACAATTCTATTATTTGTTAGAATATGATTATGGGTTTCGGAATATGTTCATTACATATATGGATAGTTAAAATGAAGGGAGATAAAGAATCAGCATTACCGGGTGCGGAAATGAGGTAAGGTATGACACACAAAGAAAAGGCACAACAGCTTTTGCACCAGCAGTATCATTGTTCACAGGCATTGTTCGGTGCATTTGCGGCTGATTTCGGGTTGGATTTAAAGACAGCGTTCAAAATCAGTACCTGCTTTGGCGGCGGGATGCGGCAGGGAGGTACTTGCGGATGCATTACGGCAGCGCTTTTGGTACTTGGAATGGCTCTTGGATTTTATGATTCGCAGGACCGGGAGCGGGAAGTCTATGGTAATAAGAAAACGGAGGAATTTATCCGCCGCTTCACGGAGAGAATGGGCGGACAGACAAATTGCCGGGATATTCTCGGTCAGGATATCTCGAAGCCTGAGGAGATGGCGATCGTCCGCAAGGAAGGATTGATCCTGCAGAAATGTCCGCGGGCAATTAACAACAGTATTGAGATACTGGAAGAAATGCTGGCAGACTATTTTAGAGACATAACCGAGAGCAGTATTAATTTGGAAGATATTCCGCAGAATGATGAAATGCAGGTTGTCCTAAAAAACATCAGCGGAATGCGCTGTTTCAGGAGAAATGTCAATAATCTGTTGTTTTCCACGGAGAAGAATATCGGCTTTATTCAGTTTGATATATGGAAATTTAAGATTATCAATGATTTATACGGAGAGAAGTTTGGTGATGAAATATTAGATTTTATATCAAAACAGCTCGACGAAATGTGTACAGAAGAACAGTTCCATATTAAACTCAGCAGCGACATTTTTATGGTAGTGATGGAATACGGTGCAGAAGAAGAATTGGTTGAGTTTGTTCAGACGCTGGATTCCCGGATCAATAATTTCAAAAAGGTAAAACTACATATGGCTTATGGCATCTATACGGTTGAAGACAAGAGTATGGAGCAGCGCCAGATGGGTGACCGCGCCACTATGGCGAGGAAAGCAGCCAAAAATAATATACTGGGAAATATTGTATTCTATAAGGAACAGTTCAAGGAATCTTTGTACAATAGAAAGTTCATTGAAGAAAACATGCAGGCGGCAATTACGGAACGTCAGTTTCAAATGTATCTTCAGCCGAAATACAGTATTGCAAAGAATGAAATTATCGGCGCAGAAGCGTTAGTCAGATGGAAACATCCGGAGAGAGGCATGGTTTATCCGGATCAGTTTATTCCCATTATTGAAGAAAATGGTTTTATCAGACAAGTCGATTATTACATATGGGAAGAAGCATGCCGTTTTATCAGGAGATGCGGAAGCGAAGGGATAGATACCTGTCCGGTTTCAGTTAATGTTTCAAGGGTGCATTTAAGTGATGATGAATGCATTCATGTACTTGCCGGTCTGATTAGTGATTATGATATTCCGAGAGAACTGCTGGAATTAGAGATTACGGAAACGGTGGACGATCATCGGGTGAGTATGAAAGCATTCCAGTTGAAAGAGGAAGGGTATACGCTGTTGATGGATGATTTCGGAAGCGGTTATTCCTCTTTAAATATTCTTCTTGAGACGCCGTTCGACGTGATTAAACTGGATAAAAAGTTTATTGAAAATATGATGGTGTCTGACAAGGGAAGACTGATACTTGAGCAGGTGGTCTCTATGGCGAATAAACTGGGTCTTGGTCTTCTCGCCGAAGGGGTGGAGACGCGTGAACAGGTAGAATTGTTAAAGAGTATCGGCTGTGATCAGGTGCAGGGATATTATTATGCGAAGCCTATGCCGGTGGAAGATTTCTTTGAACTGTTATTAAAGCAGAACAAAAATGTATTGAAATAAGAGAGGATACGATGATGGATTATAAGGCAATTCCTTTTGAGAAGAGAATCAAGGCAAACATCAGAAATTATGCGCTTGATAATTTGTTTTCTCTTGATACGCTGACGGAATACTGCAAGGCGCTTTGCGCTGTGGCGGACGTAGCGATACTGATTACGGAGAGACATGGCGAGAAAGTAGTTTCAGTCGGCGGTTTTGCTAGGTTTACGCCGGATGTAGTGGGAGAGCCGGGACGTAAAGTAAGAGTTTACGGGAGAACGATTGCACATTTGTATGCAGAGACGGACAAGGTGCCGTCGGATAAGCGTGAATCGGTTGAGAAGATGTTAGACGAGTTTGCCAGTATGCTTTCACAATGGGGAGAGGAAGCATATCTTCACATGGAATCTGCCATTTACATGGATGAGCTGGAGGAAAAAGTCGGCGTGAAGCATGTGCAGACTGCCAAAGGGGAGAAAGAGGATGTGCTTACCGGTGTTTATCATAAGCACTATTTCGAGGAGCGCATGCAGGTGATAGACCGTTCCGAGGTAGTTCCGGTGGCTGTGGTAAATGTCAATATCAATGATTGGAAGTTCGTCAACGATCATTTCGGTGATGAAGAGAGCGACAGACTGATTAAGACCATTGCGGATATTTTGAAGAAGGAAGCAAAACCGGATTATATTATCGGACGTGTGGACGGAGACGTATTTATTACGCTGATTCCGATGGCGGAAGACGGAGAAGCAGAGGCGTACTGCGCGAATGTACAAGAAGCGTGTCTGAATTATGAAGACGCGATTCTGGCGCCTTCCGTAGCGTGCGGCGTCGTCTATAAGACCAATGTGGAAGAACAGATTCAGGATATACTGCCGGATGCGGAGTATGAGATGTTCAACAATAAATTTGAAATCAAGAACGCACCGGGATATCGGGAACGTCTTGAACATGGAATCTGAACGTGATCTTGATCTTCACAGAACAGACAAGTACATCATATAATATACATACGGAAAGACAGCATTTGGAGAAAATGCTGTTTTTCTTTTAGAAATATTAAATAAAAATTAAATCCCTTTATATGGATAAAAACAAGGAAAAGAGAGAAAAATAGAGATAGAAAGAGATATAATAAGAAAGAACAATATATATTGATGTAAATCGGTTTGCAAACACATGCATATAAAGATAATATATGGTTTAGTAATTAGCACTCGATACAAATGAGTGCTAATAATATAAAAGCAAAGATAGCTTAAGGAGGCAGCGAACATGAAATTAACACCACTTGGCGACAGAGTTGTATTGAAACAGTTAGTTGCAGAAGAGACAACCAAATCCGGTATTGTATTGCCGGGACAGAGCAAAGAGAAACCGCAGCAGGCAGAAGTAGTTGCAGTCGGACCGGGCGGAGTGATAGACGGTAAGGAAGTGAAGATGGAAGTTAAGACAGGCGATCAGGTAATCTACTCCAAATATGCGGGAACAGATGTTAAGCTGGACGAAGAAGAATATATTATTGTAAAGCAGAGTGATATTCTTGCGATCATCCAGTAAATTTGTAAATCAAAAAGCATTAAGTGAATGAACTTAATCCAACTAGGAGGACATAATCATGGCAAAGGAAATTAAATATGGTGCAGAGGCCAGAGCGGCTTTGGAATCAGGCGTAAATCAATTGACAAATACGGTCAGAGTGACATTGGGACCGAAAGGAAGAAACGTAGTATTGGATAAATCTTACGGCGCTCCGCTCATCACAAACGACGGTGTTACGATTGCCAAAGAGATTGAACTGGCAGATGCTTTTGAGAATATGGGCGCGCAGCTTGTCAAGGAAGTGGCAACTAAGACAAACGATGTGGCAGGCGACGGTACGACAACGGCTACCGTGCTGGCACAGGCTATGGTCAATGCCGGTATGAAGAATTTGGCGGCAGGTGCAAACCCGATCATCCTGAGAAAAGGTATGAAGAAAGCTACGGACTGCGCAGTGGAAGCAATCGCAAAGATGAGCTCCAAAGTAAAAGGTAAAGAACATATCGCAAGGGTTGCGGCTGTTTCTTCCGGTGATGAGGAAGTTGGTCAGTTGGTAGCGGATGCTATGGAGAAAGTGTCCGGAGACGGTGTTATTACAATCGAAGAAAGCAAAACCATGCTGACAGAACTTGATCTGGTAGAAGGTATGCAGTTCGACAGAGGATATATTTCCGCATATATGGCAACAGATATGGATAAGATGGAGGCAGTTCTTGACAATCCGTATATCCTGATCACAGATAAGAAGCTATCCAATATTCAGGAGATTCTTCCGATTCTGGAGCAGATTGTACAGTCCGGCGCGAAGCTGCTTATCATTGCTGAGGACGTAGAGGGCGAGGCTCTTACGACACTCATCGTTAACAAGCTGCGTGGCACATTCAACGTAGTAGCGGTTAAGGCTCCGGGTTATGGCGACAGAAGAAAAGCTATGCTCGAAGATATTGCGATTCTGACAGGCGGTCAGGTAATCAGTTCCGAACTTGGTCTGGAATTAAAGGATGCTACGATGGATCAGCTTGGTCGTGCGAAATCCGTGAAGGTTCAGAAAGAGAATACGGTTATCGTAGATGGCGAGGGCGACAAAGAAGCGATTCAGGCGAGAATCGGTCAGATTAAGAAGCAGATTGAAGAGACGACATCTGATTTTGATAAGGAGAAACTGCAGGAGCGTCTTGCCAAGCTGGCAGGCGGCGTTGCAGTCATCCGTGTAGGTGCGGCGACAGAGACAGAGATGAAAGAGGCTAAGCTTCGTTTGGAGGATGCGTTGGCAGCGACCAGAGCGGCTGTAGAAGAGGGTATTATTTCTGGCGGCGGTTCCGCATATATCCATGCTTCCAAGGAAGTAGAGAAACTTGCAGATACATTAGAAGGCGACGAGAAGACGGGCGCACAGATCGTCTTAAAAGCGCTTGAAGCTCCGCTGTATCATATTGTGGCGAATGCAGGTCTTGAAGGCTCCGTTATCATCAATAAGGTAAGAGAATCCGAGGTTGGTATCGGTTTTGACGCTCTGAAAGAAGAATATGTCAATATGGTAGATGCAGGTATTCTTGATCCTGCCAAAGTGACAAGAAGTGCATTACAGAATGCGACGAGTGTGGCATCTACACTGCTCACGACAGAATCTGTAGTGGCTAATATCAAAGAGCCTGAACCGCCGATGCCGGCAGGCGGCGCCGGAATGGGCATGATGTAACAAGCGCATAGATAAAACAAGTGGCGTTAAGTGTGGCTATGCGAGCGGGAATGCCAGAATATAAATGAAATAGCTATAAAATTTAAACGGGCTGTCGCACGGTAAAGTGGCGTGCAGCCTGTTTTTTAATCGCATTTCCGAGAGTTTCACGAAGTGCAACGGAGGAATATAATGTCATAAACGGAGGAATAAATAGTATATACCGCAAGAATATTTTGACTTGCATATGATTTGCGATTATAATAAGGAATAACGGTATTATATTCATAATCATAATATACGGCTGGTGAGGCTATGACGACAGAAGAAAAGAGAGAAGTCATTATTGATGACGGACGAATTGAATCCATTGAAGAATTCCAGACTCCTGAGGCATTATATGAGGAGCTTATTAGCCGTGTGCGCAAATATCATCCGTCCGACGATATATCTCTGATTGAGAAGGCATATCAGACGGCGCATGAAGCGCATAAGGATCAGGTGCGTAAATCCGGTGAACCGTATATTATCCATCCGCTTTATGTCTCGATCATTCTGGCAGATTTGGAACTTGACAAAGAAACGATCGTGGCAGGACTCCTGCATGACGTAGTCGAAGACACGATTATGACCGACGAACAGATCAAAGAAGAGTTCGGCGCGGATGTGGCGCTTCTGGTAGACGGTGTCACGAAATTAGAGAAACTGAATTTTCATGGAGAAAATCATAACGATAGAGATAAGGATGCGGAGAAACTGGAACGTCAGGCGGAGAACCTGCGCAAGATGTTCCTTGCCATGGCGAAAGATATCCGTGTCATACTGATTAAGCTGGCGGACAGACTGCATAATATGCGGACACTTCAGCATATGCGTCCGGAGAAACAGCAGGAAATTGCCAGAGAAACATTGGACATCTATTCACCGATTGCCCAGCGGCTTGGTATCTCCAAGATCAAAGTGGAGCTGGACGATTTGTCTTTAAAATATCTTGAGCCGGATGCTTATTACGATCTGGTAGATAAAATTGCGATTCGCAAAAGCGTACGCGAGCAGTATATCCAGACGATTGTTGATGAAGTCAGCGAGCATATTGAGCGCGCGGGAATCAAATCGCAGATTGACGGACGTATCAAACATTTTTTCAGCATTTACAAGAAAATGAAGAACCAGAACAAGACCATAGACCAGATTTATGATTTGTTTGCAGTGCGTATCATCGTGGATACGGTGAAGGACTGTTATGCGGCGCTGGGTGTGATTCATGAGATGTATAAGCCGATTCCGGGACGCTTTAAGGATTATATCGCCATGCCGAAGGCAAATATGTATCAGTCCCTGCATACGACGCTGATCGGTACGACAGGTCAGCCTTTTGAGATTCAGATAAGGACGTATGAGATGCATAAGGCGGCGGAGTACGGTATTGCCGCCCATTGGAAATATAAAGAAGCGTCTGACGGCAAGAAAGTGGAGACGCAGGAAGAAGAGAAGCTCGTATGGCTGCGTCAGATTCTTGAGTGGCAGAGAGACTTATCCGACAACAAAGAATTCATGAATCTTCTGAAAAGCGATTTGAATCTTTTTTCGGACAGTGTATATTGCTTTACGCCTACGGGTGACGTGAAGAATCTGCCGGCAGGTTCCACGACGATAGATTTTGCGTACAGTATTCACAGCGCCGTGGGAAACAGGATGATTGGCGCTAGGGTCAACGGCAAACTCGTAACGATTGATTATGAGATTAAGAACGGCGACCGCGTTGAAATTATGACGTCTCAGAACTCCAAAGGTCCGAGCCGGGACTGGCTGAACGTGGTAAAGAGTACGCAGGCAAAGAATAAGATTAATCAGTGGTTTAAGCATGAACTCAAGGACGATAATATTGTCAAAGGCAAGGAACTGATCGCTAATTATTGTAAAGCAAAATCAATCAATGCGCTTGAGGTAGTGATTCCGAAATATCAGGAAGCCATTATGAAGAAATATGGTTTTCAGGACTGGGAGTCTGTGCTGGCGGCAATCGGACATGGCGGTCTTAAGGAAGGTCAGATTCTTAATCGCATGCAGGAAATGTATGATAACGACCATCGCAGAGAGATGACCGACGAGGAAGTGATGGCGGAGGTAGAGGGAAACGCTCTGCTCAGCCGCAACAGGACGCAGAAGGGGACGAACGGAATCGTTGTCAAAGGCATCCATGATGTTGCAGTGAGGTTTTCCAAGTGCTGCAGTCCGGTGCCCGGAGATGAGATCGTCGGATTTGTGACGAGAGGAAGAGGCATCTCAATTCACAGAACGGATTGTATGAATATTATGAATCTTCCGGAAATAGACCGTAACAGGCTGATTGACGCCGAGTGGCAGCAGACGGAGGAAGCATCTGGCAAATACTTTGCAGAAATCAGTATTTTTGCCAATAACAGAAACGGATTACTGGCGGATATTTCCAGAGCGCTCACAGAGAAGGAGATTGATATTCTTTCTCTTAATACAAGAGTGAGTAAGCAGGGAACGGCAACCATCATGGTCAGTTTTGAAATCGGCGGCAGGGAAGAACTGCAGCGTATTATTGACAAAATCAGAACTATCGAAAGCGTTATTGACATAGAGAGAACGACAGGATGAGAAAGAGATGCTGCCAGCGTATGCATTTCTTCCAAAGCTGAGAATAAAGGATAATTGTTGAGGTGAGAAGATATGGCTGATATTAAGATAGGCAGACTGATGCTTGGCATCTGCCAGACAAATTGCTATTTCGTATACCGTGAGGGCAGTAGTGATGTGATTTTCTTTGATCCTGCGGATAAGGGAGATTATATTTATGAAACGCTCAGAGAAAAAAATCTGAACGTAAAGGGAATCCTGCTCACACATGCACATTTTGACCATATTTGGGGAAGCAATAAATTGCGGGAGTTATCAGGCGCGCCGTTATATGCTTACGAGGAGGAGAAACCGCTCTGTGAGGATGCGGTGACGAACGTATCGGATCAGGTCGGAAGACCTTATACGGTGATTCCGGACCGTTATTTAAGAGACGGAGAGGAGATTACCATAGCAGGTATTACATGTAAGCTGATTGCCACACCGGGACACACGGTCGGCAGTTGTTGCTATTATTTCGAGGAAGCGGGTTTGCTTGTTGCGGGAGACACACTTTTTATGGAATCGGTCGGAAGGACGGATTTAGCTACGGGAAGTATGAGCGCGCTGACCAGATCAGTCAAGGATAAGCTTTTTAAGCTGCCGGATGATACGAAAGTCTATCCGGGGCATGGCGAAATGACTACGATAGGACATGAGAAGAAATACAATCCGTTCTTATAATGACTTGATATACATGTGATAAATGCATGGAAATAAACGCAGGCGTATGGTGAACGGCAGGCAGAATGGATGGGCGATTAAAATGTTAATCGCCTATCTCAATGTTCCGGACTATGAAGACTTAAAAGACAATAAAGACTTAAAAGACAATAAAGACTATAAAGACTATAAAGGCTGCAAAGAGGCGGTGTGGAAAGCCAATGGAGACGAGAAGGATATACGGAACAAATATTAGAGTTCTTAATCGCGACCTGATCAAATATATAGCGATGTTTACTATGCTGCTCAATCATATCGCCCATGTGTTTCTCACATCAGGGACCGTATTATGTGAGGTATTTGAAGATATCGGATATTTTACGGCGCCGGTTATGTGTTTCTTTCTGGTGGAGGGATATGAACATACACGTTCTAAGCCGAAGTACGGTCTGAGGCTCTTCATATTTGCCGCCATTTCGCAGATACCATATGCGCTGGCGTTTCGTTTCGGTAATCTGAATATGATTTTTACACTGTTGTGCTGTTTTCTGATTCTGACTGCCATGGAGAAAATTGAGAATGCATTATTCAGGATAATTGTGTGTATGATCCTGATGCTTGTAACGGCTGTGAGTGATTGGGGGATTATTGCGCCGCTCTGTACAATACTTGTGTATAACGGCAAGGGGAATCCGAGGAAAACGGCATTTGGATATGGCATTGTTTATATCATGTTTGTATTTCTCAATATGCAGAATGATATGTATAGCGCACAAGGGGACTGGATGGTGTATACAGTGGTACACGCGTTGTTTTCCGGAGTGGGAATCATAGCGGCGGCTGTGACACTGCTTGTATTCTATAGCGGAAAGCGTACGGAGAGAGGAAAGGATTTCTCAAAGTGGTTTTTCTATTTGTTCTATCCGGGACATCTGCTGATATTGTATTTGATTAAAACGTACCTATTGGTTAGATAAGCGGAGTATATTGATGGGCGAAGACTGTAACAAGGATAAGGATACACAACTTCAAATACGGAATATAGCTGCAGAGATTATGAGGCTGGCACACGACGGCATATTGATCAATATGCGTTTTCTCGATGTGGCGTTATCTAAACTGAAACCGGAATGCAGGGAGCATACGGGTGTCCATATTTACGATGGGGAAAGGCTGTATTACGATCCCGTGCGGCTGCTTGGACAGTATAAGGCGTCGCAGAACTTTGCGGCGCGGCTTTATCTGCATACTCTGCTGCATTGTATTTTTTATCACGGCTTTACGACGGATAAGATGAATAGACAGTATTGGGATATGGCAACGGATATCGCAGTGGAACATACGATTGTGGATATGGATTTGCATCTGACGCGTCTATCGACGGACGATATCTTAAGAAGCAGGCTGGATGTATTGAAGAAACAGGCAGGCGGCTTGACGGCGGAGAAGATATACAGATATTTTAGAATCGAGGAACCTTCAGACAAAGCATCAGCGGAATGGTATAAACTGTGCCATTATGACGAGCACATTTACTGGGACAAGAGAGAAGAACTGGAGTTGTCCATGGAACAGTGGCGCAAAATAAGCGAGCGTATCAAAGCTGATTTAAAGAGCTTCAGTAAGGATAAAAACAATGCTGAAAGCATGGAACAGAATCTGAAGGAAGCGACAAGAGAGCGCTATCATTACACCGATTTTTTGAGAAGATTCATGGTCATGGGTGAGTCGGTACAGATGAATGACGACGAGTTTGACTATATTTATTATACTTACGGTCTGAATACTTACGGTAATATGCCGCTTGTGGAACCGCTTGAGTATAAAGACAGCAATAAAATCAAAGATTTTGTGATTGCACTGGATACTTCGGCTTCGTGCAGGGGTGAAATCGTTCAGGCATTTCTGAACAAGACTTACAATATCATGCAAGGGCAGGAGAATTTCTTTAATAAGATCAACGTGCATATCATACAGTGCGACAGCGAGGTCAGACAGGATACGAAGATTACGGGACGGAAAGATTTTGATTTATTTATGGAGCAGGGTAGACTGACGGGCTTCGGTTCCACGGATTTCAGACCGGTGTTTTCCTATGTGGAGAAATTGCAGGAAGAACATGAATTTGACAATCTGAAAGGCATGATTTATTTTACGGACGGTTATGGAATCTATCCTGAGCAGATGCCGGACTATGATGTGGCGTTTGTATTTCTTCATGACGATGATAATGCGCCGAAGGTGCCGCCGTGGGCAATCAGACTCGTGCTGGATGAAGAAGATATAGAAGAACCGGAATCTGATGATAAGAAATGATATCTGAAAGAATGAAAGTGACAAGGTAACGGTATATGAATATTAAAGAAGCGAAGAACTATATTAAAGATACGGTGAAGATTTACCTGAAGAAAGACGAAGAGGGCGAATACCGCATTCCCATCGTCAGACAGCGTCCGATTTTCTTACTTGGCGCGCCGGGAATCGGTAAGACTGCGATTATGGAACAGATTGCGCAGGAACTTGGAATCGCTCTTGTATCTTATTCCATGACGCACCACACAAGACAGTCGGCGCTGGGACTCCCTTTTATCGTACACAAGGAATACGAGGGTAAGTCCTATGACGTGTCTGAGTATACTATGAGCGAAATTATAGCGTCTGTCTATGATGTGATGACGCGAAGCGGTATCAGGGAAGGAATCCTTTTCTTGGATGAAATCAACTGCGTTTCAGAGACGCTTGCTCCGTCCATGCTTCAATTTCTGCAATATAAAACGTTCGGCAGACATCAGGTGCCGGAAGGCTGGGTGATTGTCACAGCGGGCAATCCGCCAGAATATAATAAGTCTGTCCGCGAATTTGATGTGGTGACGATGGACCGATTAAAGATTCTGGAAGTGGAAGCCGACTATGCGGCATGGAAAGAGTATGCCAGAGAGCGCGGCATACACACGGCGGTCCTCAACTATCTCGATATGAAGAAGGAAGATTTCTATCAGGTGGAAACCACGGTGCGAGGCAGAAGTTATATTACGGCAAGAGGATGGGAAGATTTGTCGCAAATGCTCATGCTCTATGAAGAAGAAGGCATTGCGGCGGAGGAATCCTTTGTGGGGCAATATATAAGGAATGAACGTGTTGTCAAGGAGTTTTCGGCATATTACGATTTGTACCAGAAATACAAGAATGATTATAAAACGGAAGAGATTCTGGCAGGAACAGTCAGTGAACAGGCCAAGGATAAGGCGCGCAAAGCGGACTTTGACGAGAGATTGTCTCTGATGGGTATGCTGATTGACAGAATGCAGCAGGATATCAAAGAGAACATGAGAACCTCTGAAGTGTTAAGTGAGCTGATGAATCCGCTTAAGGCTTTGAAAGCGAAAGCGCAGTCGGGTGTCAGCGCGGACGAATTGTCAGCATTTCTTAAGAAACAGACTGAAGGCAGACAGACGGCGATGGAGTCACTGCAAAAGGCGGGCGCCTTGTCGGTACACGATAAACGTAAGAATAAATCTATTATCGGATTTCTTGCCGAATGTGAGAAACAGCTAAGAAATGACAATAGTGAAAATGCACAGACTGCTTTTGACAAAGTAAAGGAGCGGTTTAATGATAAAGTGGCGGAGTATAAGCAGAGCACAGAGAAGGTAAAAGAAAAACTGCATTATCTGTTCCGGTTTGTGGAAGACGTCTTCGGCAGCGGTAACGAGATGCTGATACTCGTGACGGAATGTACCGTGCAGGCGGATTGTGCGAAGTTTATCAGTATGTATGGATGTGAAGATTATAAACGCCACAATGAAGAATTGATGCTGACGGAACGCAGCGGAGGTTTAATACAGCAGATAGAAGAATTGGAAATAGGGATGGGATTATGAAAATGCAGTTAAAGGAACTGAATACACCGCATGGTATCCTGCAATATAGGATCGAAAGCGGTGTGGCGGTGATAGCAGGTTATCGCGGCAAGGATACGCAGCTCATAATTCCGGCACTGATTGAGGAATGCGCGGTCACGCGTATCGACAAGAAGGCGTTCTTAAGCAATAAGATGCTGGGAGAGATTACATTGCCGGAATCTGTTGTGAGAATAGACGACTGGGCTTTTGCTTACTGTGCCAAATTATCTAAAATCGTGCTGCCTTATCACCGCATGGAAATCGGACAAGGGATTTTTAAAGATTGTTTTGGTCTGGAACAGATTGTGGATGAGCGTGCAGATGAGCGGGAGAAGAAGACAGAGGACATAGCGTATCTTCTGGCAGCCGTGATGAGCAGGTTGGACGCATTCTATCTTTTTGATTTTGAGAATGCGGGTACGGATGACTGGCTTATTCAGTGGGACAGCAGAATGCAGTCGATTATGAATACCCGGGATGAAGAGGGCTTTTCAAAGATGCTGCTCTGCGGAGAAGAAGATTACGGAAGCAAAGACAATAATCTTGATTATTATACGGAACAGCGCAGAAGAGGGAAAGTCAGGCTGGCAATGTTACGCCTGATGCATGATTACGGTCTGGATGAGCGGATACGGGAGAAATTAAAGGCATATCTTCTGGCGCATGTCAAAGGTCAGGAGACGGAAGAGACTTGGAAGGTAGTCTTGGAAGAGTACGGGGACGACTTGCGGTATTATCGCTTTCTGACGGAGTTAGGCGCTGTTGATGAGCATAATTTTCAGGCGATGATGGAGGACATGGGTGAGCGGCATACGGAAATGAAGGCATATTTGATGAAGTACTACAGCGAATATCATGTAAAGGAAGATGCATTTGCAATGTTCGAATTGTAGAAACGTTTCTTATGAGATAAAACATCATTTTACCTATTGCATATCCATGATATCTGTGGTAATATAAAATCTGCTTGACATTGGGAGGTGTAAGGATGGGAGCACTCAGAATTATATTGACAATTATTTTTATTATAGTATGCATAGCGCTTGTTGTATTGGTATTGATGCAGGAAGGTAAGACCGCAGGATTGGGAGCAGTCAGCGGAGCGGCAGAGACATATTGGGGCAAGAACAAAGGCCGTTCCATGGAGAGTAAACTGGTGAAGATTACGACCGGTCTGGCAGTAGGATTTATGTTGCTCGTAATTGTCCTGAACCTGAATCTGTTTTAAATGAACAATATCAATTTATAATTGTAATTTACAAGGCAAGCCGGCGGGCTTGCCTTGTGTGCGTATATGCGGGAGTAATAACGGAGTATAGAGATGATGATTAATCAAGAAGAGAAGGAACAATTTGAACGACGTAAAAATTTGATATGCGAGCTGATCGATGACGATATGTATGTGCCAATGAAGGAGAAAGAACTCGCGGCATTTATGCAGGTATCGAGAGAAGAGAGGGAAGCGTTCAGGAATGTATTGCAGGCGCTTTTATCGGAGGGCAAGATACAGGTTACAAAGCAGGGTAAATATGTGAAGCCGGATGTTAATCAGACGGTAGGCACCTTTATTAGTCATGCCAAAGGATTTGGTTTCGTGGAAATCGAAGGAATGGAAGAAGATCTATATATCCCCGAGGATAAAACCGGAGGCGCTTTTCACATGGACAGAGTGCAGGTAGTAATCCTTCCGGGCGTAAGAGGAAAGAGACAGGAAGCGGCAGTCGTTAAAGTTTTAGAGCGCGGCATGAAACAGATTGTGGGAACTTATGAACAGTCGCAGAATTTCGGTTTTGTGATTCCTGATAATCATAAGATTGGTATGGACATTTTCGTGCCGAAAGAACGTTCTAAAGGAGCAGTCACAGGGCATAAAGTAGTGGTGGAACTGACGTCTTACGGAGATGAGAGACATAAGCCGGAGGGCAAAGTGACCGAGATACTGGGGCATAGGAATGACCCCGGCGTAGACATTATGTCTATCGTGCGAGCCTATGATTTGCCGGTGGAGTTTGGGGAAAAAGTAATGAACCAGACACAGCGTGTTCCCGAGGAAGTATCGGAGGCGGATAAGTCTGGGCGTATGGATTTAAGGGATTTGCAGATGGTGACGATAGACGGAGAGGACGCCAAGGATCTGGACGACGCGGTCAGCCTGTATCAGGATGACAAAGGACTGTATCATCTCGGAGTGCATATCGCGGATGTGACCAATTACGTGCAGGAAAACTCCGCGCTGGATTGGGAGGCACTTGAAAGAGGGACCAGCGTTTATCTGGTGGACCGTGTGATTCCCATGCTGCCCCATAAGTTATCTAACGGTATCTGCTCCTTGAATCAGGGGGTGGAAAGACTGGCGCTCAGTTGTCTTATGACAATCAACGATAAAGGTGAAGTGACGGATTATCAGATTGCGGAGACGGTAATCTGTGTGGATCGGAGAATGTCTTATACCAGTGTCAAAAAGATTCTGGAAGATAAGGATGAAACGGAACGGAGGGAATACGAAGAGTTTGTTCCCATGTTCGAGATGATGGAACAATTGGCGGGAATTCTGCGACAGAAACGACACAAACGCGGTTCGATAGACTTTGATTTCGCAGAGAGTAAGATTGTGCTTGACAAGAATGGTCATCCGATAGATATTAAACCGTATGAACGGAATGTGGCGACAAAAATTATCGAGGACTTTATGCTGATAGCAAATGAGACGGTGGCGCAGCATTTCTACTGGCTGGAACTGCCGTTCGTGTATCGCACCCATGAGAAACCGGATCCGGAGAAAATCATGAAACTCTCGGCGTTTATCTGTAATTTCGGTTATCATATTAAGCTGACGGGGGAAGAAGTTCATCCAAAGGAATTGCAGAAACTTTTGGATAAGATTGCAGATACGGACGAGGAGACGCTGATCAGCCGTTTGACGCTCCGCAGCATGAAGCAGGCGAAATATACGGTGGATTGTCTCGGACATTTCGGATTGGCGTGTCAGTATTATTGTCATTTTACATCTCCTATCAGGCGTTATCCTGATTTACAGATACACCGCATTATCAAAGAACAGCTTAGGGGAAGACTGAAAGAGAACCGCATTGAACATTATGAACAAAAACTGCCGGAGGTGGCAAAACACGCTTCTAAGATGGAGCGCCGGGCAGAAGAGGCGGAACGGGAGACGGATAAGCTTAAGAAGGCTGAGTATATGGAAGAGCGTATCGGGGAAGTGTATGATGGAGTGATCTCTGGCATTACACAGTGGGGAATTTATGTAGAATTGCCAAACACGGTGGAAGGACTGCTCCATGTGGCGTCTCTTCCGGGAGACTATTTCTATTATGATGAGAAGACATACGAGATGGTAGGTCAGGAAACAGGCATCACTTATAAGCTAGGAGAACGAATTAGCGTACAAGTCAAAAGCGTAGACCGCTTTGCACGGACGGTTGACTTTATGATTCCGGAGGAGGATTATTAAGGGAGCGCAGGACTTAGAGATTGATTAGAGATGGAATGGAGCGGAGCGGCAGATAAGCCGGAAAGAAGGTGAGGATATGGCGAAGGAAGCTATGAAACTTGTGGCGAACAATAAGAAAGCATATCACGATTATTTCATAGAAGAAAAATACGAGGCAGGGCTGGAACTTCACGGTACGGAAGTGAAGTCTCTTCGCATGGGCAAGTGCAGTATTAAGGAGGCATTCGTGCGTATTGAGAACGGGGAGGCTTATGTCTATGGAATGAATGTCAGCCCATATGAAAAGGGCAACATCTTTAACAAAGACCCGCTGCGGATCCGTAAGCTGTTACTGCATAAGTTTGAAATTAATAAACTGGCAGGCAAGATGGCGGAGCAGGGTTATACAATCGTGCCGCTGCAGGTGTACTTTAAGGATGGCAGAGCCAAGATAGAGGTCGGGTTAGCTAAAGGTAAGAAACTCTATGATAAACGGCAGGATATTGCTAAGAAAGATATGCGCAGGGAACACGAGCGTGAATTTAAGATTAGGAATTTGTAAATTTGTTCCGATAAACATTTTATATAAACAGATAATGTGTTATACTATCTCTATATAAAAGTAAATAAATTGAGCGAAGCTCAATTGTATATGGGCCAGTCAAGGTTTCGACAGGGGTCTTGCAGCTGGAGAAGCTATCCGCAGGCTGATGCGTTAAATCGCGAATCTAAATATAAACGCTGAAGATAATTTAGCATACGCTGCCTAATGGCAGCTGTCCGCCTTAGTGCACCTACACATTAA
>ERZ808051.624-NODE-624-length-34669-cov-10.902636_pt1 | contig 34669 bp, 49 predicted proteins | sample MGYA00380199_ERZ808051 | MGnify/ENA primary metagenome ERZ808051 (study PRJEB31490, sample SAMN06133391) | mouse gut metagenome | isolation source: J11 | host: mice | place: China: Chengdu | collected 2015-05 ...
TTTTTGGTACTCTGTTCACCGCCACTTGCATCTGTTATTCCCCCAGCTCAGCTGGGGGATTGATACTGTTTCATTCATAAAAACGTCTCCTATATATGCAACTCGTCAATCATTTTTGGGATATTATACGTATATCTTGTACGTTTTTTTGTACTTTCTATTTTAATTGCACCAAAGCTTTCTAAATCTTTCGCATTGAATGATTTCTTTTTTACATTATCAATCATAACTGAAAAATTATCTATTGATATAAAATAAGTGTCATTTTTTTCATTCCTAAAATTTATGAGAAAACCTGAAATTAATTTATGTTTCCCAGCTTCTTTTAATCCTTTTATTTGATTATCACGAAGCATTGAAAGAGAAACACTCGTTCCTTTTGTTGACTTGCATTCTAATAAAAACAAAGTTTTGGACATATCGTCAAATAAAATGAAATCACATATATTACTGCTGGTAAACCGAGTATTTGTGCCATTTGCGAACGATGAAGCATTGTCTCTTAAACGATATAACCAACAAGTATCAGGAACGCTTGACTTTAAATCTGCTTCAAATTTTTTGCCTTCATTTTGTGGTATGTTTATCCCTCCCATGTGTATGAAAATATAAAAGTGCTTATACTTATTGCAGAACAATAACAAGTATAAACACTTTTATTTGACAATATTTGACATATTCCTTATAATATAGAAGACAAGCAGTTATCCAACATTTCATTTCGGCTAAGATGGGATGGCAAAAGGCGGTTTTCGAGTCACGTCTGAATAGTGATATTCTGTTCATATAGATACCTCGCTACGAAAGGAGGTGGATATAAGTGATTTCTGCTGTGGAATTTGTCATTGGAATTTTTGGCAGAATAGTAAGCGGTATTTTTACAACTTACATAATACGCCTGATTGATAGATTCAACCACAAAAATAACCGCCATGAGCAATAAGCGGTCATTTTTGCTAATTAACCTATATTAGCCATTATACCCAATATGGCTCGAAACCGTCTAACGGATATCTGCTTGTTTTCTTATATTGTTATTATACGATAAGATACATTAAATTTCAATACCCAATTTTCAAAGCAATGAAATCGCTCATTTAAGTCTGTCTATATTTGAGAAATTTTTTCCCATGTATACATTTCCTTTTGTACAACACTGTGAACAAAGCTATTTTTTCCATCGGCTGATTCGTATTCCTCAATCAGATCCTCTAATGCTTCCAACTCCATATCATTGATTTTACCAAGAGAATGGTAATATCTATATGACTGGCTTATTTTATCTTTCAATTCTGCCCTAATTCGCTTATTATTTTTACGTTCACTCTCTTTGAATCGTTCATCTGTATTACGCTGCATATCGTCTATTTTTTGTGAGATGCTAGACAACGATTCAGAAAGCTTATTTTGAGCATCTGTTAGTTCCTTCTGAATAGCAAATGATTGTTCCCTGTCATGAATGCGATTTTCCATTATTGCTTTAATATCAGTTTGATTATCCTTAATAGTTTGCAATAGTTCTTCTTTATTTTTCTTTCTATTGTATAAATCATTAAAAAAATCAGAAATTACTTTCCTGTTTTTAATAGCAATCCAACAGAAAGAAATAAGAAGTACAAGTGCAACAAGTACAATCATAGGATTAATATTTTCTAGGTATTTAGTTATTAATTCTTCCATTTCACATAGTTATGCCTTTCCTTATAAAATCATAATGTACTTATTAGATACATATCCAACAAGATTATCTTTTGTTTTTGCTTTATACCATCCGTTATCAGCTTGTTTCATGAGATAAACTTCATCATTTACATTTAATACTGACACTACATTATTTACTTTAACTTCTGGTTCTTTACGCATATTTAGTTTGGTACAATTAAATACTTTGCCTTTAGCAGCAATAACATATTCACCAGAAATATACCCCTTATCAGTTCTGTACCAGTTGTTAGAAGTCCTAGCAATTAACTGTACTAATTCGCCTTTTTTATAGGAACCAACTTTAGGAGCAGAAGAATTAGGGGCAGAGCGTATATTAAGATTTCCAGATTTTGTATTGATTTTTCCAAGAATGGTGATGAGAACTTCGGAAATTGTCGGTGCAGGATTTGTTATGACAGGTGATTTTACGTCACCATAAATAATGCTTAAATCGACACCATCATTAATTCCAGGAACTTGTCCAGATGAAGTGTACTGCCATGCATAAATATCACTCATTCCTGTCATTAATTTGGGGTTATATTGTTCATTTGGATTGATAGATATTGCCATCTTATTGTATCCATTATAATACCTGGCCAGCCACCATTTATCACATTTAATTTGTGAAATATATGGCTTTATATATGGATTATAGAAAGATGGACCCGTATATATTCCAAAATCATATCCAGCAGATACAATAACATCTCTATAAGCGTTGATGATATCTTTTATCAAAGAGCCTAATCCTTGCTGGCATTTATCCTCTAAATCGAGCCATACAGTGCATTTTCTTCCATTTAAAACAGATAATACTCTTTGTGCATCGGACTTTGCTTTTTGGACATTAGTGGCGTAGGAATAATTGTAGACGCCGCTGACCGTTATTCCAGCAGATTGACAGCCACTCCAATTTTGCTCAAACTTAGTGTCTGGATTTAAGTCTTTACGAATTACTTTTAAAATTGCATGATTAACTCCGGCAGATTTGACGAGATTCCAATTAATATCTTTCTGGTAAGAACTTACGTCTACACATTTTATAATAGATGATGTGTTTGGTGTAGGAGCAGAAGAGTAGTCAATCCAATTTGGGATACCATACCATTTCCACCCACCCTTTGCCAATTTACTTTTGACGCAATTATCTTTGCTAGATTTCATTTCAACAACATATCCATTACCAAGATAAAATCCAATATGATTGATAGCTGATGTAGATTTTCCTTTAAATACTAAACAGGTTGTATCTTTTGGAATAGAAGATATATTCCCCTTTGTGCTACATTTATTGTAATATCCTTGTGCAGTAGTATCAAATCCAGATACAGGACACATTGCACCAGAGCAGTCAGCGCCTATGCGTCCAGCTCCTTCTTTTAATTTGTTGTCATAGTATTGTCTGTTATATGTGGAAGAACCATATGATTTAAAAAGTCTGTCACATAGTTCTTTTGTAATTTTCTCACTGTTTGCGCCCCACAAATAAATAGCTCTGTCAGTATAGAGATTTTCAAAGTATAAAATAACTTCACTTACTTTTTTAGACATATACCTTCACATCCTTACTGTTTCTTTGCCATATTAACGGAAGATTCAATTTTCAGTTTTAGCCATTTATCAAATGAACCATACAACTGTTCAATGACTTTCTTTGCTTCATCAGATATCATATTCATAGCCTCTGTGTAAGCACGATTAAATGCTTCTTCCTGTGCTTCCTTATCAAATTTTCCGCTAGATTTTAATGAATCGACATATATCTGATTTATGTACAGGACTGCATCCATTACATCTGATAACGCGCTTTCTACAATTTTACTTAAATCTTCATTCTTTGTCGCATCAGCGATGATATTACTTTCTTTAATCTTTGTCTTGATTAAATCAACGACATATTTAGCTACTACTGGCAAAATAACAGTCAACACTACATATAAAACATAATTAAGCACTTCTGAAAATTCCATATTCCCTCCTAACCAACCGCATCAGGGTCGTTTTCAATAATATTTTCTGCTGAATTACTTTCAATTTGCTGATATTTAGTATCAAAAATTTTAATTCCTGCAAGTCCCAATAACTCAGTACCAAAGAAACCATACACACAGGTAGTAAGTGTAGGGCTTAACTCTGTCATCGTATATTTCTGTAATAAAATAGCCGCAATCGTATAGGAGATAATTGCGACAATAGATAGTAATACAATAAGTTTATTGAATTTTAATGTTAATCGAAATGGCAGATAAAGTTTAATAATTTCATATTTTATTTTTCGTTCATTTCGTTTTTGTTTAGCAATTTTGTATTTTATTGCCAGTTCTTTAATTTTCTCGTCGTGAGTTTTTTGTTTTCTTTTCAATTTCATTTTTGACACCACTTGAAATTATTTGTTTTGTTGACTATCCGGAATAGAGATCAAATATTTTTTCATTGAATCAGATAATGGCATGGTAGCAGCATTGTCCAAATAAATTGATTTAAACTGTGTCATATCGTTTCCATCTCTCCCAGCATTCTTTAGTCCGTACCTTTCCATAATAGCCTATTAATTTTCCGTCATAAGCAGATTTTCCGATCCAGTCTGGCTGTACGCCGCAAATATCTGAATAAAAAAGTAACTGCCGGATGTTTACAATCTTTAAGACTTCATCATTATAATACTGATAGACCTCGTTTAAGGATTCAAATACTATCCCCTGTTTGATACAAATCACCTCGAATCGTAAAAAATAGGGCTATAACCTGAACAAATAATGTATATTGGTTATAGCCCTATTTATAATCTCAATACACAATATCCTTATTCGGTTTTTTTATTTAGTTCATTTTCTGTTAAGCCAGTCGAGACATCATTGGAAATATCCACAGTTTCATTGGACTTCTTTTTATTTGTCTTTTTTGATGTTTCTTTTTCTGAATTGATTTTTTCCTTGTTAGGTAACAATTCAGAGACATCATTTTTATGCTGCAATTCACGGTAGGCAGTAGTATCAGAGATATATTTTCCCGCACATTCTCTTGAACAAGCAAAATTGCGCCATCTAAAAACATCTGAATGTGACTGACAATATCCGCAAGGTTTAAAGAGTTTCCCGCAAACACGACACGGAATCATTTTTGGTTTTACCATAGTTTCCTCCTCACTTAGTCAGTGGACAGTTCCTATACTATCCACTAATATAACCTGTCATTCTCAGTCAAAGACCACAAAATCCCACAGCAAATTGCTCTTACCTGTACACAGATTAGGAAGAGAAGTGAACTCAAAGCTTAAAGTTGATGGTTCTGATCCGCCCTTGATATCAAATGTACCATTAAAGTCAGCTCTTTCAATAATAAATTGTCCATGAAACAGGTTGTCACAGCCATCAGTGCATGTACAGTCAATAAACACCTGCAGTGTATTGCTGTAATTATCTGATTTGTTAGAGATTTTCTTACCAGTTACTTTTGTATCATAAAAAGCAATTACTTCTGTGCCATCAGGAACATCACCTGCAAAGAATGTAACAGTTTTGGTAGCGGGATCATAAGAAAATTCTCCAGTAACAGGAGCACCGCTTGTCTGAGTTAACTTCTTTCCACCTGAGATATATGCTTTATTGTTATCACGCACATAAATAGTACCGATTTCATTTCCAACTGTACCAACAGCAGTTTCGGTTGTTGTTGCACTGTCAGATGAAACAACGATAGGATCAGTATATCGAATTGTATAATCTCCGTCTTCTACTTCGGAACCCACCATAGCTGCCAGAGCACCGCCAGAAAGCATACCATTCGTACCTTTGCCAGTTACCTTTTTACTCTTTTTCAAGTTGGCGATCGTTCTGCCACCCCTGCCCGTAATGGGATCAGATTCCTCTTCATGAGAGAGCGTAAAGTCATTTAATTCATCCATGATCATTTCAAGACTTCCAGTTGACTTGCTGAAACCTGTGAGCTGGTCATAGGATGTAATTGTAAATCTATCAATATTCATATTGATCATCCTCCTGTTTATTTGATTGATTTATTTGCATAATAAAAGACCAGTTATGGTCTTATTTTTACGTTTAAGATTATTTATTTGGAATCCATGAAAGAATGTCCTTATTATTCAATTTAGATGTATCTACAGTTCCTGCGTACACACCGATCATTGTATTATCAAATGCTATTTTGTGCTGTATCTGTTTAAAACTTTGGTTAAATTTGTATATAGATAAATCCATACATGAATCATAATCATATTTGAATTCACTTGTATTTACTAATGAAATAACGAGTTTCTCTAAATATGGTTCTTGTTTCTGTTTGGCATTACGCTTTTGCTTTTTACGCTCTTTTTCTAAAAGATATTTTCTCGCTGATTCATTGCCAGGTTTATAATTAACTTTCTCAAGTAAATTAATCTTTCTGATTGTATTGACTATATCATGGTAGACTTCTTCGTTAATCTCTAGTTTATTCTTGGTACTATATAAGAACTCACAGTTTTCCTTTCCTTGTACTATAAAATCAGAGGTATCTAAATCTCCAAATATAATAGATAAGTCTGACTTTGCATAAACAGTAAACAACATCATAAATAACTGGTAGTCTGATATAGTTGTAAAGTCAATTCCCATGTTATCCAGTTGAACCATATATTGAAATGGACTGGCAGTAAGAGAATGGATAATGCCATAATAGGAAAATTCATCTTCCAGAATTTCTTCTACAGTAGGAATTCTGATTGATAAGTTGGGAAGAATCTCAACAGAAGACAGCTTTAAAAGACTTTTTCTATTTTCCATATTTTAACCCGTTATTAAAATCTTTTACAATAAATTTTAATAACCTTCCCTTATATTTCTGCTGTGGGCAATAAGGATCGTTACTTATTAGAGTTGTTTCTCCTATGCCTAATACATTTTTTTCGCAAAATATATTATCAAGTTCACAAGTAGCTTTGTCATACCAAAGATATTTTCTGCCTTTTTCTTCATATTGAATAATACCCTCATGACACATAACGAAGAAATAAATAGTCAAATCTTTAAATACATTATTCCTCGGATCGAGTTTTGCACTGATTTCATAATTAATAAATCGTTTTGTCTTGCTTTGCGTTTCAGGTATAAATTCATGTGGATATGAATACTTATATGGAATAATATCCTCGGGATATTCCTCATCTTCACATCCAAGTAACTTAATTATTTCTGAAGAAGTACATATTTGTCTCTCTATAATTTTACGATATTCAATAATTTCATAACTTCTTGATTTACCGATAAATATTCACCACCTATCATTCAATAATATTTACTTTTATTTCAGTCAGTATAGTTTCTCCAATACAAACAGACACAAAAAAAGAACCTCCAATAAGATTCTCATCATTAATAGAAACCGTTATTTGGTTATCACTAATAGACTGCTGAACATCGAAATCTGATTTAACATTCCACTGATAATTTACATTCTGCCAGTCAACAGAATTTCCATTTTTATCTATAAAAGTTACAGTATATGAACGTTGATACCCATTCTTCAGATTTGTATTTCCAGAAATTAAACACCTTAAATCTGTCGTTTCATCGGGTTCTGGTGGAGTGGGCGGAAGAGGAGAGGACGGATCTATATAATCACAGATTCGTAATTCTTGATTGTCTTTATTTGGATTAAATTCTGTTTTATCAGCAATAAAACTTAATAAAGAACCCGCACCACCAGAATTATATATAACATCATCACTACGAGTAATCTTAAAAACCTTAGTAGGCTTTGTTGGTTTCATATCAATGAATACTCGTTTTCCTTCCAGTTCAAAACCTTCACCACAATATCCAATAAGAATTGTATAGTTGTTAGAACTCAACACGAGCGTACTATTACCTGTCTCACCGACATCGTACTTGCTGGCTGAAACTATGTTTGAATAACGCTCAATAATTTTCCCGTTCGCAAGCTGCCAGCGTAGAAGATAATTACACTGGATCATTTTCCCTTCATAATGTACATCATTGACATTGAAAGAATTATAAATAAGCCAGTATGTATCATCTTTTGTGTCATGCAGATATTCACCAATTTTAATTGGATTATCGTATGTGGTTAAAAAGTTTTGATAATTACCATTTAGTGAGCTGTATTTCCGCTTATAAATTCTGACTTTAGCAGGTCTATCATCACATCCCAACACAGGATTCCAGAAATACATAGTGGGAGAGTAGGATGAATCGTGTTCTAACTCTTCCTTTAGGAGATTCTGCCCATCAATTATCATTTCCTCTCGTGCTGTGGAACCGCTATGTTTGATACGTTCTTTCATAAGTTGAAGGCTCATATCACACCTTCTTCCTATTCGTAACTAAGTCAAACAACTTGGAATTTTTGTATGATTTATTGATTGCAAGTTGGTCATTTTCGGATTTAAGCATTGTACGAAGTTCTATAACTTTTGCAAGCTGCTGTGAATTTTGTAAAGAATGAAAATCTGAAGTAGACAGTCTACTTTTCAATGCTTGACTTACTCGTAAAAAGTTGGAATCTAAAAATTCTATGCACATATAGTTGACTAACATTTGTTTATTTGTATTGCTTAATTTCATTCCAAATTGTCCAAGTTCATCATCCCTATTATCCAAGTCCTGTGTGCATGATTGAAATTGACTACAAGCAGAATCAATATAGCCAATAGCAATTTCAGTAGCAATATTTTCGTCCATGTTTGCTAAATCATAATCTTTGATTTTATTAAAGAAAATATCCACAAGTTCCTGATACTGAGTAGTATTAGCCATATAAGTCACCTGCCTTTATATTACTCCGATACAATTTCAAATCGTAATTTTTCCTCAAGTAAACGAATAATATGTGTGTTATTCAAAACGCCATTATTATACATCGTTCTTACTTTGGAAATAACAACTTCACGCATTCCAGATTTTAATGCGCTCTCAATAGTAGCTTCGATAAGTTTTGTGTCACCTGTTGCAAATAACTTCTTTAACTGATTAACCTTTGCAACTTCTTCATATTTGGACATAAGCCTAAATTTATTGACTGCACGGATATCCTGTAAAATAATCCAAGGTCTATTTAAGAACACGGGCTTGGAGTTATTCATTGAGATAAGTTCTTTGACAGAAAGATATTCTACATCACCAATCTTATGCCACTTATATGTTGCGCCAGTAATAGGAGAGGTATAAACTAATCCACCAAAGGTAATACTCATACATGGTACTTCTTCATCCATACCAATGTCATCAATCGTATCGTCTTTTTCATCCGACTCTTCAAAGTCTTCTAAATCAGTAACAATGTCATTGATTGCTCCAATTACATTTTCTTTTTTGTCGTCATCTGTTTTTGGGTTTTCAACATCCTCTGCTTTATCTGTAATAACTGTATCCTCAGAAATATCCTCTTTAATATCTGATCCGTCAATTAATGATGTAGTAGTGTTTTCGGAATCATATTTTTCAAGTTTTTCTATAATCTTTTCCTGACCACTATTCCCGATGGAAATTCCTCGTTCTTTTGCAATTTTCTTTAACTCATCTAAAGAAAGTTCTTTATAATTCATTTTTGGTTCTCCTTTAACTTGAATTTTATTGTATTCCATATAACAATTGCATTATCTAAGTCATTAGACTTCTCAAATAGGTAGTAAGTAGACTTACTTTTTCTATTTATTCCTTTTGACAAATACCAGAATCCATAAGATTTCAAGAAATGCATTAATTTATAAGAATAACAATAAAAATATTTACCATTTCCCATATTTGATTTCCTTAATAAAAGAAGTGGTAGCATTGAACCACCACTTCAAAAAATATATATTTAGGCAATTGTATACTTAGCAAACAAATTGGAAGTAACCAATTCTACACCTACAAGATGCTCGAAAGTAATATCAATTGTCTGATCGTGGTTATCATTTTCTTTCTGCTCTCTCGCCCTGATATTTCCTTCATAGAAAATCTTGATAAGCTTTTCGTCGGGCAGTACATAAAGCGTATCGTCTACACCCGCAAAATCGTAAGTATAAGGCACGAAGGAATCTGGAATGACAATTGCATCACATCCAAGACCAGTGTTCTTAACAACGATTCCACCAGTAGCCATTTCCTCTTTTGCTGCATTGGAGATCCAGTTAGCATTTGTTCCTTCTGCAATCTTACCAACGGCTCTCTGAGAACCTGCTACCATAACATTCTTTCTGTTGGCAGTACGAACAAGTCTGATTAGATCAACCAGAGTATCCTTGTTATAAGTACCAGACTGCACAAATTTAGCAGGAAGATATGCACCCATACCGTTAAATACAGTAGCAATACGGTTGTCCATATCAATATCAAAGCCTTCTCTGACTTCGTTGATCATTTCAATACTTGTGGTATAGCCTTTAAGGAATCTATCTAACTCCTCGTAACAGGACACATAACTCCACTCAAGGTCAATGGCAATGTCCTTAGCACGTCCGATTTTCTGACGTTCAACATCCCATGTACCACCAGAGAATTTTGCTGCTACAAGATAGCTCTTATCCTTTACAGCAAATGCATTCTTTTCCCCAATGGAACCATTACGGATTTCACAGAGTCTCTTATAAAACGGATTTGTTTTCCAAGATTCAGGAAGAGCAGGTCTTAACGTTTCTTCCCAAATTGTGAAGATTTCATTCTTATGGTTTCTGAAACTTGTATAGTTCAGTTCGCCACCTAAAATTTCCTCATACCCACGTCTTAATGCATCATCAATATGATTTGCCGCTTTTTCTGAAAAAGTAGCAATTTTATTTGTGCTTGCATCTTTATGTAGATTAATCATATATAATACAACATTGTTTTCGTTTCCCATATTACAATTTCCTACCTTTCATTAGTCATTCTGGATTACACGAATCTTTACTTTTACGATTCTGGTATCAAGTACATAACCCATATCAGAAGTCTGTACACCCTTAGAACTTCCAAAATAAGGGAAGCCAGTTTCCTCAATAGTTTCAACAATACCTACGAACTTTGCGTCAGTTGGGGCAGTAGCAACAGCAGACATCTTATATGTACCATCAGCAACCACATACTGACCTACTGCAACTGGTGTAGACTCATCAATAGGTGTAATCATGTCACTGGAAACCTTAAACTTTCTATCAGTTTTCAGCTCATAAGTCCTAAAGATTCTACCTGCTTCATTTGTGTAATTGTCTTCATTCTTTTCTTCAGCAAGTCTTTCATCATATCCATATACAGAATGAATAACGATATAAACTTTATCTGTCTTGGTTGGTTTAGAAGCGGTATATACATCTGTATAACCAGTAGCCAGTCCACCATTTGCAACAATGGAACCATTATCTACATCTTCAGTTGCTACGAAACTAACATTCATGCAACCCTGTAACTTTGTTGATTCAGCAACACCATGTTTTGCCATATTTAAAATCCTCCTTAATCTACAAAACCATCAAACAAATGTCCGTATCTGTTTGTGAGTTCATTTTCTGTACTATATTTATTTACATTGGTTGAAGTTGGGTTATATGAAAATGTCTTTTTTGTATTAGAATTCATGAGTACATCACCACATAGCATTGTGAGATCACTATCGAGTTTTTCTAAATCGACATCTTCATAATTTTCAAGTTTTGCTTTGAAATAAATAAACTCTGGAGATTTACCGATTTTCTTTTCAAATCGTTCCAGAGTTTCTTTAACGGCTTCGATATGAGATTGTTTTGCCTTTTCCGCTTCAATAGCTTCAAACTTATCAAGTTTTTCTTTTACTACTGAATAAGAATTTTGCAAGGTTTCAAAATCACCTTGTAATTTTGTGTACTTTGTTTCTATTTCGCCAGCAACTTCTTTGATTTTTTCATCTAGCTTTACCTGATAATCATCTGCATACTTTTTGCTCAAAGTGTCATTGATTTCATTATAAATTGCAGTTAGATGTGAAACTTCCTCAGACTTTTCTGTAAAAGTAATATCACCCTCGGTCTTTGTATTCCAATTGATGACAGGATCATCATTAGACATCACATATTCCACAGAGTAAAGTTTATATCCGTCTTCTTTATCAAACACATAGATTTTATTTTCATCTGCTGATAAAAGTTCATACCTGATATAATCATTACCTTCACATTTAATATCTGAAAGAAGAGCAGTAAACTTAGTTAAATCCATTTTGTTTTCTCCTTCCATATGTGGATTGTTATTTGTTGCATTATTTTGAACAGTGGTAGTAGTACCATCTGATTCATACTGTTTTAATTTTTCTAACATTAGTTCAAAGTTCTGTTTGAATTTGGATTCATCGATAGAAAATTTCTTGACTTGTGAAGATTCAAAACATGGCTCTTGATTTTTGTTATTTCCATCAGTACCTGAACTGTCACGTTTATTTAAGAGACATAACGCAGACATATGAAAATCATGAACAATAACATAACCGTCAGAATCCGTTTCACATGAGTCAAACACTATTTCCATTGATTGATTGAAATAAATTTCATCGTTGTATGATGCTTCCATAATTGGATACCGATGTGACCATAAAATAACATCAACGGAAAAATATTTTCTCTGCATTCCTGACTTTTCTGTAATTAAATCTTTTGATGGATTACAATCTTCTGGAATTACACCGTAAGGAATTGTTTCATCAATAAAATCAATTCCTTCATTGCTAAGAATTATTTTTCTATCATGCGATCCCACGTAGAAATTTCCGTCATCATCTTTCATGAGATGCGCCACCACAGGAATGTTTGCATATCCTTTGCGAGAGATAAATTTATCCAGCGCAGCTTCAGTAATATCAGAATAGTTTCTGTTACGACCTGTATAAAAAATACTACATCTACAACGTGTAAAATCTTCATTTAAGACTTCAAAATTAGAAAATTTTGCAGTCATTTCAATATTTTTTAAGTTTTGTTTACTCAATTAATGTCTTGTCCTCCTTCCTGAAAAAAGCATAATAAAAAGAGTACATTTAAGCACTCTCTTTTATATCTTTATTAAATTTCCAAATGTGATTATATGCTTTTTTAAGTTTTCCTTTACAACATCTCAATATGAATGAAGGATTATAATCATCTGAAATATGTATCATATCATCATAAGAATCAATATATTTTCCATTCAAATCAAACATATCTACTGGTTGCATATAACCCATTTTTTCATAATATAAATATGGATTATCATCATTTTCTCCAACGTATCTCCATATATATCCAAAAGATTGATGTGTAATCCCTTGGCAACAATGGCTTATTGATTGATAAAAATTAGAACCAACACTTAATGATGCTTCAATTACACTATCAAAAGTAGTAATATAATTAAAATCTAAATCATATTGATTAACTTTCTTACCAAACTTTTCTATTCGTGTTTTATATTTTTCAGGTGGATTTTCTGAATAACTCCACAAATAACCATGTGATTGAGATGATGTTCCAGACAAAACAGATGCTAACCTTCCTGTGCTTTTACCATTACTAATAAATAAACTTGCTTCTGAGATAGAATCCCACCTCTTAACAAAATTTCCTTCAAGGGTAAATTGATATACAGGTTTAGTAAATGGATTGTCATTAAACCCAGCTTTAGCTGGTTTTCTTTTTGCAATATTTATTTGTAAATCCTTTAAATATATATTTGCATTATCTATTTCTTCTTGTGTGATAGTATCTTTATATAACCAAATATAGCCTTTTGCATAATGTGGCTTTTTACTACATGCTCTCTGGACAGTACAAGGAGAGATAGTATTTATATCTACTGATTTTGAAGAAATATATTTATTTAATAAATTTCCTTTCATATCATATTGATAAATTGATTTTGTACTATATGCAAATTTATATTTAGAAATATCAATATCTTTGCTAAAAGACCAATAATATCCTTTATATGATGTCAATTCTTTTATATGTTTTCTTAATGCTACTTCACCTTTTAACCCAATCGCATGTACACATTCAGCAATTGATTTATATGTAAATATTAAATTACCATTAATATCAAATTGATAAACTGGAATTGCAGTAATATATGTAGGATTTACATTACCACCGTTAAGGACATTATATCCATTAGGAACTTTAGAATTATATTTATCAATAAAAAATATTTCTTTTTCGTTCAATAATTCTGCAAGTTGTTCTTTTGTTTTACATTCTAATTTGTAAACCTCTGTTACAGAAAAAGAATCTATTCCATATTTCTTAAATGCACTATATATTGGTTGTGTATATTTTGCTTTTGTACTTCTATATTGATGTTGTTGAAATCTAAAATCTATAGTTGTATTTGTTTGACCAACATATTTTTTACCATTAACTTTGTTTGTAATACAATATATGAATCCCTCATACACACCTGTTTCTTTATTAAATGCCATAAATAATTACCTCCATAACATATTTCTCCAAAATAAAAGAGTAAAGATTATTTTTTTCTTAATCTCCACTCATCAAGTAATTTGTTTATTTTTTCAGTTCCTTCAAATAACCAATATTTCTTCTTTGTTTTTTCATGAATAGCTTTGATAATATATCGCTCTCCATTATCTAACAGAAAATCCTTTAATGGTTTACTATAGCAATAAAAATATCTTTTCAAAATATATACCTCTCTAAAAGCACACCACGCTATTAATAATAAAATCTTTTGTATCAAATTTTGAGTTAAGTTCTTTCATCAATTCATTCGTCTGTATAAAAACGAATACTTCCTTGTTGTCAATATTTCTTTTCGTATATTTAAAACCAAGTGATAGAAGAGCATCAGCTTGATTTTGATCTAGTATTATTATTTCACCTATATTAATCACCTGCATCTTTCTTTGGTTCTAATAATTTGTCCAATTCAAAATATCGAATGAGAGCATTACCCTTTAGTTCTCTATTAACTGTTTCGTCCATTTCTTGTAACCAACTCAAAAATTCTGATGTTGATAAGTTTTTATAATCTTGAAATGGTGTTCCACACTTTTCACAGCATGGAATATGAGTAAATCCATAATAAGATTGTGGAATAGGTGATCCGTTGCTAAAAAAGGATTGTCCTGCCTTTACAACATATCTGCTTTCAATGTATTCAGATATATTGCCACATTTTTCACATTTCATAAATAAAGTTCTCCAATCTATTGAATGTTATCTTTGTTTTTGCTATAATTACTTTTATATTCATTTGAAAGAAGGCTGTATAATGAAAAATTGTCCGATATGCGATATTGAAATGAAATTTGTTAAAAACAATACTTTTATAGATAGTGCAATAACGCATAAAGGTGATGGATTTGGTATACCTGATAGAGAAAGTAGTATACATTCGAAAATATTTGTTTGCCCTAATTGCGGATTAATTCAGCAGTTTGTGCCAGAAGATGAGTTGAAATATTTAGAAAATTTATAGAATGTAATTATACTCTGTTATCAGGATCGTTACCATCATTATTATGAGTATTTTCTGTTGTCTTGCTAATTTCTGTTTCATCTTTCATAGGGCTTCCACCATCATCTTTGTCGTTTTCCGATTGAGTGTATGAAGATTTTAATGGTTGCCAACTCCCAAAAATATCTCCTAATATAAAATTTTCTAATACCGTATTGCCTAACATTTTTGCAGGATTAATTCCGCTAGAAGCAGCGAGTTTAGATTTATTAATAATAGATGCTTGTGCTAATTTAAGTTGTAAATCAATATTATCATTTACATCAAAAATCGTTGTTGGAATAATATTATATGCAAATTGATAATCAGGATATATATAGCTACGCAATTTCATTTGTAAATCAACCCAGGCTTCTAATTGTCTGTATATTCTATATATGTCCGATGAATCGACTTTCATAGATAGTTTCAATTCAGATCCACTAGATGCAGAAGAGATAAGTGCTTTCGAAACTCCCGCCTCACTATAATAGTTCTCTACATTCTGCTCAACTTTATTTACATCATCTGCAACAGTAGATTTTGATTCTACCAGTTCCAAATCCATTGGAACTGGAACTACGCCATATGTCTCTGGGACTACATCTTTAACCATTCGAGTAAAATCAATGATAATCTCATCACCCATAGCAATCTGATCGTCATCATTTGTGGGTATTTTAAGATATATCAATTTATAAGCATCAGACTCAGATTTTGCCTTAGATAAATCTTTTGCATCATCTATATTTAATATTTCAGTTACAAGCCCCAGAAAAGGACTATATAAATATGTAAAATCATTATGATATTTAATACATAAAGAATTTTCATAGGGGATCATGACCATATTGTTTAATGAAACTTCCTTAGACTGCTCAATTAGCTCTTGTAATTCAGATGGTAATGTTTCGTATATATTATTATCAATTAAACTTCTATTGACTGCAAATCCAAATACATTTCCTCCAATATTTTTCTTTATTTCGCAATACATTGGGTCTAAAAAGTATATAGAGGTTTCAATATCATTTTCTACTATATATGCAAAGCAAGCATCGTCAACAAATAGCCTACGCATAATATCAGTAATATGATTTTCAAGTTTAAACTTATTTACCTGAGCAACATATTTATAATAGTTTATTCTTATTTGTTTAGATAACTTTTCATCTGGTAAATATGCTTTAACCGTTTTTGGTTCTAAATCGACAGTCCAGTTTAATATAGCACTATTCGCAAAATAATCTATAAGTCTTTTATAATAACCACTCTTTAAATACATATACCTAGAAAGTCTTACAATATTTTTTCCATATCGTTCTGGATATTGAGACATATTAAGTATTTGTTTTCGCGTAAATCCACAAATACGATTATATTTGAAAGCACCTTTGTATGAAAGTTCTGACAAAATAATGCGCTTTAATGAACTGAAGTTGAAAGTTGGTGATTTCCCATTTAGAAAATTTTCCACATTATTTTTATCTTCTTGAAACTGTTCTTTTATTGCTCCGTTGTTATTTGTATTTTCTCCGATGTTTATCACCACCTTTCTTAGTGAGAGTATAATTTAGGTTTTCTTGCGAGAGCAGTAAGAGAGGATACATTGGTTGGGGAGTTATTAGGTTTCTTCAAGCGTGTTTCTAATTGACACTGAACCCAATAATTGTAACCAACACTTGATACACGGTCTTTTCTCATACCAGATTTTTCATATACTTTAATATTTACCCCTTTTGCCTCATATTCAAGATTGATTAATTCATTGATAAGCAGGGTAGTGTGAATATATGGTAACTGCAATAATGTTTTATCGCTTGCTTGTAAAGAGTTATAACCACGAGTATCTTTTAGGATTTCTTCTGCTTCAAATTCATTTATGAGCAAATTGATTTTATGCTGACGAAAACCTTCTCTTAAACTCAGATACATATCATTGTTAAATTGAGCAGTAGCTTGTATTGCCCAGATTACTTTTGGAGCATTTTGTACTTTACACCTATCTGCATATACTTTATCATTACAGCAACTTAAAGCACCGTACGTTTTTCCCATTATCGGATCATACATATCTTTAATTAAACAATCATAAACGCCAAGACCAATACCCTTAACATCAAGAGCAATATAAGTACATTTATACATATCAAAATATCTACGAATAATTAAAGCTAATTCGTCAGTATTTAACCCTTCATGGTTCTCAGTATAAATCATATTTCCAATATATTTTTGAGTGTTTGTGGGAATTGCACTATTGATAAATATAGAAGCTGCATCATTATTTTGTTTTTTAGAAGCAAGTAGAGCAACGTCAGTTGATATAATTCGCTGTTCATTTGGTTTTAACTCAGGTATTTTTATTTCTTTTGCAGGTAATAATCTTGATATATGTTCTGGATATACACATTTTTTCAATAAACGATTTTTAGAAGTGTCTTCATATGAAAACAAACTTCCATCTTTATCGCCATACCAGAGGCATCCCATTTCCATATCCCAAGCCATTTCAGAAAAGTCAGCTTCAGACATTTCATCTTCAACTTGTTCTCTTGATAATAAACTTTCCTTTATTGAAATTTGATATGGAAGACCACATATAAAATATTTCTTAGTATCATTAACAAGATTGGCACAATATGCTTTTGCTTTTTCAAAAGACCAGTGGCTCTTGAACCAGCAGCTCGACATATATATCTCTTTATTTCTTTCTACTAAGTGTTTATACTCTTTTTTGCTTAAATATTTTGGAGTTCTGGGAGCTGTTAAAAATTTTCTAAGAACAGTATTGATTACGTTTAAATCTACCATTCTAAACTCATCAGTAATTAAGATATTTGCGCGAGCTGATCTTCCTGAATCTGATGCAGTTACAACCTTTATCCAAGAACCATTCTTAAAAAGTATGTATGCTTTATTTTGACCAACAGAATAATCTTCAATTTCTAATTTCAAATTATCGGATTTATCCATAAAGTCGGTAGTTATCTTTTCTAGGACTTCGTTTGCCTGATTTCTATTTTTTGATGCTACACATATTTTAGTCCCAGGGTATAAAATGCAACGAATAGTACAGAATAGAGCGGTCAACCACGTTTTACCTTGACCACGAGCGGCAAGATACATGAAGTAGTTACTGACATTCATCATATATAAGAGAATTATTTGAAATAATTTTAATGTAATCCCAAGATAATCTCTTGCAAATCTATGTGGATTGGCTCTATAAAAGCTACACCATGTAGCAACACCATTCATAATTTTAGCAGACTTATCATTTGCAACTTCTTTATCTGTCTTTTTACTGGTCTGGATCATCTAATTCACCACCAAACACAGCATCAAAAAGTGCCTCGTCATCATCTTCATATTCTGGCTTTTCAACTTTATATTTTGCCATTTTAGCTTCATACATACGAGAATATGAATTTTTGATTCCCATCATTTTACACAAATGTCCTAAGAAGTATATGGTTATATACTTTGCTATACCATCTACATCTTTCCATTCTTCATCTGGTTCTGGGATAGGACGCTCATTTTCCCACTTTCTAATCAAAGTCCCAAACGTATTTTGTTCTGCTAAAGTATTATCCTTAGTCTGCTTTGGCTGGAGATTAGCTGTTGCCAATAAATCTTGCAATGTTTTGGTCAAGTCTTTTGTAGGCTGTCCAGCACGTTTTGCCTTTAGAATATCTAACTGTGCATAACATATCTGTTTAAACACTTCCTCTTGTGCTTTTGTATTACATTCATGCCTAGTTGTCCAATCTAAATATTCATCTTCAAGAAATACATAATCATCATCTTCAAATCCTGTGCCAAAAAACTTAACCGTCTTTAATTTTGCCTTTTTTGATTCTTTTACATCATCAAGAGTTTTAATAACACCTTCCTTACGTTCTTCATCAAGAGTTGTATCAAAAGTTTTTCCTTTATATTGATTCAAATTAGCACGAGATACATAAGTATGTATTCTGGAACGATTCTTTGTAATCTTTCTACTTGCGTTCAAAAGACTAACATTATAATAAATATCAAACTTTTCGCAAATCCTTCTTATAGCAGCGTCCTCATCATTTCCGTACACTTCTGTATAATGGGAGAACATTGCATCTAAGCAACGCTTACAAATAGGTAAGTGATAATTCCATCCGGCATACAGTTCGCTTTGAGATGCAGGAAAGTTATCATCTAATTTTTTATATGGAGTTCCGCAGGTAGGGCACTTATAAAATGTTGGTTCATCCTCTTTGGAATACTTTATTTTCTGAATTTCTGTATTTTTAGACGGTGCAGTAGTAGTCACGCGCCTGTTTGATTTTGCTTGTGCCATAAGCACCATCCTTTCATTTTCAAAATTATTTGTTCAATTAAAAAGACAGCCATGATGACTGTCTATAATCTGAATAGCAGAACTTGAACCTACAACCTACACTTTACAAGGGTATTACTCTGTCAGTAGAGCTGACCGACATAATATTACTCTGTGAAATCATTTACAACACTTATCGGAAATAGTATAATTGTCATATCTTAATACAAGGAGTAAGATGAGACGTGTATAATATAAAACCTGAGAAAACAATAACAGGAACCATTAAGTGTGAAAATTGTGGCGCAGAGATTAAATGGCATTATATAATACGTGCAAAAGAGTTTGGCATATACTTAAACAGTTATCCAACAGATACTGCATTAGCATATAAATTAAATAAAGATGATGATAGCGATAATACATATTTTGTAAGATGTAGAAATTGTGATAATAAAAATTATTTTCAATACACAGAATTATAATTATTCACACACAAAATTTAAACCAACATTAACTCTATATGCTTTTTGCCCATTGTTAATTTCTTCATATTTTTCGACTTTTGCAATTTTACACCAATCTTGTAATATGGACTCTTTTGCAGCATCGGCAATCATCATTTTAAATTCTTCTGATTCTGTATCTATATCTTTATTATCATATATTGAGATACCTGAAATCATATTGTTATCCATATATTTTTATTCCTTTCTGTAGTTTTGTCGGAATTCAGATAGAGAGAATCGGACTCTCATTATTCGAGTGGAATCGAATATCTTGCCGTTAGACGATATGTGTGGGAAAATAAATTTCTAATAGTATTAATCTTGACAAATATAATCATAAACTATAAAATTAATTTTAATAATAATACAAAGGAGAAATTGTAATGTTAAAAAATATAAAGAAAAGAACAATTATTATTGCAATTATTTTGTTTCTAATAATATTATCAACAAATCCAGGATTGATTCCATTTATTCCTACAACTATAAAAGTTCAAATGCTTAAATCATTAAATAGTTTGTTTGGAGATGTAACACAGATATCACAAGTTATAATGATCAATTGGATTACCGTTTTTCAATTAATTATTATGATACTAGCAGTAATTGTAATTCGTGATATAGTTGATATTATTCTTAGTCGTATAAAACCAAATAAAAAGAGATGGAAGACTCTTGTTGGATTATACATAAATGTATCCAAATATCTTTTTACAATTATAGCAATAATATGGGGGTTGAATATTATTGGTATATCATCAGGTACTATTTTTGCCGGGGTAAGTATCATTACAATGGTGGTTAGTTTTAGCGCAGATAGCCTTATTGCTGATGTCATTACAGGTATTTTTTTGCTTTTTGATAATATTTATAATATTGATGATATTATTGAAATTAACGGATATAGGGGAACCGTAAGTAAAATAGGTATAAGAACGACAAGCATTAAGGATTCTGGTGGTAATATTCAAATTATTAATAACTCAGATATGCGAAACATTATTAACAGATCTAATATTGAGTCTAAGGCAATTTGTGATGTGGAAATATCCAATAATTTTAATATTGAAAAAATTGATAGAGCAGTTGCGGAGGCAATTAATAGTATTAAATCAAAATATCAGTTAATAAAAGAACCAAAATATAAGGGAATTCAGTCTATAGGTAAAGATGCTATAATAATAAGAATAGAAGCAACAGTAAATGAAAAAATTTTGTATGATGCACAACGATTAATGAATAGAGAAATTAAATTTGCATTTCAAAATAATGGTTTAGAAAATGAACAATAAAAACAATAACTTTAAAGAGATATGGATTTGTAGTGATGAAATATTTTCAATGCAAAAACATATCAAACAAATTAATAATAAAAAATATAAAAGGCATCATAAAATAAAATTTTTAATGATTCCAGTCATTTCGTTTTTTATTGTGGGAATTATGTTTGGGCAAGGCAAAGAGTATGAATATAAAGATACAATATATTATACAGTAGTTGAAGGTGATACATTATGGGATATATCCCGTAGATACTTAGGTAAAGGATATAAATATGTTCAAATTGTAGCTGAAAATGAAACTGATAACCCAGATTTAATTTATGCGGGTGAAACCTACAAAATAACAGTGACTTATAAAGTAAAAATGAACAACTAGCACCAATGAAACAATTCATTCAAGTCAGGATAGGGTAGTGGTTACGCAGCCACTACCTTTTCTGTACTTTTAAATTTCACCTCATGCATTTTAGTGAGCATATTCTTTCGCTCCGTAAATCCCATATCCATAAGTAATAGCACCTGATTCTGTTGCTCCAGGAACAGTAATTCTTCATTATGTTCTTTCTTCAAATAATCACGAATCAAGTCATTAGATGCAACGCCATATTCAGATTTTAGTTGCTGAGAAGTTTTCCCTGTGACAATAGTATTTAACATATCAGCTTCCACAGCGCAATCTGAACGATATGCTTTTCTGTGCCATAACCTGAAACACCAATTATTGATTTCTTCCGACATTTTCTTATACTCTTCTTTTTCAGGATCGCGAATCGCCAACCATTCTTTATTGCGGTTAAGCACATCTTCCATAAGAATAAAATATCGTCTTGCTAATCTACCCAAATCATTATTCTCAATTGTACATAATTCTTTACACATATTTACTGTTAAATAGTATTCTGTTTTTACACCAAGAGAACTTCTTTCGGCTTGTGAAAGTGTTGAATAATCAGCATTCCCAGAATTGGGACTGCTTGATATGTATTCAATTTTATAGTCTTTATTTTCTACAAAATCATATTTATCAATTCTTCCTTTTATCCATGTAGTAATCTTTTTACCAACACCCAAATACTCATGTAAGGTTCTAGCATTCATTTCAAAATCTTCGCTTGGCATTGGCAAAAGTTTCTGATATTTCATTACTAAATATATTTCTTCTTCGCAACAATTTAATCGTTCCAATTCTTTTCTTGAAAATTTGTTTACCATATTATATTTCTCCGTTCTTCCACACTAAGCAGTGGATGCTAATATTTTTTGTTTATACGTTACTTGCAGATAACGCTTTGTTATCTCATACAGAGCGACCGCTGCAACAGTCACTCCAGAATGGAGAAATCTTATGAAACAAAATTTACATAAGAAATAGGGTAGTAATCACCCTGTATGAAATAACAAAAAACAACACAAAAAGAGCCATGATATTTCACATGACTCTTTCAAAAAATCTTATTAAATTCACCCAATGAAATGCTTATTTGAATGATTGACCAATAATATATTCATGTGGGAACACCAAAGCTGTCAATTCAGCACATGTCATTTCATGTGTAGGCGGAGTTATATTCAGGTCATGACTCCCTATTTCACTCAGCTTTAAACCCGAAAAAGTTTTCGTGTGCCCACATCAATATATTATTAAAGTGGGAGAGTAGTGAAAATTACTCCCCATAATTACACTGTCTCAGCTTCATTTTCTGATTCCCAGATTAAATCCATCTTAAACGGCTCGGTATTTACTGGGAGAAACTCATTCTTATTATATGTCCCCAAAAGTTCCACACATTTTGCTTCAAGTTCATCGCGCGATTCTGTCTCGAACCTAACTGTCTCAAATTCTCCGGTTCCAGTAAGTGTCACTTCATCTTTAACTTCATTTGTATCAGGGTCAGTAACCTGTGTAACAGTTTCTTTCATAATTTCCTTCTTAACAGATAAAAACCTGTATGAATTTGTCTTTTCTTTAATCATAATAGCGTACATTTAAAATCCCTCCTATAGAATAGTCTCCGTTTCCTGTTCAAAATCATTATCTTCTTTTCTGATATCTCCCAGAATTTCAATTATCTTTTCTTTGAGTTTTGCCTGAAATACAGCGATCTTTGCCTGGCTTACAAGTGGTTTTGTGGTAAGTATATCATTTAGTTCCGCATCAGAAATACGACCTGAATCAATAGAAAATTCAATATGCAGACTCTCATCAAGAACATATTCTTTCGGGGCAATTTTCCCAAGTGACACTTCAACCACTGTATCGCTTTCCTCTGCATCTGTAACTGCAGGCGTGCCGGAATCCATGGTTATATTAGCAGTAAAATCAATCTCTGAAAATTTAATTTTCTTTACATAATCATGCAGTGTTTCAACCTCCATGATCTCTTCGTCTGTTAATTCCTCATTGTACTTTGCTTTAATGGCATACTTTACGATATTGTTTTCAATATCAATTTTCTCACTGAAATTCATTTAAAATCCTTCCTCTCTTTAAATATGTTTTATTCATCATATAGTTCGTTATAAACATTTTTCAGACTAAGTATCAAGTCCCGTAATGTGCCTTTATTTATATGGCAGCATAACTGTGGAAGATGCAGGTTATTGTCACTTACAGAAAATGCAGCCGTCCGTTTGTCTTCTGATGGTGCAAACTGCACTTTGGTTGTATGAGAAAACAATAATTCAATATACCGTATATTGGCACCGCCATTATACGTGATAGTTTTTACATCGCCAACATTAATCTGATTTTCAATAATGTCCAATGTTTTTGCCATTCTTTCACCTACCTTCCTTTTCACTTTATGCACTTTGAAGAAGTGGGCAGGGTAGGAGTCGAACCTACGGTGTTTCTAATGTAACGGGTTTACAGCCCGCCGCAATCGCCACTATGCATACCTACCCATAAAAATAAGAGTGTGTGGGCACTCTCGCAAAATTTTACATAAAACTTATATTGCATAAAATGAAGAATAATTAGAATAGTCATTCATATTGATGTTGTATTAAATAATTTATTGTCATATCATGTATCATCATTTCATTTGTTGCGATTTTTCTACATTTTAAGCGATATAATTTAATTGACAATATATGGAATGTTTTGTAGAATAATAAGTACAAGCAATTATTCAACATTTTATTTTGGCTAGATAAGATGGCGGTTTGAGCCACGTCAGAGCAGTGATGTTCTGTTAATCTTATAGATACCCTTGCTAAGAAAGGAGGGTGATATAGAAGTGACATTTGTTGTTGATTTCATTGTTGGAATAATCGGCAGAATTTGTAGTAGCTTAATTTCTACATACATTGTTCGCCTTTTAGATACAATAAAAAGACGCAAAAATAACCGCCATGAGTCACAATAGCGGTTATTTTTGCGTTAATATCAATTTTTATTAGCCATATACACCACATATAGGCTCAAACCGTCTAACGGATGCTGTTTTTGCTTTTTATATAGAATCTTTTCTATACTCATTATCTTATATCAAATTTATCGTGGTGTCAATAGATTTACTTTTCATATAGTCTCATACTGTTTCATATCGTGCTATATTGTCATATAGTATATCACAATATAAAGAATAATTTCACTTGAAATTGGATATTTAAGACAAGATTACATATCAGATAATGATTTCTTTTCAACTTCCTTAATCCCATCTTCTCCGAAATACTGAGCAAACTGTTCATCAGCAGAGATGTCTTTATAAACGGCAACCATGTCGTTTGATTCCCAGCCGACAAGGTTTTTAATAACATCGTCTGGTAATCCACTACGAGAACAAGCAGTTGTAAAATAATGTCTCAGACTATGCCAGTAAAACGGTACACCTAACATTTTTGTAAAAGTGTCAGCCCAACTATCCATAGTAGTTATAGGAATCTGCTCATCAATATAAACACCATTTTCTTTTCTGGGAATTAACCATTCAGATGTAATATTATTTTCTTCTCTATATTTCAACCATAAGTCCAGATATTTTTGAAATCCATTTCTTAAAGTATAAACTGTAAGCTGCTTGCCTCGTGATCCTCTACCCTTAGTAGTAACAGTTTCGGGTGTTTTATATAAAGAGCCATAAATTACATTATCTTCTGTAAAATATGATAATTTCATCCTGGGTAATTCAGATTTCCTTCTACCATTATTCATTGCCAAAGAAAGCATACATGCCTTGTCATATTGTTCTTTTTTAATGAGTTTATCTAATAAATCTTGAAGCTGCTCACCATCAAGAATAGTTTTTTCTCTTACAGCACATGCTGCAGGATTCTCAATTTTGCGGATAATTGGTCTGAAATCATATTCATCATCAAGCATGGACTCAATATAGTTGGAAAGCGATGAGAGAGTAGATTTTATTCTTCGCATTCTTGCGGGACTCCAACCTAATGTGTTTAAACAGTAATTTTGATATTTTGCAATTTCTCTCTTAGACAAATCCACAAAAAACTTGTTTTGATTAAACTCTAAGCACCAACACCAGAAAATGTTTAAATCATTTCGATAGGCATCCACTGTAGATTTACTTCTATCAATAGAAGTGAGATATTCAAGGAAATCATTTCCTAACTGAATATTCTCAGGATTGACTTTTGCTAATTTTTCTGGTGAGGAAATGCTATTATAGACAGTTTTTCTGCCATTTCCCATAAAATATTCACTTCCTTCCGTTCACTAAGTAACTTGTCACATCACAAGTTGACTGGCCACTTGCACCGCCAATATATCTCTATATAAATTAATCTGCTTTGTTATTTAACAAATCATCAATTTCAACATTATTTTCTCTGCATAATGATACAGCTACACTAATAGCGTTTGCTAATTCTGTATCATCAATCATATCTAATGTCTTAGGTTTCTTTCCAGTAGTGTTAATATGATTTGTAATTCTTGAATTTATATTGATACTATGTTTGTATAAAAGTTCTTTCTTGTAGTTATTCCATGCTTTGCCAAAGTCTCCAATAGAAGAAGCATACGCTCTAACCAAAGAATTAATCAAAGGTCTATCTGCCCATTCAAGATTTTTCTGTGCAAGAAGATCATTTTCATTATTTAAAGAAACAATTTTCTTTTGCTTTTCTTCAATATTTACAAGCAATCCTTTAACTAATGATTTTTGTTCATCTGGAACATCTGAGAAATATGTATTTACCATTAAGTCTACATTATTAATATATCCACCTGTTTTACGGATTGTAGGTAAAACCTCAGATGTAACCCAATGTTTAAAATCTTTTGATGTGTCAAGTTCACTTCCAAATATTAAAGCATATAGTGCAGATTCATTAATTATATATCCACCCCTTTGACCTAATTCTTTGATATCAAACTCAACACCTGTGAGGGGATGAGTTTTATCATAAAGAATATAATCATCTTCGTGACACTGTTGCTTTAATACATCTGAATATCCTTTCTTGTAACCAAGTGCTTCAACAACATCTTTTCCTACAAAATAAACTTCATTATTTATAAGTGTAACTCTTATTTTCCCGAATTTTTTGTTTTGAAAAATTTTAAGGATATTATTAATGTTAGAAGTTCCTTTATTGTCATCTTTTTTCTTTCTCATTTTTGGTTTCTCCTTTTAATCAAAAAAATTATTTTCAGTAAAAGGAGAGGACAGGTAATTATCCTGTAAGTCTCTCCATTGTTGGTGTGGTAGGAGCATACCCTACACATGCGTACCACCAATGGTTTATCCGTCTAAAAGTAATCAGTCGCTTCACTGATCGGCAGTTACTTTCACTCACTGCAAATCTCTAATACATATTTCTACAAACAAAAAAGACTTATGCTCAATTTCTGAACGTAAGCCTTTTCTATAAAAAATCTCATCGAATATCAGATACTATATTTACCAATAAAACCTAAGTGGCTGTGGATGATACTCATAAAGATATGGTCTATATAACATATCAAACATACCAGACACTTCTCTCTGAAAATTTTTCCTCATATCACGAATCATCTTTTCTGCTTCATCAGTATCTTCATCTACTGAATTAGAAGTGAATTTTGAGACATAATCATCAAACGTTTCTTTATCTACAGATTTTCCATTTACTATATATGCATAATCAGTTTCTAATTCCTTAGAATTATTTTTCACAATCATCAATATCTCTAATAGATACCTCATAAATATTTTTACTCTTGCAATATGAAATAACAGTGGAAGAGCAGTTATCCATAATATAAATCACATTGGATTCATCACTAAAATATCCTGTACTTTTTTTGAATTTCTCACACCATACACCGTCATGATTTAAACCGATAATGTACTCATCATAATAATTCTCGAATCTTTCCCGATGTAGTTCTATTGAAGCAACATTATATCCAATACATAGTAGTTCCTTAATAATTTCTTTTGCTTCACCATATTTTGCAATGATTGATATATCACCATATTCATCTTCTATATTGTCAAATGTATCTGAGATATCACATGCAAAATCTTCATAATCTTCAAAGTATAATCGTTTCACCTATGTCACCTACCCAAATATAAAAAGAATCAGGCAATCAAACCCAATTCTTTTTCTAAAATTTTCTCAATATTATCAAAATCCCAATACCAAATTTCTAAAAGTTTAATGTTATGGCTTTTTGCATATTCTCGTTTTCTTCTATCGTGTTCTTGTTGTCTATAAAACTTATAATCATCTTCTTTAAATGCTGTACCATCATGAAACTGACCTTGGTACTCTATTAATACATTTTTATTATCTATGTAAATATCATAAGATAACAATCCATCATTAACACCTCTCAAATCATCATAAGATTTTTGAAAAGTATATTTTTCATTATGTAATTCAAGAAAATCAATGATACGCTGTTCTCCTTTTGTTGGAATAACACAATGTGGACATCTCTGACCTGCAAAAAAATTATGAGGAGTCTTTTGAAAAGTATTCCTACATAACTTATGATAAAATGTAGTATTATTATTTGTCCCTTTATATTTTCCTACTATTTTGTATTCATCACCAACTAATTCAAAAATTTCTTGATGTAATTGTTTAATAGGTTTCATATACGCAGTACTTCTTATTTTTGAATTACATTTATTATATGGGCATCTTTGATTACGTGAAAAGAAATGGTGAGACTCTACATCATATATTATTCCACATGTATTATGCCTTAAAGTCATAAAAATATGGTTGTTTTTTCTATAGATATTTAATAAATCATACTCTTCGCCAACAATTTCTAATAATTTATTTTTATATTTTCTAAAATGTTTTTTATAAAATTCATCAGTTGTCATTGGTTTAAAATTTCTACTTGTATACCAATTTTTAGAATTAGATTCTGATTTGCAAGAAGAACAATTACATTTATTTAATAAAAAAGAAGAAAATGATACTTGCTGAATACCAAGTTCTATATGATTATTACAAATGAAATCTAATTTTTCGTTTTTGTTTTTATATTTTTTTGATAATAAAGTATAATTTTTATTTTTAAATTTTTCTTTTACATATTCAAGTTCATATGGTTTATTATTTTTACCCATTTTATAACAACTCCTTCGCAACAATACTATGATATAAGATAAGTTATCTTATCTATATTCCATTTCTCTAAACTACAATTTAATAATTCTGTTTTTTCAAACAAAAAGACCAGAAAACCTTTTGATTTCTGGTCAGTATCAATTCTTATAACGGGATTTCCATTTTCAATTAAATAATTTGCCAGTCGTTTACTTTTGCATACAAACAAATAATCCACCTCAGCTTCTATACATTCACAATACTTTTTAATGTTTTTGATGCTTTAAACTTTGGCGATTTTGATGCTCTAATCAGCATAGGTTCATTTGTAGCAGGATTCCGACCCTGACGTTCTGCACGTTCTACAACCTCGAATGTTCCAAAACCTGTAATGGAAACTCTATCTCCGTCAACCAATGTATCAGCAACGATATTAGTAAAAGCTGTTAGTGATTTTTCAGCATCCTTTTTAGAAATTCCTGCCTTTTCAGCCATAGCTACGATCAATTCTGTTTTATTCATATAATTTTTTATTCCTTTCGATTTTCAATCTTTTTTAAAAGTGAAATAGCGGCACCAACAATTCCCTATCTCCGAGCCGTCTATTAATTTGGGTGTAGTACGACTAATGACCACCTCTGCTAGTTGGAATTAATGTAATACGATACAGTAGTGACACTATATCGCTTAGTCGAAGCGGACTGCTCAAAAGTAGAAGAGTAGTCCTGTTCTCCATAGTCACTTATGTGCATATAAATATAAAAACTGTGTCGCTCGTACACAGTCTACTTTGTCATGAAATTAGTAATTCATAGTCAATCCAGTTCAATAGGGTAGCAACACTTGATTCCCTTATCGTTTACTACCAATACTGTTTGTGATGGTTTCCCTGTAAGCCGCTTTTGTCTGGTATATTCATCGCCACTTCCTCCAAGACTACCAGATTGTACAACTTTAATTCCAGAAACATCAGTTATGGCAGGATAATGCTTATGACCACAAATAACGCAATATGGTGTCATTTTTGCCCATAGTACTAATTTGGAAATTGATGTATCATTCATAGAATCAAAATCCCCATGGACTCCAAAATACAATCTATCACGTACAAAAAATGTGGATAAGGTATCATCTACATCTTCATCAATAACAGAAATATTTTCTACATTTTTAAGCATTGACTTAATAAACCACAAAATAAGAGTATCTAACCGCTCTCCAAGCAAAGCATCTTCTTTATCCTCAAGACGACTATGGTTTCCAGCCACTCCACGCAATTCAACGGTTTTAAAATGTTTACCTAATTCATATACAAAATCAGAAATATATTCACAAGCAAGTTTTACTTGTTCAATAACATTTTCTTTATTAGTAACAGAAATGGTTTTATGTATGGAACCACTAATTAAATCTCCAAGCAATAAGCAAACACAGTTTTCTGCATTATGTGTTTTCTGAATTTCTATGATTTCAGATAAATACTTTTCTAATCTTTCTTTTGCAATTAAGGAATCATATGTGCCATCAAAGCCATAATATGTTGCGCCAATATGAAGATCAGATAAACACACAATCATATCATTTTCACCATTTGAAATGGTGGGAGAGTATGTCATATATCTATCAGATGCAACATTAGATAACATTTCCTCAAACTTTTCTATGGTAGTTTCTAACCGTGATTCTTCCCTGAGCCTACGATTGATATCAAGTCTTTCATCATAGAGCTTCCTTTTTTCTTTTTGAATTTCTTGTTTCTGAATGCGTAATTCTTTAAAATACTCATCTTCACTGAGTTTATTAAAAACTCCTGCTTCTAAAAATTTCTTTGCCATCTGGTAAGGTTTTCGCCAGGCTGCTTCAGAATATGGCTTATCAGGATCACCGAAATACTTATTCATAAGGTCAGCAATACCGTTCCAATCAAGATCTAATAAGCCAGAATCTTTTGCTTGACCAATTCTCCATAAATATTGAAATTCGTTTTCAGTTTCTTTTCTGGTTGTATCAAACAGAATAGTCACCACCTTTACTCATCAGTTTCATCTTCAGATGGCAACTCTACAGTAATCTTAAATCCAACCTGTGAAGTACCTTCTGGTAGTTCATCAATGACTTGCTGTGTGATATCACCAGTTTCATCTACGAATTTTAAATCCTTTACAAAAATACCATCCAACTTAATATTCTTCTTTGCTGGTGTTAATTTCTCCTGAGATGTTGTGATCTTTATCATAACTTAAAATCTTCCTTTCGTTAATATAATTTTATATTTCAAACACTTATTTTACAAATTGCCGGGCTGTTATCGAAGAGCCTTGCTACGGAGGTTTATTTTGCCAAAACAAACAAAAGAATCGGGGATCAGGGACTCGAACCCTGGACAAACACGGTTTATAAGACTGCCGTTCTAACCAACTGAGCTAATCCCCAAAAAGAACAAATGACGATACCGCTAGAATAGCAGTACCGCCACCTGTATAAGAAATGTATTTATTTTTGTAGCCATTACAGCCATGTACAAACCTAATCGTCAATTACACAACACGAATAAAACTTGATCATGGATTTTATCGAATTTTACTAATTATGTTTTAAACTTTATAAATAAAGAATTTTGACAAATGAGTTTTAAGTTTTAAATGCTGAATTTTGAATTTTTATCATCATCTGTATTTACATAAATAGTATGAGTAATATTTGATTTTAGTTTTACTCAATCTTTATATGTAAATTAATTATCACCATTTGATAAATTAATTCAATAATGTAATTTTCTATTACATATTCTTTTAGAATATTTAGTAGAAAGCATTAAACTTTCTTCTTGTTCTGTTTTTTTACCTATGATAACCTGCATAGGTGACAGGATGTAAGTTTTAGGTTTTCGTAATAACTACAATATAGTTTAAAAGTTAGAAATCTACTTCAATGAAGGTTGTTGCGTTAGAAAGAACAAGTACCGTATCCACATTAGACTTAAAACCATCAATGTCTGATTCAAGAGTCTGAATTTTTTCATATAACCCAAGAGGGTCTACAAATTCAAATTCATTTTTCTCTCTATAAGGTTTCTCAACAGCTTCCTGATCCTCTTTACTCAATTTCTTATCAGAATCTTTTCCGACAAGAGTAGTAAGCAAATCATCAACCTTTGCATCAACTTTCTTATTCTCTCTCCAATGAAATTTCTATTCTAAGTCATTATCCTCGAAATTATTGTTATCCAGCAATGCTTGATATTTCTTTCCGAGCAGTTTTCTTCGTTCCTCATAATCATACATTTCCTGCAAGCGGATTAAATCTGTATCAAACTTTTCCAACTCAGCGACCATTTGGAGTTCAAAGTTATTGAAATGGTTCCTTACAGGCTTCTTTAGGCAGACAGTGTTTAAAACGATAGTCTGAAGCACTCATGCCGATAATGATTTCGTTAAGCAAGTTAGCTTCTCCCATGAATACTCCCTGATCGCCACGCTTTTTACACCAGTCTGGCATTGTAGGCATCAGTTCCTTTTTGGATAGGTTAATAATCTTGCGATAATTCTTGTAATGTTCTAAAGTTTCCCATCTATCAATATTCCACAAGCGTCTTGCTTTAAACGCTTTATCAATAGCGATAAAATATTTACGGGAAATGCGCCCAATTTTATTATTCTCCACCATAGACAATTCCTTTGCCATATCAAGAGTGAGAGAGTAGTCAGTGATATTATGACCACCTCTACCTTTGCTCCCCCGTTTGGGGGAGCAAAACTTATAATCTTCATTCTCAATAAACTCATATTTACTTATTTTGCCTTTAATCCAAGTTGTAAAATCTTTTCCAACTTTCAATTCCTTATGTAACATCCTTGCATCAATCCAGGAACCATCTTCTTGCTGTAACACAGGAAGCAGTTTTTGGTAATCTAATATGATTTTAATATCAGATTCCTTCAGATCTCCGTTTTTAACATATTGTTTCAGTTCCTCTTCTTTGAAACTATTCTTTCTCAGATTATTATTATTTTTGTTCATCATTCTTTCCTTTCATTTTCAAGTTGTATTTTGCATAGTTCTAATCCTATAACCAAGCCATTCCAGTAAATCTTTCATTCCATGAAAACATTCATAATGTCTATACTCGCCATTTTGGTTTTCAATATATTCTTCTCCATCATATATACCCTCTTTACAAGAGGAGCAGTAGTGTGAAGCTTTCGGCGGTATATAATTGGGACAAGACACCAAACAAGGTGTATGTATACATATCTCACACAATTATGCAACACCTCCTTTATACTTCTCTAATCTTTCGTAAACATATCCGTCATTTGTTGTATAATAAATATCCCGGATTCCTAAATCCCTTATAGCAGCCATGCAGGAAGGACATGGGCGTGCTAGTCCATAGGGCTGATCCTTCCTGATCCGATATATGTACAGTTTAACCTTTGAAAAGTTAATATCCAGGTGTTTGATCGAATTAATACAATTAATCTCGGCGTGCAATTTGGGTAGCAGTCCGTCAGACTTTGTGCGATACTTATTATATTTTTTCTGCATCGGATGCGTTTTATTACAATTACATCCAATACCAATTACATTTCCTTGATAGACAGCTACACATCCAATATGCGTTTTATGAAAATCAGATATCAGTGCAGCTTGTCTTGCCTTATCGAAATATTTGTAATCTGTGTTATAAATCATGACGTTGGTTCCTTTTCAATAGAATCCCAATCTAATTTAGCATTACAATGTGGACAGTATGTCTGATTTTCTTCAATATATGAACCGCAATGACTACAATAAAAAGCCTTTCTGATAACGTCGCATTCTCTAACAGGACATAATTGCTTTAAAGATTCTCCTTCGAAAAATTCATTACCTTTATCAAAACATTTATATGTATATTCATACTTTTTGATATATTTATCAAAATATCCACTCATTGACGCATATTCAACAATATGACGAATATTAGATTCAATAATGGATTCATCACCTTTAATATACTGACCGTCAATACACTGCTTGTCGCCAATATCGTTTCTGAATAATTCCATAGATAATAAATATTGTTTCTGCTCTTTATCAAAAGAATAGCTGCAGTCTACAGAATAGCCAACATAGCCGCATTCTTCTGGTAAATCAACTGTTAATGTAGTCCTCTTATCTCTGCACTTAATCATTTTTCTTATTCCTTCCTTTTGGCAATTTGTAATTATTTCCTTTATAGTTTCTATACTGGTTATCAAAATTCCATGCTGCTACAATTCTTGTAGCCATATTCCTTGATCCTGAATGTCCTGTGTCATAATCTGATGAGAGTATCACACCACCAAATGTTGAATGATCTACTTTATAACTTCCTGTTCTGTAATATGTTTCTGGCATTGTCATATGTTTTTGTTGTGTCTCCTTTTCCAATATTAAATTTTTTGATAGTAATTGATTTGGTTATCATGGTTAAAGCTCCTTATATGAAGTTTGTAATGGTGGTAATATATATTTCTATATTCTCTTTTGAGACTCTTCTAAAATTTCTAACTGCTTTTGAATCTCTTTTCTATAATCATAACTAATATCAAGAATTTGATTTCCTTTTTCATCTTTTGTAAAACGTTTATAATCGGCAAATACTTTTGGTGTGGTTAGGAATCCATATTTATCTTCTTCTTTTTTATATCTGATCCGTTTCCCTTCTTGATACTTGATGATATCCATTACTTCCAATATTTTTATAATTCGTGATATGTAACGTTCAGATAATCCAATGTCCTCAGTAATCTTTTGATATAGCCGGTAGCAACACAAGGGTTTATCTGGATTGCGATTCATATTTACACGAAGATAAGAGAGGAACAGTAGGATATAAGCTGAAGACATTCTGAGTAAGTCAATTTC
>ERZ808051.625-NODE-625-length-34623-cov-10.862184_pt1 | contig 34623 bp, 30 predicted proteins | sample MGYA00380199_ERZ808051 | MGnify/ENA primary metagenome ERZ808051 (study PRJEB31490, sample SAMN06133391) | mouse gut metagenome | isolation source: J11 | host: mice | place: China: Chengdu | collected 2015-05 ...
GTGTCATGGATCGCATCAAGGTTAGCAGCTTTAGCGCGCTTAGCCAGATCAAACTTACCTGCAGTAGCGCCGTTCTCTGCTTCTACTCTCATCTCCAGATTCTTCTTGGTGGAATCTGTCACAACTTCGCCGAGCAGTTCTGCAAACTTAGCAGCATGCTCTGCCTCTTCCCATGCAGCCTTCTCCCAGTACAGACCGATCTCAGGATAGCCTTCTCTGTGTGCAACTCTTGCCATTGCAAGATACATACCTACCTCTGTGCACTCGCCGTTAAAGTTAGCGCGAAGGTCAGCCATGATGTCTTCGCTGACACCCTTGGCAACGCCTACAACGTGCTCGGCAGCCCATTCCATCTCGCCGCCCTGTGCCGTGAACTTCTCGGCAGGCGCATTACATACCGGACATTTCTCCGGAGCAGCGTCTCCCTCGTGTACATAGCCACATACCTGACATACAAATTTCATAATCATGTTCTCCTTTTCTTTTTGAAATATATTGTAAGACATTACATAGAAAATATGCCTGTCTTAGTTCGCAATCTTATAATTTATAATAGGACCTGGCAGGAGGTTAGCCATAAGTCAATTTGCCCTGCAAATTAACTTTCCCTGCAGTCACCGCAGATCCCGTGGAAATAAGTGACATGTCCCCGGATCTCTCCGTCAAAACTTCGGCCTGCCAGATCCATGATATGATCGAGGCTGTCCATTTTCAAGTCGATGATCCGTCCGCACTGGGTACAGACAAAATGGTAATGCGCGGAAGTATCCGCATCAAAATGATCAACACCGTCATCGAAACGCAGACGCTGTATCTCGCCGATATCCGCAAGTAAAGAAAGGTTGCGGTATACAGTGCCGAGGCTGATATTAGGATATTCATTCCGGACATTCATATACACCGTATCGGCAGTCGGATGATCTTTGCGAGTCATCAGGAAGTCCTTGATCACTTGTCTTTGTCTGCTGTATTTGAGTGCCATTTTAACTCCTTAAAATTAGGAATCATTACTATTATGGGATATAATATATCAAATATGGAAGAATCTGTCAACTCTCAATTTTACCTTTCACATTCTTTTCAAGAATCTTTTCAACGGATTTTTTCACAATGCAAACCACAGATCCGGCTCATATTTTATAAATTTTTTATAAGATTATAGGATATGTTTTATTCCTATCCGCAGAAAATATGGTATATTATTTATTAAGTGTATAAAGTACACCTGTGGCAACAGCTCTGCGTCCCGATGCGCCGGAAATGAGCGGGACGACAATGGTAAATAGAAAAGAGGGACATCGCGTTGAAGTTTAAAACAAGACTTATGGTCACATCGGTGGTTATCGTGCTGCTGCCGCTTATGCTGACGTGTGCCGCCTTTCTTCTGGTGGGCAGCCATATCGAGGATGCAGAAGGGGAGCTGGGGCTTTTGGATATGAATAAGGTCCCTTTTACCTATACGATCGAGAATTACAGCCGGATCTCGGAGGATCTGCTGCATGAGGTGAAGGAACAGATCGCCAGCGATCCTGTCAGGCTCGAAGACAAAAACTATCTTGATGAGATCAGTGCACATCTGAACAGCAAATTTTCCTATATAATTGTGAGAAAAGAGGACGGCATCTACTATACGAGCAATCTCAATGCCGCAAAGAAGATTTTCGATACGCTTCCAGAATATGGAATCGAGATGCCGGATATGGAGACAGGCTATTATTATAACGATATGAAGAAACTTGTCAAACAGGCCGACTTTACTTTTGCGGACGGCGGCCGGGGCAGCTTCTTTATCGTGTCGGGCGTGAGTTCCCTGATCTCCAGGAAGGTACTGCGGAATATGATCATTGCCTTTATTCTGGTACTTGTTTTTACCAGTCTGGTGCTGACGCAGTGGATCCAGAAAGGGATCTTTACGCCGATCAACCAGCTGGATATCGCGATGCAGAATATCGCCGAAGGCAATCTGGAATATATGCTGACGACGGAGGAGAAGGGCGAGATCGGTGAGCTTTACCGCAACTATGAGGACATGCGGCTGCGCCTCAAGGAATCGACGGACGAGAAGTTTGAGCACGAGCAGAAGAACAAGGAGCTTGTCAGCAATATCTCCCATGACTTGAAGACGCCGATCACGGCGATCAAGGGTTACGTGGAGGGTATCATGGACGGCGTGGCGGATACGCCGGAGAAGATGAACAAATACATCAGGACGATCTATGATAAAGCCAATGACATGGATCGGCTGATCAATGAGCTGACCACGTACTCCGGCATTGACAATAACAGGATCCCGTATACGTTCCGCAGGATCAATGTGGCGGATTATTTCGGGGACTGTGTGGAGGAAGTGGGACTGGATCTGGAATCCAAGAACATTCAGCTCAATTACGACGATCTGGTGGAACCTTCCACCCAGATCATTGCGGACCCGGAGCAGCTTAAGCGGGTCATCAACAATATCATCGGCAACAGTGTCAAGTATATGGATAAGGAACAGGGTGTTATCGACATCCGCATTCTCGACGAGGTTGACTCCATCCGGGTGGAGATCGAGGACAACGGCATGGGGATCGCGGCCAAGGATCTGCCCAGCGTGTTTGAACGGTTTTACCGCACGGATGCCTCGCGTAATTCTTCCAAGGGCGGAAGCGGCATAGGCTTATCCATTGTGAAGAAGATCATAGAGGATCACGGCGGGTATATCTGGGCCACCAGCAGGGAGAAGGAGGGCACCTGTATGCATTTCGTGATCCGAAAGTACCAGGCTCCGCCGGAACAGTAAACGCAGGGCGCCGGCAGTATGAGGTCTGTAGAGCGTAGAGATGAAAAAGTATGCATCATGCAGAGATATGACGGGAAATGTGCAGGATGAAAACAAGATGAAAACAGAAAGAATAAACGGAGAAAGGGTGAAAGTCATGAGTAAAATTTTAATCGTGGAGGACGAGGAAGCAATCGCCGATCTGGAGAAAGATTATCTTGAGTTGAGTGATTTCGAAGTCACGATCGAAAATACCGGTGATAAAGGGCTGGAGACGGCGATGGCTGGAGAGTTCGATCTGGTGATCCTGGATCTGATGCTGCCCGGTATGGACGGATTCGAGGTATGCAGGAAAATACGCGAGGAGAAGAATATTCCGATCATCATGGTGTCTGCCAAAAAGGACGATATCGACAAGATCAGGGGGCTGGGACTTGGCGCAGACGATTACATGACGAAACCTTTCAGCCCTTCGGAGCTGGTGGCCAGGGTGAAGGCCCATATGGCGCGCTATGACAGGCTGGTGGGCAGCAGCCAGAAGGTCAACGACATCATCGAGATCAGGGGTCTTAAGATTGATAAGACAGCCAGACGGGTTTACGTGGACGGCGAGGAGCGGATCTTTACCACGAAGGAGTTTGACCTGCTGACATTCCTTGCGGAGAATCCCAATCATGTGTATTCCAAGGAAGAACTGTTCCGGGAGATCTGGGATATGGATTCCATCGGCGATATCGCCACGGTGACGGTGCACATTAAGAAGATACGGGAAAAGATTGAATACGAGACCGCCAAGCCTCAGTATATCGAGACCATCTGGGGCGTCGGCTATCGGTTTAAGGTTTGATTTATGGCGGCAAAACTGCGGGGGCATGAGCAGGAAGCCGTTAGAATATGGGGAAGCAGGAAAGCAGAGATCATATGAATCAGAAGAGGATTCTGTACGAGGATCAGGATATCATAGTGTGTCACAAGGCGGCCGGGATCGCCACGCAGACTGCCAGGGTCGGACAGGCGGACATGGTGAGTGAGATCGCCAATTATCTGTCGCGGGCAGGGAAGAATGCCGTGCGAAGTCTGCATGGCAGCAGGGGGATGCAGCCCTACGTCGGGGTTATCCACCGTCTTGACCAGTCTGTGGAAGGGGTGCTGGTTCTGGCGAAGCATAAGAAAGCTGCCGCCATGCTGAGCAGACAGATCGCGGAGGATGAGACGGAGAAATATTACTACGCCATAGTCTGCGGCCAGGGATATGAGAAGCAGGGCGATCTGGAAGATTACCTTTTGAAAGATGGCAGAACCAATACTTCGGCTGTGGTGTTGCCGGAAGCAAAGGATGCGCGGCTGGCACGGCTGCATTATGAGATTTTGGCGGAGCAGGACGCTCCAGCAGTCGCAGGGGCCGCGGAAGATGTCAAAGAATACTATAACCATGAAGAGCAGGGAAGCGGAGACGGCATTGTGGGTTCTGAGGAAAGCGGAACCGGGGGCAGGAAACTGGCGCTTGCCAGAATCCGCCTGTATACCGGCAGACATCACCAGATCCGCGTGCAGATGCGCCATGCAGGCATGAGCCTGTTAGGGGACTATAAATATGCCGATGCACAGACGATCCGGATTTCAAAGCAGCTGCAGGTAAAAGAAGTGGCGCTGTGCGCCTACCGGCTTTCTTTTTTTCATCCGGAGAGCGGAAGAAGGATGGATTTTCGGATCAGGCCGGAAGGGAAGAGCTTTCAGGTGGAAGAATTTGAGCCGTATTATGATAATGATGAAAATTGAGGGATTTATATGTGTCAAATAGCGATCGACATACCAAATGAAGTTTTATATGATACAAAAATGAACAGAGAAGAAGCAAATCGATTTGCAAGATGCGCCGTAGCACTTGGATATTATACACAAAGCGGTGTGTCGATAGGGTACTGCGCGCAGATAGCGGGACTGACGGAAGAAGAATTTATACAATATCTTGGAAAAAATCAGGTTTCCATTTTTCACTTTGACAATAGAGAGGAATTTTTGGAGGAGTTAAATAATGCGTAAGGTGGTTGTTAATTCAACGCCACTTATTATACTTTGTAAAATTGGGCGCCTGGATATTTTACAAAAATTGTATCATGAAATTTTCATCCCGACTGCTGTATACCGTGAAGTTACAGTAGTGGAGGATTCAGCCTGTATACAAATTAAGAATGCTTTGGAATGGGTGCATGTGGAATCCATTCGAGAGTATACGGATAAGAAGATGTATAAGGCAAAGCTGCACGATGGCGAGGTTGAAGTGATGATACTTGCACAGGAGCAGAAGGCGGATTTAGTGATCATTGATGATAATGCTGCGAAGAAAACAGCAAAATATCTTGGCCTTACTGTTACCGGAACACTTGGTGTTCTAATAAAAGCTAAGCGACAGGGAATTATAGATAGTCTGTATCCATTTTTGGCAGAAATGAAACAAAACGGTTTTTATATTGATCCCATGTTGGAAGAGATGGTACTGCAACAGGCAGGCGAACGGTAAAAGGCATAAAAAAGAAAACCATCGCTTTAGATTTATAATATAATATTGCATCATATACAGTATAATGCCCGCAAAATGAAACATAATAAAAGAAAGAAAATTATAAGATCAGGAGAAGCAGAGACAGTAAATTTCTGCTTCTTTTTCAATGCATTCAATACTGAAAATGTTTGTTGAGAAAGGTACATGGCGGGATGATCAAGAAGAGCAATCTATTATGGGACAATAAGCTGATCCGGATGAGTGTGATCTGTGTCGGCGTGTGGTTTTTCTTCCGCTTTCTTTTTACGCTGGTGGCTCCCTTTATCCTGGCCTTTCTGTTGATCACGCTGTGCTATCCGCTGTTGGAACGTATCCAGAAACGGATCCCCGTCAAAAAGAAATTTCTTGCGCTTGGCATTATCCTTCCGCTTTTTCTGCTGGTAGTGGCGGTATTGTGGATCGTGGTGCTGTTCGGCGGCAGGCAGCTGGAAGGGCTGCCGGCTTTCTGCACGCAGGTGGGACAGCAGCTGGAGTTCTTCTTTCACAGATGCTGCGGCGGGCTGGACGGGAAATTTGGCTGGGACGGGCAGCAGATCGAGACGTATCTGATCGAGCAGATGACGGTGGTCATGGAAAACGTGCAGATACAGGTGGTGCCGCAGATTTTATCCTCCTCTTACAGCTGCTTCAAGGGAATCTTTGCGGCGGTGGGGTTTCTGGCGATCACGTGCATCGCGGTATTTTTGATGGAAAAGGAATATGCGGGGCTGGTGGAACAGCTCAAGAGATCCCCGGAACTGAGCCTCGTCTGGTCCGTGGTGGAAGGGGTCCTGTCTTATATCATTACTTTTATCAAGGCGCAGGGAGTGATCCTGCTCATTATCAGCATTTTGTGCGGCACCGTGCTGGGCATTGCCGGGATTCCCGGCGGCATTCTGTTTGGGCTGCTGGCGGGATTTCTGGATATGCTGCCCTTTATCGGTACGGGAATCGTGCTGGTGCCGCTGTCTGTCTGGCAGCTGCTGAACGGGGAATATGTGCGGATGGTGGTATGTCTGATTCTGTACGGTGTGTGCATTGTGACCAGAGAACTGCTGGAGCCGAAGCTGATCGGTAAGAGGATCGGTATCGCACCGGTCTTTATGCTGCTTGCCGTCTATGCCGGGGTGAAGTTGTTTGGTGTGGGCGGGATTGTCAAGGGTCCGCTGGCGCTGATCGTAATTTATGAGATATGGAAAACGGAATTGCCGGCTTAAGTGCCGGACATTGCTTTACGGTGGCCTGTACTCCGTTACGGGGCATCCGTCCGATCAAGCCGAGGTAACGATATCGAACCGTTATACGTGGCAGGAAAGACATCCGGATTTGACGAAACGAAGACGTTCGATTATGATAAGATATAGTAAACGAAATTTCCAATGTCGTTTACTATGAAAGTCTTCGACTTTCACAGTATGGATGGCCATGCGGCCCGCCCACGGCAGGCTGAGCATAATGTAAGCTTACTATAGAAAAGAAAAGGATTTCCGCCACTTGACGCGGAAAAACCACAACCATACTATAATCATGGCAGAGAGAATGGAACAGACAAGTTGGACGGGATAAAAGGTGATCAAAAGGGTATAGAGGAGAATACGGGACTCCATACAAGGCTTTGCCGGGGGATTCTCGCCGTATACTTTTTTATCATGGCGGTGGTCTATCCTCTGTATGCGCCGGGAGGATATGTGCGGATCGGTGAGGTCAAATATTTTTTCTTCCGGAATGTGACACTGGTCATGCTGGCGGCAGCGGGCGGTGTCATTGTGTTGGCGGCGCTGGTGCGCAGGGACAGGGAGTGGATCGTGAAACAGTATCGCCGGATGTCGGTCACGGACTGGCTGGTGTACGGTTACGGTCTGACTGTGATGTTGTCGTATCTGTGTTCTGATTACAAAGAGGATGCCTTGTGGGGCGTTCAGGGCTGGTATATGGGTGTTATGAGCCAGCTTATGTTCGCGCTCCTTTATTTTTTCTTTTCGCGGTATTTTTGCAGTGGGTATGGGAAAAAGGCAGCCGGCGGGGAAAATGCCGCGACAGGCGGCCGGCAAAAGACAGGGCCGTGGGGCTTTTCTGTATGGAAATGGCTGGGCGTCTGGCTGGCGGCATCGACGGTTGTATTTGTGCTGGGCATCTGCAACCGCTACTCTCTGTATCCGATCGGGATGGAGGGGCAGACGGAAACCTTCCTCTCCACGCTGGGCAATATCAACTGGTACTGCGGCTACTGGTCGGTGACGGCGCCGGTGGGAATCATGCTCTACTGGTGCAGTGAAAAGGGTGCAGCGCGGCTCTTGTCAGGAGTGTTCAGCTTTATCGCGATGCTCACCGGTGTGACACAGGGAAGCAGCAGCGCCTGGCTGGTTTTCCTTGTGCTGTTGTCTGTACTGTTTGTTTTATCATTGCAGAGCAACCGGAGACTGTATCGTTTTCTGGAGCTGTGCATGATGTTTGCGGGCGCCTGTCAGGCCGGAAGGCTTTTGCAGGAGGTGCCGGGCCTGTCTTATAACTATCGGAGCTATCAGCCGGGCGAAGGCTCGATGATCACGGATATGCTGATCGGTTATGATGTTACACTGGGAGCACTTTTTGTTCTGGTATGCTGTTATGCGGCGGTGCGGGGGCTGGAAAAGCGCAGAGACTTCCGAGTAGAAAAGCATAAATGGCTGTGGGGTATGTCGGCGGCGGCCGTGGCGCTGGTCGGTTGCATTACGGCGTTGCTGCTGTTGGTGGACAGCGGCGTGATCTGGTTTCGGGAAGTGCATGGGACGATGGAGCGGGACGGGTATCTGGAACCGGTGCTGGATGAAGACTGGGGAAATGGCCGTGGCGCTTCCTGGATGTGCGGCCTGGATGCCGTCCAAAGTATGGACGGCTTACATAAACTGGTCGGGATCGGGCCGGACTGCTTCGCGGACTATATCTATGAGGTGCCGGAGCTGGCGGAAAAAATGGTGGACAGATTTGGAGATCTGCGGCTGACCAATGCGCATAATGAGTGGATCACCGTTCTCGTCAACACAGGGATGCTTGGATTGTTCTGCTACGCGGGGACTTTTCTGACAGCTTTTATACGTTTTGCGGGAAGGGCGTCTAAAGAGCCGCTGCTCTATGTGTGCGCAGTGGCAGTGCTGACCTATACGGCCCACAATATGGTCAGCTTTCAGCAGGTGCTGCATACACCGTACCTGTTTATTGTGCTGGGGATCGGAGAGGGGCTGCTGAGAGCATTGCGGGATGGCGGTGAGCCTGACGGCAGATCAAACGGGACAGAAGAAGCGGATGGATGATCTGCGGCCGGAGCGCACATGCGAAGAAAAAAGAGATGCAATACAGAAAGAAAAAACGGAGAAACGATCATTGAGCCATAAATTGAGCAAAAAGAACAAAACAGAGATGGAATATACGGAGCTGATCAGGGAAGTGATCGAATATCTGCTTGCCGCGGTGCTGGTCATTCTGTGCGTGGTGGTGCCGCTGTATGCCAGGGACGGGTATCATCAGATCGGCAATGCCAAGTTTGAGGCATACCGCAGGATCATGATCGGCGGCTTTGGGGTGCTGCTTATGCTGACGGCAGCGTACTTTATGTGCCGGGTAACAGGCAGGCGGCTTTCGCGTGGGGGCGATGCGGTACGGCCTTTGCACAGGGGTAATGCGGTGCAGCCTTCGCACAGGGGTAATGCGGTGCAGCCTTCGCATGGGGGCAATGCCATACAGGGTGTACGGCCGCATAAAGGCCTGCCGGAAGGGGTATCGGCCACAGACCTTTTTGTGCTTGTCTATCTGCTGCTGGCAGGGGCTTCGGTTGTGTCGGGCGGGTTTTATGAGGATGCGCTCTGGGGCGCGTTTGGCTGGAATATGGGCTTTTTGACGCAGGTGAGTTTTGTGCTGCTGTATCTGTATCTCTCACGGTTTGGAAAATATTACCGGGCGATGCTTTGGGCCCTGTGCCTGGCGGCGACGGTGGTGTTTGGCATCGGCATCCTGCACAGGCTGATGATCGATCCCGTCGGTTTCTATGACGGACTGACAAATGACCAGAAAGCACAGTTTCTGTCCACGCTGGGACAGGCCACATGGTACGGGGCTTTTCTGGCGGTGACACTGCCCGTGGGCATGGGGATTTTTCTCTATACTGCGCAGACAAAGCGGCGTGTGATCGCCGGTATCTATATGCTGACCGGCTTTTGCACGCTGGTGACGCAGAACAGTGACAGCGCCTATTTTGCGCTGGCGGGTATGCTGATCGTCTTTTTTATGGTATCCTGTGAGAAGAGAGAATTGCTGTGCCGGTTTACGGCAATGCTGACAATGTTTTTTGCAGCCGGGAAGATCATGTATCTGTTGACGCGGATCCGTTCCAACCCGGCGCTGGAACCGGATTTTATCACGCAGCTGATGTGGACTTCCGGGCTGACCTGGGGACTTTTGCTCCTGTGTCTGGCGGCGACGCTTATGCTGCATAGATCCGGTGCAAAAGGTGTAAAAACTGACGCCGGCACATCCGGGCAGATGCCTGTGTTTTCACCTGTTGTCATCTGCCGGCTTCGCCGGGGTGTGGTCGCGGCCGTGTTTTTGCTGATCGGTACGGTGGTGCTTTTGATCTGCCTGCAGAGTCGTGGCGTGCTTCCGGCCGGTATCGCTGAGAAGATGGCGGCGGTCTCTTATCTGAACTGGAGCGATGACTGGGGCAACGGCAGAGGAAGGATCTGGAAATTTGCCTGGAGCGTGTTTGCGCGGGAAGATATGCGCCACAGGCTCTTCGGGGTGGGCCCGGACTGTTTTAACAGTTACGTGATGGCTTATCACGGTGAGGAAGCGTCTCTTTTCTGGGGCGAGAAAATGCTTACCAATGCACATAACGAATGGTTTACCATTCTGATCAACGGCGGGATTTTCGGCGCGGCGGCTTATGCGGGGATCTATGTGACGGCAGTCGTAAGATTCCTGCGCGGCAGAGGGAAAGATTTGTGCCTGCTGACGGGGATCGGTGCGGCAGTGGTGTCCTATATGTGTTATAATTTTTTCTGTTATCAGCAGGTGCTGTGCACGCCCTTTATCTTTATCCTGCTGGGGATCGGGGAGTATATTCTGCGGCAGAAGGAAGCGTGAGTCCCCAGAGACAGAGGGACAGAACAGGACAGTGTGAGAGGAACAGACATAAGAGACAGGGAATGGCAGAACGGAATGCTGCTTAAAGAAACAGAAAGCGGATACAAAACATAGAAAGTAAAACAGGTTTAAGGAGGTAACAGCTTCATGGATGCAGGGATCAGAGAGGTTTTGCAGAAGTTCTTTCCGGGGGAGGAGATCGTGTCAGTGGGGCCGCACGGCAGCGGGCACATCAATCATACCTTTGCCGTGGAGACCGCGGGAGGGCAGAAGTATATTCTGCAGAAGATCAATACCGAGATCTTCAAGGATGTGGAAGGACTGATGGAGAATGTCGTTAACGTGACGGATTATCTGCGCAGGCAGATCGCGAAGGAGGGCGGCGATCCTGAGAGGGGAACGATGCGGGCGCTGCCGACTGTGGACGGAAAGTATTATTTTAAGGATGCAGAGGGCGGCTGCTTTCGCGTTTACAGGCTGATTGATGATGTGATCTCTCTGGATCAGGCGGAGAATGAGGAAGCGCTGTATGCCAGCGGGCTGGCTTTCGGCAGATTCCAGGCGCAGCTGGCGGATTATCCGGCACAGACGCTGCATGAGACAATCCCGGATTTTCACAATACGCCGAAACGTTATCAGGCGTTTGAAAAGGCGGTGGAAGAGGACTGCTGCAAACGGGCAGCGTCTGCAGCGGCGGAGATTGCCTTTATCAAAGCGCGTAAAGCCCAGACGGAGATACTGACCGATCTGCTGAAGGCGGGAGAACTGCCGCTGCGGCTTACCCATAATGATACGAAGCTGAACAATGTTCTCCTTGATCCGCAAACCTACGAGGCAGTCTGTATCGTAGATTTTGATACGATCATGCCGGGACTTACGGCATATGATTTCGGGGATGCGATCCGTTTCGGCGCCAACACGGCGGTGGAAGACGAACCGGATACGAGCAGGGTGTCTCTGTCGCTGCCGCTGTATAAGGCATATGTAAAAGGCTTTATGGAGGGCTGCGGTGAGCGGCTTACGCCAAAAGAGATAGAGACGCTGCCCCTGGGTGCAAAGACGATCACATTAGAGCAGGGAATCCGGTTCCTCACGGATTATTTGCAGGGAGATACCTATTATCAGACTTCCCGTGAGGGGCAGAATCTGGATCGCTGCCGGACACAGCTGGCGCTTGTGGCGGATATGGAGCGGAAGTGGGATGAGATGCAGATCTGATCGTTGTGGTGAAGTTATTTATCGAAAGTGATGTGGGGTTATGGCGAGAACGGTAAGCATCGGCAATCAGAATTTTGAAAAAATCCGGGAAAACGGTTGTTTTTATATTGATAAGACGGATTTTATACGGGAGTGGTGGGAAAGCAGGGATGATGTGACGCTGATCACGCGCCCAAGGCGTTTCGGGAAGACGCTGAACATGAGTATGTTGGAGCAGTTTTTTTCTGTCCGCTATCGGGACAGGGCAGATCTGTTTCAGGGTCTTTCGATATGGGAGCATGAGGCATACAGGCAGCTGCAGGGCACATACCCGGTGCTTTTTCTGACCTTTGCCGGCGTTAAGGAAAATACTTATGCGGGCGCGCGCTGGAATATCTGTATGAGCATAGAAGAGCAGTATAATAAGCATGATTATCTGCTGGAAGGCGACCTGCTCAACGAGAAAGAGAAGGCTTTCTACCAGATGGTCTCCACAGAAATGCCGGACAGTATTGCGGCGGTGTCACTGCGCTCACTTTCGGATTTTCTCAGCCGGTATTATGGGAAGAAAGTGATCATTCTGCTGGATGAGTATGATACGCCCATGCAGGAAGCCTATGTGAACGGGTATTGGAAGGAGCTGGTGGCCTTTACGAGGAGTCTGTTCAATTCCACTTTTAAGTCGAATCAGTATCTGGAACGTGCTGTTATGACGGGCATTACACGGGTCAGCAAAGAATCTGTTTTTTCTGATCTGAATAATCTGAAAGTAGTAACGACCACATCCAGGCAATATGAAGACAGTTTTGGCTTTATGGAGCCGGAAGTTTATGAGGCGCTGGAGGAATTTGGCCTGTCTGATAAGAAGGAGCAGGTAAAAAAGTGGTATGACGGTTTTACATTCGGGAACAGAAAGGATATTTATAATCCATGGTCTATCATCAATTTCCTTGAGGAGAGAAAAGTCGGTGCTTACTGGGCAAATACCAGTTCTAACAGTCTGGTCAGCAAGCTGATCCGAGAAGGGGATGCCGACATGAAAAAGATATTCGAGCATTTGCTGCAGGGCGGAACCATCCGGATGGAGATAGATGAACAGATCATTTATGATCAGCTGGCTGTGAAGCGGAATGCGGTGTGGAGCCTTTTGCTTGCAGGCGGCTATCTGAAAGTGAAAAATTTTGAGACTCACGAAACGGAATACGGGGAATGGAAAGAAGACTACGAACTGGAACTGACCAATTTTGAGGTGCGGGTCATGTTCCGCAGGATGGTGAGCGGCTGGTTTGATCCTGCGTTATCCGATTACAATGATTTTATCAGGGCATTACTGATAGACGATGTGAAGGCCATGAACCTTTACATGAATAAGGTAACGGCGGAGATGTTTAGTTACTTCGACACCGGCAGGAATTCTTCGACGGAGAAGCCGGAGCATTTCTATCATGGATTTGTGCTTGGATTGATGGTGGAGCTGGCCGACCAGTATAGCATCACATCCAATCGGGAAAGCGGTTTTGGCAGATATGACGTGATGCTGGAGCCGAGAACGGGAAATGGCGGCAGCCGCGATGCCATTATTATTGAATTTAAAGTTCAGGGTTCTGAGGAAAAGGAGCTGTCTGATACGGTAGAGGAAGCGCTGCGGCAGATCGAGGAGAAAAACTATCAGGCCGGCCTTGTCGCGAAGGGGATTCCGGCAGAGTGTATCCGCAAATATGGTTTTGCTTTCTGTGGGAAGAAAGTTCTGATTGGGAGCCGGTGACAGCATGGACTGTGTGGTTTCTATCTCTATTATAAGCAGCAGGACCAGGTCATATGATAATAACGATAAAAAATAGATCAACAGCAATATTGATCTATTTTTTATTTGGTATGTTTTTGAGATAGAATTCGGCCAGCTTTAACGCGGAAGCAATTTCTTCGTTTGAGAAATCTCTGCATAATTCCTGAAAAAACAGATAATTTTTGGTTTCCAGAGGTTCTTCCTTTCCGAAGAGGAGAAAATCCAGGCTTATATGAAAAGAGTCCACAATTTGAGCGAGAACATCTATGCTCGCCATTCTTTTGCCGGTTTCCAGGAGCGCCAGATAAGAAGTTGATATATTAATTTGTGCAGCAAATCTTTCCTGTGTGTAATTCATAGAACAGCGTAGATGTTTTATTCGCTGTCCCATACTCTGTAAATCCACCAGACCTTTTCCCATATATAAATCCTCAAATCTTTTTTCCTAATCATAGCAATATTCTGTAGAGACAATTATTTCTTATAGTAAATATGTATTTGACTTAGAGTTATAAACATGCTTTATTATTACTTGCAGTATATAGTATTATTTCTATAAGTAATTATTGTATGTAATATGCCGGCAACAATTTTGTGGAGATAAGTCGTGATTTGTGTTGGTAATATTACAAAATGGGCAGCAGTTCCAATAAACAGTAGTAAAGGGGGAGAGAAGAAAGCACAGAGAAAACAGACACAGTAAAATTCAGCTGCTATGTAGGAAAAGGTCAAACAGGAGGAAAATGGAAAATGAAGAGAAAATGTTTATCAAAATTGATGGCAGGTGCACTGGCGGTTACGATCATGACAAGTTCTGCCTTGTCTGTAGAGGCTGCAGGAAGCGGATACAGTGGAAGCGGGTATGTTAATACGCCGGTATCAGCAGTATCCGATATTGAGACAACCGTAGTGACAAACGGTGGCGGAGATGCCGCTTCTGATGCAGGAACGAGCGGAAGTTCAGGTTCAGAGAGTAACGTTGTGAGAAATATAGTACTAAGATCGGATGGAACCGTGTTACAGACAACGGTAGCGGGAAGATACACATCCAAAAAATTTGCCGGAACTGCCGTATCCTCGGCGAGGGCAAATGTAGATGCGGCGTTGGGCGTCCAAAAGGGAGAGAAGGCGTGGATCAGTATAAGCGATAGTACCTGCGGTCAGAAAGCCATGAAGACAGTAACGGATGTAGCGGAGAGCATGGGAGCAAAAACAGCGGGAATTCTGGATATTTACGGGGCTAAGATCACTGCTGCAGGCAAAAGAGTGGATGTGACGCATCCGGCAGCCGAGGTGCAGTATACAGTCGGTATCCCGGCGTCTATGAAAGCGCCTGCCGGATACCAGCTGGCGGTGATAAGAGTTTATGGGGAAGATGGAATTGGAAAGGCCGATTTATTGAAGGATATGGACAGCGATCCGGCCACGGTAACATTTTCGTCTGATAAATTTGGCGTTTATGCCTTTGTTTATATTAAAAATGTGTAATTTCCTTTTTATTTGTGAGTGTGGTGTACGGAGAGCAGTCTGTAAGATGCTCTCCGGAATTTATAAGACAGGATTTTGGGAGTCTGCCGGAGAAAGAAGGGTGTGATATGTGTAAAATAAATTGCCGGATTCCTTTTGCAGGCATTTTTCTGGTATTTCTGTTGCTGTGCTTTTGGATGAGGCTCGAGGGGAATGCACAGGAGCAGGCCCAGGTGGTCTATGATTTTATGGAGACAATGGAAGACACCAGTCTATATGAGGCGCCGGACTATGGAAGCCGGACAGAGGATACCATTCCAAAGGGTGAGAAAATTCTTATCATTTCTCAAACAGCAGAAGGGTGGTATGAGATTTTATACCGCGGAGAGGTTCTTTATATCAGCAGTACGAATGATACTGTGGAAAATGTGGAAATTGAAGAAGATGTTATAGAAGAAATCGAACAAAACAAATCGGATCTGAATCTGACGGCAGAAGAGGTGGAGATTCTGGAAGAGACGGACGCAGAAGCTGCCAATCCCAGCCAAAATACAGATCGATTATCAAAAGCAATATTGGGAATTGTAGCGGCGACAGTGATTTTGAGCGGTGCCGGCTGTTTTTATATGAACAGAAGAGAACATGTTGAACGGGAAAATAATGAAAAAACTTTGTTTTAACGAAAGACAAAAAGAATATATCGGCATTTTGGGAGTCGTTTTTTTCAGTCTTGCAGTTTTTATGATCATTAGTAAGGGCAATCTGAATTTTGGCTTATTTAGTGATAATCAAACACAATGGCTGCCGGTGATCGATAAGGCGTACCAGACTTTCTTTCAGACAGGCAGATTTCCGACGATTGATTTCTTTCAGATGCAGGGCATGAAGATTTATGGACAGGGATATTATGGGTCATGGAATCCGTTTATGCTTCTGGCGTATGTCCTGAGAAGATACGCGCTGCCTTTTCTTGATACGAATACAATATCGGTATACATTGTCATGATGATCATCTTTGGAAATATCTGCTGTTATAAGATTTTTCGCGAAGCAGGACTGTCTGTATCTCATTCGGTTCTTCTTTCGGTCATCCTGATGTCGGTGTCGATTTATACTGTGCTGCGGTATTGGTATTATGTCTATAACGTATATTTTATTTTGGCATGGCTTCTTTTGAGAATGATCAAAAGGCAGAGCTGTTATGAATATGGAGCCATATTAGCCTTGAGCCTTTTGATGGGGAATATACAATATACGGTTTATCTGTATATGGTATTTTTTGTCATTATGATGATCTCATTCCTGAGAGGAGAAAAGAAAGCGTTAAGCATACTTGTTTCTAACAGTATATGGATGGGGTTCTTATCTTCGGTTCCGGCATTGCTGTTAATGCAGGCGTCGTCATCTTCGGCGGCTTTTTCGGAAAGCAGCAGCCTGTATTATTCCTCAGCGGTACATCCGGTGATGTGGGGTATCTTTTCCTGGATACCGGCCACATTATTGGGAGATGTAGGAACGATATTTGAAGAAAAGGTTTATTCCGGTATTTTGATGCCGGATACAACGGAATTTCCGGGCATTAACGGGTTCTATATGGGAGCAGTGCTTTGTGCCGCTGTTATTTTCGTGATACAGCATAAAAAGTATAAGAGAGACAGACTTTACACGATTTCATGCGCCTGTATGGGTGCGGCGGGTATTCTGCTTTTATTGTCTTTTGGAAAAGCGGGGATACTGGCAATTTTTGCGGAACAGATTCCTTTTTTAAACAGATTCCGGATACTGGCAAAGTATCTGGTAGTGCTTCCGCCGCTGCTCTTACCATGTACTGCGCTTGTTTTGCGTGAAAAAAAGCCAAAGCGAAATGTGTATCTGGGGATGATCCTGGTATTCTTGGTGTCTGGCCTGATACAAAACAGAGAATTAACCTTTCATGTCGTAAAAGCACAGCCCCGGATCAGCGTAGAACGTCTTAAGGAGCTTGATGCAGACTACGGGAACTACAGGATAGTCGGTTTTACGTCTCCATCAGAGATGTTTTTTGTTTATCCGCATTGGGAGGATTACAACGAGAGAGAAAAAATAAGTTTGGAAGAAAAGTTTGCCAATAATATGGGGTCGTCGGTAAATATCATAACCTCAGGCGGATATGACACGGTATTTGACTATGAGCAGTTTAAAATGAGCGACGCTGTACTGGGCCTGGGCGAAGGCCTGAGCGATACGGAATTCAGCTGCAGAAATCTGGTGAATGAAGAACACTTTTTTCTGAAAGAGTACAATCCGGAAAATATAGATTACCATAAAAATATAGAACGCTTAAGACACCAGCTTGTGGCAAACAGCATAAAATATTTTATTTTTTCAAAAGATTCTGTCTACATCCAGAAGTTCTTCGACCTTCTGGAAGAAATGAAGATGGAAATTGAGTGGCAGCAGCCGTTTATGGAGCATACGGTGATCATTTCGGTTAAAGGAATCGATTCCATTGTGAGAACTGCAGAGGGTGATAAAGTAGATGCCACGGTGGAGATGGACAGAATTACTTTTGAGATAGAAGACAGCCGGGAAATCCGGGCAGCAATGTATTATGATAAGAATCTGCAGGTAACTTTAACAGATGAGAATGGAAAAACAAGGAGACTTGCCACTTTTCCGGATGCAGATGGTCATATGATAATCGCGGGAGAAAGCGGTGCTGCGGGAACGGTGGTCATCCGCAGTTATAATAAATTGTATGCTTTTGCACAGATATGGGAAATTGTCGTTTTGGTGCTGCTGTTTATCATGCTGTCCGACTCAGGGATAAAATGGATTGTGTCATTACACTGTGCAGTAGAGAAAAAAACAGCGGATATGTTGTCATGCCTGGTACGGATTTCGCCACAAAAAGGAATCTGGATCCTGTTTTTGGGTTTGATGATCTTTTATGCGGGTTTCCTGGGATTTTATTATCTGCAAATACAGTGCAGCGTTCCGGACGAAGAATGGTTCCTGCAGATGATGCAGACAGTCCGCCATATGGCAGGGAACAATATTTTTAAGTACTTGAGCGAGACTGAAAACTATCTTGGGTATGGGCAGATTTATTGGATTCTGGGAAGCATTTTCTCAAACTTCCGCTTCCTGAGGGCTGCGGCTTTTGTAATGCTGATGGGAAGCATGATTTTGGTACTGCGGGAAGTAAGAGACCGGTTTGGAAGACAGATGATTCCTTATGCGGGCATACTCTGGCTGTCGATGCCTTTTGCGTGGTACAGCGATAAGATCATAGGACCGGAACTGATGGTTTTTTTTCTGGGAATCGCAGGAATGGCTGTTCTGGATAAGAAGCGAATGAAGTGGGCAGGCTGGGGGTTGCTGGGCATAAGCTGTGCTGTTAAAACATACTATGCCGTATTTGGACTGGTGGCGCTGCTTGGAGAAATGAAAAGAGCACGGGGCAGGCGGGGTACCGTCCTGATAGAAGCAGGCATTTCAGGAGCGTGCGGATTTATCGTCGGCAATCCGATTCTTCTATGGGATTTATCGTCGTTTTTAGAAAACGCGCAGATGAAGAATCAATTTCTGTTTGACAGAATTTCATATATATTTGGCAGGCGGGAATATGAATGGGACGGCGTCATGGTCAACGGGGTGTTTTGGGGATATGCAAGCGCCTTTTTGCTGCTCGTACTGGCGGTCATGTTTATAGTCAGTATAAGGAGCAGTGGGTATCTGGTCAAAAGTATGGCAGCGGCGGCCGCTTTTCTGGTCTTAATATGCTGCAGGGCATTCTTTCTCGGATGGTATCTGCTTCCGCTGTGTTACTTGATCGTGATGGCAGCCTGCAGTCTTTTTGATCATATTCAGGCAGGAAAGTTTGATAAGAAGGGGATACAATGGATATTCGCAGCCTGTTTGTTCATCAATGCCGTTATTTTGCTGCCGGAGCATATCGTTAACAGGGAAAACAATCTGGCATATGTCAATGTACAGAAAAACAGCGCAGAAATTCTTGAAACGGTACGTGACATGGAGGAGGATTTGAAAAAAAGCTGTCCCGATATGCCCTGGTATTATCTGTTGGATTTTCACATGGAAGAATGCAGCTATAATTATTTTGATTATACGCAGTTTTGTATAAACGGTTCGGATGGGATCGCTGTGATAGGAGATCGTATGCGGATTGCAGGATGTGTGGATGAGATCATCCAAAAGGCGATAAAGGGAGAGGAGAATCTGCGTATTTTGCAGCAGACAGAGGATGTATGGATCGTGCAGCGGGGTGGATCATAAAAGAATTAAAAACAGTATTCAAAATATCATTAACGGTTCTTGTTTTCATGTGCGGTATTCTGACCGGAAAAGAGGTGGAAGGAAAATCCGGCAGGGAAAAAGCGGCAATCGTGGCAGAACAGGATCTGGCAGATAAAAGGCTGATCGCTGTTGGTATGGAAGGCATAGAAGTGTATTTTGATTCTCTGGAAACCGGCAGGCTGTATTTGATCATCAGAAACAAAACCGGGAACAAATTGCAGGAGGTTTCCGTCACGGATCTGGAAATAAACGGAATAAAAAAGAAGAGTTATTCTTTTTTAGACGGAATCCGTGCAGGAGAATTCAAAAAATGTATGATTGAATATGATGCAGGAGAAGCCGGCGGGAAGCCCTCTGATATACAGGTTAAAGGCAATCTGTATATCAGAGGGAGCGGCAATATTCTGCACCGGAAAATTGAACTGCACAACGAATGAAAACAAGTCTGCCACAGAGAAAAATTTCCAACGAAATTCCATCAGGCTGGCCGAAGAACCTGTAGATTATCAATAGAATATATGTTAAGATATTTTACATACGACAGTTGACAGAAAAGAGGAAACTACAGATGAATGTAATCATTCCGATGACAGGATACGGGTCCCGTTTTGTTGCGGCGGGGTATCAGGAGTTGAAGCCTTTTATCAGGGTAATGGGCAGGCCGGTGATCGAGTGGATCGTGAAGGACATGTATCCTGCGGACGTTAATATCATTTTTGTCTGCCGCGGGGAGCATCTGATGAAGGATGCGTCCATGCGGGAGCGGCTGCTTTTGCTGGCGCCGGAGGCGAAGATCGTGTCGATAGAGGACTGGGTGAAGAAGGGGCCGGTATATGATGTGCTGCGGGGGTACAGAGAGCTGCTCGCACAGCAGGCCATCGACGCGCAGGAGCCGTGTATCATCAATTATTGTGATTTCTATATGCAGTGGGACTATGCCGCTTTTGCAAAAGAGGCGGCGGAGCGCGGCTGTGACGGAGCGGTGCCCTGTTATTCCGGCTTCCATCCGAATCTGTTGCCTGAGAAGAATTATTATGCATCCTGTCTGACGGATGCGCAGGATGATCTGATAGAGATCCGTGAGAAGTATTCTTTTGAAAAAGACAAGACGAAGGCGAAGCATTCTCCGGGCGTCTATTACTTCGCAAGCGGCGCCGTGATGGAGAAGTACTGCCAGATCTTGACAGAGCATGAGGAATGCGCCATCAACGGCGAGTATTATGCGTCCCTGCCTTATAATTTCATGGTGCAGGACGGTTTGAAAGTATGGGTTCCGGTCAACGTGGAGTATTTCTGCCAGTGGGGAACGCCGGAGGATATGCAGGAGTTCGTTTACTGGACGGATTTGATCCGTAAAAGCGAAGCGGCGCAGCATACAGGCGGTGCGGAATCTCCCGGGGCAGAGGAAGGGATGCCTGGAAGGATCCTGATTCCCATGGCGGGAGCCGGGCAGCGTTTTGCGGATGCGGGCTATAGGGTACATAAACCGGCGATCATGACGGTGGACAGGGCGACAGGGCAGGAGAAGCCGATGGTGGTCTGCGCGACAAAGGATCTGCCGGGCGTGGCGGCGGACGGCAGCAATGTAATCTATGTGGACAGGAACTTCCATCAGACGGACGGTGTGGAGGATGCCATCCGCGCATGGTATCCGCAGGCGTCATTTATCACGGTGGACCATCTGACAGAGGGGCAGGCATGTACCTGTATGCTGGCGGAGCCTTACCTGGATCCGGAGCAGCCGCTTTTGATCGCGGGATGTGATAATGGTATGGATATTGACAGGGATGATTTTGACGCGCTGACGAAGGAATGCGACTGTATCGTCTTTACGTACAGGCACAATGAGGCCGTGCTGGCGAATCCCAATGCCTATGGGTGGATGATCGCGGATGCGGACGGCAATATCACGGGTACGTCGATCAAAAAGGCAATTTCTGACAGGCCGATGGAGGATCCGGCGGTGGTGGCAACCTTCTGGTTCCGCAGAGCGGCGGTATTTATAGAGGCGACGAAGAAAATGATCGCGGAGAATGACCGCATAAACGGTGAATTCTATGTGGATCAGACGGTGAAGCACGTGCTTGACCTGGGATACCGGGCGAAAATATTCGATATCGACCGGTATGTGGGCTGGGGCACGCCGGCGGATTATGAGGGATACCAGAAGACGTGGAACTATTTTAAGGCGTTTATGGAAGATAAAAACATTTTCGGAGAGGCATAAGCGGGTATGTTACAAAAGCTGGGGGCGTTTGATTTTGAGAAGAACTATCGCAAGCTGTTAAAGGCGGCCATCGTGATGACCGTCTTATTTAAGATGCTTTTGATGGGACTTTTTTCGTCTGATTATCAGGATCTGATGTTCATTCCCTTCGTACAGTGCTTTCTTGAGGGAAACAACCCGTATCAGTATTATTATGACAATCAGCTGCTTTCGTCCTTTCCCTATCCGCCGGTGATGCTGTTTGTGGAGAGCGTGGGCGGCATTCTGGTAACGCTTTGCGGGAATTTTCCGGTATTTGTGCGGAATCTGGTTTTTAAACTGCCGATGCTCGTCATGGATCTTCTGGGGTTGTATTATCTGATGCGGATCTCCAGATCCAGACGTAAGTACATACTGGTGCTGTATTTTATGTCCCCGATCATTCTGTATGCGGGTTATATGCATGGACAGCTTGATCTGATCCCGACGATCTTCCTGATCATTGCGATCTATTATCTGACTGAAACGGGTATTTCTACAGGCAGGATCACGGTCAGCGAGTGGAAATATATGCTGTTCTTTACCTTGTCGCTGGCTTCGAAGTTCCATATTTCATCGGTGCTGCCGTTGTTTTTCCTCTATCTTCTCAAGAAAAAGGGATTTCGGAAGGCGGTGGTGCTGACGGCCATTCCTGCGCTGCTTACCGTTTTGATCATTGTGCCTTTCTGGGGAAGCGGCTTCTCCGGCATGGTGCTTTTTAACAAAGAGCAGAGCGCCATCGACAATGTGTATCTGGAATATGGCAGTTCCCATCTGCTGCTGTCTGTGCTTGTGCTTCTGATCATATATTTTCAGGCATTTCATGTCAATCAGATGAACAGGGATCTTCTGATCAGTATGGCAGGTCTTTTGTTCTCGGTGTTCCTGGCTTTTGTGCCGGCGATGCCGGGCTGGTTTATCTGGGTGGTTCCCTTTTTCATGCTCTATCTTGCCGGACTTACGGAGAACAGGGCCAAGATGGTCATGGTCTATGCCGGCTTTAATGTGCTTTATCTGGGCTATTATCTGTTCTTTCATGTGACGCAGTTTACGGACCTGTCAATTCTTGGCAGGGGGATGGAGGGCATGAAGCAGACGGACGATACGGCCCGGAATATTGTCTTTACATTGATGGTAGGTATCTTCCTGATTCTGGTGGTCTCCATGTATCTGTACGGTGTGAACAGCAATTCTTTTTACCGCAGGCGCAGCCGTCCTTTTACGATCGGTATCGCCGGGGACAGCGGGGCGGGCAAGAGCAGGCTGCTTGTCATGCTGGCCGAACTGCTGTCGGAGGATCATATTTTGAACATTGAAGGCGACGGCGACCACAGGTGGGAGCGGGGCGACGCCAACTGGAAGGAAATGACGCATTTGAATCCGCGGGCCAATTATCTGTACAGGCAGGCCGAGGATCTGCGGGTGCTGCGTGGCAATAATGCGGTAAAGCGTGCGGACTACGACCATAACACGGGCACTTTTACAGCGAAAAGAAAGCTGATGCCGAGGCCCTATATCATCATGTGCGGGCTGCATTCTCTCTATCTGCCGCAGATGAGGCAGGTGCTGGATATGAAGATTTATCTGGACACGGACGAGTCGCTGCGCTGCTACTGGAAGCTGGGCAGGGATCAGGGAGACCGGGGCCATGACAGGGAAGCGGTGATGGCACAGATTGAGAAGCGCCGCGCGGATGCGGAGAAGTATGTCTATCCGCAGAAGCAGTATGCTGATCTTGTGATACGGTATTTTGATGAAGGACTTGCGCAGGACGGCAGCAGGAAGGCCGGTTCCCGGGAGGCGGAGCTGGGTGTTGAATTTTTGATGGATGTGCGGATCAATGCGGAACCGATTCTGGCGCTTTTGCAGGAGCAGGGTGTGCGCAGCAGGCTTTCCTATGACGATCTGCAGCATCAGAGCATCCTTTTTCGGGCTGAGGATCTTAAGGCGGATAAGAAGGTCTGGGAAAAAGTGGCACACGCAGCGATCGTGCAGATCGAGGATCTGGCCGGCAACCGGATCGTGTGGGAAGACGGGATCAATGGCGTGGTGCAGTTGATGCTGATGGCGGTGATCGGGGAGATTATGCAGTGGACATGAAACTGGCATTCTTCCCAGGCTGTGGTGGGGACTGGAAGGGAGACGGATGATAAAAGCGGTTATATTTGATCTGGATGATACTTTGTATGGATATGAGGCGCTTGACAAAGAGGCGCGGATGCGTGTGCGGGCGCTTGTGTGCGGAGAGCTGGGAATCGCGGCGGAGGACTATGAGGAAGCATACGCCTATGGCAGAGGAGAGACGAAGCGGCAGCTGGGTGATGTGGCAGCGTCCCATAACAGACTGTTGTACTGTCAGAAGACGCTGGAATATCTGGGGGTGAATCCGATGCCGCTGTCTTTGCGGATGTATGAGGCATACTGGGGGACGTTTCTGGAGAAGATGCAGTTGTTTGACGGGGCGCGGGAATTTATGGATCGTATGCGTGCGCATGGGATCACGATGATAATCTGCACGGATCTGACGGCGCATATCCAGCATCGGAAGATCGAGGCGCTGGGAATCGCCGGGGATATTAAGTATCTGGTGACCAGCGAGGAAGCCGGGAAGGAGAAACCGGCGCCGGAGATGTTCGCACTCTGCCTTAAGAAACTGGGCGTAAAGCCGGAAGAGGTGTGCTGTCTCGGCGACAGCCCAGTGAAAGATGTGGAAGGCGCGAAGGCGGCCGGTATGCGTGCGGTGCGCTTTTATCCGGGTGAGGCGGCTGCGGAGCAGTACCGGGCTGTGGCGGAGATGATTCTTGCGGGTTATGGTGAAGTATAAGGCAGAGAAAGTGAACAGGGATAAATTGATTGGAAAGATATGATATATGTATAAAATGCAGAATAGAAAACAGTTTTTATGTTAGACTGACAGTGATGGGTTGAAAAAGAGGTAGTTAACATGAAAATGGTGGATTTTAACGGGTATAAGCAGAATCAGAAAATGTATGGCGGAACAGCCGGAAGAAAAATGGGGATATCCTGTGATGGAAAAGATTATATATTGAAATTTCCGGGTAATTTAAAAGAACAGGGTATGAAAAATATCAAGCTTAGTTATTCTAACAGTCCGGTATGTGAATATATTGGATCTCAGATTTATGGGTTATTAGGCTTTCCGGTACATGAAACTGTGTTGGGTGAAAGAAATGGGAAGATCGTTGTTGCCTGCGGAGATTTTTTAGAAGACGGGGAGAGGTTATATGAATTTGATAAGATTAAGGTAACCTTTGAGCCACATTTTCTGGATTCCAATGGAAACGAGACAAATGGGGTGGGTGTCGACCTGTATGAAATATTAATGACGATACAGGAACATCCGTTTTTAAAAGATATAGCGGGAATCGAAGAACATTTCTGGAATATGTTTATAGTAGATGCTTTATTGGGTAATCCGGACAGGAATAACAGCAACTGGGGCGTTATTTTAAGGGCGGATGGCAGTAAGCGTATTGCGCCTGTTTATGACAATGGTAACTGCCTAAATTGTAAATGGGATGAGGAAAAAATGCTGGAAGTTCTGTCAGATGCGGGAAAGCTGGAAACGGAAAGCTATAAGGGACGCAGATGTATTTTTGAACTGGAAGGGAAGAAGATAAATCCATATCATGTTATCGAAAGCATGGAATACCCGGAGTGCACTATGGCTGTGAAGAGGGTTGTTCCGATCATGGGTGAGGCTATTTGCCAAATTGGTGATTTGATAGAGAGTATTCCTGTTCTATCAAAAGTACAGAAAAATTTTTATTACGCTGTGATGAAGTGCAGATATGATAATGTATTCCAACCGTTTTATGACAGGATGATCAGTAGTAAAGAAACATGTGAATCCAGAAAGATTCAGGAGAAATAAAGAAAAGGGGAAGCAGCATGTATAATGACAGCACAGTTGTTTTGCCGGCCAATCTTCCGGCCGGACTGCAGAGTGATTTTCAGGAACTGCAGGAATATTATGACGCGGCTGACTGGCTTCAGTTTGATCTTTTGTTTGAAGCAGTAGAGGCCAGCGTAAAAGCCTATTACCTTGCAGGGAAAATCAGCAGAGAAGAACTTGATCTTATTTTTAGAAAGTATGGGATTGCATGAAGTTTAACAGATTGCAGCAGGTTCGTTTTGCGGATACATTTTAAGGAGTGAAGCGGAAAGCGGATAGAGAACAGGAAGAAGATACAGTACGAGAAGGGGGATAACCAATAGCGTATGAAACTATCAATCGTTGTACCATGTTATAATGAAGAGCAGAATATACCGCTGATCCTGAACCGGTTCGGGGAGATCATCAAGCGGGAGGATATCGAGGTCATTCTGGTGGACAATGGCTCTACGGATGACAGTGCATTGGTACTTGCGGAACTGTTGCCGAAGTATGCCTTCGCGAGGACGGTGCGGGTGGAAGTGAACCAGGGGTATGGTTACGGCATACTGCAGGGCCTGCGGCAGTGCAGAGGGGAGTATATCGGCTGGACCCATGCGGATATGCAGACGGATCCCGGGGATATTCTCAAGGCGCTGGAGATCATAGAGCGGGAACAGGGGCTTGTCTTTGTAAAGGGGAATCGAAAAGGGCGGCCGCTGTTTGATGTGTTCTTTACGGCGGGCATGAGTCTGTTTGAGACTTTTTATTTACATACGAAATTATATGATATTAATGCGCAGCCGAATATTTTCCCGCGGGTATTTTTTGACGAGTGGCAAAATCCGCCTTACGATTTCGCGTTGGATCTGTATGCTTTGTATATGGCGCGCAGAAAGAATCTGAAGGTGATCAGGTTCCCGGTGCTTTTCCCGGAGCGGATTTACGGGGAGTCCAAGTGGAACACGGGGCTTAAGTCCAAGTGGAAGTTCATTAAGCGGACGATGGAATTCAGTGTAAAGTTGAAAAAGGAGCTTAGAAATTTGTAGTCTGTACAAAGAAACCGTGTAAAGCGGATAGAACAAAAAGGAGACTGATATGGAATACATAGCGCACAGGGTGAATACGATAGAGGAACTGCGGAAACTGCCGACGGAATATGGCGTGGAGCTGGACCTGCGGGACGATTTAAACGGCAGGATCTATATTTCCCATAATCCTTTCGAGGCGGGAGAAGATTTTGAGGCGTACTGTAAGGAGTATCATCACGGTACGATGATCCTGAACATCAAGAGCGAGAGGATCGAGCATAAGGTATTGGAGTATATGGAGCAGTACCATATTGAGAAATATTTCTTTTTGGACTCCTCTTTTCCGATGATCAAGCTGTTAACCGATATGGGGGTGAAGGAGATCGCGCTCCGGTTCAGCGAGCTGGAAGGCCTTGACACGATCCGCAACATGGCGGGGAAGGCCGAGTGGGTGTGGGTGGATTGCTTTACCAGGATTCCGCTGGATCAGGACAGCTATCGGGAATTGAAAGAACTGGGATATAAGCTGTGCTTCGTATCGCCTGAACTGGAAGCACAGGAGGAGAAGATCGATGAATATAAACAGTATCTTGCGAAGCAGGGCTTTGTCTTTGATGCTGTCTGCACCAAAAGTTACCATATCAAAGACTGGATGTAAACGAAACGCCAGCCGGCATGATACCGGCGGCTGCCGGCCGGAATCCGTGCCGGATGCGGGACATTGACAAAAAAACTTATGAGGGAAATACTGGATTAAGAATGGCATTAAGACAGGGAGGGGAGTGTGATTCGAGGGATATGAAATGGATAAGGAAACCGGACACGGAGACGAGGAAAAAGTTTGGTATGGCGGCCGCAGTGGTGGCGACGCTGCTTGCTGGGCTGCTGGTGTTTTACAGGCACTGGCAGTTTGAACTGCCTTTTTATCCGAATGTGGATGAGCAGCTGTCTCTGGACTGTATTTATAATCTGCTGGACCAGCATCTCTACGCAGGAGATATCTATATACTGGACTTTTTCCGGTATCCGCATTTTACATTCTATTATGCGGTGTTGGGGGTACGGATCCTGGGCAGGTTTATTTCCGGCGTGGATACGGTGGTGTTGATTCGTTATGTGGTATGCGGCACGGCGCTGCTGTCCAATGTATTTGTCTATTTTGTGATAAAAATGATGACCGGGTCAAGAAGGTGGGCTTATATCGGTCTTGTGCTGTCGGTCTTTTCATTGTATGGGTATGCGTACCTGTATTATACCGGGCCGGATACGATGATCTATGCGGTGGCCAATGTGATCCTTTTTCTGGGCTGTCTGATCTATAAGGATTCGCAGGCGGACAGGGTAGTGTACCTGTGGTATCCGCTGCTTGCGGTATGCATCGGACTTGCCACCGCGGCCAAGTATCACGGTATCTTGTTCGGCCTTTTCTGGCTGGCGTTACATATCAGTAAGAAGTACTGGAAAAGCTACCGCAATAATTTCCTCTTTTTCCTGAACTGTATCCTGATCGTGCTGGTGTTCTGTCTGTGTAATTACTCCATGTTCTTCTATTTCCGGACTTTTGTCGGGGATAATATGTATAATTTCAACCATTATGCATGGGGGCATCCGGGAATTGAACACAACCTGCCGATTCTTGGATATCTGGAGGCCTACGGGCTGACAAGCTATGGGGTACTGGGAGGCATTCTGCTGCTGTTTGGTATCTGGAAGCTGGCACACAGAAAGGACTGGCGTCAGATCGGCGTGTTTCTGATCCTGCCGGTCTTCGTGATCCTTTTCCTGTCGAAATATCAGATCGTGCTGGGGAGGAATCTTTCGCTGATCCTGCCGTTTGCCTATCTGTTTATGGTGTATGGCCTGATGGAGACGGAGGCGGTATTGGAAAAGCGCCGTTTCTACCGGAAAGGCATGATCACGGCGGTACTGGTGCTGATGGTGGCATTTAATGTGGAGACGGCTTTTAATGATTATCGCTATGATCTGACCTACACGGAGGCAGTGGAATATATTGAGTCGGAGATCCCGGCAGGCGCTTCCATCTATTGCACGTCCTTTGCGCCGGGTATAGACGAGGAGCGTTATACGGTGATTGATATCGGGGAGGATTTGTCGCTTTTGCCGAAGACGCTTGGGGACGGGGAATATTTTGTGGATGTGGAGTACGCCACGGGATATTTTAAACAGCCCAAGGATTATCTGATCAGGGAAGGTGAGGATATGTATCCGGAGCTGCGGGCGGCGTATGAGGAGAAAGAGGCTGCCTTTCCGTTGAAGCAGAGTTATCCGGGGATTTCTTACGGAAGAGAGTGGAAATACAGAATCGGATATGCGGATATCTTCAAGTATGATCCGGGAGAGTATTATATCGGGCCGACGATAACGATTTATGGGGAGTAAATCGCGGCACAGACCAAAATATAGCAAAAATCCGGCGAAAGAGCGCGCCGGATTTTTGTGTAAGAAGGGTTAGGAGAATTATAACAGAAGTTCTTTCAGTAAATGTTCCAGTTCCTCGGCTTCATCCTTCGAGAATGTAAAAGTCTCCTGTGCATCCACGCCGGGGGTTGCGTCTGTAGGGATATCTGTATTCATACCTGCATTTACAGCTGCGTTGCTTCCTGTATTTAAGTCTGTACCGGCAGGTGTGGGACTGCCGGCAGCGGTTCCTTTTGTCCGGGGCGTCTCTTTTTGCTCCGGCTGGATCAGCTGCATGTCCAGCTCGGCCTGTTCCAGACGGCTGGCAAGATGATTTTCCAGATAATCCACGAGATTGATGTGCAGGATCTTGATCTTGCCGGGGATATCGACCAGGGAGGAAACGGCAAAGTAACAGTAGAGTCCGAGAAAGCTGATCGCATAAAAAGGTGCGATACTGATAAAACTTTCATTATTCACGATTCCCATACATGCCCCGATGCCGGCGATCAGCACCGAGAGGAGAATTAACTGGCCGGAGAGATGTTTTAACAGGGACAGGGGCAGTCCGCCGATCTTAATGCGACTGATAAACCTGTCCACAAAAATGGGGACATTGGACACCTTTTCATTGATCTTGCGGCAGCCGGAAAATTTGAGCTTGAGCTGCTGCAGGGATTTATTGGCAGTCGAGGACATGTGTTCGGTCTCCCAGATCAGCTTATGATATATCACTCCAAGCGTAATCTGGCATATGATACTTAAAAAAAGAAATACTAATATTGCAATGATGTAATTTTTATGTAGAAATATCAAGTTGAGCATGTTTCCCTCGTTTCTGCGCCGTTTTATCGCGCAAGATCGTTTCTCCTGTCATTTGGCTGTGGAAGTTGATCGCCTGTTGTTTTTTTATTATAAAAGGAATCCCTGCTTCCCGAAAGCCGTAATGCATCGACAAATTTAAGCATAAGAAGTTGAATATTGGCAATACCTGTCAGAATGTGGTAGAATAATAAAAGTTTAAGATTAAATTAAGAAATAAAATCTGCAAAGTGTAAAGGAGAAGAGAGCGATGGTATATCAACCGAAGGGTGTCTGTTCCAAGGCGATCGATGTGGAAGTGGAAGGAAGCGTTATCAAATCAGTAAAATTTACAGGAGGATGCAACGGCAATCTGCAGGGCATATCCAGTCTGGTGGCGGGTATGAAGATCGAGGACGCCATCAGCAGGCTGCGCGGTATCAAGTGCGGGGTCAAGAATACGTCCTGTCCTGATCAGCTGGCATGCGCATTGCAGGAGATCCTGGATAATTAGGAGGTTTCTTTCAATATGGGTAAGAAGATCGTACTTACCGGCGGCGGGACTGCCGGGCATGTGACCCCTAATATGGCGCTGATTCCCAGACTGCGGGAGCTGGGATATGAGATCAGCTATATGGGTTCTTACGATGGAATTGAGAAGAAGTTAATGGAAGATTTCAACCTTCCCTATTACGGCATTGCGACCGGTAAATTCAGACGGTATTTTGATCCCAAGAATTTTTCCGATCCGTTCCGCGTGATCAAGGGAATGCGGGAAGCGCGGAAATACCTGAAAGAGATCCATCCGGACGTGGTCTTTTCCAAGGGAGGCTTTGTCAGTGTGCCCGTGGTGCGGGCGGCGGGTTCGCTGGGGATTCCGTGTATCATACATGAGTCCGATATGACGCCGGGGCTGGCGAATAAGCTCTGTATTCCGGTGGCGAAGAAGGTGTGCTGCAATTTCCCGGAGACGCTGCAGCAGCTGCCGCCGAGCAAGGCGGTACTGACGGGTTCCCCCATCAGGCAGGAGCTTTCCTCGGGGAGCAGGGAGGCGGCCTATAAGCTCTGCGGTTTTGATTCGTCGAAGCCGGTGATCATGGTGGTGGGCGGCAGCCAGGGTTCGGCGGCCATCAACCAGGCGGTGCGGGATGTACTGCCGGAGCTGCTTACCGACTTTCAGGTGGTGCATCTGTGCGGCAAGGAGAAGATGGATAATCTGTTGCTCACCACACCGGGTTATAAGCAGTTCGAGTATATCAAGTCCGAGATGAAGGATCTCTTTGCCATGGCGGATATGGTGATCTCCCGGGCGGGGGCCAATGCCATCAGCGAACTGCTGTCATTGAAGAAGCCGAATATTCTCATTCCGCTGCCTTCCACGAGCAGCAGGGGGGACCAGCTGCTCAACGCCAGATCTTTTGAATCGCAGGGATTCAGCATTGTGATCGACGAGGACGACCTGACGAACAAGCTGCTGCTGGAGAAGGTGCAGGAGTTATACTTTAACCGCAAAACCTATGTGGATGCGATGCGCAAGAGCAGCCAGCGCGACGCCATCGGGGTGATCGTGGGGCTGATTGAGAATGCGGTAAGTGAGAAGGAAAAATCTTGAAATACGATAGTTGCAGTGCTACACTTAGAATGACAAAGTAAAGGCAGCAGCGCCTGCCGGAAAAGGAGAAAAACGATGAGCAAAGTTACATTTGATTATTCCAGAGCAGCTTCCTTTATCGGGGAAAATGAAGTGGAGTCCATGAAGAAGCTGGCACTGGATGCGAAGGAAGTACTTGTGAGCAAGACGGGAGCCGGAAATGATTTTCTGGGCTGGATCGATCTGCCGGTGAATTATGACAAGGAAGAATTTGCAAGGATCAAACAGGCGGCGGCCAGGATTCAGAACGATTCAGAGGTGCTTGTGGTGATCGGTATCGGCGGTTCTTATCTGGGTGCGAGAGCGGCTATCGAATTCCTTCGTCACAGTTTTTATAATGTAGTAGACAAGTCGATCCGGAAGACGCCGGAAATTTATTTCGTTGGTAATTCCATCAGCTCTACTTATATCAAGCATCTGATCGATGTCATCGGCGACAGGGATTTCTCGATCAATATGATCTCCAAGTCCGGCACGACCACGGAGCCTGCTATCGCATTCCGCGTATTCAAGGAGATGGCAGAGAAGAAGTACGGCAAGGAAGGCGCAGCAAAGAGAATCTATGCGACCACCGACAAGGCGAGAGGATCGCTTAAGAATCTGGCGAATGAAGAGGGCTATGAGAGCTTCGTAGTGCCGGATGATGTAGGCGGACGTTTCTCCGTATTGACGGCTGTCGGCCTGCTTCCGATCGCAGTATCCGGCGCGGATATCGACAAGCTGATGGAAGGCGCTGCAGAAGGCCGGAAGATGGCGCTGGAAGCTCCTTTTGAAGAAAACGACGCTGTAAAATATGCGGCGCTTCGTAATATCCTGCTTCGTAAAGGCAAGGGAATCGAGATCCTGGCAAACTATGAGCCGTGTGCGCATTTCGTATCCGAGTGGTGGAAACAGCTTTACGGTGAGTCTGAGGGCAAGGATCGGAAGGGTATCTTCCCGGCAAGCGTTGATCTGACCACGGATCTGCATTCCATGGGACAGTTTATTCAGGACGGTGCAAGAACGATGTTCGAGACGGTTTTGAACATTGAGACAAGCAGAGAAGAGATCATTATCGGTGAAGAGCCGGTAGATCTGGACGGACTGAACTATCTGGCAGGCAAGAACGTGGACTTCGTCAACAAGAGTGCGATGAACGGTACGATTCTGGCGCACACAGACGGACAGGTTCCGAACTTTATGGTGAATGTACCCGAGGTAAATGAGTTCTATCTGGGCGAGCTGTTCTATTTCTTCGAGTTCGCATGTGGTGTGAGCGGATACCTTCTGGGTGTGAATCCGTTTAACCAGCCGGGTGTGGAGAGCTATAAGAAGAACATGTTCGCACTGCTGGGCAAACCGGGATATGAGGCGCAGAGAGAGGAACTGCTTAAGAGACTGTAGAACGGTAACAATAGATGGAGGCAAAGGGCAGATGGCGTGGAGTGAGTGGCGCTGTCTGCCCTTCGCGGTTTTTCACCGCATGGAAGGAACGATAAAATGCCTGAGAATATCAAATACAAAGGAGCATTCCGGACAGTGCTGCTTCGGGTACTCCTATATGGAATCCTGACAGGACTTGTGCTGGAATTGCTTTCACTTTTGCTGATAATGATCTCTCAATGGAATTCAGGATACTGGCTGTATAGAATTTCGCACTGGCCGGCGGGATTGTTATTCGGCATGGTCATGAGCGCGGGCATCCTGTTTTTGAGGCGGACGGGCGTAGAGATCAAAGAGGAAAGAATACACATCAGCAGTGTTATAAACAGGAAATGTTTTGATCTGTCGCAGTTTGTCGATTCAGCTGTTATCAGAAAGACACATATCGGTTCTTACAGCAAGTATACAACCGTAAAATGCTGCCTGCTCTTTGCACTGCCGGACGGGATTAAGAGATGCAGACTATATGGATTTGGGGAAAAAGATCTGGAACGGCTTTTGGAGGCGATACGGACTGCGCAGGCAGCGCATTTGACGGATGAAGAGAAAGCTGTTATCGTGGAAAAGTATGAAGACGAAGTCTCCGAGGCGTTGATCAGGGGGCGGGCGGGAAGTAATGAATTTCTGCTCCCGGCGTCTGTATTGGCAGAAAAAGAAAGAGATCATCTGAGAAGGATCAGCCTGCTCGCGGCAGGCGTTGTGGCTGTGGTCGGGCTGACAGATGCATCTGCAATCTTGATCAGACATACTTTCAGTCTGCAGTTGCTGTATTTGACGATGCTTGCGCTGGCTCTACTGATGATCGTATCCGGACTGTATGCCGGTCTGAGGATCAGACGGCGGATCTGTGCAGAAAAGATCGTGATAGACGGAGAGCACCTGCAGGTGGGAAGACAATACTTTGCCTTTTTACATATTGATCAGATCCGGCTCACATCACCGCGGAAAAGAAACAGTTCCGTTTTTCCGGTGCAGCGTTATATGTATGTCTTAACAGCGGGGAAGACGAGAAAGTACTGGCTTGGTTCAGAGGTTTCTTTCCCGGCATACGAGAGACTGTGCAGGAATCTGGAGCAGGGAATGGTCATGTATCCGGATAAACTCAGATATATGTAAAAGGGATATTACTGTCATTTTTTGTCCAGTTTGTAATGATACTGTACAAGAAAGCGGGCGGCAAAGTATAATTTTGTTAATAAGAGAGAAGGAGGAAAGCAGCAGGACGGACGGCATGATCGCCTGCAATGCTGCGGAAGATGATCGTGGTTACATTTCAATGGGAAAAAATAACAGAACACTTGACAAGGATCCATGGTATTACGGGGGAACTGATGTATCTGGCGGAGGGGACGCAGAAAGCGGCGCTGGTGGATACCGGAAGCGGTATCGGCAGTCTGCGGGCGCTGGTGGAAACTTTGACCGATAAGCCGTGTATCGTGCTGCTGACGCATGGACATGTGGATCATGCGATGGGGGCACCGGAGTTTGATACGGAGATCTACATGAATCCGGCGGATAATGCTGTTCACGATGAGCACAGCAATCTGGAGTTCCGGAAAGGTTCTCTGCAGAACGTTCCGGAAGAGATCGTTTCGAAGATTGAGGAGAGCGACTATATTCCGCTGAGAACGAAAGAATATCTGCCGCTTATGCATGGAGATACATTTGATCTGGGCGGACTTACACTGGAGGCTTATGCCTGTCCCGGCCACACGCCCGGTTCGATGGTGATCCTGTTTAAAGAGGAGAGGAGCCTTTTACTGGGAGATGCCTGCAATCCGTTTACCTTCCTTTTCTCCGATCACTGCCTGTATGTCGAGGAGTACAAAGAGAGCCTGCAAACGCTGAAAGAGCAGACCGATGGAAAATACGATCATGTATATCTGTCGCACGGGTCTGGAGACGGTGAGGCTAATATGATCGAAGGAGTCATTCAGGTATGCGATGATATCATGTCCGGGAATACGGATGATATGCCCTTTGATTTTATGGG
>ERZ808051.629-NODE-629-length-34305-cov-9.889301_pt1 | contig 34305 bp, 32 predicted proteins | sample MGYA00380199_ERZ808051 | MGnify/ENA primary metagenome ERZ808051 (study PRJEB31490, sample SAMN06133391) | mouse gut metagenome | isolation source: J11 | host: mice | place: China: Chengdu | collected 2015-05 ...
TTTTTGGTACTTTAGGGATCGCTACTGCTCACTCTATTCTCCCCAGCTCTGCTGGGGGCTTAATGGACGTTCAGTTATAAACCGATATTGGAACCATATGGAAAGGCAAACGAGCAGGATAAGAGAGAAGTCCCCAAGGCGGAGATCATAGAGGCACTTGACAGACTGGGCACCGCGATGGACAACTTTGACCTTGACGGCGCAGATGCGGCGCTCGCGGAGCTTGAGGAGTACAGGCTTCCGAAGGAGCTTGGCTCCTACATGGAAGAACTGAGGGCATATGTGGCAGATGTGGCAATGGAAGATGTCATGAATACAGGAAAAAAGATGATAGAAGTACTTGAAGGGTTCCCAGAATAAAAGGTGGAGGGTATTATGCAAAAAGTATTGATTGTATCGGAGGTACAGAGTTATCTGCTCGTGTCGCTCCAGGAAAGGCTTGAGCAGGTGGATTGTGATGTGATGAACACACATGCTCACCCGGATGTACTCAGCAAGATAAAGGAGAACATAGACCTGATCTTTGTCTTTGCGGATGAGGAGCTGATGAGGCTGAATCAGGGACTTACATATTTGAAGGATCAGGCGGTCGAGAAAGATATCCCTATATTTGTCACCGGGGATCCCCAGGAGATCGCGGAGATCATAAAGGTGATTCCACTGCATCTGATCCAGAAGGAGTTTCCGCGTCCGATCAACGTCAATGAGGTTGCAGAGGCGATTGATTCGTACCTCAAAGTATTCGGAAAGCAGAATAAGAAGAAGATACTCGTGGTGGATGATTCCGGCGCCATGCTGCGCAACGTGAAGGGATGGCTGGAAGAAAAATATCAGGTGATCCTTGCCAATTCCGGCGCGATGGCGATCAAATACCTCTCCACGAACAGACCGGATCTGGTGCTGCTCGACTATGAGATGCCGATCGTTGACGGAAAACAGGTGCTCGGCATGATCAGGAGCGAGGCGGAATTTGCGGACATTCCGGTCATGTTCCTCACCAGCAAGGGGGATAAGGAGAGCGTCATGCAGGTCATGGAGCTGAAACCGGATGGATATCTGCTAAAGACGATGCCTCCCGAACAGATCAAGCGATCTGTGGACACTTTTTTTGAGAAGAGAAAGGCATATCACATCGCCCGATAACCGATCAGGACGGTCCACACATAGGCGCAGGTTTTCGGGATCATCAGCATACCGATCATGGGGATCACGTCAGCCCAGAGGACGACAGGGATGTAAAATCCGAAACTCAGCACGGTCGTCAGCCACATCCACCGAAATGCAGTGTCGTTCTGCGCTTTTGCCTCCTGAAAAAACAGCATGATGATCAGCAGACCGAGCAGTGCAAAGGGGATATTGCGGTAGATCCCCCAGCTCAAGGGCGGGGCTGCGCTCAGCCACTCGTTTTGCGGGAACAGGCAGAGGGCGATCCGGAGTGCGGACAATACGTAGACCATAGTGGTCAATCCATCCCTTCCCTCCACCTGATAGCGGTTTCTCCACACGTAATACAGGAGGACATAAAACACGGTCATGGTGACGGAAGTGATGAGCTTTCCGATGCCGAGAGCGGTGGTGAAGTTTTCGAGTCCGGTAGTGCACAGCGCGATTGCGCGCGGCACCAGATGGAAGGAGTCGCCCAAGCCAAGGACGACAGCCATGATGCCAAAGAGACGGTACTGTCTGCTGCCGCCTCTGCGGATCATGATGACTCCGAGCGTGATGACTGTGATCAGATATACTGTGTCAAATAAAGTTTCTACTATAGCCTGCATGATTTTCTTCCTTTCTTTTTCCTTTTTTCAATACACGAAATACTAATAAAGCAGTTTCCGCAGCATCTGCAGGATGGCGCTGTCGTCGTAATCCTGCCGGATCAATGACGCGATGATCAGGGAAAACACAATATCGACAAACTTCAGGGGATTCAAGGTATCGTCAAATATTTCCTGACGGATGTTTGGATCCTGCGTGAGCACCGTGTGCAGTCCTGTCTTCATATGTTCCCAGGACTGTGCCATCAGCTGCTGCCCGCTCGATTTTTCGGTGCCCATGAAATTCATGGAGTGCGTGGTAAAAAAGCCCGGGTATTGTTCGCTGCCTTTCCGGATGCTGTCAAATATCCAGTGCACACAGTCCAAAAAGCCGTCAAAGTTCATTTTGGACTCTGAAAAGTGGAAGATATCGCACCAGATACTCTCGACCGTGGCAGCTGTCAAAGCTGTTTTCGAATCGAAATAGTAGTAGATGGAACCTACGGAAATACCGCAGACTGCGGCGACATTCCGGATGTTGACTGACGACCAGCCCTGTTCTTTGACAAGCCGGCGGCAGGTTTCCAGGATCGCTTCCCTGGAGGTGATAACTGTATTCATTTTTTCTCGCCTTTCCTCTATACTGAACAATGTTCAATATAGCACAACCGCGTGTCATTGTCAAGCGGTAAAAAATTTACATCCAAAAATAGTTGGAAATTTGTGATCTGCTCTTGACAGATCATGACAAAGTGACTATTATGAGTATAAGATTATATACATAAATGAATAGCGATATGAAACTGATGACCAAGAGGAGTACATATCTCGGGAGACTTGCAGAGAGCCGCAGACGGTGTGATTGCGGCAGTCAAAGAGATCTGGAATGGACTTGGGAAGGTGGGAGCAAAGAGCCGGATCTGTTAGATGAACAGAAAGGGACTCGAGTAATGCCCAACGGGATTTCCGCCCGTTATCAAGGGAAAGCGCATGATGGTGCGTGTGGAGAGAGGGTGTGTTTTTGTGCACCAAATTAGGTGGTACCGCAGAAGTTGAGAACTTTTGTCCTAGTATAGATAGGACAAAAGTTTTTTTTATGCGCAGCCCCGTGCAGGGGAGCTATGCCGCCAGGCGGCGCACGGGGCGCGCGGTGAGTAGTGGAGAAGACCGTTCCCCTACTCGATTGCACAGCCCCGTGCAGGGGAACTATGCCGCCAGGCGGCGCACGGTCAGGAAAAGGAGGTAACAGAATGATCAAGCCAACATATGAGCAGGCAAGACAATACGAGAAAGATTACGCATACATTCCTGTATGCAAAGAAGTTTTAGCGGACGATATCACACCGATACTGATGCTGAGAAAGCTTGCGGCGTTAGATGAGCAGTATTTTCTGCTGGAGAGTGCGGGAGGAGGAAATTCAGGCAGGTATTCGTTTCTGGGATACCACCCCAGACTGACGGTCTCCTGCAAGGATGGCGTCACAAAAGTGAAGGAGAACGGTATGGTGCGCATCGTTCCGGGAAAGCCAAAGGAGGCACTGCAGGCGATTCTTGAAACGTATCGTTCACCCCGGATCGAGGGGCTGCCCACTTTCACCGGAGGGCTGGTCGGTTACTTTGCATACGAGATGATACAGTACGCGGAGCCAAAGCTCAGGATTAAACAGAGCGATGTCAATGACTGTGAACTCATGATGTTTGATCGTCTGATCGTGTTTGATCAGCTGCATCATAAGCTTTGCCTTATCATAAATGCCAGGGCGCAGGATGGCAGGGCAGGGTATGACAAGGCAGTGACAGAGCTCGATGCATTTGCTGAAACGATCCGGATCACAGAGCCGATACCATATGAAAGACCGCTGCCGGCGCCAGCGTTTACATGCAATCTATCCAGAGAAGAATACTGCAGAATTGTTGAAAAGACGAAACATTACATCAGGGAAGGGGACATCTTTCAAGGTGTTATCTCACGGCGGTTTGAGGCAGATTATGACGGAAGTCTGTTGAACGCTTACAGGGTGCTCAGAACAACAAATCCTTCACCGCACATGTACTATATTCAGCTCAAAGATATGCAGATTGCCGGCACTTCGCCGGAAACGATGGTAAAGCTCACCGGCAGAAAGCTGATGACTTTTCCGGTAGCCGGGACGAGAAAGCGCGGGAAGGACAGGGAGGAGGACATGGCACTTGAAAAGGAACTGCTGGCGGATGAAAAGGAATGTGCCGAGCATAATATGTTGGTAGATCTGGCAAGGAATGATATCGGCAGGATCGCGGAATACGGCAGCGTAAAGGTCGAGGATTATATGACAGTCCATCATTTTTCGAAGGTGATGCACATCGTGAGTGTTGTCACGGGAAAGCTGGCGGCAGGAAGGAACTGTCTGGATACGGTTGAGGCGCTTCTTCCGGCAGGAACCCTTTCGGGGGCACCCAAATTCAGGGCATGTGAGATCATCGACGAGCTTGAACCCGTACCGCGGGGAGTTTACGGCGGGGCGATCGGATATCTTGATTTCAGCGGTAATTTAGATGTGTGCATCGCGATCAGGACAGCGGTCAGGAAAGGAAAAAAAGTGTATGTGCAGGCAGGCGGCGGTATCGTGGCTGACTCTATACCGGAGAGCGAGTATCTGGAGAGTGCGAACAAGGCTGGTGCCGTGATCGAGGCGATCCGGCGGGTGGAGGAGTTTTGCTGAACATGAAAAATAGAAAGGGGAAGGGAAGATGGTAGTATTGATTGACAACTATGACAGTTTTTCGTATAACCTGGTGCAGGCGATCGGGGAATTGACAGACGGCAGGGAAGAGCTCCGGGTACTGCGCAATGATGCGCTGACAGCGGAGCAGGTCATGGCGATTGCGCCAGCGCGCATTGTACTTTCACCGGGACCGGGAAAGCCGTCAGATGCGGGGATATGTGAGGCGTTGATCGAGGCAGTGAGCGGAAGAATCCCGCTGCTGGGTGTCTGTCTTGGACATCAGGCGGTCTGTGAAGCTTTTGGAGGCAGGATAACATATGCGCCAAGACTGATGCACGGTAAGCAGAGCATGATAAAGGTGACAAAGAAAAGCCGGATTTTTCAAGGGCTTCCCAGGGAGTTTGAAGTTGCAAGGTATCATTCGCTCGCCGCCGACCAGAACCGGATCCCTGATGTTCTTGAGGTCACGGCAGTCGATGAAAGCGGGGTTGTGATGGCGGTGCAGCACAGGGAGTATCCGATATATGGTCTGCAGTTTCACCCGGAGTCGATCATGACACCGCTTGGAAAACAGATGATTGGGAATTTTCTGATGTGAGACAGTATATTTAACATATCAAAGGAGTGGTAAGAATGATAGTAGAGGCAACAAGAAAAATAGTGGAAAAGATCAATCTGACAGCCGACGAGGCGGAGCAGGTGATGGATGAGATCATGAGCGGAGAGGCGGAGCAGATCAATATGGCATCATTCCTCACGGCGCTCCGAATGAAGGGGGAGACGGTTGAGGAGATCACCGCGTTTGCAAAAGGTATGCGGAAGCATGGCACGAAGGTGCCCGTACAGGGCGACGTGCTTGAGATCGTGGGAACAGGCGGGGACGAGGCAAACTCCATCAATATCAGCACGATGGCAAGTATCGTGGCAGCGGCGGCAGGGTACAAGGTGGCAAAGCACGGAAACAGAAGTGTGTCGAGCAGAAGCGGCGCGGCAGACTGCCTGGAGGCACTCGGCGTAAAACTGGATCTGGATCCCGAAAAAAACGCGGAAGTACTCGAAAAAGGAAACATATGTTTTATGTATGCGCCTAAGTACCATGCGGCAATGCGCTTTGTGGGACCGGTGAGAAAAGGAATCGGTCTCAGGACGGTGTTCAATATTTTGGGTCCTCTCGTCAATCCTGCGGGGGCAAATGCGGAACTGATGGGTGTATACAGTGAGGAACTTGTGGAGCCGCTGGCACATGTGCTCAGCAATCTCGGCGTGAAACGCGCGCTGGTTGTGTACGGACAGGACAGACTGGATGAAATTTCCCTGAGTGCACCTACGACCTGTGTGGAAGTTGACAACGGCATCTTCAAAAAGTATGAGATCACACCGGAGCAGTTTGGCTTTCAGCGCTGTAGAAAAAGCGACCTGACAGGCGGGGATGGTATCGAAAATGCAAAGATCGCAGAGAAGATCTTAAACGGTGAATGTACGAATGCCATGGCGGATGCAGTGCTCTTAAATGCGGGTGCGGGGATCTATCTGATGGGCGGAGCCTCCTCGATCGGGGACGGTGTGAAGATAGCAAGGGATACGGTTGGAAGCGGAAAGGCATACGAGACGCTTCGAAGATTTGTGAAACTTACCAATTCATAATGAGGTGGGAAGGAGACAGGCATGATTCTCGATGATTTGGCGGAAGCCACTGTGGCAAGGGTAGCGCGGAAGAAGGACGCAGTATCGTTTGAGGAAGTGAGAGAAAGAGCGGTACGGCTCGCAAAAGGTGAAGGAATATTTACATTTCCTTTTGAGAAGGCGGTCGCGAAGGGGGATATCAGTTTTATATGCGAGGTAAAGAGAGCTTCTCCTTCGAGAGGCATCATAGCTGAGGATTTTCCCTATCTTGACATTGCGCGGGATTATGAAAGGGCAGGCGCGGACTGTATCTCCGTTCTGACGGAAACCGATTATTTCAAGGGGGATGACAGATTCCTGCAGGAGATCAGCGACGAAATCCACATACCGACGATACGGAAAGATTTTATTATTGACCCGTATATGATCTATGAGGCAAAATTGTTAAAAGCTTCGTGTGTGCTCCTGATCGCCGCGCTCCTGGACACGGACACTATCAGGGAGTACAAGGCGGCCTGCGATGAACTCGGGCTCTCTGCGCTTGTGGAGGTTCACGATGAGGAGGAAGTTCAGAGTGCGCTGGATGCCGGGAGCAGAATGATCGGTGTCAACAACAGGGATCTGAGAACATTCAGGGTTGATATAAGCAACAGCACAAGATTGCGAAGCCTGGTTCCGAAAGAGATCCTGTTTGTCGCAGAGAGCGGCATCAGGACAGAGAAGGATATACAAATGCTTCGGCAGTCTGGCATAGACGGTGTGCTGATCGGCGAGGCGCTGATGTGCAGCAGTGATAAGGTGGGAATGATAAATCAGCTCAAGGGCGTTGGAGAGAGGGGCAGGGAATGGCAAAAGTAAAGATATGCGGACTCAGGACTATGGCGGATGTCGAGAAGGTCAACCGATATCTGCCGGAATATGTCGGCTTTATATTCGCAAATACCAGACGGTTTGTCACAGACGAACAGGCGCTTGCGATGAGCCGGGCGCTTGACAGACGTATTCAGGCTGTCGGTGTGTTTGTGGATGAGCCGCTGGGGCATGTGGCCGATCTATGTGACAGGGGTGTCATAAAGGTGATACAGCTGCACGGAGAGGAATCGGAAGCTTACATTCGGGAACTGAAACAACAAACGGACACGACTGTCATAAAGGCGGTCAGGGTGCAGGGGGTGGAGCAGGTAACCGGGTTGATGTCACAGGAGGCGGACTACATGCTGTTTGACACCTGCAAAAAGGGAGAACCCGGCGGTACAGGGGAGCGGTTTCCGCTGGAAATACTGATGGAGAGCCTTGTGCGGCTGACGAGAAAAGGTGATACGGTAAAACCTTATTTTCTGGCGGGAGGACTGGATTGCGGGAATGTTGCGGAGGTGATCCGCCAGACAGAATGCTTTGCAGTCGATGTGAGTACAGGGGTTGAGACAGATGGCGTGAAAGACGAGGCAAAGATCCGAAAGTTTGTGGAAAGTGTACGGAGTCTGCAGCATACTGCGGACGAAACAGTTTTACCAAGTGTGCAGGAACAGAAAATGAGAAAGGAAAATGAAAATGGATAAGAAAGGCAGATATGGCCTGTATGGAGGACAGTACATACCGGAGACCCTGATACCGGCAGTGCAGGAGTTAGAGCAGGCGTATGAGAAATACAGGAGTGATCCCGCATTTCAGGCGGAATTAAGAGCGCTGATGGAAAAATATGCAGGGCGCCCGTCCCTTTTGTATTACGCAGAGAAAATGACAAAGGATCTGGGGGGTGCAAAAATCTACTTAAAAAGGGAAGATCTGAACCACACAGGTTCCCACAAGATCAACAATGTATTGGGTCAGGTGCTTCTTGCGAAAAAGATGGGCAAGAAGCGCGTTATCGCAGAGACCGGTGCAGGACAGCACGGCGTGGCGACCGCCACGGCCGCGGCGCTGATGGGTATGGAATGTGAGATTTTTATGGGCAAAGAGGACACGGACAGACAGGTGTTGAACTGCTACAGGATGGAACTTCTGGGCGCAAAGGTGCACCCTGTGACTTCGGGAACGATGACTTTGAAGGACGCTGTCAACGCGACGATGCGCGAGTGGGCATCCAGAATGGACGACACCTTGTATGTGCTCGGTTCCGTCATGGGACCGCATCCCTTCCCGATGATCGTCAGGGACTTCCAGAAGGTGATCGGGGAGGAGATAAAGGAGCAGCTTATGGCGGTGGAGGGAAAGCTTCCCGACGCGGTGATCGCCTGTGTGGGCGGCGGCAGCAATGCCATGGGGTCTTTCTACGAGTTCATACCTGACACGAGTGTCAGATTGATCGGATGTGAGGCTGCCGGACTTGGCGTCGATCACCCCAGGAATGCTGCGACTGTCGCAAACGGGACTGTCGGCATTTTCCATGGTATGAAGTCCCTGTTCTGCCAGGATGAATACGGGCAGATCGCGCCGGTGTACTCGATATCGGCAGGATTGGATTACCCTGGTATCGGACCAGAGCACGCAAACCTCAACGAGACAGGGCGTGCACAGTATGTGCCGGTCACGGACAGGGAGGCGGTGGAGGCGTTTGAGTACCTCTCAAGGACGGAGGGCATCATCCCGGCTATAGAGAGTGCGCACGCGGTCGCGTATGCCAGAAAGATCGCACCTGATTTTGGAAAAGATCAGATTATCGTCGTCACGATCTCAGGGCGCGGGGACAAGGATGTGGCGGCGATCGCTAGGTACAGGGGGGTGGAAATATTTGACTGACCATCGCAGAGACAGGAAATATCGGAAGGATGAGGAGAAGGTAAAATGAACAGAATCAGCAGAGCGTTTGAAAATCAAAAAGCATTTATTGCATTCGTGACAGGAGGCGACCCGGATCTGGAGACGACGGAGGCACTCATTCCGCAGATGGCGGCAGCGGGGGCGGATCTGATTGAGATCGGGATTCCGTTTTCGGATCCGATCGCCGAGGGTATAGTCATACAGGCGGCAGATGAACGGGCGCTGAGTGCGGGAACGACAACCGACAAACTGTTTGACATGGTGAAACGGGTGCGCGGGAAAGTCGATGTGCCGCTGGTATTTATGACGTATATTAACCCGGTATACACTTATGGAACGGACAAATTCGCAAAGCGGTGTGCTGAGTGTGGCATTGACGGAATGATCATTCCTGATGTGCCGTTTGAGGAGCGTGAGGAGGTGAGTGGTGCATGCGAGGCAGCAGGGGTCGAGCTGATCTCCATGATCGCACCGACATCGCACGAACGCATCGACAGGATTGCAAAACAGGCAAAAGGTTTTCTCTACTGTGTATCATCACTCGGTGTCACAGGTGTCAGAAGCAGGATCACGACAAATATCAAAGATATGGTAGACCGCGTGAAGGCGGTGTCAGACATTCCGTGCGCGATCGGTTTTGGCATCTCCACGCCGGAGCAGGCACGCGAGATGGCGGCAGTGTCGGACGGCGCGATCGTGGGAAGCGCGATCGTCAGGATCATCGCCCAACATGGAAAGGACTGCATCGAGCCGGTGTGCAGGTACATCAGAGACATGAAGGCGGCTGTGCTGGCGGTATGAGAGCAGGACTGCGGGAAATACGAAAAAGAGTGAAAACAAAGTTTCCAAAGGAAGCAGAAATATGTGTAAAGTGATGAAAAGAACTGTTTTGTGATTTTAGGGAGGTACGTATGAAGGAGATAACAAAAAGAAAATTATCGGTGCTGCTGTGTGCAGGAATGATGGTGACGGGCTGCGCATGCGCGGCTCAAAGAAATGCCGGGCAGGAAGAATCGGAAATCTATGCACTTGATTTGGACGGGAATGCCCAGGAGGAAGGGACAGGCGGAGAACGGCAAGGAGCATCTGACGGGACAACACAGCCGGAAGCGTCGTCTGCGCATCAGGAGCCGCAGGCGGAGAGCACATCAACAGACAGCGGTGCCGGCACGCAGAATAGCGCTGGCGTGCCGGATAATGAGAGCGGTGCGGACAGCAAGAATGACCAGGGTAGTGAAGATACACGGGATCTGTACACAAGATTTTTGAATAATGAAGTCCCCGCAATTGTCGGAAACGAATTTCCGCAGAATGAGTATGCCGTCTACAATCTGGAAAGAGGAAGTTCTTTTACGTTTGCGGAGCTTGGTAAGTTTGTCGATCAAAGCCATTTTGATCCTGAATATATGGAAAAGACAACATACGACCAGGCACAGTATACGTACACAGGCTGTCTGGACAGCGATTCCAGAAATCTTCTGATCAAATTTGTCGGGTTGAATATCTACGCACCAGATGACGACAGTTTTGCAGTCTATGTGATTTCGGAGGATAAGGGGCAGCTGTATCTGACAGACTGGTATGAGTGCTGGGCGCGCAGCTATACGGAACAGTACCGCAATGGTCTGTGCTCCAACGGTGGATCCAGCGGAGCCGGCGATCACTATTCGGGTTTGTCAGCGATCCTTTCAAACGGAATAGAGACGTACATCTATGAGGCGGAGATTTTGAGCGGCTGGTGGACGAGTTATGTCGATGAGGCGGTATACCGTGAAGTTTTTGGAGAGAATGGGGATGTGCCATTGAATGTGTCAGTCTACACGATCGGCGAGGACAAATATCATACATACGAATTTTCAGAGTGTACGGATGATCAGAAAACCCTGTGCGGGACGTATATCGACAGATGCCGAGACGAGGCAGGTGTCAACTGGGTTACAGAAGAGCAATTGCAGGAAGCCATCCAAAAAAGGTGCAGTGCGCTCGGAGTGAGCTATGAAATGCTTGAACAGCGGGAAAAAGCAGAGTGGACAAATATTGGATAAAGGAGTCTTGCAGTGCTGCCCAACGAAAAATAATTGACGAAACAGATAAATAATACTATAATAGTGATATTCGAAAAATAAAATCTTTATAAATAATCTTTATATAAAATTATTTGTCTATGATTTAAAATGATTAAAATATAAAAGATTGGAGAATACTATATGAAAAATTTGGAAGCATACGTAAGATCAATACCTGATTTTCCGGAGCCGGGGATCATATTCCGCGATGTGACGAGTGTTCTGCAGGACGCGGAGGGTCTGCATCTTGCCATTGATACCATGCAGGATCTGGTAAAAGACTTGGAGTACGACGTTGTGGCGGGAGCTGAGTCCAGAGGATTTATTTTCGGGACACCGATCGCATATAATAATCATAAGCCTTTTGTCCTGATCAGAAAGAAGGGGAAACTGCCCCGCGAGACAGTCTCTATCGATTATGATCTGGAGTACGGCAAGGCGACTATAGAGATGCACAGGGATTCGATCCAGCCGGGACAGAAGGTTCTTGTGGTGGACGATCTGATCGCTACAGGGGGCACGACGGAAGCGATGATCAAGCTGATCGAGTCTCTCGGCGGAGAAGTGGTAGGGGTTGTCGTTTTGATGGAGCTTGCCGGATTGAAGGGCAGGGACAGGATTGCAGGTTACAGGCTTGACGCAGCGATCACCTACGAGGGAAAATAGGACCGGAGAATTTCATTTGACGATAATATGGATATGGCTGGTGATGCGAAGTGACAGATGAGAAGCAGACAAGGACAGGCGAATACGAAGATTCCCTGATCATACAAGGAAGCAAGGCAAGACCGAAAAGGACTGATGAGCGCAAAATTGAATACATCAAGGAATTCCAAAGCCCCGATGAGTTGTATCAGGGGCTTATCCGGCGTGTGCACAAATATCATCCGTCTGACGATATTTCAATGATCGACAAGGCGTATGCGACGGCGTGCGAAGCGCACAAGGATCAGACGCGGAAATCGGGGGAACCCTACATCATCCATCCGCTGTGTGTGGCTATCATACTTGCAGATCTGGAGCTTGACAAGGAGACGATCATCGCGGGGCTTTTGCACGATGTTGTCGAGGATACGATCATGACCAATGAGGAGCTCAAGGAGCAGTTTGGACCTGATGTCGAGCTGCTTGTCGACGGTGTTACCAAACTGGAACAGCTGCAGTACACAGGAGATGCGACACCGGACCGGCTGACGAGCCGTGAGGAGCTGCAGGCAGAAAATCTGAGGAAGATGTTTCTTGCGATGGCAAAGGACATCCGGGTGATCCTGATCAAGCTCGCGGACCGTCTTCACAATATGAGGACGCTGAAATACAAGTCTCCCGAGAGTCAGAAGCGCATTGCGCGGGAGACGCTGGACATCTATTCGCCGCTGGCGGAGCGCCTCGGCATATCAAAGATCAAGATAGAGCTCGATGACCTCTCGCTGAAATATCTGGAACCGGAGGCGTATTATGACTTGGTGGAGAAGATCGCGCTCAGAAAAGACGTGCGTGAGAAGTATGTGCAGGATATTGTCGATGAGGTTACGGAGCATATCATCGACGCGGGGATCGACGCTCAGATCGACGGGCGGGTGAAGCATTTTTTCAGTATCTATAAAAAGATGAAGAACCAGGGAAAGACGATCGACCAGATCTATGATCTGTTTGCGGTGCGCATCATCGTCGATTCGGTCAAGGACTGCTATGCCGCGCTCGGCGTGATCCATGAGATGTATAAGCCGATGCCCGGCAGATTCAAGGATTACATTTCCATGCCAAAGGCAAATATGTACCAGTCGCTACACACGACGCTGATCGGTTCCACGGGCACGCCGTTCGAGATCCAGATCAGAACCTTTGAGATGCACAGGGTCGCAGAGTACGGTATTGCGGCGCACTGGAAATACAAGGAGGCAAGCGACGGGAAAGTGTCCACAGGCGGCGAGGATGAGAAGCTGACATGGCTCAGCCAGATCCTCGAGTGGCAGCAGGATATGTCTGACAACAAGGAGTTCATGAAACTTCTCAAGAGTGATCTTGACCTTTTCTCGGATCATGTGTACTGTTTTACGCCGGCGGGCGATGTCAAGAATCTCCCGGCGGGCTCGACGCCGATCGACTTTGCCTACAGTGTTCACAGCGCAGTCGGCAACAAGATGATCGGTGCCAGGGTCAACGGCAAGCTCGTCACCATCGACTATCAGATCAGCAACGGTGACTGCATCGAGATCATGACTTCCCAGAACTCAAAGGGACCCAGCCGTGACTGGCTGAATATCGTAAAGTCGGCGCAGGCAAAGAACAAGATATCGCAGTGGTTCAAGAGCGAGTTCAAGGAAGAGAACATTATCAAGGGAAGAGAACTTCTTCAAAATTATTGCAAGTCAAAAAATATTAATATCATAGAGATCCTGAAGGCTGAGTTCCAGAAAGCCGTGATGCACAAGTACGGCTTTAATGATTGGGATGCGGTGCTTGCGGCGATCGGTCACGGTGCCCTCAAGGAGGGACAGGTCATCAACCGCATGCAGGAGCTGTACGCCAGGGCGCACAAGAAGCAGGAGACGGACGAGGAACTTCTGGCGGCGATACAGGAAAACAGCGCCAACAGGCAGATGAAACCCAAGAGCAAGACTGGCATCACGGTAAAGGGGATCCACGACGTGGCTGTGCGTTTTTCACGCTGCTGTGCGCCTGTTCCGGGCGATGAGATCGTCGGCTTTGTCACGCGCGGGCGGGGCGTTTCCATACACAGGACGGACTGTATCAATATCATGAGCCTGTCTGACATTGACCGCTCCAGACTGATCGATGCGGAGTGGCAGCCGGAGGCAGCGGCGGAACACAATGAGAAGTATCTGACAGAGATCGTGATCTACGCGCAGAACAGACATGGTCTGCTGGCAGATATCACCAAGGCGCTCTCGGAGAAAAATATTGATATCCGTTCCGTGAATACGAGGACGAACAAGCAGGATATCGCCACGATCGGAATGACTTTTGAGATCGGCTGCCGGGAAGAACTGCAGATGATCGTGGATAAACTGAAAACGATAAAGAACGTGATCGATATTGAAAGGACGACAGGTTGATATGGCTGATTTGAAAGTAAAGAGAAGGGTACTGAGTGCCTGCCAGACAAATTGTTACTATGTGTATAGAGAAGGGGCGGACGAGATCGTCATCATCGATCCGGGTGACAACGGTGAAGTGGTTTACGACGATGTGAAAAGCCTTGGGTTTGAGAAGATCGCAGGGATCCTGCTGACACATGGTCATGGAGATCACACAGGCGGCGCGCTGAAATTAAAGGAGCTCAGCGGTGCGAAAATCTATGCCCATGAGGACGAGGCGGAGATCTTAAAAGATCCAGAGAAAAATCTGTCCGGCTGGTTTGGCAAGGCATATGGGTTTGAGGCGGACGAGTATCTGCGGGATAAGCAGACTTTTTCCATGGCAGGAGTTACGTTTGAGGTACTTCACACGCCGGGGCACACAAAGGGCGGCTGCTGTTTTTATGATGTCGAGGATATGACCATGTTCTGCGGGGACACGATCTTCAACGGTTCTGTCGGAAGGACGGACTTTTATTCGGGTTCCATGAGACAGCTCGGCGATTCGATCCGCGAACGGATCATGACGCTTCCCGACGACGTGAAGCTCTATTCGGGTCACGGGGACGCAACGACAGTCGGATATGAGAGAAAGTACAATCCATGCCTGGGATAGGCGATGCCTGTTCCGGGCATGGATTTACCTGTCCTTTGGGATAAGTGGGGCGCAGTGCCTGTCAGTCCCATGAAACGGGAGATCGGAAATATGATTAATGTTTATACGAACAAGGAGAATTACCAGTATGACGTACATGCGCTGCTCAGATCGTTTTATCCGGAGCATGATGTGGGCGTGTACAATGAGTGTGAGTGGGATAGCCGGGAGGAGAGCGGCAGCTATGTCATCATACGGATCCTGGATGACAGAATGGAACTGACTCTGGCGGTCGATGAACCGAAAGAGTATGTCCACACCTACCAAAATGACACAGATGTCATAAAAAAACAGAGCAAGCTCTCCCTGTATCATGACTTGTGCGACTACACGGGAAGGACGCTCCCGTGGGGAAATCTCACAGGTATCAGACCGACAAAGCTCACGATGGCAATGCTGGCGGAAGGGCTTGCGGACGACGAGATCATCGCGCAGATGAAGGCGGCACATGCGGTGAGTGATGAGAAGGCGCGGCTCAGCCTCGATATTTCCAGGCGGGAGAGACTGATCCTGGACAGCATACATTATGTGGACGGCTACAGCCTGTATATCGGCATTCCGTTCTGCCCCACGACGTGTCTGTACTGCTCCTTTACCTCCTACCCGATCGCAGCGTGGCGCAAGCGGGTGCAGCTGTATCTGCAGGCGCTTTTTCGGGAAGTCGATTTTGTCGCAGAAGCCTATCGAGACAGGGTATTGGACACCATCTATATCGGCGGTGGGACGCCCACGACGCTGGAGGCGGGCGAACTGGATCGTCTGCTGCAGCATATACACGACCGATTTGATTTTGCGCAGGTCAAGGAGTTTACCGTGGAGGCGGGGCGCGCGGACAGCATCACGCCGGAAAAGCTTGATGTGCTGAAAAGGCATGGCGTGACGCGCATATCGGTCAACCCTCAGACCATGAACGATGAGACCTTGAAATACATAGGCAGGCATCACACGGTCGCACAGGTAAAAGAGGCGTTTCAGATGGCGAGAGCGGCGGGATTTGGCAACATCAACATGGACATCATCTTAGGTCTTCCAGGGGAGCTTGAGGCGGATGTACAGCACACGATCGATGAGATCAAAAAGCTCGGCCCCGACAGTCTGACAGTCCATTCGCTCGCCATCAAGCGCGCGTCAAAGCTCAGCCAGTGGATCGAGGAGAACGGTATCGGGACACTGCGCAACACGGACGCCACGATGGAGATCGCACAGAAGGGCGCGTATGCGCTGGACATGAAGCCGTATTATCTCTACAGGCAGAAAAATATGTCCGGGAATCTTGAGAATGTCGGCTATGCGCGAGAGGGCAAATACGGCATTTACAATATCCTGATCAACGAGGAGGTGCAGACCATCATAGCGCTCGGCGCGGGCAGCATCTCAAAGAGGGTCTATCCCGACGGACGGATCGAGCGGAGCGAGAACATGAAGGATGTGGCACTCTATATCGAGAAGATTGACGAGATGATCGAGCGCAAGAGAAAGCTTTTGGAGGACGAATAAATTTGTGTGTGAGGAGGACTGGTAACTGTGAAAGTGCGATTTGTCGAGCCTGGAAACAGACCCTATAAGCCGACACCGCTGAACTATTTTGTGTATGACCGATATATCCGGACGCCTTCCGTCGGATTGAACACACTGGCGACGATCGTGAAGGAGACTGTGCCCGACACTTTGATGTACAGTGAATCCATATCCCGTCTGGTGATGGAGGATATTTTGGATGCGGACATCATTTTTATAGGTATCTTTACCTTTAACGCGGTGCGGGGATATCGGCTGGCGCGGTACTTCCGAAAAAAGAGCAAGGCAGTTATCGTGATGGGCGGTCTCCACGCGTCCATGAATTACAGGGAAGCCGTGAAATACTGTGACTATGTTTTGCTGGGGGAGGGAGACGAGTCTGTCCTGGAGATGGTGGAGGCGGTGCGCAGCAAGGAGACACCTGCATTTCCAGGGGTGGTTTACCAGAAAAACGGTAAGCTGGTACATACCGGGGAGCGGATGCCGCCGGAGCAGTTTGAGACGATACCGGATAAGGATCTCGTGTACCGGTACAGGAAGATGGCAGGGCACAACACGCTCTGGGGGCAGGTTCACGCATCCAGAGGATGTCCCCACAACTGTGACTACTGCGCCCTTGTGCGCCATTTCGGGAGACGGGTGAGGACGAGGACACCCGAAAATGTGCTGGAGGACATACGCAGGACGATCGCCTTTCAGGAGGAAGGCCACCACAGGCTGCTGAAGGCAGTGTGGATCACGGATGACAACTTCTTTGCAGACCGCGAATGGGCGATGGAGGTGCTGCAGAAGATCATTGACAGTGGGATCCGATACCATTTCACGGTTCAGGCGAGATGGGAAGTGGGGCTGGACGATGAAATGCTGGTACTGCTCAAGAAGGCAGGCTTCGTGGAACTGGCGATGGGGATCGAGTTTATCGATGATGCGTCCTTTGCGCTGTATCACAAGAAGAGCAGCAAACAGAAGATCGTGGAATCCATACGCAACATACAGAGGCATGGACTGAGCGTCCGGGGTCTCTTTATATTGGGGGCGGATAACCACACGGTCGGCGTGGGGGATCAGCTGGCTGATTTTGTGATCGAGAACCATATCAAGGGAGCACTGATCCAGTGTATGTATTTTGTGCCGGGCACGCCCGTCTATGAGAGCCACAAGGACCGGCTGCTGCACAAGGACTGGGGCAGGTACAACGGAAATGCGGTGCACATACCGGAAAAGATGACACCGTACGAGCTGCAGCTGGAGAATATCAGGGCGAGCAAAAAGATCTATTCCTTTTCCAGACTGGTTTATGCGCTGCTCCACGAGGATGCGCTGCACAAACTGTTGTTCCTGGGAGAGTTTTTCTGGCATATGAGCATACGGGCGGATCTGCGGAAAGAACTGCCGTATCTGGACAGGAGATCGACCTGATACATGACCGGTCAAAATAGTTTGAGATGATTTTTATCGGAGGGGGATGGGAAATATGCTCTGCCATATGGTGATCGATCTGAGCAAGATACTCTGTACAAAGTCTGATGACAGGACGAAGCTTGTACAGAGGTAAAAAGGTATATATCAACGTATGGATTGATATGGTTTTTCGTCCGACATTGGATTTTGTACATTTTTATTCTGATACAATGAAGTCTGTATAGAGTAGAATGGAGTAAATTCAATGGAAAACAAGAAAACAGAAAATAATTATAGAAAATATATCGTTTTGTGGCTGAGTCAGAGCGTATCCGTGCTTGGGAGCTCGATGACAGGATTTGCGCTGGTTCTGTGGGCGTATGGGCAGAGCCAGTCGGCAATGTCTGTCTCATTGATGTCCTTTTACAATTATGTGCCGTATATTCTCCTAAGTCTGTTTGTCGGTGGCTTTATAGACAGGCACAGGAAGAAGACGATCATGCTGGCGGCGGACAGCATCGCGGCGGTTGGCTCGCTGTGCGTTCTGGCGCTTTTGTCTGCGAAGCAGCTTTGCATAGGGCACATCTATATTGTCAACGGGATCGTCGGCGTGACGAGCGCTTTTCAACAGCCGGCATCCGCGGTGGCGACAGGAAGGCTTGTGCCGAAAGACAAAATATCAAATGTCAGCGGGCTGAATTCTTTTTCACAGAATTTGATCACGGTGTTCAGTCCGATGCTGGCAGCATTTTTCTTTGCGGTGGGCGGGCTTCCGCTGATATTGCTGATCGATCTGACAAGTTTTGTGCTGGCGTTTTTCGTTCTGCTGTGCTATATTTCCATACCGGAGCAAATCGAGCAAAAGAAGCACGGTTCCCCGTTTGAGGGAATCGCGCAGGGATTTGCGTTTTTGAGACAGGAAAAAGGGATCCTGTACATCATGATGACAATGGCGCTGATCAATTTCTTTTCCAGACTGACATACGAAAATATCCTGTCGCCGATGATTCTCGCAAGGAGTGGCGGAGACAGTATGACGCTCGGTGCGGTAAATGCGTTCATGGGAATCGGCGGCATTGCCGGCGGTATCATCGTTTCTATAAAAAGGGAAAGCAGATGCAAAGCGACTGCGATCTATGTCTCAGCGGCGCTGTCGTTTCTGTTTGGAGACCTGATCATGGCAGTGGGGAAGAATGTATTCTGGTGGTCGTTTGCCGCAGCTGCGGCGAGTCTGCCGATTCCCTTTATCATGGCGAATCAGAATGCGATCCTGTACAGAAAGATTCCGACAGCGATGCAGGGGCGCGTGTTTGCGGTGAGGAATGCGGTTCAGTACAGCACGATACCGGTCGGGATCATTCTCGGGGGATATCTGGCGGATCATGTGTTTGAGCCTTTTATGGGTTATGGCAGCGCCGCTGCCCATGCACTGGAAAAAATGGTGGGCAGCGGTGCCGGAAGCGGCATGGCGGCGATGTTCCTGTGCACCGGGATATGTGGGTTTGCGGTCAGTCTGCTATCCTGTCTCAACCGGGAGATAAACAAATTGAATGACTTTTAAAAATCCTCTTGCCAAATAATCCCGAATCATATATGATGGGATTAGATACACGACTGGCGGAACAAGTATTGTGATGGCACAATGTGATGTAGGGAAACCTACGGGGAGTGTATGATATTTAGGAGCCGACCGCCTGGGCAGCATGATGTTTGTGCGCCCAGACGGTTTTTTATGCGCACAGGCACCCAGAAGGCGAATGTCAGCAAAAGCTGGCGGGTGCATATATAGTTTCAAAGACATAGGAGGTTTCAGGATGAAGATGCTATCATTGGAGCAGGAGCTCAAGGGAAACGATTACCCGGGCAGAGGGATCGTGATCGGCAGGACGAAGGACGGCAAAAAGGCTGCGATCGCTTACTTTATCATGGGCAGGAGCGAGAACAGCAGGAACAGGGTGTTTGTGGAGGACGGGGAAGGCATCCGCACGCAGGCGTTTGACCCTTCCAGGCTGAGTGATCCGAGTCTGATCATCTATGCGCCGGTCCGTGTGCTCGGCAACAAGACGATCGTGACAAACGGCGATCAGACGGACACGATCTACGAGATGATGGACAGGCAGCAGACGTTCGAGCAGGCGCTCAGAACCCGGGAGTTTGAGCCGGATGCGCCAAACTACACACCGAGGATCTCGGGGATCCTGCACATCGAGAACGGCAGCTACAATTATGCGATGTCCATCTTGAAGAGCAACAACGGCAATCCCGATGCATGCAACCGCTACACGTTCGCGTACAGCGATCCCGTGGCGGGCGAGGGGCATTTTATCCATACATATATGGGGGACGGCAGTCCGCTTCCGAGCTTTGAGGGGGAGCCGAAACTGGTGGATATTCCGGACGATATGAATGCGTTTGGCGATATGGTCTGGGACAGTCTGAACGTTGATAACAAGGTCTCTCTGTTTATCCGCTTTATCGATATCGAAACCGGTAGATATGAGTCAAAAATCTACAACAAAAATGTGTAAAAAGTACAGAAAAATCTGATCAATACATTTTGATCAACATTATATGGAGGAATACCATGAAGGAATTAGAGTTAAAATACGGCTGCAATCCAAATCAGAAACCTTCCAGGATCTATATGAAGGACGGCGAGCTTCCGATCGAAGTGCTGAACGGCAAGCCGGGATATATCAATTTTCTCGACGCATTTAACGGCTGGCAGCTTGTGAAGGAGCTGAAAAAGGCGACAGGGCTTCCGGCGGCGACCTCATTCAAACATGTATCGCCGGCTGGCGCTGCTGTGGGACTTCCTTTGAATGAAGTCGAGCGAAAGATTTACTGGGTGGATGATATGGGCGATCTGTCGCCGCTTGCAAGCGCGTACGCAAGGGCGAGGGGGGCGGACAGAATGTCCTCGTTCGGGGATTTCATCGCACTGTCCGATGTGTGTGATGCGGACACGGCTAAGCTGATCAGGCGCGAAGTGTCAGACGGTATCATCGCACCCGGATATGAGCCGGAGGCGCTGGAGATCTTAAAGGCAAAGAAAAAGGGAAACTACGCAGTGATCCAGATCGATCCCGCGTATGTGCCGGATCCTGTGGAGACGAAGGACGTGTACGGCATCGCTTTTGAGCAGGGGAGAAACGAGCTTGTGATCGATGACGCTCTCTTTGCGAACGTCGTGACAGAGAATAAGGAGATTCCTGAGCAGGCAAAGATCGATCTTGCGATTGCCATGATCACGCTGAAATACACACAGTCAAACTCTGTGTGCTACGTGAAGGGCGGACAGGCGATCGGCATCGGCGCGGGACAGCAGTCGCGGATCCACTGTACGAGGCTTGCGGGGAGCAAGGCGGACAACTGGTTCCTGCGACAGAATCCCAAGGTACTGGGTCTGCCGTTCAAAGAGAAGATCGGGCGCGCCGACAGGGATAACACGATCGATGTGTATATGAGCGATGATCACATGGATGTGCTCGCGGACGGCACATGGGAGATTTTCTTCACGGAGAAGCCGGAAGTGTTTACGAGAGAGGAGAAGCGAGCATGGCTTGACCAGCTGACCGATGTGGCACTCGGTTCTGACGCCTTCTTCCCGTTTGGGGACAATGTGGAGCGGGCACACAGAAGCGGTGTCCGGTACATCGCGCAGCCCGGCGGTTCTATCCGGGATGACAATGTGATCGAGACCTGCAACAAGTATGATATCGCGATGTGCTTTACGGGGATCAGGCTGTTTCATCATTAGGCACTGTGCAAAAATAACATGTGCAGATTGTATAAGATATTTCTTCGAGAGTGCATGTCAAAAGACGCAGGTGCATCGTGCCGCGGCGAGTTTTTTGACATGCGCAGTCGGATAAATGGACCATGCTGTTTTCCATAACTGCAAGTGGTCATAAATCGGGACAACTGACGTACATCATCGGTTGTCTCGATTTTGTTTACAGCCTGGCGCATAAATCCTGCGCGCTGCAAAAATTTCTTGAAAAGTCATACGATCTGATATCATAAACACATGAGTAAAGGAAAGCAAGGTGATATTGAATGAATGCAATGCCGATAGAAGATATGAGCACGACATATTTGGAACATTCGATGGTGATCCATAATAGATTTGAAATACCGAAAACGGAGGACAGGGAAATGCAGGCAGGGAGCAGCGGCTGTGACTTAAAAAAACCTGAGTCTTTCCGAAACTGTCATAAAGGAGATGATGACGTGAAACGCATCTTGATCGTCGAGGACGATATGACCATGAACAAAATGCTTGCAGACATTTTGCATGCCGAGGGTTACAGGGCTGCTTCCGCTCATACGGTCGCAGAAGCACAGCAGTGCTTTCAGTCAGCTTCGTACGATCTGGCAATTTTGGACATCAATCTTCCGGACGGTTCCGGTTATGAGATCTGCAAAATGATCCGGAAAAAGGCAAGTACAGCGGTGATCTTTCTGACCGCAAATGATCTGGAGCAGGATATGATCAAAGGATATGAACTGGGGGCTGCTGACTATATCACAAAACCGTTTCCCAACAGTGTACTACGCCATAAGATCAAGGCGATCTTTTCCATGCTGGAAAGTGCCGGGAAGGAACCGCCGCACAAAGTATACGACGATGGACAGCTTATGATCGACTTTTCATCCATGCAGTCCACTTTGAACGGAAATGAGGTTGTTTTTGCCCCGTTGGAGTACCGGATGCTGGAAGTCTTTACAAAGAATAGAAAAATATTATTGACCCGGCAAAAATTGTTGGAAAGCTTGTGGGACAGTCAGGAAAATTATGTCGATGAGCATACCTTGACGGCAGCGATAAGCCGCATTCGGGGTAAGATTGAAAAGGAAGGTACGAAATATATCCGTACCGTTTATGGTATGGGTTATATGTTTATAGGTGGAAAGGCAACATGAAAAATATATGTTTCTCTTTTAAGGGGATTTTCGGGCTGATCGGGGCAGGCGTTATCATGACGATCGTTGTTCTCTGCTGCGGTATTTTTTGGCTTACCCGAAGTCTGACGGCTGTCACGGCCTGTGTGACTACAGCTGTCGTTTTATCTGCGTGGGCTTTTATTCTGATCAGGATCTTGCAGGCGCGTCTTACCTTTTTTGCAGATGATGTGTGCCAGACGATTGACGATATGATGCAGGGCAAAACGGCGCCAGGGATCATTTTTGATAATGATACATTGCTGGATCGGATCAATCATCGGCTGAACCGGCTGTATCAGATGCTGCGAAATAACCAAAAAAAGATAGAAGAGCAGAGGACTGACTTGCAGGGCATGATTTCTGATATATCCCACCAGGTCAAGACACCTGCTGCGAATTTGAAAATGGCGGCAACGCTCCTTTTGGAGCAGGAGCTTCCACGCACTCAGCAGATCGATCACCTGCAGTCTATGATCGTACAGCTTGATAAGCTGGATTTTCTGATGAACACGATGGTAAAGTCTTCCCGTTTGGAGACCGGGGCCATTTCGCTGGAGAAGCAGCGGCTCCCAATATATGAGACACTGGCGCTGGCTCTGGGCAGTATTTTCCTGAAAGCAGAAGAAAAGCATTTGCATGTCATAGTAGATTGCCCGGAGGAGCTGACCGTCCCGCATGATTCCAAGTGGACGTCAGAAGCGGTCTTCAATATTTTAGAGAACGCAGTGAAATATACTCCGGCAGGAGGAACGATCCGCGTGGGTGTGGTCCGCTGGGAAGCTTACACCAAAATTGATATTGCCGATACAGGGCGTGGAATACCGGAAAGTGCACAGGGAGCGATCTTTAAGCGCTTTTACCGGGAGCCGGAAGTACATAATATTGAGGGGATCGGGATTGGCTTGTATCTTGCGAGGGAGATCATTTCCAGGCAGGGCGGGAGCATCAAGGTGGCTTCCGTGGCGGGAAATGGGGCGACGTTTTCGATCTTTCTGCCAAATGAGGAGGAAGCGCACAGCTGAAAAATATTTTGAAAATGGCGACATTCTCGTGACCTTTATGGTTTATCATAGAGTGCGAAAGAAAAAATCGTAAAGGAGAAAAACGATGAAAAAAGTCATTATTTTATTCGTATTGATCGTTATGCTGTCATCAGCTGGCTGCAGTGATGCAAACGATACTGTTGTGCATCGGGACGGAAACCTGATCATTACCAACTATTCTGACCGTGAGATCACAGACACGACGATCACGCACGGCGGAGCAACGATTGCCGCATCCCCCAAAGCGATGAAAGATACGCAGATTTGTTATTTTACGATCGAACCTGCCGATGATTTTAGCTACACGGTTTCCTTTGTGGACGACAATGGGGAGGAGCATTCACAGGAGTTTACGGATGATTTCAACGAAGATTCCAGGATTCTGATCGCGGTTCGGTGTGTTGACAATGTCTGGACCATTGACCGCGACAAATAGCCTCTGCACGGATCTGTGCAAAAAAAGCATCTGAAATTACAGAAAAGTAATTTCAGATGCTTTTTGAATGCCGGTGGCCGGACTTGAACCGGCACGAGGTTGCCCCCGGCAGATTTTGAGTCTGCTGCGTCTGCCATTCCGCCACACCGGCAATCCAAATAATGTATGTCGTAATGACAAAAAATATGATATCATATTTTAAGCGAGTAGGCAAGTAAAAAATTCAAAAAAATAAAAAAATATTTTGTGTTTTTTTGTAACGAATCTGTTCTTCTGGCGTCTAATCGGCAGGAAACAGGGAAATACTGTTCCAACAGCAAATGAGGAGGTGATCAGATTGTGGAATCCGGGCGCAATACCTACATAGAGAAATTGTACCAGACGTACTATATGGATGTGTACTCGTATATCATGACACTCACAAAAGATGCCAGCCTGTCGGAAGAGCTGACACAGGAAGTGTTTTACCGCGCCATGCGAAGCGAGTTCCAGGGCAGATCCAGCGAGCTCACATGGCTCTGCGCGATCGCAAAGAACCTGTGTGCGGACGAGTTTCGGAAGCGAAAGAAAGAGACGGTCTACGACGAGGAGACCGCGGACACAGCGGACGATCCTGGAAGTACCGGCATCGAGCATTCCGTGATCGCAAAGATGGAAAACCTGCAGATACACATCGCCCTCCATCAATTGGAGGAGCCCTACAGGGAAGTCTTTTCCCTGCGAGTGTTTGGGGAACTGTCATTCCGGGATATCGGGATGGTGTTTGGAAAGACTGAGAACTGGGCGCGGGTGACATATCACCGGGGCAAGCTGAAACTGCAGGAAAAGATTGAGGACAGCGGCACAACAGGGCAGCACGGAAGGTGAAACAAGGGGGAGAAAACCGCCGAAGATCGGCATTGATTCGGGAATGGAGGAAAGGTATGAAATATGATTGTGAGATAATACAGGATCTGCTGCCATTGTATCAGGACAATATCTGCAGCGGCAGGAGCAGGGAAGCTGTCGAGGAACATATCAGCGGCTGCGATGTCTGCCGGAAGATGGCAGAGCAGATGAACGACAGCACCGTGGAGATGAAACTCATCCGAGAAAAGGACAGTGTGATCCGAAAACATCAGAAAAATGTGAATAAGAAGACGACGACGATCGGAGCGGCAATGGCAGGGATCCTGATGATACCTGTTATCGTATGCCTGATCTGCAATATCGCTGTCGGTCATGCGCTGGACTGGTTTTTTATCGTGCTGACGGCAATGCTGCTTGTCGCATCCTTTATTGTTGTGCCGTTTATCGTCGATACGAGGAGAGTGATGTGGGTCATATTGACATCGACAGTCTCTTTGACTTTGTTGTTGCTGACCTGCAGTATCTACACACATGGCAGATGGTTCTTTGTGGCATTGAGCGGATGCATTTTCGGTATCTCTGTAGTGTTTGCGCCATTTGTGATCGTGCCCCTTTGCAGGGAGACAAGGCTGAAAAGGCACACGGCGGCGCTGGCTGTGCTGTGGGACACGATATGGCTGTATCTGCTGCTGGCGGCATGCGGAGTGTATATACATGGAGATGCGGTCTACTGGTATATGGCGTTGACCATATCCGGCTACATCGTTGTGCTTGTATGGATCTATGTGTTCATTATAGAGTATGGAAAGGGAAATGGGCTGATCAAGGCGGGTATACTCGTCGCGATCAGCGGGATCTGGCTTGGTGTGGCAAATGATGTGATCAATTTCTTCCTGGCGCCTGTGGGTGCTGATGACGGGCACGGGCTGGGAGAACTGGATCTGAGCAAAGGCTTTTCCGTGGGGGAACTGGAGATACTGAACGCCAATATACTGTTTGTGATCATCGTGGTGTCCGTCTGCGTTGGCGGCATTATGATATGGATGGGCATAGCGAAGGAGAAGGATAGACATGAAAGTGATAAATAGAAAAATACGGAAAATGGGAGGTACTTTGACCTCTTTGGTCATTTTACTGACGGCTATACTGACAGCGCCTGCAAATGCGATAAAAACACACGCCGCGGAGCAGACACTTCCATCCGGGATAGAAAAAGTACAGCTCGAAGCGAAAGTGGACGAATATGTTGCTAAACATGAGCGCACAACGGCTGGAATGGCGGTTGCGGTCTTTGACGGCACAGATGAACTTTTCAAAAAATATTATGGCTATGTAGATGTAGAAGATCAGATCGCGGTTTCGGAGGATTCCGTCTTTGAGTGGGGATCGGCGACAAAGCTTCTGGTCTGGGTCAGTGTGATGCAGCTGTATGAACAGGGAAAACTGGAGCTTGACAGCGATATCTCGGACTATCTTCCGGATGGGTTTCTGTCCAATCTGTCGTATGACATGCCTGTCACGATGCTGAACCTGATGAACCACAACGCAGGATTCCAGGAGGTGTATGTCGATGTGATGGTAACAGATGCGGACTACATAGGAAGTCTCGAGGAAGCGCTGCGGAAACATAAGCCGGCGCAGATCTACATGCCGGGAACGGTGACAGCCTACTCAAACTGGGGTGTGGCGCTTGCGGGATTTATCGTGGAGCAGGTCAGCGGCGTTTCTTTCAGCGAGTATGTGCATGAAAATATCTTTGAGCCGCTGCAGATGGAGCACAGCGCGCTTTCCCTGGACCTGTCGGACAATGAGTGGGTGCAGCAGAAACGGAAAGAGCTGCAGTGCTACACGACAGAGCGGGATCTGATCCCGGATTGCTTTTATCATATCACGCTGTACCCGGCGGGGATGTGCACATCGACGCTGGATGATTTTGAGAAGTTTGCGGCCGCGCTGCTGCGCGAGGATGCTGTATTGCTGCGGCGCACAGAGACATGGAGAGAGATGTTCTCCCCGAGCGCGTATTTTGGAGAGACGGATATTCCCCTGAACTGTCATGGTTTCTGGATGATACCTTTCGGGGTGCAGACACTGGGACACGGCGGAAATACGGTGGGCTGCTCGTCGTATCTATTGTTGGACAGGGCGCATCGGACAGGCGCGGTAGTCATGACAAACCAGTCCAACGAGAAAGTTTACAACAGGGACATGATGGAGCTCATTTTCGGCAGATACGAGCGCTCGCACTATACGGATGACAATGCGGTTCCGTCCGGGGGTTTTCGTACGGCGAGGACAGTGCGCAGAGGTCCGTTCAAGGTGATGAGCCTGTCCTACGGCAATGTCGATGCGGAGGGGGAAGATCAGCTGTGGATCTTTGACGGCAGCGGCGAACGGGGCAGGATCGTGTTCAGTTACGAAGACCACATACAGACTTCACTGCTGTTGTTTATCATGGAAGCAGGATTGTGCTTTCTGTGGATCGTCGCGTTTGGCTTTTCGGCGGTCTCTTTGGTCATACGCGGGATCATGGCACTGGCGCGCCGCTGCAGGGAGCGCAATGTACCGAAGGGGATGCGCCGCGGGAAACAGAAGCTGGGATGGTGGAGCACAGCGGCAGCGGTGCTGCAGCTTGCAGTCCTGCTGCTGTTGGTTCTGGTCATACGGAATGTCTCCGCTTTAGCTGTCGGGGACACCTATATATGGATGTTTGCGGTGATCGGGGTTCTGGCAGCTGTCATGGGGGCACTGTGCATATACGGTCTGGTGCGCAACAACAAGTCGGACAGATCGTTTTTAAAGAAGCGGCAGAGAGTGTTCAACAATGTTACCGCATTTTTCCTGCTGGTGGCAGTGACAAACGTGCTGTATTGGAATCTGTTCATGTTCTGGGAAGTGTGATCTGAATCATGGCAGGGCAAAGACATATGGGAGCAGATAAACATATCTTGACTGGCTGGAAAGTGTTATACGCAGATAGTGTATACAAGCAGATCTGTCGGAGGAATATCATATGGGGAAATTCAGGACCGGCTGATGGCAGCGGGAAGACAAACACCAGTACTGTGTGAGAAGGGCAGAAAAGCAGCGCACGCTCCTTACAGCCAGCAGTCCGTTGGCTGTAGGGAGCGTGGAGTTTGATGCGGTCAGTCGTGCCGCCTGCTGTCATCATATGTCTCACAGAAGCGCGCGGAAAAAGAAGGCTCCTCACTGGCGGCATACAGGTGTGAGATATCCCCGAAACTGCTCATGCGGAAAATGCCAACGCCCTCCCGGCGTTCTTCGGTGTAGATCGTGGTGACGGAAGTGGGAGCCGCTGCCGTGTGGTGCCATAACACCATCGGGGAGAGGTTCATGAGATGGCTCAAAAGGACACATTCCACTCCGAAGTGGCAGAAGAAAGCGAGTGTATCATGGTTTGGATTTTCCACACGATAGATGCCGCCCTCTCTGATATAGCCGTGTTCCGCCAGCAGTTTGTCAAAACTGTCCGCTATCCACTGGTATTCCCTGCCGACATTTCCCTCCTCCATAGCCGGATGCGCCTGCCACTGATCCCGGTCATAAAAGCACGCCTCGCCTGTCCAGTCCCTGGGGAGCCAGTCCCATGCGATCGCACGCCCGTCAGCCACATCGGGACGTTTGATGGAGGGCGCAAATTCGCGGAGCCACTCGTGGGTGGCAGCGGTGCGGTTCATCTGCTCCAGCGTGCAGGACGCGGTGGCCTGGGCGCGTCCAAGCGGCGACACATAGAAGTCTTTGATATTCATTTTGCAGAGTCTCTCAGCCAACAGCCTGGCTTCCCGCCAGCCCTTTTCGGTCAGAGTATCGTTTTTATAATCGGGATCGCCATGTCGTATGATCAATAGTCTCATAAAGATTTCCTCATTTCTATTACATTATTTTTACGTTATTCCTTGATTGCAGTTGGCGGTTGTCACTTTAACACAATGATCCATTATCGTGTTTTCCTGCAGGTTTTCATTATATCACAGGTTGGCAGAAGTTGGAAGGATAAAAGAGAAATGTGGCACGGTAAACACAAGCTTTATGGATCAATTGTAAACTGCATATGCTGATGCAATATATAAAAAAATTTTATTCTAGAGCATTTTTCAAACACGCTCTAGCATTGTATACCCTTTTTTCGTTTTGTGTAATTTTCACAAAAAACATAGCATATATTTATTGAAAATGGGGACATGCGTTTACCGTGGAAATTCCCCGCTTGACGACTTACTAAGTAAAGTGGTATGATTATGATATAAATATTTATGCGGCAACAGTTTCGGACAGGATTCCAGGCTGGTGGCGGCGGAATGTGAGGTAAGATCATGTCAAATGTAATAGAATTTTTCAGAATGGTATTATCATACCTGATGGTTTTTGCAGTGATTGCGGCTGTGTCAGGGGTCGGCGGATTCATCGGTGTCAAAGTGTGGAAGCCGAAAGCAAAGTCAGAGCAGGTAAAAGAATAAAGCGTTGTAAGAAGGTGTAAAGCTGTATAGTTGCAGTCTTTACACTTTTTCGTTTTCCTATTCAGGACAAAAATTTTTATGTGACGGACTTGTGGTTACAGTTCAGCCCAGGACTTCGCACTGCGCTGCGAAGTCTGTGAGAAAGCATAGTGGTTGGAGGTATCAAGCCAACCGCGAAGCGGTTTTTGCATGGCTTGATGCCTGTAACAGGAAGCCGAAGGCTGAACTGTTACGACTTGTGCGCAACACTCCATTTTGTGATTGACAACCAGATTTTGTTGTTCTATACTAGTATACAGACACTATATCTGGTATAGTGATTAAATAACAGACACTATATAAAAGGACAACACGTATAAGGGAGTAGGATGTAAATGAGCGAAGAAATCGATTACAGTGTGTTTTACCAGCCGAAAAGAACCGTCTATGTGATCAAAAAGGACGGCAGCAAAGAGGCGTTCAATGTGCAGAAGGTCATCACTGCTGTGGGGAAATCTGCCTACCGCGCACTGACAAAATTTACGGATGCGGAGAAACGCCGGATCTGTCAGGATGTCATCGACAAGGTGGACGAGATGGAGGCCGATAAAATCCCCATCCAGGTGATGCACAATATTGTCGAGAGCGCGTTGGAGGACGTGAAGCCGGTCGTGGCAAAGAGTTACCGCGATTACAGAAACTACAAGCAGGATTTTGTCCGCATGATGGATGACGTGTACAAAAAGAGCCAGTCGATCATGTATGTCGGCGACAAGGAGAACGCAAATACGGATTCTGCGCTTGTTTCCACAAAGAGGAGCCTTATCTTCAACCAGTTCAACAAGGAGCTGTACCAGAAATTCTTTCTGACGACGGAGGAGATCCAGGCGTGCAGGGACGGCTATATCTATATTCACGATATGTCGGCGCGGCGTGACACGATGAACTGCTGTCTCTTTGATGTTGACAACGTACTTTCCGGCGGTTTCGAGATGGGAAATATCTGGTACAATGAGCCCAAGTCGCTGGATGTGGCTTTCGATGTGATCGGCGATATCGTGCTCAGCGCTGCAAGCCAGCAGTACGGCGGTTTTACCGTTCCCGAAGTTGACAAGATCCTTGCCCCCTACGCGGAAAAGACATATCAGTCTGCAATCGAAAAATATGTCAGTCTCGGCATCGACCGGAAGAAGGCGGAAGAGGTGGCGGTCGCCGATGTGGAGCGCGAGTTCGAGCAGGGGTTCCAGGGCTGGGAGTACAAGTTCAACACGGTGGCAAGCAGCCGCGGCGATTACCCGTTCATCACGGTGACGGCTGGCATCGGAACAGAGCGTTTTGCGAAGATGGCAACGATACAGATGCTGAATGTCAGACGGAAGGGGCAGGGCAAAAAGGACTGCAAGAAGCCTGTGCTCTTTCCGAAGATCGTCTTTTTGTACGATGAAAACCTGCATGGTCCCGGACAACCTCTCGAGGAGGTGTTTGAGGCGGGCGTCAAATGCTCCGCAAAGACGATGTACCCCGACTGGCTCAGCCTGACGGGCAAGGGCTATATTGCCAGCATGTACAAGCAGTACGGAAAGGTGATCTCGCCTATGGGCTGCCGCGCGTTTCTGTCGCCGTGGTATGAGAGGGGCGGCATGCATCCTGCGGATGACAAGGACACACCTGTGTTTGTGGGGCGTTTCAATGTCGGAGCGGTCTCGCTGCACCTGCCGATGATCCTTGCCAAGGCAAGGCAGGAGAGCAGGGATTTTTACGAGGTGCTCGACTACTATCTGAATCTGATCAGGCAGCTGCACATCAGAACCTATGCGTATCTGGGGAATATGCGTGCCTCGACGAATCCGTTGGCATACTGTGAAGGCGGTTTTTTGGGCGGTCATCTGAAACTTTCGGACAAGATCAAGCCGCTGCTGAAATATGCGACAGCCTCCTTTGGCATCACGGCATTCAATGAGCTTCAGATGCTCTACAACGGCAGATCGCTCGTGGAGGACGGTGCGTTTGCGGTGGAAGTACTCGAGTATATCAACAAGGAAGTCAATCGTTTTAAGGAGGAGGACGGAAACCTCTATGCGATATACGGAACGCCGGCAGAGAACCTCTGCGGTCTGCAGGTGAAGCAGTTCCGCGCAAAATACGGCATTGTGGAGGGTGTTTCTGACAGGGAGTACGTCAGCAACAGTTTTCACTGCCATGTGACGGAGGACATCACACCGATCGAGAAACAGGATCTGGAATACCGGTTCTGGGAGCTGTCCAACGGCGGCAAGATCCAGTATGTGAAATATCCGATCGACTACAATATCTCGGCGATCAAGACGCTCGTGCGGCGCGCGATGGAGATGGGATTTTACGAGGGTGTCAATCTGTCGCTGGCTTACTGTGACGACTGCGGGCACCAGGAGCTCGAGATGGATGTGTGCCCGAAATGCGGCAGCAAGAATCTGACCAAGATCGACCGCATGAACGGGTATCTGTCGTATTCCCGCGTCCACGGGGACACGAGGCTCAACGATGCGAAAATGGCGGAGATTGCGGAACGCAAAAGTATGTAAAAAACGAAGTACTTCTAAGGGTGCAGAGGACGCGCCCTAAGAAGCACTAGTCGTTTTTGGAAGAACGCCAAAGGAGGCGTTCTTCGTGGAATAGATAGATGTAGGGATTCTGGAGGTTGGATTAATTATGAGATATCACAATATCACAAAGGATGATATGTTGAACGGGGACGGGCTTCGTGTTGTTTTGTGGGTGGCGGGGTGTGAGCACTGCTGCAGGGGGTGTCAGAACCCTACAACCTGGGATCCGGATGGCGGGCTGGCATTTGATGATGCCGCCAGGATCGAGATCTTTGAGCAGCTTGACAAGCCATATATCGAGGGGATCACATTCTCCGGCGGGGATCCGCTCCACTGCGCGAACAGGGAGGGCGTGAAAGAGCTCGCAAAGGAGATCAAGGCAAAATACCCGGATAAGAATATCTGGCTCTACACAGGCGATGTGTGGGAGGACGTCATGAAATATCCTGTGATCAGATATATTGATGTGCTTGTCGACGGCGAATTTATGCAGGACAAAAGAGATACGGCACTTTTATGGAAGGGCAGCAGCAACCAGCGTGTGATCGATGTACAGGCTTCGCTGGCACAGGAGGATCCCCGGATCCCTGTGCTCCACTGTGGGGATTATGACGACATTCCCATGGGGCGTGAGGCGGCGGGGATTCCGGATCGGAATATCGTGCCGTTCAGTGCGAATGGCAGCTGCGCGATCAAAAAAAATGCGTGTGAGGCGTAATGATGACGATAAAGATAAAATATTTTACGGATAAAGTACAGAAACTGGAGAAGATATCAAAGGGAAACTGGATCGATCTCAGGGCTTCGGAGGAGGTCAAGATGAAGCAGGGGGAGTTCAGGCTGATTCCTTTGGGTATAGCGGTGGAGCTGCCGAGGGGTTACGAGGCTCATGTAGTGCCAAGGAGCTCTACGTTCAAAAATTTCGGGCTGATACAGGTAAACCATCAGGGCGTGATCGACGGGCCCGACCGCGAGACCGGGGAGGGCGGCTACTGCGGAAATGACGATCAGTGGTTTGTCCCGATGTATGCGATGCGCGACACGGTGATCCATCTGAATGACCGCATCTGCCAGTTCAGGATCATGGAACAGCAGCCGGAGCTTGTATTTGAGGAGGTTTCCGAACTTACAGGCGCAAACCGCGGAGGATTTGGATCGACTGGAAAAAATTAAAAAACGAGCAGGGGAAAGATGATTTCCCCTGCTCGATCTTATTCCACCGATTTCGGCAATCGGTGCCGGAACAGTGCGTGGCTGAGCTTCTGGTAGCTGAATGGTATGAGCGGATAGAGATAACTCTGGCCAGATACCATCTTGTTGGTGACGATGGCGGCAAAGAACAGGATGACACCGGCAAGGTACCCCCAGAACTGGAAAATTGCAGTCAGGATCAGGTTGATCAGTCTGAAAAACTTGACGGCATATCCAAGTTCATAGCTGGGATGCGTGTAGTTGGCGATGGCAACAAATGCCATATACAGCATGACCTCGGCATTGAATTATCTTCGCTATAGTATAGTTGTTCATAACTCTACAAACGCCTATTTTACAAGGATAGTGCTTGATTTGGTTTTTGTATAAATCTGTATATACCTTTATAAAAAAGATTAATCTGGTGTAAAAATTGGTGTAAATGGTGTAATTTTTTTGTCTTTGGTGTAAATAACAAAATGGAGCCTCAATGTAAAAAAATATTCTATTAATATGATAGTGAAGAATACAAATTCTTTATTATCATATTAATAGAAATTGAATATGTGTTCTGTAATTACTGCGATAAATAGCAATATATTGATAAGTTTAGTGGCAGATTTTAGGGTAACTGATAAAAGCTACTTTTGTTTATCTAGGATCCAAAAGTATAAAACTCTTAAGATCAAGGTATCATCATCTGATGATTGGGTTAATTGCACCCTTGATGTATATGGTGATAGCACGGTTATAGCCGATATACGCGATCTCTCCGAACACACATATGATATAAGCAAATATAGTGCAATAAAAATATCAGGGCACTACAGGGGCGGTCCGGGTGGTAGAATAGATGGTCAATATAGTTTGCAGTAAATGTGTCACCGACAGGATTTACTCTAACCATAAATCTTTGACATACAATTGCTACTTAACTGAACACAACTAGAACAGATATTCTGGTTGTAAAAAAGAGTACATCATTCAACAAAACAATGTACTCAACTTAAACAAATATGTAATTTATAAAAATTTAATAATTATGCACTCATTAATCTCTGATGAGTATACTTAACATTATCTCTACTAATGGAACAATAAATCATAGTTGTATCTAATTTTGTGTGACCTAACAATTCCTTACTCATACTTCGCATACTAAAAACAGGCATATCATTGGAAGCTATGCCACCTTGGGTATCTGAAAACGGTTTTTCCAG
>ERZ808051.632-NODE-632-length-34216-cov-6.079616_pt1 | contig 34216 bp, 36 predicted proteins | sample MGYA00380199_ERZ808051 | MGnify/ENA primary metagenome ERZ808051 (study PRJEB31490, sample SAMN06133391) | mouse gut metagenome | isolation source: J11 | host: mice | place: China: Chengdu | collected 2015-05 ...
GGCGGTGGTGGACGCCTATTTGAAGGACCCCTTCTGCACCTTCAAGCCCACCGCCGGGATGTTCCGGGACATGATGGAGGGCCTCCAGTATATTTCCAGTGAGGAAGCCCTGTCCCGGATGGACCCCGCCACGCCGGTGTACCTGTTTTCCGGCGACCGGGACCCGGTGGGCTCCAACGGCGAGGGGGTCAGGCGGGTGTACGGCTTCTTCAAAGACCACGGCACCGCCGACCTGACCATGAAGCTGTACCCCGGCGGGCGCCACGAGATGCTCAACGAGATCAACAGGGGCGAGGTGTACGCCGACGTGCTGGCCTGGCTGGAACGGCATATCTGACGGAAAAGCGCCGGGGCGGCTCCGGCGCTTTTTCATGTCCTGGCGGGCCTGCGCGGGAACTTGAACTGTGTCTCCGAGCACACGATGGCCAGGAAGATGAGCAGAAAACCCAGGTACATCAGGGGGGCGGGGCGCTCGGCCCCGAACAGCACCGAGAAGGCCACGCCGAAGGGGGCCTCCAGCGCCAGCAGCAGGGCGGCGGAGGAGGGGTCGGTGTACTTCTGGCCCACGTTCTGGAACAGCAGAGCCAGGGCGGTGGCGGCGATGGCCAGGTAGAGCAGCACCCACCAGGCCCGGGCAGGCAGGCCGTCCATGGGGACGCCGCCGGTGAACAGGGCGCCCACCCAGCAGCACAGCGCCGTGGCGGCGAATTGCAGCACGGTGAGAAGGAATACGTCCCGGCCCTGGGAGAACTTGGACACCGCCGCGATGTGGCAGGCGTAGAGGAAGCCGCCGCACAGGGTGAGCAGGTCGCCCCTGGACAAAGACAGCCCTCCGTCCCAGGACACCAGGCCGATGCCCGCCACGCACAGCAGGGCGGCCAGCACGTTCCACCGGCTGGGCCGGAGCCTGTCCACCGCCCAGTACAGGAAGGGGACAATGACGCAGTATATGGCGGTGAAAAAGGCGTTTTTCCCCGGCGTGGTGTCCATCAGGCCGTAATTCTGCACCGCGTAGGCGGAGAACATCAGCAGGCCCAGCACCCCGCCCCGCCAGACGCAGCCCCAGTCCAGGGTCTTCCAGCGCTTCCAGAACACCAGGGCCAGGATGGCCGCGGCCAGGGTGAAGCGGAAGGCCAGCAGAAACATCAGGTCCACGTCGTCCAGGGTGTCTTTCAGGATGAAAAAGGTGGACCCCCAGATGAGGGTGGCCACGACGATCATGGGCTTGGCCAGCTTTTTTAATGTGTTTTCGCTCATGCAGCCTCAACTCCGGGTTCTCAAAAATGGCGGGGCGTGGTATAATACGGGCACAGATACCGCCCCTGGCGGCGGCAGCGGAAACGGAGGGCGCCTATGCTTGCGCAGAGCTTTTTCGACGGCGATACGGTGGACATCGCCCGTTCCCTGGTGGGCAAGTACCTGGTGCGGCGGTACGGCGGCGTGACCCTGGCCGCTCGGATCACCGAGACGGAGGCGTACGTAGGCCGGCTGGACAAGGCGTGCCACGCCTACAACTACCGCAAAACGGAGCGCACCAAGACCCTGTACGCCCCGCCGGGGACGGCCTACGTCTACCTGATCTACGGGATGCACTGCTGCCTCAACTTCGTCACCGAGCCCGAGGGGGAGCCGGCGGCGGTGCTGATCCGGGGGCTGTCCCCCCGGCATAACCAGGATATCATAGCAGAAAACCGCTTTCATTGCAAGTGGGAGGACATGACCGCCTATCAGAGAAAGAATTTTCTCAACGGCCCGGGCAAGGTGTGCGCCGGGATGAACATCAGCCGGGCGCTCAACGGCCTGCCCCACGGGTCGCGGGAGCTGTATGTCTGCGGGGGGCTGGAGGAGCTGGGCCTGCCCGTCCCGCCCGGGGACCGGGAGCCGCTGGACATCAAGACGGGCAAGCGCATCGGCATCGACTACGCCCAGGAGGCCGTGGACTTCCCCTGGCGGTTTTACCTGTAACAGGGCCTCTTATTTTGCTGGCGGATAGAAAGGAGAATTTTGTATGCAGTGCCCTTTTTGCGGGGAGGAGATGGTTTTAGGGCATATACGGCCGATCGGGGGAAGAGCCCCGGTCTGGCTGCCAGGCGATCTTGATGTTACAGACCTGAGGCCCCGCTCTTTTACCGTCAAAAACGTAGAGCGGGCGGGAGGCCGTGTGATTGGGAAGGCCATTAACTTTGCCGTGTTATGTACATCCTTGGCCGACAGCCTGTTATGCAAAAAATGCAATTTGCTGATTACGCAGCTATAAACCCCATGGGTCAAAACTGCTCCTGTATGGCCGCGGCCTTGACGTATTGGGCTTTTTTTGATATGATAATAAAACTTTGCCAGCAAACGCCAAATGGCTTGGGGAGGTCATATCATGCGCGGCAACACCCTTTATATCGTGGTTCCCTGCTACAACGAGGAGGAGGTCCTGCCCGAGACGGCCCGGCGGCTGGGGGACAAGCTGAAAAGCCTCATGAACGCCGGGAAGATCAGCCCCCGGAGCCGGGTGCTATTTGTCAACGACGGCTCCAAGGACGGCACCTGGGCGGTGATCTCCCGGCTCCACGGGGAGAACGCCCTGCTGTGCGGGCTGGACCTGTCCCGGAACCGGGGGCACCAGAACGCCCTGCTGGCGGGGCTCATGACCGCCAAGGACAGGGCGGACATGGTCATCTCCATGGACGCCGACCTCCAGGACGACGTGGACGCGGCGGACGCCATGGTGGACAAGTACCTGGCCGGGGCGGACATCGTGTACGGCGTGCGCTCCTCCCGAAAGACGGACACCTTTTTCAAGCGCACCACCGCCGAGGCGTTTTACCGCATGATGGACCTGCTGGGGGCGGAGACGGTGTTCAACCACGCCGATTACCGGCTCATGTCCCGGCGGGCGCTGGAGGGGCTGGCCCAATTCAAGGAGGTCAACCTGTTCCTGCGGGGCATCGTGCCCATGATCGGCTACCCCACCGACACCGTGGAGTACGAGCGGGGGGAGCGCTTCGCCGGGGAGAGCAAGTACCCCTTGAAGAAGATGGTGGCCTTTGCCCTGGAGGGGGTCACCTCCCTGTCGGTGAAGCCCCTGCGGATGATCACCGGGCTGGGCTTCCTGGTGTTTTTCGTCTCCATCGTCATGATCGTGTACAACGTGGTCCGCTGGGCCACCGGGAACACCGTGGCGGGCTGGGCCAGCCTGGCCTGCTCCGTGTGGTTCATCGGCGGGCTGATCCTGCTGTCCCTGGGGGTCATCGGCGAGTACCTGGGCAAGCTGTACCTGGAGAGCAAGGGCAGGCCCCGCTACCTTATCCGGGAGGTGCTGGACGGGGAGCCCGGAGAGCGGGATTGAATTTTGCGGTTTTTTTGACAAAGTATTAAACCTTTCTAAACAATGGGAAAAGACCCTTGCATTTTCCGCCGGTCCGTCATAAAATACGGGCAGTGGTAAAAAGCGGCGGGTTGGACGCCGCCGCTGGGCGGCCCACACATCTGAATCAGGAGGTAACACCACAATGAGCATTGATTTTGAGAGCCTGAAGGACAAAGCTGTGGTCGCGGCCCAGACCGGCGTGACCAAGGCGAAGGAGTTCACCGAGAGCGGCATTGCCAAGGCCCGGGAGCTGGCGGACAGCGGCGTGGCCAAGGCCAAGGAGATCACCGAGATCGGCAAGCTGAAGGTGAGCAATTCCACCGAGCAGGAGGCCATCCGCAAGGCGTACTCCGAGCTGGGCAAGCTGTACTTCGCCGAGCGGGGCTCCGCCCCGGAGGCGGCCTACGCCGACGCCTGCCAGCGCATCACGGACGCCCTGGCCCGCATCTCCTACAACAACGAGCGCATCGCCGACATCAAGGCGGCGGGCCATCTCTCCGACGACGAGGTGGACGCCGTGGAGCCCGAGGAGCCCTGCTGCTGCGAAACCAAGGAGAACGAGCCCCACTGCTTCTGCGACGATACGCCTGCGGAGGACGAGAACAAGACCGGCGAATAAGGCAAAGCAAAGAGAACGGACCCGGCGCTGTGCGCCGGGTCCGCTTTTTATTTGCTTCCGGTGGAGCCAAAGCCCCCGCTCCCCCGCTGGGTATCCTCCAGCTCATCCACAGGGGTGAAGCGAGCTGTCAGATAGGGGGTCACCACCAGCTGGGCCACCCGCTCCCCGTCCTCCACCACTTGGGGGACGCCGCTGTGGTTGTGCAGGGCCACCATCAGCTCCCCCCGGTAGTCCGCGTCGATGACCCCCACCTTGTTGGCGGGGGCCAGCCCCCGCTTGGAGGCCAGCCCCGAGCGGGCGTACACCAGCCCCGCGTACCCCTGGGGGATGGCTAGGGCCAGGCCGGTGTGGATGAGGACGGTCTGCCCCGGGGCGATTTCCACCGGCCCGCCGGTGAGGGCGTACAGGTCGGCGCCGGCGGCGTCCGGGGAGCCGTATGTGGGCAGCTTGGCCCGGGGGTCCAGCAGCTTGACGGAGACGGGAGCTGTCATGTCAGATCCTCCTTACACAGTGATCGCTTGTATGGTCGTGTCCCCGTCCCAGAGAACGGGGGTGTGGGCCTCCAGGCTGGCGGGGACATTCAGAATCCGCTGGTTGGCCGACCCCCGGAAGCGCAGGTTCAGGTCCTTTTCCGCCTCCACAAAGGGGCCGTCCACCAGAATGTCCAGAAGGGACAGCATCTCGTCGGTGCAGGCGCACCGGGCCCGGCTGTCCTTCCACAGCTCCCCGTCCAGGGTGTAGCCGGAGTAGCACCAGATTTCCTTGTGGGGGTACCTCTCCTTCACCCGCCGCAGGAAGGGCAGCAGCGCCCGCTGGTTGTCCGGCTCGAAGGGCTCGCCCCCCAGCAGGGACAGCCCCCGGATGTGGGCGGGGGAGAGGGCGTCCAGGATTTTGTCCTCCTCCGCGCTGGTGAAGGGCTGGCCGTAGCCGAAGTCCCAGGCCTCCTGGTTGAAGCACCCCGGGCAGCGGTGGGTGCACCCGGACACAAACAGGGACACCCGCACGCCGGGGCCGTTGGCCACGTCGGCCCACTTGATGGCGGCGTAATTCATGGCAAAACTCCTTTGGAAACGAACCGGGGCGGTGGTGAAACCGCCCCGTTATGACTGCCTCAGCCACCCCGCCCCCACAGGGGGGCGGGGTGATATCATCTTTATAAATGCAGGACCCGGGCGGCGATCTCCTTGGTCTTGCCCTCATTCCAGAAGTTTTCACCCAGGTAGCCGCAGGTCCGCCGGGTGACGTTCATCTTGGCGTGGTCCTTGTTGTGGCACACGGGGCACTCCCACTCGTTGTCCTCGTTGACGATGATCTCCCCGTCGTAGCCGCACACCTGGCAGTAGTCGCTCTTGGTGTTGAACTCGGCGTACTGGATGTTGTCGTAGATGAACCGCACCACGTCCCGGAGAGCCTCCAGATTGTGGCGCATGTTGGGAATCTCCACGTAGGAGATGCAGCCGCCGGAGGAGATCTTCTGGAACTGGCTCTCAAAGGTGAACTTGGAGAAGGCGTCGATGTCCTCCCGCACGTCCACGTGGTAGCTGTTGGTGTAGTAGCCCTTGTCCGTCACGTCGGGAATGGTGCCGAACCGCTCCTTGTCGATTCGGGCGAAGCGGTAGCACAGGCTCTCCGCCGGGGTGCCGTACAGGGCGAAGCCGATGTTCGTCTCACGGCGCCAGCGGTCGGTGGTGGCGCGCAGGTGGTTCATCAGCCGCAGGGCGAAGTCCTCCCCCTCGGGCTCGGTGTGGGAGCAGCCCTTCACCAGCTTGGTCACCTCATACAGCCCGATGTAGCCCAGGGAGATGGAGGAGTAGCCGCCGTACAGCAGCTTGTCGATGGCCTCGCCCTTCTCCAGCCGGGCCACCGCGCCGTACTGCCAGTGGATGGGGGACACGTCGGAGCGGATGCCCTTCAGGGCGTTGTGGCGGCACATGAGGGCCTCGAAGCACAGCTGGAGCCGCTCCTCCAGCAGGGGCCAGAACCTGTCCTCATTCCGGCCGGAGAGAATGCCGATCTGGGGCAGGTTGATGGACACCACGCCCTGGTTGAACCGGCCTTCAAACTTGTAATTGCCGTTTTCGTCCTTCCAGGGGGACAGGAAGGACCGGCAGCCCATGGGGGAGAACACGTTGCCCTCATAGTGCTCCCGCATCTTCTTGGCGGAGATGTAGTCGGGGTACATCCGCTTGGCGGAGCACTTGACGGCCAGCTCGGTGAGGTAGTCGTACTCCCCGCCGGTGAGGTTGTTGCACTCGTCCAGCACGTACACCAGCTTGGGGAAGGCGGGGGTGATGTACACCCCCTTCTCGTTTTTGATGCCCTCCAGCCGCTGGGTGAGAATCTCCTGGATGATGGCGGCGTTCTCCTGAATATAGGGGTCGCCCTCCCGCAGGCACAGGAACAGGGTGACGAAGGGGGACTGGCCGTTGGTGGTCATCAGGGTGTTGATCTGGTACTGAATGGTCTGGACGCCGCTCTTGAGCTCATCGCGGGTCCTGGCCCGGGCCAGCTTCTCCACCGTCTCGTCGGGCAGCTCCGGGGCGGTCTCCCGGGTCTTGCGCAGGTATTTCTCGTAGGTGAGCCGCAGGTATTTGCCCAGGTGGCTCACCTCCACCGACTGGCCGCCGTACTGGTTGGAGGCCACGCAGGAGATGATCTGGGTCACCACGGTGCAGGCCACCTGGAAGCTCTTGGGGGACTCGATGAGCTTGCCGTTGATCATGGTGCCGTTGTCCAGCATGTCGCCGATGTTCACCAGGCAGCAGTTGAAGATGTGCTGGACGAAATAGTCCGCGTCGTGGAAGTGGAGCACGCCTTCGTCGTGGGCCTTGGAGATGTGCTCCGGCAGGAGGATGCGGCGGGTCAGGTCCCGGCTCACCTCGCCGGCGATGTAGTCCCGCTGGGTGGAGGCGATGGCGGTGTTCTTGTTGGCGTTCTCCTCCGCCAGCTCCTTGTTGTCGTTGCGGATGAGGGAGAGGATGGACTCGTCGGTGGTGTTGGCCTTGCGCACCAGGGCCCGGGTGTAGCGGTAGATGATGTAGGCCTTGGCCAGCTCGTATTTGCCGGCGGCCATCAGCTTGGTCTCCACCATGTCCTGGATATCCTCCACCAGCAGGCGCTTGCGGCCGCGGGTTTCGGCCACGGCGTCGGCAATGGCGTCGATGGACCCCTCGTCGATGCGGTAAGGCTCGTCCACCGCGTCGTTGGCTTTATGGATGGCGGCCACAATTTTGGATCGGTCAAATTCCACGATGGAATTGTCTCTTTTGATGACTTTCATGGGGCGGGCTCCCTTCTCCTGATGGTTCTTTGTGCGCCGGGCTGGCCGGGCTGGCCCGCTCCGCTCTGCTAGAGATCGGGGGGGCAAATTTTGGATGCCCCCTTATGATACTATATCTTGTGGTCTATGTCAACAGTGCAATCTATATAAATGGGACCTGGTTTTTTTGTCTGGGATTTTGGCGGGACAAGGCTTGACAGGCCGGTGGCGGCGGAGGGGAGCGGGGCATAGACTGGAGTGCACCCAGGCGGGCGTTCCGCCCGGTCTCCTGTCCGATCCCGGCCCCGGCGGGAGGCTGCGGGCCCCCCTGGACTGGGCCGGGGAAAGGAGCGTACTCATGAGTCAATTTTATTGGAACGAACCCGCCAAGGGCTATGCCATGTCCGCGGAGGAGTTCGCCGCCGGGGCCTGCCGCCGCACGCCGCCTCAGCCCGGCTGCGACTGCGGCGGCGCGCCTCAGGGGGACTGCGGCGCCATGCCTCCCGCGGGGCCGGGGACGGAGTGCTGCCGGCCGGTCATCTGCTGCTGCTGTCCGGCCCCGGGGCCCCAGCCCCAGCCCCCTCACGTGGAGGAGGGCTGCTGCTGCAAGCAGAGCTTTCGGGCGGCGCTGGGCCTGCTGTGCGACGAGCAGATCTCCAGCCTGCTGGACTTTGACGCCGCGGCGTTTATCACCGGCGGTTACACCGCCGGGGCCTGCCTGACGGACCGCAAGCCCCACGCCGGGGAGGCCGTTCAGCCCGGCGCGGACGATGCCGCCGGCGGCAAGCCCACCCCGCCGCCCCCGCCGTGTCCCTGCGGGGCGTCCGACAACCTGGGCCCCCTCTCGGGCAGCTTCCGGCGGTTTGCCCCGTGCAGCTGCGACCTGATCGACATCGACGCCGGGGTCTATACCCCCGCCGGGAAAAGCTGTGCGCTCACCGCCGTCCAGGTGAATCTGTGCCAGCTGGACGCGGTGGTGATCCAGGGCGCGCAGTCCTGCCCGGAGGGCGACCTCACCGCCGGGGAGGCGGCGGCCCGGAACTTCCGGAAGCTTCGCGCCATGCTGGCCCGGCGTCTGGAGCCGATGGATTCCCCCTGCGGCCAGGCCGGCTGCACCTGCGCCTGTGACGGCCGGGACTGCTGCTGCGCGGCGGGGCTGCTGTCCACTCTGGCCCAGAACAATCTGAGCCGCCGGGTATCCCTGACGGCCGGGCTGCTGGTGGTGCGCGGCGTGATGCTGCTGGGGGCCGTGGGCAATGTGCTGGTGCTGGCCAATGAGGCCGACAACCGGCTGTACTTTGTATGTGTGAACAGCGTACAGTTCATCGGGTAGACAGGGAGGCTCCCCCCGCGCCGCGGGGGGAGCCGTTCTTGATGCGCGCGCGGAGCCTTACGGCTCCTGACCTTCGTAGACCGCCTGTACCACCCAGCGGGTGTTCTGGCTGCCCTGGGCGGTGCAGGTGGACAGGGTGATCACCTGATCCTCCGGGCCGGGCTGGGTCCCGGTGGCAATGACCGACTTGCCCGTGCCGTGGTCGATGAAGGCCTGCCACTGCTCCTCGTCGGAGAAGGACTTTTGATAGGTGAGGGAGGTCACCTCCGCCTCATAGGCGGCGTAGATGCGGTACCGGCTGATGCCCTCCTCCGTCACCAAGTACACGTCGGGGTTGGCCTCCCAGTAGGCGTAGGAGGCGTACTTGCGGAGGTTGCCGAACATGGCGCCCCCCTGGGTGCGGTGGCCGTAAATCAGGGTGTTGGCGTCCCCCAGGGCGCTGTCGCACCGGTAGTCCATAAAGATGGCGCCCACGGCGCTGGCGGTGCCCTTCCAGGTGTGGGTGAGGTAATAGTCGTTGTCCGTCCCCTGGAGCAGGGGATAGGACAGGGTGTTGGGAATGGCGATCCAGCCCAGCACCTCCGGGTTGTGCTCCTGGAGCGCGCTCAGGTTGATGTTGTGCAGAGTCCGGAAAAACGCCTCCGGGTCCACGGTGGGCTCGGGGGTGGGGTCCGGGGTGGGCGTGGGCTCCCCGGTAGAGTCCGGGGCGGCCGTGGGAACAGGGGCGGGGGTGGGCTCTCCGGTGGCCGGGGTCACCAGGTCGGGCGCCCCGGCCAGCTCCAGGGCCTCGTCGTAAGCCTCGTTGCCTGCGGCCCGGTCCATATCCCGCCACAGGATATAGCCCAGGCTCACCGCCAGCGTCACGCCCAGCACCAGCGTCAGAACGGTCATCAGTTTTCGTTTCATGGCAATGCCTCCTCGATTGACGTGCCGTCCGGTCTGGGGCGAACGACCCTATTATAGCATATTTCCGCGCCGGTGGAATAGCCCGGGGGAAATTTCGGCGAATTCACGAAGCCGGGGAGGACGCGAAAATTTAAAACAAACGTTTGACATAGAAAAACGGATGATGTATACTGACTGCAAAGGAGGGAGCGCTGTGAACCGGGTGATTTACCACTGTGACTGCAACAGCTTTTACTGCTCGGTGGAGCTGCTGTCCCGGCCGGAGCTGAGGGCGGTCCCCGCGGCGGTGTGCGGCGATCCTCGGAGCCGCCACGGCATCATTCTGGCCAAAAACGAGCCCGCCAAGGTCCTGGGAGTGCGCACGGCGGAGACCATCTGGCAGGCCAGACAGAAATGCCCGGAGCTGGTGCTGCTCCCCGCCCACCACGGGCTGTACCGGGAATACTCCAGAAAGGTGAACGCCATCTACGACCGGTTCACCGACCTGGTCGAGCCCTTCGGCATCGACGAGAGCTGGCTGGACGTGACGGGGTCCCTCCACCTGTTCGGCGGCGACCCCAAGGCCCTGGCCGACCGCATCCGGAACACCGTCCGGGAGGAGCTGGGGCTGACCATTTCGGTAGGGGTATCCTTCAACAAGGTATTTGCCAAGCTGGGCAGCGATTACAAAAAGCCGGACGCCACCACAGTGATTACCGCGGAAAATTTCCGCAGGATCGTCTGGCCGCTGCCCGTTACCGACCTGCTGTATGTGGGCCGGGCGGCGGCCGGGGTGCTGAAGCGGTACGGCGTGACCACCATCGGCGAGCTGGCCGCCTTTGACCGCCGCGCTCTGTCGGAGCTGCTGGGCAGGCAGGGGGAACAGCTGTGGACCTATGCCAACGGCCTGGACGCCAGCCCCGTGGCGCCCGCGGGGACGTATACGCCCCCGAAATCAGTGGGAAACGGGGAGACGTTTCCCCGCAACCTCATCCGCCGGGAGGAGGTGAGCCGGGGGGTGGCCATGCTGGCCGACCAGGTGGCGGTGCGCCTGCGGAAGCACGGGATGATGGCGTCCACCCTCCAGGTGTCCATCCGGGACCCCAATTTCAAGGACATCTGCCGCCAGCGGCCCCTGGACGCCCCCGCCAACACCGCCCGGGAGCTGTACCGCGCCGCCATGGACATCATCGGCCGCTGCTGGAAGGACAACGCGCCCATCCGGGCCATCACCCTCACCGCCCACAACCTCATTCCGGAGGGGGAGGCGGCGGAGCAGCTGGATCTGTTTCTGGCCGCCGGACCCCGGCGGCGGGACCGGGTGGAGAAGCTGGAGCGCACCATGGACGCCATCCGCTCCAGGTACGGCAGGTCGGCGGTGACGGTGGCGGCGCTCACCCAGCCGCCGGAGCCTCAGCCCGAGGAGGACCTCCCGTTCTGACAAAAAGGGGCCCGTCCACCTGGACGGGCCCCTTCTCGTGTCACTTTGTGCCGAAAATGCGGTCGCCCGCGTCGCCCAGGCCGGGGACAATGTAGCTGCGCTCGTTGAGCCCCTGGTCGATGGCCCCGCAGTAGATGTCCACGTCGGGGTGGGCGTCCCGCACCACCTGGATGCCCTTGGGGGCGGCCACCAGCACCATCAGCTTGATATTCTGGCAGCCGTAGCCCTTCATGATCTGGATGGCGGCGTCGGCGCTGCCGCCGGTGGCCAGCATGGGGTCCACAATAAGCACATCCCGCTCCGCAATGTCCCGGGGCATTTTGCAGAAGTACTGCACCGGCACCATGGTCTCCTCATCCCGGTACATGCCCAGATGGCCCACCCGGGCGGCGGGCACCATCCGCAGCACGCCCTCCACCAGACCCAGCCCCGCCCGGAGTATGGGCACCACGGCGAACTTTTTGCCCGCCAGGATGGGGGCCTCCATCTCGCAGATGGGGGTCTCGATCTTCTTGGTGGTGAGAGGCAGGTCCCGGGTGGCCTCATAGGTGAGCAGCATCCCGATCTCGGACACGATCTCCCGGAAGTCCTTGGTGGAGGTGTTCTTGTCCCGGAGGATGGTGAGCTTGTGGGCGACGAGAGGGTGGTCTACCACGTGTACTTTTTCATTCATGGGGAGCAGCTCCTTTGTATATGGATTAAACAGCGCATGTGTATCTAAGGTATTATACCACATCCCGCCCGCCCTGCCAATGGGGGACGGGATATTTTTTGGCGCGCCGCCGTCCGTCCGCCCGAAACGACCGTCCGTCCCGGTTGGCTGGACATTTTGGAACGGAATGGGTATACTGAGCACAGAAGAGGGGGGACGGAGATGAAGGTGGAAATACAGATCGACCCCGGCCTGGAGGAGCCGGTGGCGGTGCTCCGGGTCCCCAGCCCCACTGAGGAGGTGGAGGCTCTGGCGGCGCGGCTCCGGGGGGAGGCGGTTCCCCAACCCTTCACCGTCTACACCGAGCGGGAGGCGGTGCGGGTGAGCCGGTCCATGGTGCTGCGGTTCTACGCCGAGGACAAGGGGGTGCTGTGCCAGACGGGAAAGGGGACCTTCACCGTCCGCCGGCGGCTGTACGAGCTGGAGGAGGAGCTGGCGGGGACGAAATTCGTCCGGGTGTCCAACTCGGAGATCGTCAACCTGGACCGGGTGACGGGGCTGGACCTGACGCTCGCCGGCACCATCAAGATGACGCTGGAGGGCGGGACGGTGTGCTGGGTGTCCCGGCGGTACGTGAAAAAAATCAAGCAAGCGCTGGACTTGTAAAGGAGGGGAATCCCATGACAGAGACAAAACGGCAATGGTTTGTCCGGGCCCTCATTGGCGGGCTGACCGGGGCGGCGCTGCTGCTGGCCCTTGTGTGGGTGCTGGACGCCATGCCCTGGATGAGCCATATCTGGCAGTTCCGAAACCCCTTTTCCGTCTGGGGGGAGTGGCTCATCGACGGCTATGGCTGGCCGTCCTCCCCGCTGCCCAACCTGATTCTGTGGTTCCTGGCGGGCGCGGAGGCGGGCGTCGCCACTCTGCCCTTCGCCGACAGCGGCCGGGAGCTGGTGGTGCGCTCCCTCGTCCACTACGCCGCCACCGCCGCCACGGTGTCGGCGTGGGTGGTGCTGAACTTTGGGTGGCGGGGAACCCTGCCCACCTTCCTCATCCCCCTGACCCTGGTGTACATCCTGGTGTGGCTGGGCCGCTGGGTGGGGTGGTACGCGGAGGTGGCCGCCATCCGGGAGAAGCTGGGGCTGGCCCCGGGGCCCTCCCCCCTCCACTGGAAGGAGTCCCTGCCCTATGTGGGCTTCGCGTTTTTGCTGTGCCTGATCCTGCCCACCGTCCTGCGGCTGCTGGACGACCCCACCCCCGTCTTGAGCGTCCTGTACGGCCTTCTGCTGCTCCCGGCAGGCGGTTTCATGTCCGGGCTGTCCCTGGGGCGGCGGCACGGCTTCTGCCCCTTGTACCCGGTGTCCTGCGTCCTGTTCACCCTGATCTTTATCCTGACCGCCAAGCTCTACACCAACATGGCGGACGGGGCGCTGATCCCCATCGCGCTCATCTCCGTCCTGGCGGGCAATCTGGCGGGGGCGGCCCGGCGCCGGATGAAAAAGGGGGCGGGAGCGCCGTGATCTGGCTGATCTTTGCTGCCTTTCTGTTCATCCCCATGGTTCTGCAATGGATGCTTCTGCGCTGGACAGAGACGCGGTTCCGCTTTCTGCGCTGGACGCTGCTCACCCTTCCGGCGCTGCTCACCCGGCGGGGTTGGCAGTATCTCACCGCTCCCTTTGAGGAGTATCCCCACCACGAGGGGCTGGCGGGGACGCTGCTGTATCTCTTTGCCGCCCTGGCTCTGGCGGGCTGGGGGCTGGCCTGGGCGGCGTACCGGTTCCAGGAGCGGCGGAAGGAGGAGCGGACATGATGGGAGCGCTGATACACCGCGCACTGTGCGAGGCGGCCGCCCGCCTGGTGTTCTGGTGCGTGGGAATTCCCGTGGCGGTGCTGTTTGCCGCCTATCTGGCCGGCATTGTGGTCATGTGCCTCAAGGAGCTGTGGACCAGTCAAAAAAACGACCGGACAAGGAGGAAACACCGTGAAAAGACAGACCCGCCTCTATAACATCATTCTGCCCATCTGGTTGATTCTGGCCATACCCAGCCCGCTGTGGCTGGCCCTCCTCCCCGGAAACCTGCTGGTGGACTGCGCCGTGCTGTTTTTGACTCTGCTGGCCCTGAAGCACACCCAAAAGGGGGCGGTGGTGAAACAGCTGTGGTGGAAATTCTGGCTGCTGGGCTTTGCCGCCGACGCCATCGGGGTGGTGTGGATGTTCCTGGGGATGCTGGGCTATATCCCCTTTGGGGACGCATGGGAGAACACGGTGTCCCACGTGACCCACAACGCCTTTGATCATCCATGGGCCTTCCTGTGGGCGCTGGCGGGGGTAGTTTTGGCCGGGGTGTGCATTTACTTCTTCGACAGGCGGGCCATGAGATCCTGCGGCCTGTTCACCGGCCGGGAGCGGCACATCACCGCGTTGGCCATGGCGGCCGTCACCGCCCCCTGGCCGTTCTTTATCCCGGCATATTGAGCGCAAAAAGCCCCGGAGCTGGAAAGCTCCGGGGCTTTACAGTGCTTGGAGTTGCTCAGAACTCCGCCAGGGTGATGGTCCGCCCGCCGTCCAGCCGGGAGGCCTCCGCCGCCAGGGCCATGACGTGGCTCTCCACCGAGGCGTCCACTCCGGTGAGGCCCGGGCCGCCGCCCTGGGCGATGAGCCCGCAGAAGCTGGCCATCAGCCCGAAGTCGCCGCCGCCGTGGCCGGAGAACTGCCCGCCCTCCTCGTTCAGGTCGATGCGCTCCTCGGGCCGGCCGAAGGGGCGCAGATAGAGGACGTTTTCCTCCATGTCCCCCTGGATCTCCCCCCGGGTGCCCGTCACCTTGATGGTGCGGTGGCAGTCCTGGGTGAAGGCGGTCATGGTGAAGGTGGCGTAAATGTGGTTGGCGAACTCCAGGTTCACCGTCTGGTGGTCCACCACGCTGTTGTCGCAGTGGAACACGCAGCGGCCGTAGGGCCCCTCCCGCAGGGCGGCGCGGATTTTCTCCTCGTCGGGCTCGCTGGCCAGCACCCCGCAGGGCCAGGACTTCCCCCTGCCCCGGATGCCGGTGCGGGGGCTGGTGATGTAGATCTTTTCCGCGTCGTAGGGGCAGGCGTCTTTACACCGGCAGCCGTCCAGGCAGCGCTCCGCCGCCCCCGCCGGGGCGTTTTCCGCGTTGAAAAAGTCCAGCGAGCCGAAGCTCTGCACCTTCAGGCAGGGCTCTCCCGCCAGCCAGCGGAGGATATCCATGTCATGGCAGCTCTTCTGGAGAATCATGGGACTGGTCTCGTCGGGCCGCCGCCAGTTGCCCCGGACAAAGCTGTGGGCCTGGTGCCAGTAGGCCACGTGCTCCACCGCGTCGATGGTCTCGAGCTTCCCCACCGCCCCCCGGCGGAGCAGGTCCTCCAGGGCGGCGTAGAACCGGGTGTACCGCAGCACGTGGCACACCACCACCGCCCGGCCCGCCTCATGGGCCTTCCGCTGGAGGGCGCGGCACTCGTCCAGGTCGGGGGAGATGGGCTTCTCCAGCAGGACATGATAGCCCTTGTCCAGGGCGGCCAGGGCGGCGGATACGTGCCGCCGGTCCAGGGTTGCCACCAGCATCACGTCGGCCAGCCGGGGCTGGGACAGCAGCTCCTCGTCGGAGGAGAAGCACATCTCAGGCGGTACGCCGTACCGCTCCCGCAGCAGGGCCAGCCGTTCCGGGCGGGTGTCCGCCCCGGCGACGATTTTCATCTCCTCGGGGTGCTGTTTCTGGTAGGGGGCGTAAGAGTCCAGCCCCCGGTCGCCGCAGCCGCAGATGGCGAAGGTGACAGGTTGTGGCATGTGGATCGCTCCTTCTTTCAATAAAATGCCGCGTCCCGCAGGACGTCCGGCTGATATTGTATCATATCCCACCCTGTTTGCAAGCCCAATCGCCGGTGAAAAAAATTGAAAAAGGGCTTGCAATCCCCGGCGCTTCCTGTTATACTGCTTAACAGGAATCATTCCTATTTAGCGGAGGACAGACTATGCCCGCAATCATAAAAACAGGAGGAATTGCATCATGGAGCTGAAGGGAAGCAAGACGGAAGCCAATCTGTGGAAGGCGTTTGCGGGGGAGTCTCAGGCCCGCAACAAGTATACTTATTTCGCCAGCCAGGCCCGCAAGGAGGGCTATCAGCAGATCGCAGCCATTTTTGAGGAGACCGCCGGCAACGAGAAGGAGCACGCCAAGCTGTGGTTCAAGGCGCTGGGCGGCATCTGCACCACCGCCGAAAACCTCATCGCCGCCGCCGAGGGCGAGCATGAGGAGTGGACCGAGATGTACAAGGAGATGGCGGCTACCGCCCGGGAGGAGGGCTTCATTGCCCTGGCCGACGCCTTTGACGCCGTGGCCAAGATTGAGAAGAGCCACGAGGACCGTTATGTGAAGCTGGCGGAGAACCTGGCCAACAGCGAGGTATTCAAGCGCGCCGAGGTCAAGGTGTGGTACTGCCGGAACTGCGGCCACCTGGAGTACGGCGTGGAGGCCCCTGCGGAGTGCCCCGTGTGCGGCCATCCCCAGGCCTACTTTGAGCTCAAGGCGGAGAACTATTAAGCGGCCGCGCCGTTGGAGATCGGCCCGCAGGCAGACAAACGCCCGCCGGAACGCATATGCGTTCCGGCGGGCGTTGATGATAGATACGAGGGCAAGCGATACATAGCTTGCCCCGACGTGGCAGGGGCGAACACTTTAGAACCCCCGGCGCAATAAGCATTCGATCATCCGCATGGCCAATTCCGCAACGCAACTCACCAAATTCTAATCACCGTAGTTCTTTGATACGAGCTTCGACAGCGCCTGATGGATCCCCTCCGCAAAGGCCAGATGGCCCATCTCAGAAAAATGCACACCGTCATATGCGAGGTCGACACCCCAACCGTCCCCATCGGCAAAACCGATATTCAGCAGCCGTGCGGTGTTCTCATAGCATTCTGCCAGACGGTGGGAGGTGGCTATGGTTTTCTCGTCCTGCACCCAATCGCCCAGCGCCATAGGCGGCGGGGCAACCAGGAGAACCTTGCGGGGTTTTTCCCAACTATCCGCGTGGAGCAGCGCGGTCAGGAACCGCTCCATCCGATCCGCGCATTCTCTGGCAGACGGACAGGATGGTTGAAGCAGATCGTTGCTCCCCAGCATGACGGTCAGGATATCCGCCTCCTCGCGGCGCAGGGACTGAACCGCGGCCTTGATTTCACCATCACCGCGTGGGATAGAGCGGCCATTTTCTCCTCTGCTGATAACGTTCCACCCGTATCCCCTCAGCAGGGCTGTCCAGCGGACGGATTCCGGGTACCGCCCGCCCAGATAGGAGCGGGGATCGTAACCATAGGTGTTGGAATCGCCGTAGCACAGCAGACGGTGGCACATGGCACTCACCACTCCCGTTTGATCTCACTTTCTTTAACCTGATACCGGCTGAGGAACTCGGCAAGATCTTTTTCATTGCGGATCAGCATCAGTTCCTCAAACTTCCCGCTGATGCTATCCTTGAACCCCGCCACCTGTTCGCCGGTGCAGATGCTGGATCGGATGACCGGGATCTTTCCAGTCTTGTCATAGGGACTGATGTCCGACTGCTTCCTTCTGCCGAACATCATTTGCCCTCCCTGAAGCGCAGTTGCTCCAACAGCCCTTGACAACCCTCCAGCACATCCCGCCAGGTGGTCTCGAAGTCATCGGTGTACCACGGATCCGCCACATCGTCGCCGCAAGCTTCATATCCCTCACTTCCGGCTGACGCCGAAAGCTCGCTCATTCCGCTGCGGCTCCTCTCCCCACAAAGCCTGGAAGGCGGCTTTGCGGGGGTCCCTTCCCGGCGGTCGGCATACTCCATCAGCAGGTGCAGCTTCCCGGCGAAGTCGCCACCGCAGATACGGTGCATATTCCGCAGGTTGGCCCGGTCCATCCCAATCAGGAGGTCGTATTGGTCGTAGTCGCCGTTGGTGAGCTGCCGGGCAGTCTTGCCTTCGCAGCTGATGCCGTGCTCGGCCAGCTTGCGCCGAGCCGGTGGATAGACCGGGTTGCCGATCTCCTCCGTACTGGTGGCGGCGGACTCGATGTGGAATTGGGATTCCAGTCTGGCCTGCCGCACCAAGTCCTTCATCACGAACTCGGCCATGGGGCTCCGGCAGATATTTCCATGGCAAATAAATAGGATTTTCGTCATATCTCACATTTCCCTTTATAAGTCTGCAAACGCTGTTATATCAATGGGTTTGGCGTCTTTCCCATTTTTGGTGCGCTGCCCGTTTCCCACGTAAATCTCCGTAAATCTGCATAGGTTTTCGGGCAAATGGTGTAGTAAGTGGTGTAGTAAATGGTGCAGGAATAACCCGGCTTTTTCAGTTTGCTCAACCTGCGGCATCCCGGAAATCAACGAGCTTTGCCATCTGTTCCGCTGCCCGATCAAAGCTGGCGTGAGTGTAAATGTTCAGCGTGACACCCACGTCAGAGTGGCCCATCAGGTATTGCAGGGTCTTGACATCCATGCCCGCGTTCGCCATATTTGTGCAGAAGGTGTGACGGAAAACATGGGGCGTGATGTTAGGCAACGGCTGGTCAGGGTGCAGCTTACCATATTTCTTCATGGCCCAGCGCATTTCGTTCTCGATGTGCAGGGCCACCTTCGGCTTGCTGTCTTTGTCCAGCAGGATAAACCCGCTGTACCCATCCACAATCGTTTCCACCTTCACTTTCTTCCGGCGGGCAAGAATGTTTTTCAGGCTTTGGTACACATCGTCGGTCATGGGGATATAGCGGACGCCACAAGCAGTCTTGGTCTTTTCCACATAATACTTCCCACTCCGCTCCCGAACAAGCTGATGATCCACTCGAATCCTGCGGTTTTCAAAGTCCAGATCACTCATAGTCAGACCGCAAAACTCGCTGACGCGCATCCCGGTTCCGAGCAAAACAACAAATTCATCATAATACTTGGTATAGGTTTTATCCTCCTGGATAAAAGACATCCAAAGGTCTTGCTGTTCCTCGGTCATGGCCCCGCGTTTCTTTGAATCGTTGGGAACGACATCCACCAGCTTGAAGTCAAAAGGATTCCGGCGGATAATATCCTCGTTACAGGCCATTTGAAAGGCAGGCTTTACAACACCGCGAACGCTGGTGATAGTGCTGTAGCCTCTCCCGTCCTTGTGGAGCTTTATGATCCACTGTTGAGCATCGGAAACTTTGATGCTCCCGATCTGCCGGTAGCCAAAGTCCTCCTGCTTGACCAAGTTAAGCACAAAATTGTACCCGACCCTGGTATTATAGCGGACGCCCTGCTTCAATCCAATGTAGCGTTCCAACAGCGCGATCACAGTGGCCTGTCCAGCGGCATAGTCGATCCCATCGTTGAGGTGCTTCTGGATTTCCTTTTCTTTTTCCCGAAGCTCTTTCAAATCTGAGGAATAGATCGTCTGCCGCTTTCCGCGAATATCTGTGTACCGATACTGATAAATCAGGTCTTTCCTCTGGCTCTCTCCTGCCCGCAGTACGCGGCCTTTCGCATCTTTGCGTTTCTCGGACATTCTAAACTCCTTTCCCTGGTGGAAAGAGCCTTAAAATGACACGCTCATTATAGCACAACACGCGACATCATAGCAAGACTGCCTTTACCAGCACCGTATATTAAACACATTCCGCTAAATGGAATACGCCTGCTCGATAAAGAGATCGAACAGGCGGCGTTTTATCAGTCGCTTGTTTCCAACCCACAGGACGAACTTGCAGGATTCATCGTTGGTTATATCGCGCAGCTTATTTACCCCAATCCCGGAGTAAGCTGCTGCTTCTTCCAGGCTAAGATTACTCTTTTGCCAAATTGGGATTTCTTTCATAAGCAGCTCCCCATATTATACACAGCCGCGCCGGGATATGGCGGTGCCGCATAACATCTGCGGCCTGTTCCCGGCACGGCTGTTGGTTTGTTTTCGCTTCGATGCAGTTTCGCCGTATTTGCCACGCATCCCCGGCGAAAGGGGGTATTGCTTCTTATTCATAGGCCGCCCCTGGTGGGGCTGTCATAACTCCACAACACCGTTACGCCATCAAAAGCTCCATAGAGGATACGTTCCAGATCCGGGGGTAGCAACAGCGGTGCGGCCAGCCGATAATAGATTTGCTGAGGATAGCGTTTGGATACGGGAAAACCCTCAAACAAGCTGAGAGGCACTGGAATAAAGTGAAAGTTCATCCGCTTTCCCACAATGGATTGGATGTAGGCTATATCTTCCGCTCCCAAATCAGAGTGGAGGACGTAGGCATTGTATTCAGCAATACCGCCGTTTTTCAGAATGGAATTTGCACAGCTCAGTAGCAGCGGGACAAATGCCCGATTGATTGAAAATAAAAGATTCACACGGTTCTCCAGTCTGACAATCCTTATGTATTCACATATAAATTGGGATGATATTTATTTTTCGGAATCCTGCGTATTCAAAATTCTCATAAATTCCTCGCCGGTGATCGTTTCTTTTTCGTACAGGAATTTTGCCAACTCCTCCAGCTTTTGGCGATTCTCCCGAAGAATGATTACCGCTTTTTCGTGCTGCTTCTTCACCAGGTCTACCACCTGACGGTCAATCTCCGTCTGCGTATCGGCGGAGCAGGCGAGGGAGGCGTCACCGCCCAGGTACTGGTTGTTCACCGTTTCCAGCGCCACCATGTCAAAATCCTTGCTCATGCCGTAACGGGTAATCATGGCCCGGGCCAACTTGGTGGCCTGCTCAATGTCATTGGAGGCCCCTGTAGAGATGATACCGAAAACGACTTCCTCGGCGGCGCGCCCTCCAGTGTAGGTGGCAATCTTGTTTTCGATCTCCTCCTGGGTCATCAGGTAGTGATTTCCCTCATCCAACTGCATGGTGTAGCCCAAGGCCCCGGAGGTACGTGGAATAATGGTGATCTTCTGCACCGGGGCCGATTGAGTCTGCTTTGCTGCAACCAGGGCATGGCCAATTTCGTGATAGGCTACGGTCCACTTCTCCTTGTCGGTGAGGATGGCGTTTTTCTTCTGATAGCCAGCGATGACAGTCTCAATGCTCTCCTCCAGGTCGGACTGAGTAGCATATTTCCGCCCATCCCGCACCGCTCGGAGTGCTGCTTCGTTGATAATGTTGGCCAACTCTGCGCCGGATGCGCCGGAGGCCATCCGGGCGATCTGCTGAAAGTCCACTTCCTCAGACACCTTGATCTTCTTGGCATGGACCTTCAGAATCTCCTCCCGCCCCTTCAGGTCGGGTAGCTCCACTGGCACCCGGCGATCAAAACGGCCTGGCCGGGTCAGGGCAGGATCCAGAGATTCCGGGCGGTTGGTTGCTGCCAAAATAATCACACCTGTATTATCCTCAAAGCCGTCCATCTCCGTCAGAAGTTGGTTCAGCGTCTGCTCACGTTCGTCATTGCCCCCCATCTTGCCGGAATTGCGCTTCTGGCCTATAGCGTCAATCTCATCAATAAATACGATGCAAGGAGCTTTCTCCTTAGCCTGCCTAAACAAATCCCGCACTTTGGAGGCTCCCATGCCTACAAACATTTCCACAAACTCAGAGCCGGACATAGAGAAGAAGGGAACACCAGCCTCGCCAGCCACAGCTTTTGCCAACATGGTCTTACCCGTTCCCGGAGGCCCCACCAGTAGGATGCCCTTTGGCATAGATGCGCCGATTTCCCGATACTTGTCCGGGCTATGGAGATAGTCCACGATTTCGGTCAAGTTTTCTTTTGCCTCATCCTCTCCCGCAACATCATAAAACTTAATGCCATCAGAGGATTTGACATAGACCTTGGCATTCGATTTTCCCATGCCGAACATCATAGAGTTGGTTCCCCCGGCCCGCTCCATCATCTTTCTGGACATTAACTGCCCCAATCCAATAAAAATAACAATAGGAAGAACCCAGCTCAATAAAAAACTGAGAAACGGGGACATCTGCCCAATGATCTCCCTGGAGAAAACCGCGCCGGAATCCTTAAGTCGGTAGATTAAATCCGGGTCATTCATTAGGCCAGTCTTATAAATTTGAGTATCCTCCTTATCGGTAAAAAGGATTTGATTTTCCTGTACCTCCACTCGACCAATTTCCTGATCTTCCGTCATCTGCATGAACGTGCCATAATCCACTTCTCGAATCTGCCGCTGGGCCAGCCAGGGCATTGCCATGAAGTTGAACAACATCAACACCAACATGGCAATGCTATAATAATAGATCAGCGGTTTTTTAGGATTTTTTACTTCATTCATATAGAGTTCTCCTTATGATCCCGGATAAAGTAGTCGAAAAAATGACGGTTCCTGCCTCAATATTCGTAGTGAGGCCAATAAACAGCCAAAGCGAAACGGCAGCGTTGAAAGGATGCTGTAAAATAATGTCCGTACAAATGAGTGTAATGGTAACAGAAAAGTTCATCCAGCCCCAATGCTTTTTGCAGTCGGATCATATTTGCCAACTACTGACCCTTTGTAACACCGCTAAACAATGACTTAGTTTTTTGAGAGAAAAAACTTTTTTGAAAATAAACTGCGGTGCCGCCTTATGTAGCGGCACCGCAGTCGATTGTTCTCAGCCTTCAATGGCAATCAGGTTCTTCTGCTCGATCTGCGCTGCCTGGGTTGCCTTGGGGATAAACAGGCGCAGGATGCCGTCCTCGAACTTGGCATGGATGTCCTCCTGCCTGATCTGGTCGCCCACATAGAAACACCGGCGGCAAGCGCCAATGAAGCGTTCCCGGCGCAGGTATCTCTCATTCTGGGCATTGTCGTTGCGGGTCTGCTCCACTGTGGCGCTGATGCAGAGGTAGCCGTCCTTCAGCTCGGCGGCGAGGTTATCCTTGTGGACACCGGGAATGTCGATGTCCAGCTCGTACCCCTGGTCGCTCTCCTTGATGTCCGTGTTCATCATGCCCCGGAGGGTGTTTGCGGTGAAAGCGGACTCGGCCAGTTCATCGAACAGATTCTTTGTCATCAGATAGGGGGTCAACATAGAAATTACTCCTTTCAAGACTGTAGCACGATTGTCGTGCTTGGTTTGTGGTTATGCTTATAGTATAGCCATGGCGGTTAGCGCTGTCAAGCGGAGAGTGCTAATTTATTGTTCACACATTTTAATGAGCTATAAAGAAAATTTATCAATCAGGCACAAGGGAACTCTGAGCCACTCAGCGTTTCCTTGTGCCTTTGGTTTACTCTATGGACGAAAAAGCCTCTTTACATATCTGGAGGAAGAGTTTCAACAGGGGCTTTCCTGCTACAGTTTTGTAATAAGCCCCATAAGACAGCAACTCTGTTCCCTCGATTGGGATATAGGTCAAGGCCGGGTCCCGCAGGGATGGGAATTCAGGTTGGACAGCAATCCCAAACCCCGCTTTGGTCAGTGTGACGCAGGCATCGGCTGAACCGCACATAAACAGATCGGAAACGGTCCTCCCTGTTGCCAGTTTTTGTTGAATGGCATTCAAACTGTCAGGGCATCTCTGCGGGTCCAGCAGTAGCAGCCGTTGTGAACGAAGATCGTCCTCATCAAGCATTTCCCTATCCGCCAGCGGATGGCTGACAGGCAGGATGCCAGTTATACGGACCTGAGTCAGTTCCTTAAAAATACCCTCCATTTTCTTTGTGCTTTTCTCTTGGAAAGCAATGATTACATCGACCACTTCTTCATCCAGCAGTTGGTACAAGTGCTGGAACGGCACGACTTGAAACACTGGATGAAGCGTAGGATAGTAATCTGACATTTGCCGCAATATCCCAGGCAGCAGGTGCAATTCGTTGGAGCTGTGGCATCCAATGGAAAAAAACTGCCGTTCATCGACCACGGGTTCCTCGAACCGCTTTTTTGCCAAAGTAATGATATTCAATACGTTTTTGGCATCGTTCAAAAATATGAGTCCTTCCTGAGTAATCTCCACCGAGCGTGTGGTGCGCTTAAATAGCTGCGCGTTCAGTTCTTCCTCCAAAGAGTGAATCTGATGCGTAATTGCTGGCTGAGTCACATTGAGCAACTTAGCGGCTTTCGCAAAACTGAGTGTCTCCGCTACGGTCAAAAAACAGGTGAGTTGAAAGGTGTTCATACTGCCCATCCTCCGATTGATAAAAGTCCTTTATATATTATAACATTTTTTGAATTAACAATCAAGAGAATATGAGTATAATAAACGATAGCGCCAGTGAAAATTGTCTGCCGAACAATCGGAAACCAAATTTTGTCCACAGGGCTTATTCCTCCATTGATGGTTTTCTGTCACTCGGCCTATAGTCGGAAAAGCGGGGAACCGTGTAAAAAACTCGCTTGTTATTCACCCACCGCTGCAAGTGCCGGGTGATTTGCGGGGCGCTGGGCCGCTCATAGACCATAACGTAGGGGTCATACCCCAGGCCCCGCAGGGTTTCCACGCGATATAAGTCCTGCTCGTGGGTACTGCCATAATTGGTGAGGACATATACCTTCCGTTTGCGGAAATTTCGGATGGTGGATAGTTCCACAAAACGCCGGAAATAGCCGGTCAGGTCGGTGTTGGGGTCATCCCAGGCGAAATGCACCGCCTTTACCCGAACCCGATTCAGCAGGGCCACATTGTCCGGGGTAATCAGGCGGATGTCCAGCCCCTGGGAAAAATCCACATAGGCGCGGCTCTCCGCGAGCTGCAACAACAGCCGTTCATGCTCCGGGCAGGCCAGCAGATTGGGGTCCAGCAGCTTGATCTCCCGCTGTCCATCCCAAAACTCGGACAGGTCGGCCACCTGACGGCTCCGCCGCCCCTCTTTCCCTGAAACGATGCAAAATCCGCAGGCCCTCGGACAGCCACGGGTCAGGAATCCATAGGCTGTATCGGGAAACTGCGGATATAGCGAATAGTCCGGGCGCTGATGCTCCACCACGTCCGGCAGATCCGGCCCTGGACCGTAGCCGGTGCCGCCCCGGATGATTTGGTCGGCGTTGGCGATGTAGAGCTTATCTTTAGAATAGGTATCGGTGAATACCCTGCTTTTGTAGACAAGATCGTACCAGCCCTCCGGCCTCCACAGCTCCACCGCGTCGCCCCGTCCTTTATGGTAGGCGGACAGCTTCATCAGCACCGTATAGCCCATGCACGTCCAGATGGCCGCGCTGATATCGTCGCTGACGGCGATCCCCTGCACCAGCACCGCGTAGATTGCCACGCACACCATGATGAGAAACGCCTGGAAGCCCAGGGCGAACAGGGACTTCAAATAGTTCTGCCCCATGCCGCCCCATTCCCTGCCCAGCATCGCGGCCATGGGGATGGGGGCCATGCTGGTGACAAGGTATATTTCCAGCATACGGCCATAGGTGATGATGAAGATGCAGATGGTCAGCGCCCACATGGTAATGCCCACGATCAGCGACTGTACCCACAGGCCCAGCAGCGGCCCCAGATCCATCTCCAGAAGCCGTTCCTCCATGTCGGGCATGACGGCAGACAGATCGATGCTGGTATCCCCGATGATGATGCCGGACGCCTGGTTTACCACGCCCTGGGCAACGTCGAATATACCCATCACGATATTCCAGGTGTTGGTGACGATCAGGATGGCGCAGGCCGTCTTAAAGATCCAGCGGAAGAACACCGCCGTCTCAATATCATGAAAATTGTTCTTGTCCATGAGGATCTGCACCAGCTCCAGCGTCATGACAAAGGCCAGGATCACCCCGGCCACGGGCAGCACCACATTTTGGGACAGGGTTTGAACCATGTTGAAAATGCTGGCATTCCACGCCTGGGGCGTACTGCCCACCTGAGTTGCGATATCGCCCACCTTCTCGTTCACGCTGTCGAACATCCCGGACAGGTTGCTCATGATACCGCTCACCAGGATATCCTTCAGCCAGCCGGTGATGGCGTCCCATAGAAAATCCATAGGGGTCTGGCCCTCCTTTCAGCGCCCCTCCCGCCTGGGGCGGGAGAGGCTGTGGTTGGGATGGGACACGATCAGCCGAACAGCCCGGACAGCAGGGGGATCAGGGTGGTGCCCAGCAGGATGATGCCGCCGCCCGCCATCGACTTTGCGGTTTTGCCCGCCGCCAAGCGATATTTAGCATATTGACGCACGGCAAAGTGATTTGGCTCCCGTTCAGCCAGTTCCTCAAACATCAGGTCAACAGGATTCTTAAATTCTTCATCGTCCTCCCGGACCTCCATGGCGTTGATAAACTCAATGAGGGTGGCAAAGTTCTGTTCCTCCACCGGGGCCTCGTAGTGGATGAATCCAATCAGGGCGCAATACAGCAGGGTCTCGGCCTTTTCCCAAAAGGCATCCCCGCCTTTCTGCTCCCCTTTGGTGTTGGAGATCAATGTCGTGACCAGCTTCAAAATGTCCTTTTCGCTGTGGATGTAGGCGAATGGGTTGGCCTTTTTTATCCAGCGGTTCAGATCGCCCTTGTCGGTGGGGATGCCCTTGGCCTCCATCTGGCGGACGGCCACGCCCTCATGGACGGTGGGCAGCAGGTCAAGGCCCTGACGCTCATAGGAGCGGTGGTCGATGCGGCAGGTCAGCCCCTTTTCCTCAAACTTGGCGTTCACCATAGCGGCCCACGCCTCCCGCCAATGTTCCAGTGTTTCCGGGCTTCCCCAGTCGGTAGTGGGAACAGCGTCAAAGAGGGGCTTGCCGTCCTCTCCCATAATGCGGTTCCCGTCCTCGTCCAGACGGTAGCGGCGGCGCTGCTTGCACCCCCATTTGCCGTCTGGCTCAATGGGCCGGATGGGGCAGAGAACATGAAAGTGCGGGTTAGGAATACCGCCGTCCTCCTTGTCCGGCTGGTGGATGGCAAAGTCGGCAATCATGCCCCGGCCCACAAGCTGCTCCGAAACAAATTGCCTTGCAAGAGCGATGTTTTCCTCCAATGAAAACTCGTTCTGCAAGGCAATGTCAAAGCTATATGCAAGCTGGGCTTTCTTGCCGCGCTCGGCCTTCTCCACGGCGTTCCAGAGGGTGGCGCGGTCTTGGTACTGGTTGGGGGCCTGGGGCGGCAGGAGAATGTCTGTGCAGACCACGCCGCCCTTGTGGGTGTAGTCGCTGACCTCGCCATAGTATTCGCTATACAATTTCTCCCCGGCTCGGTAGGCGGCGGACGTGACAACAGACTGTCCCGCGCTCCGTTTGACCTGGGTAACGTGGAGATGGAACAGGGCCAATTATCCGCTTTCCTGCTGGTCAGTGGCTTGGCTCACCAGGGCGGCAACTTCCGGCAGGGAAAAGACCTTTTCCATCAAAAGAAAAAAGGCCCTTTCGCTCATGCCGCGCACCTCCGGGGCGATACTCTCCACCGCTCCGCCACGGGTGATAAGTCGGTGGTTTCGCTTCTTCCTTTCGCCTTGGGTGTAGTAGCGGATGCGGTTCTCATACCGCTGGCCTCTGTGCTGGTACTGCTCCAACTTAGCGGTGGCCTCAGCATACTCTTTCTCTAATTCTTCGCGTGACTTGTCCATCGTGTTTGACCTCCTTCTTGGCAAAACAAAAGACCGTCTACCTGCTGTGTCGGGTAAACGGTCAAGGGTAACGGTATTCGGTTTTAGCCTCGCTGGAAAGGTGCAGACGCAGAGCGGATGTACCTTTCCAGCGAGGGCGCAGGGATAGCCGCAAAGCGGCGCAAGGGGCGCAGCCCCTTGTACGGAGCGGAGCGACGCAAACGGCCCGGACTTTCGGAAGTCCGGGCCGTAGCCTCGCAGAGCGCACGATACATGGTCGCAGACCATGTATAGAAGTGCGCCCTTTGTTCCAAAGGGATTTTATAAGTCCATCATTGATGGGAGAATTTTGTTGAACATATGGCGCACCTTATCAATCCGGGTGTTTGGGCGGCGTGGCTGAAAAACTGGTTCGCCGCTGGCGATTTGATACCCCTTCAATTCTGTTAAACAAACGCTTCTCCCGTTTGTATAAAAGGTGAGGTCATTGCGGTACTCTTGCACACAGCGGGCAGGGATTTCGCCAGTAAAAATCACCTCGCTGTTTTTAACCTGGGTCGTTTCAATACTCGCGCAATATTTTGGTGCGTCATGATAAGCTCTGGAGAGATATTCCTGCGGCGCATAGAGTGTAAAAGAAAGATATGGTTCCAATAGCTGCGTCCCCGCCTTTTTCAACACCTGCTCCAATACAATAGGTGCCAATGACCGAAAGTCTGCGGGAGTGCTGACCGGACTATAATAAAGCCCATACTCAAAACAGATTTTACAGTCCGTTACCTTCCATCCATACACGCCTTGTTCCAGACCGTAGCGGATACCATCCAATACAGCGTTTTGAAAACTCTGATTCAAGTATCCAACGGAAACTTTGCTCTCATACTGCACTCCGGTGCCAAGGGGGAGAGGGGTGACGGACAGCCCGATGGACGCCCAGAATGGATTGGGCGGCACTTCGATATGAATGGTGTGACTTACCGCTTTCAATGGCCTCTCCATATAGATGACGGTAGGTTCTTTTGCAGTTGTGTTGAGCTGATATTTTTCCACCAGAAGATCAGAGATAATTTCCAATTGTACCCGGCCCAAAAAGGAGAGAATGATCTCATGGGTCACAGCGTCTACTTCATAGCGCAGAAGCGGGTCGGTATCCGCAATTTCTGTCAAGGCGTTTAACAAGCGTTCCCTCTGTTCTGGTTTCTCTGGTGCAATTGTTGTCCGCAGCAAAGGGAGAGGATTGTCGCTCCACGTTTCACGGGGCAGCAGCAGTTTGTTTCCCAGCACATCATTCAGCCGCAAACTGTCGCAGGGTACAATGACGATCTCGCCCGCATGGGCAATCTCTGTTCGGACAATCTCACCCTTTGAGGGGATACGCATTTCCGTAATTTTCAGTTTTTCTTTCCCTGCCAAGGCTACGGAATCCCGCAAATGAAGCGTACCGCTATACAACCGCAGATAGGCAAGGCGTTGGCTCTGGTTTGCGTACTCAACTTTGAACACAGTTCCGCACAATTCAGAGCTGTTCTGCCCGGTGGGTGATTGGAATGTATCTGTGACCGCTTCAATGAGTTGTCGGATTCCCAAGTTTACCTTGGCACTGCCATGATAGACCGGAAACAGAGAGACGCTTTGGATTCTCCTGTTTTCCTCCCGCAGAAGTTCTTCTTTGTCCATTGGTTCTCCGGCAATATATTTCTCCAACAATTCATCACAGTCCGCAATCACGGTATCCCAATTCTCCAGCCCCATGTTTTCCATGATGGATATATCCGGGGAAAGCTGCACGTTCTGCTTAATAATCATATTTGCGGAGAGCTTATCTCGGATAGACTGATACACACCTGGCAGGTCAATCCCGTCCTGGTCGATTTTGTTAATAAAGATAACAGTTGGGATTTTCATTACTTGCAGAGCATGAAACAGAATACGGGTCTGCGCCTGAACGCCGTCTTTTGCAGAAACAACCAAAATCGCTCCGTCAAGAATGGCAAGGGAGCGATAGACCTCCGCTAAGAAATCCATATGCCCAGGAGTATCCACAATGTTGACCTTACAATCGTGCCACTGAAAGGAAGTGACCGCCGTTTGAATGGTGATTCCACGCTGCCGCTCTAAAAACATGGTGTCCGTTCTCGTTGTTCCCTGATCCACACTGCCGGGCGCCTCGATTGCTCCGCTGGTATATAACAGGCTCTCCGTCAAGGTCGTCTTACCTGCGTCTACATGAGCAAGAATGCCAATATTGATGATTTTCATATGATTGTCCTCCATACAAGGCCCAGAAGGGCGCAAAAATCCCCAGCGACAAATACTTTTACCGCTGGGGATGATAGGTAGGACACACATGAAAACTGCGGCCAAGGCTGGCCGTTGTCTATCACGATATGAAATGAAAAGGCAAAAGTATTCTTAAATTGGGTACAAAAACCAAGCCCTCTCCTTGAGGACGTTTGTCTTTGTTCCCATTATCAAATTTTATTTAAGAATACCTTGCCGCATATTGATAAACTCCTTTGCTTGGATTTTTATAGTATAGCATATCAAATTCCCAAAAGCAACCCTGTTAAGATAAATTTTTTCTGTCACTGCACCTCCATATCTCTCTCGTGTATACGCCATACGCAACTCTTTTCAAAAAAGAAGTGGACGCGCTGGCAAAGCTGTGGTAGAATGAAACGAAAGAAGGTGAGGATGGTGGAGCTCAAAACGACAATCGCCCAGGGACTGCACGTCACAGATGACAGCGCGGGTTATGATGCCGCCTGTAAGCGTGTCCTGTCTGAAAAGGCAATCCTGGCGCGGATTATGAAGTCCTGCCTGGAAGAATACAAGGATTGCGATGTCAATGATATTGCCGAGAAGTACATTGAGGGCCAACCCCAGGTGTCCGCCGTCCCGGTGCTGCCGGACGAGGGTGGCACAGTCATCAGCGGCATGGACACCGAGGACAAATCGGTGCGCGAGGGGACAGTCACCTATGACATTCGCTTCCGCGCCATCGTTCCCGACTCCGAGGAACAAATTGCCCTCATCATCAACGTGGAGGCCCAGAACGATTTTTACCCCGGCTATCCGCTGATAAAGCGTGGCATATACTACTGTTGCCGCATGATTTCTTCCCAGTACGGCAGGGAGTTCACTGGCTCCCATTATGAGAAAATCAAGAAGGTCTACTCCATCTGGATTTGCATGAAACCGCCGCAGTATCGAGAGAACACCATTACCCGGTATCGGCTGGTGGAAGAATATCTGGTCGGCGAGGGCAAAGAACCCATCAGGAATTATGATTTGCTGTCCATCATCATGCTGTGCCTTGGCGGGCCGGATGGGTCAAATTATGACGGCGTATTGCGGATGCTGGATGTGCTTCTCTCCAACGAAACCAGCGAGGCGGAAAAGCGGAAAATTTTGCAGGACGATTACGACATTCAAATGACGCAGACAATGGAAAGGGAGGTGTCGGTCATGTGTAATTTGAGCAAGGGCGTTGAGGAAAAAGGCGTTGCTAAAGGTATCTTGTCCTCTATCAAAAACCTCATGGAAACGATGGGGCTGACCATTGAACAGGCTATGGCGGCGCTGAAAGTCCCGGAGGGCGAACGTCAGAAATATATGGATTTGCTGGAACGGCAGTAATGACAAAAACGCCACGGACTATCGTTGTCCCTGGCGTTTTCTGTATCTACGTTAGCTGACTTGAGCAGCTTCGGCTTCTGCCTGTTTCTTCCTGTGGTAGTTCTCCCGCCTCGCGGCAAGCATACGTTCATACCGGGCCTGGGCTTCGGGATCTCCGGCGGCAGCGTCCGCATACATTTTCTGACGGGACTTCTTTACCGCTTCTGACTGTTGCGCTCTCTGCTGCGCCAACTCTGCCGCCGCTACCGGGTCGGTTTCGGCGCGGGCTTTCAAATCCTGCAAAGCCGCCTTTTTCCGATTGCGATGGGCTTCCAGCCGTTCCGCTTCTTCTAGGGTGAGAGGCAAACCTGCCTCGGCACATCTGGCAAGTTCTTTCAACGTCCGCTGTTGGGGCTTCGGGGGCTGTGCGGACTTCTGCCTGTCACGCCACGCTTTGTGCTGCTCGGCTTTCTTCTGGCGGTGCGCCGCAAGCCGCTCCGCTTCCTCCGGGGTGAGATCGGCTCCATCCAGCTTGGCGAGTTCCTTCAGTGAGCGTTTGCGAGGCTTCTCTGGCTGACTGGCCTTTTTCTTGTCGCGTTGCTTCTGCTGATAGGCCCGATTGCGCTCTAACCGCCGTTCTTCCTCCGCCTGTTCCTCCGGGGTCAACAGGCCCGCCCGCTTCCTCGCGGTAAACTCCCGGCGCTCCTGCTTGTACCTCTCATACCGAACCTGGGCAAGCACCTGGGAGCGTTCCTCTTTCTCTGCCTGTTCCTCCTGCTGGCGGCGTTCTTCCTCCTGCTCCATCGGGGTCACAATGTCGGCGGGAACCTCAAACGCGCCAATGAAATTGAAATAGAAATCTAACCGCTGACGGCGCTGCTTTCCCCGTCCGTTGCCCTCATGGACAACGATTTTCTCGATAAACTCATTGAGAATGGGCGTAGTCAGTTCCGAAAAATCGGTGTACCGCTTGGCAAGGTCGATAAACTCCGTCATTCTCACCCGGTCGGCGTTCCAGTTGTCCAGCAAGCCCTGCCACTCCGTCATGGAGGCTTCCAGCGCGGCCTGTTCCTCGTCATACTCGGCAAGGAGACGGCTGAAATGCTTATCCGGCAGCTTGCCCGTGGCGTTGGCCTCGTACAGCTTCTTCACCAGTCCGTCCAGTTCGGCGTGGCGCTTCTTCGCCTGGACAATCTGTTTCCGGCAATCCTTGACTGCTTCCTCCTGGCGCAGACTGGATGCCTTTCGAACCCGCTGAACAAACTCCTGCTCGTTGTTGCGGACATACCAGCTTATCCGCTGGATGGCGGAGAGGATCGCCGCTTCCAGCTTTTGCGTGGCAACATAGTGAATGGTGCAATCCTCCATAGGTGCCCGGTATCTGGAACAGGTGAAAGCATCGTCAATGTACTTGCCTTGGACAAGACTGTTGTGGTGGGTCAGCTTTGCGCCGCAGTCGGCACAGTAGAGCAGTCCGGTTAAACGGTTAGGGGCATTACTCCGCTTGGGTGTCCGGCGCTTGGTTTCCCGCAAACGCTGAACATTGTGCCACGTTTCTTCGTCAATGATGGCGGGGACGGCTCCCTCAAATACAAATTGTTCCTCTGGCATTGTCCTGCGGGTGCTTTTAGTCTTGTAGTTCTCACAGACAGTCTTGCCCAGCACCTTGCGCCCCAGGTACTCCGGCCTTTTAAGAATATAACCCAGGGTGGTGGCAGACCATGCGTAGGGGTCGCGGTAGCTGTTGGCTCGAACAGGACAGCCGATACGCTTCCAGTGTTCGGAAGGGATGGGGATTTGCTCGGCCCGCAGCGTTCGGGCGATGCCGTTGACGCTCTGACCGTCCATGACCATCTGAAAGATGCGGCGCACAACGGCGGCAGCTTCCTCGTCGATCACCCACTCGCCCTTTTCTTCTTTTGAGGCGAGATAGCCATAGGGGACGGCCCCCGAACAGCGCAGGCCCTTTTCCATTCTGGACTTGAAAACGGTCTTGATTTTGCGGCTGGTGTCAGCAACGTACCACTCATTTATCACATCCCGGAAGATGGACATAATATCAAATCCATTGGCGGTGTCCAGGTTGTCATTGGCGGCGATAAAGCGGACGTTGTACTCGTCAAAGGTGCGTTTGAGCAAGCCGACCTCCACCACGTCACGGCCTATTCTGCTCTGGTCTTTGACAATGACGGTAGCCACATTTCCGGCCCGTATCTCGTCCACCATAGCGTCCAGGCCGGGCCGCTTGAAGGTCGTTCCCCGCACCCCGTCATCGGTGAAGTGGCGGACATTAGTGAAGCCATTTTTTCGGGCGTAGTCCTCCAGGATGCGCTTTTGATTTTCTACGGACACGCTCTCGTCAGACCGCCCATCGTCGTGAGATAACCTTTCGTACAATGCTGTGATTTTACCCTTTTGCTCCTGCTTCCTCATGTGTGTAACCTCCTGTTTTGTATTTTCACGACCTTTCTATCCTTATTATAGTGACCCTTTTGGGTCAGTGACCACAAACGATACTGGATAAGTTTTCGACGTACATTGCATCAGGTTGGGGGTAAGAAAAAACCTCGTTTTGCCGCTGCCGGAACCGCCGACGATCAGCACATTTTTGTTCCGGGCGGTCTTGGGATCTTTGGGGCGATTGTTCATGGTGAGCCGTTCCGTCTGCGTCAGGATGATGTTGTCCTCAAAGGCCGGGGCGATATAGGGGGCAATGTCCGCCGCTGTTCCCCAGCGAGCGGTGCCATATTCCATGTTTCGCCGGAACTTCTTGGCGTTTTTGGCCTTGTAATAGACCGCCACCCGCAGCAGCACACCGCACACCAGCCCCACCAGCAGATCGAAGGGATGAAAGCTGGGGAGGCTGTTCTGGAACGCGGCGGAGATGCCGTCCAACAGGTGCAGCAGCTTTTGGGAGGCGTCCGCCCCCTCCGCCAGCCGCCACGCCTGCCCCAGCTTGGTGGCAAACAGGCCGATCACCCCATAGGGCAGGTTGGACAGCGCCAGCTTTTTCACATTCACCTGCTTCACCGCTCCAGATCCCTCCGCTTCTCCCGGTTCACCACCGTATTCTTCACCAGCTCCTTAAAGTGAGCCAGCCGTTGCAGCACCGAGGGCCGGGACGCCTTTTTGACCTTGTTCCCGGCGTACTCGTTGAACGCGGCGGTGAGGGCGTCGGCGTCGCGGGACTTGAAGAAAATCAGGAACCGGGGCGGGTCGCTGCTCCTGTCCCGCTTGATGGCGTAGTCCACCCCATACTTCCGGGCGATACGCTCAAAATCCTTGATGGTGGGGTCGTTGATCTCAATGTTGGACACGCCCTGATCCTGCCCGATAAGCTGCTTCACCGTCTGCTTTCCATGCGGATGACCGCGCCGGGGATGCCCACGGTGGGGTTGTCCGCGTCCACCTTGCGGATGGAGCCCTCGCCGCTGCCGCCACCGCCGCCAGCAGGCTCGTTGTAGAAGGTGAAGGTGTTGGAGATGGAGTTATTGGGCATCACCGTCACCGTCTGGGAGGCGGTCTGGGCCACGTAGCCCTCCGGCACGGCCTCCTCGGTAATGGTGAACTGGCCGGCGGACAGGTCGTCCGCCTCGGAGGTCAGGGTAAAGGTGCCGTC
>ERZ808051.633-NODE-633-length-34144-cov-5.520151_pt1 | contig 34144 bp, 45 predicted proteins | sample MGYA00380199_ERZ808051 | MGnify/ENA primary metagenome ERZ808051 (study PRJEB31490, sample SAMN06133391) | mouse gut metagenome | isolation source: J11 | host: mice | place: China: Chengdu | collected 2015-05 ...
CTCAATTTTACCACAAACCATTGAGGAGTTGTTTTAATTTGTAACAAAAAGAATCCCGTATTTATGCGGGTTCTGGCGTTTCGCAAACGCCTAAGGTATACTTGCAGGAAAGGAGGCACACAAATGGAATGGTTGAAAAAACTAAGCGCAGCCATAGACTATATAGAAAATAATTTAGACGGCGATATATCATATGATGAAGCTGCAGAAATCGCCTGCTGCCCGACATTTTACTTTCAACAAATTTTTTCTTATGTAGCGGGCGTTTCGCTGTCAGAATATATCCAGCAATTCGCTTTTCCGTTCAAGTTACAGGAGGAAACGCTATGTCGTATCATATTACTCAAAAACTATCCATTCAGAAGTGTGGATTGCCATAAAAAAAGGACAGGGAGGACGGAATATGTATCATTTAAGGTTGAAAGGTGGCCACTATCAAATGGGTGTCAGGAGGGGGGAAATTTTTCAAAAAAGCAGTATCACATTCCCACTGCACCTTGATAGTTTTCAGCTTGAGCATGGAAGAAAAAGTGAACAGATATTGAAAGATTTTTTTCCCGAAGTTTGTGAAGAAATAAGAGGCGTCAGTGATACAGTCGGTGTCAGCTATCTATCTTTCGTATCATGGATGTTATGTATGGGCTGCTGTATGTATAATCTGGAAGATAATATCCCCATAGAGATCAGAGGGTGTACGGCCTTTGCCTATTTCAAAAACAATAGTGTAATTTATGGCAGAGATAATGATTTACCGCCATATTTAAAAAATGGGAGCAAGAGCGAAATCTATTCCCCGTCAAATGGAAACCGATTTAACATAACAACTTCTTCTTTCATAAACGGAGAAGAAGGACTGAATGAACATGGATTAGCAGTTGCAATGACGTTTGTAATGACCCGGCTGGAGAACATACAGGCAGGTTTCAATTCATGTTTTATCGTAAGGTATCTGCTTGAAAAAGCGAACAGCACAGAAAACGCGCTGTTCCTGCTGATGAAACTGCCGATAGCGTCTAACTGCAATATCCTTATGGCAGACAAGAACGGAGAAATGCTTGTTGTTGAATGTACGCCTTATGAAAAAAGAATTCGCGAAGCCGAACACATGAATAACGGCAGGATTGTGTGTACCGTTAATAGTTTTACATCTGATGAAATGAAGCGGCACGACGCAGCTAAGGGGAACGATTATCAATCTGTAAAACGGTATGATACTGTTATGGAGAATTTCAGCGCTCACATAAAAGGAAACCTGATTGAAGCAACCAAACAGCTTCTGAAGGGCGATTACGGATTTATGTGCCAATATGAGGAACCTGATTTTGAAACAGTCTGGAGTTCTGTATTTGATTTGAAAAATCTGATGATATATCGGGCGGAGGGCGACCCGCGAAAAAAGAAATTTGTTGTGGACAGCAGGTTACACGACATTGTGCAGGGAAAATAGGGGGATGAATCTCTTTCCCCTTTTTTCCTTTCAATAATCTTCAGCCAGCAAAAAATCCCCTAAGTGCACAATCTTTACGCCGTTGATATTGCCTGTGGCAAGCCCGTCTCTTGCCGATATAGACCTCATAGCCTTTTCTGCGAAGCTCAAAGTACACAATATTTTCAAGCATTGCAGCAATCGATTTCGGATTGAAGCCCCTCAACGATCTGATACGCCGCACTTTCATCAAAGTTACTCAAGGCAACAATAGGAAAGCCGCCCATGCGGATATATTCCGTGAGCAGTTCTTCCGGTGTGCGTCCGCTTGTTTTTTTGAAGTCCATATACTCGGCAAAAGAGAGTGTAAACACAGGAATGGAGAGATACCGTCCCGTCAGGTAGGTGGATATTTCACCTGACATCAGTTTGGAATTGGAGCCGGTTACATAAATGTCCGTGTTGGCGTTTTCCAAAAGACTGTTGACGGCCTTTTCCCAGTCTGTGATTTCCTGTACCTCGTCGAGAAGAAGATAGTACCGTCCGCCGTCCGTCATTTTTTCTTTGATACCCTTATACATCTCCTTATGGGTCATACCGTCGTCAAAATCTTCTGAGGTATAACGCATACTGATAATGTGATCAGCCAAAACACCGCTTTTTATTAAATCTTCCTGTAACATTTCTAAAATCGTGGATTTACCGCAGCGTCGGATACCTGCAAGAATTTTCACCAGCGGTACATCACGGTAGGTTTTCAGCAAATCTAAATAACATGGAACGAAAAAAAGGCAGGTATGAACCATATAGATCACACCCACCTCTTCGCAGGGCTGCTGATTTCCCCACAGCCCCTTTTCTCAGTCATTTTAGCAGGTAGCCCCGCCCTTTAAATGTTTCTGCGCGGCAATGTTTTCTTCTTTTCTTGCCAGCAGATCATCGGAAAGGAGCTGTTCCTGCACATTCTCAAATCCAATTCTTGCTACGGTATCGGCAAAACGCTCCCCGGTAATTCCCTGCTCACGGAATAAGAGAATTGCCTTTTCGATAATGGAAAGAACCTCTTCCTTGTCAGTAAATACCTTGTCTAAGTAAACGCCATGGGCCACCTTCTTGCCCCAGCGTCCGCCGATGTATATACGGTAACCGTTGGTGTACTCCTCAAATGCACCGAAAGGACATTTTCCAATACACCGTCCGCAGTGGTTGCAGGCATTCTCATCCACATGAACCTTTCCGTCCACCATCTGGGCCACCTTGATAGGACATGCATTCTCTATCTGGCAGACCTTACAGCCATGGCACTTTTCAAAGTTGATCACCGGAACTCTCTGGCCGATTACGCCCAGGTCGTTTAAATCCGGCTTCACGCAGTTATTGGGACATCCGCCCACGGCAATTTTGAACTTGTGGGGCAGCTTAACCCCTGCGTATCCATGGTAGAAACGCTCATGGATCTCCTCGGAAAGGCCGAAGGTATCAATAAGACCATACTGGCAGGTGGTTCCCTTACAGGATACAACCGGACGCACCTTGGAACCGGTTCCTCCCGTTTCCAGGCCGGCCTCCATTAAGAACTCGCGGAGCGGCTCAATATTATCGAAAGGAACACCCTGGATTTCCATGGTCAGACGGGAAGTCATGGTCACCTCGCCGCTTCCGAATCTCTCGGCCGCCTCGGCGATGGTCTTTGCTTCTTCTGCCGTCACCTTTCCGTTTCTTGTGATGACACGGCCGTTAAATTTGTCAGGAGTTCTCTTATCCTTTAAGAAGCCAAGGGCTTTTACTCTTGTTTCTTCTTCCTTGGAAACCTGTGCTCCGGTATTCTCCACCTTTACATCGTTAAAGGTAGCTCCGCCTTCCAGCACAAGGGTATTGGTATATCCGAAGTGTCTTAAGCGGTTCTGTAAGAAGTAACCTCTTTTTCCCTTTGCACAGACAAGCAGCAGTTTTTCGTCCTTGCCGATTCCCGGAAGCTCCCCATTTACCTGGGTCAGTTCAATGTACTGCGCCCCACGGACAGTTGGCTGCGGGGCCGTATCCAGAACGCGGTAGTCCTTGGCCTTTCCCGCGGCATACTCGGCGGGAGTCATGGTCTCGATCACGCCGTTTATCTTATTGAGCAGAACACAGACGGACTGCACAAGGGGATGGATGGCAGTGGAGAACGGCGGCGCATAGGCGAAATCTGCATTTTCAAAATCTTCCAGCACAGCTCCCATATTGATACCCATAACTGCAATGTCCACCATCTTGTCTACGGCTCCAGAACCCAGTACCTGGATTCCAAGAAGCTTATGGGTGTTTTTATCCGCAATAACCTTTGTGATAAAGGAGGAGGCATCGGGATAATAATGGGCCTTGTCATCCATGATGGAAAGTGCTGTCACCACATCATAGCCTGCAGCCTTTGCCTGCTCCTCTGTAAGTCCTGTGCGCCCGCAGTTCATTCCCGGGAGCTTCACAACTCCTGTTCCCAGAACGCCGGGATAGGTCTTATTCTTTCCGTTAAGAACCTGCGCCAGGGTCCGCCCTTCCATATTGGCAGAGGATCCCATGGGAGACCACTGGGGCGCTCCTGTGATCCGGTTCACCACCTGAACACAGTCTCCGGCGGCATAAACATCCGGAAGATTTGTTTTCATGGAGGAATCCACCAGAATGGTTCCCTTATTCATTTCAATTCCTGTTCCCTCCAGAAAAGCTGTGTTGGGACGAATTCCCGCCGCCATAATTACCAGGCCGCAGTTTAAGGTTCCGGCGGTGGTTTTCACGCCCGCAACCTTATCCTCTCCGGTGATTTCCTCCGCCTTTGTTCCTGTAATTACGCGGATTCCCTGCTTTAACAGATGCTTTTTCACGTATGCCGCCAGCTCCGGATCCAGAATATTGGGAAGAACCTGGGACGCAAAGTCGATGACCGTAACGGTGACGCCTTTCTGCTTTAAGTTCTCGGCAACCTCTAAGCCGATGAACCCGGCGCCCACCACAACGGCTTTCTTTACGCCATTGGCATCCACATAGGCACGCACGGAAACAGCATCCTCCGGTGTCCTCATGGTAAACACGCCCGGAAGCTCCATTCCCTTCACCGGGGGAACTGCCGGAGATGCCCCTGTGGCGATCACCAGTTTGTCATATGTAAGAGTCTCCTCTGCGCCTGTGGCCACATCCTTCACCTTCACAGACTTTTCTTCTGCATTCACTGCCACAGCCTCTTTGCCTGTCATGACATTCACGCCTGTGAGAGCGGCAAATTTTGCCGGAGTGTTGACAATTAACTCACTTTCTTCTTCAATGGCTCCGCCCACATAATACGGAAGGCCGCATCCGGCATAGGAAATATCTCTGCTTTTTGTAACCACAGTCACTTCCGCGCTTCTGTCTTCCCGTTTTAACTTGGCCGCGGTCTTGGTTCCGGCAGCCACGCCGCCGATAATCAGTACTTTCATTTTCTCTTCATTCCTTTCCCTTCATTTTTCACAACAATGTTCTATTTTGAAATTATATCATGTCTTTGACATGCTATGCTCCGCAGGATGTACAGATATAATGTCTGACAACATTATATCATAAAATGTACAAAAAATATACCGGGATTTCTCATTTTTTGTCATATTTATCTTAATGTCTGTGTTTTTCTTCTCGCTTTCTTAACACTCTTTCACTTGCAAATCCCCTCTGTCCCCTTTATAATAGTAATACTACTATTCACGGGAGACCGGACGAAAATTGCCTTACAGGTGAGCCTCACATCTATTTTCGTCCGGTCTTTCCCGCCCCGGGAACTGTAATATGGTAATAAGTGTCTCATGAAAGGAAGTTGATAGTAATTTGGGAATCAGAAAAAAACTAAAAGAGAAATGGCAGGAGGCGCTTCAGGCAGTGCTTCCCATTATCTGCATTGTACTGATGCTCTGCTTTACCATTGCACCGATCTCCTCCAGTATTCTTCTGTGCTTTCTGATGGGGGCTGTGATGATTCTGGTGGGAATGATGTTTTTTACGCTGGGAGCTGAAATGTCCATGACTCCCATGGGCGAACGGGTCGGCTCCTGCCTTACAAAAAGCAGAAATCTTGCGATGATCATTTTCATCGCCTTTTTACTGGGGTTTATTGTCACCATTTCCGAACCGGATTTACAGGTTCTGGCAGGTCAGGTTCCGGCAGTCCCCAATATGACGCTGATTTTATCTGTGGCCTTTGGTGTGGGAGTGTTTCTGGTTCTCGCCCTTTTGCGTATGCTGTTTTCCATGCCGCTTCCTCCCCTGCTTGTTTTATTCTATCTGCTGGCATTTGCCCTGGCAATTTTCGTCCCTGAGGATTTTTTAAGCATTGCCTTTGACTCCGGCGGCGTAACCACCGGCCCCATGACCGTTCCCTTCATTATGGCTCTCGGTGTCGGTATCTCCGCCATCCGAAGCGACCGCCATGCAGCCGACGACAGCTTTGGTCTGGTGGCGCTGTGTTCCGTGGGACCTATTCTGGCTGTGATGGTCCTGGGAATGATCTACAACCCCCAGGATGCCGTATATACGGCCCCTGCGGCTTTTGAAGTGGAAAACTCCAGACAGCTCTGGATGCTGTTTTCCCTGGAGATTCCTACTTATATGAAGGAAATCTCCATCTCCCTGATGCCTATATTCCTGTTTTTTATGGTGTTCCAGGTTCTTATGCTGAAGCTTTCAAAACGGAAAATAATAAAGATCCTGGTGGGGTTAGCTTATACATATGTGGGCCTGGTACTGTTTTTAACCGGCGCCAACGTGGGCTTCATGCCGGCCGGAAATTATCTGGGCCAGGTGCTTGCAGGGCAGAGCCATCCGGAAATTTTAATTCCCATTGCCATGGTAATCGGCTACTTTATCGTAAAGGCTGAACCTGCCGTATATGTGCTTAATAAACAGGTGGAAGAAATCACCGACGGTGCCATTTCCGCCAGAGCCATGGGAACGGGACTCTCCATCGGCGTAGCCATCTCTCTGGGACTTTCCATTGTCCGTGTCCTGACCGGAATTTCTATTCTCTGGTTTTTGATACCGGGCTATGCGGTGGCTTTATCCATTTCTTTCTTTGTGCCGAAGCTCTACACTGCCATCGCCTTCGACTCCGGCGGCGTGGCATCCGGCCCCATGACAGCTGCCTTTTTACTGCCGTTGGCACAGGGCGCCTGTCTCTCGGTGGGCGGCAACATTGTAACCGATGCTTTCGGCGTGGTGGCCATGGTGGCCATGACCCCTCTGATCACCATTCAGGTTATGGGGCTGGCATCCAGGATGGCCGAACAGCGCAGGAAAAAAGCTATGGGAACAAAAAGCCCTGCCCTGTCCTTTGATCTTCTGGAAGACAATGCCATTATTGAATTGTAGGTAACAGTTCGGCCTTGCGAAGATTCCTGGCAAAAAAGCGTTGAAAGCAAGAAGATGCAAGGCTGAACTGTTACAATTATAGATTGTGAGGTCTCTATGAATGAATTATATATGATGGCCACCATCAGCGACCGGAATCAGGTCCGCAGGTTCCTGGCCTTTTATAAGGAATACGGGATTACGGTGACCTTTCTTACCTTCGGCCAGGGAACCGCCGCCTCCGAGGTCCTGGATGCCTTCGGTTTGGAAGCGGCTGAAAAGGCGATACTCTTCGCCTTTGTCACAGACGCCGAATGGGAAAAAATAAAAACAGGACTCCAAAGACAGATAAAAATTGATATTCCCGGCAGCGGGATTGCCTTTATCGTCCCCTTAAGCAGTATCGGGGGAAAGAAACAGCTTCAGTTCCTCATAGAGGGCCGTGAATTTAAAAAAGGAGAGGAAAGCGCATTGAAGGATACAAAGTATGAACTCCTTGTGGTGATCGCAAACCAGGGATATACAGAAATGATTATGGATGCTGCCAGAGAGGCCAACGCTTCCGGCGGCACGGTAATCCATGCCAAGGGAACCGGGGCCGAAAAGGCGGAAAAATTCCTTGGTGTCTCTATTGCCGCGGAAAAAGAAATGATTTTCATGGTCACAAGAAAAGAAAATAAAAATGCCATCATGAAGGCCATTATGGAGAAGGCCGGAATCGAAAGCAAAGCCCGCTCCATCGTCTTTTCCCTTCCGGTTACAGAAACCGCAGGAATGCGGCTGATTGAGGAACTGTAATTCCTTCAAAATTCGGGCTGATATGGTTTCATCTGACAAACCATACCAGCCCGTTTTTATCTCCCAATTTGCCTTTATATCTCCGGCGCACCATGTTTCAGTGCATCATTATTCAACTCTATGTGCTGTGATAACTGTATAACTGTGTGCATTTACCGTTATCCTGCAGTTATCAATGGTTACATACCAGTTCTTTCCAATTCTTTCAATTTTTGCGTCTTTGTTTAAAATCCGTACTTTGCACCATTGAATAACATCATCCGGCCCAAGCAGCAGATTCTTTTTTATTCGTTCTGCCCCCATATCTGTCGTATGCAGTTTATCAATATTTTTAATCAAATCACAGATTGCATTCACACCTCTTTCCTTATTTCTGCTCCAGATTCCAGATATTCTGGTCCCGGCCGAAAATCAGGCATACGAGAATCCCCGGAATGGCGATGACAAAAAACAAAAGAGCAGCGCCTGAGCCTTTTCCCTCCCCGAAGATCAAAAGGAGCAGGCTTTGGGGCCTCTGGGCTGCCATAAAGGGCTCAAACACATAATCCACCAGCCAGCCGCCAAGAAAATATCCCACGGGAATCGTAAAAAACTGAAGCGTATTACGGGCGGAATATACCCGTCCCTGCATGGTCACAGGAATATGGCTCCGCATAAGGACATCCATGTTAGCCTGCATAATGGGAATGGCAATCCATCCCAGGGCGGCGCCCAGGCACCAGATTGGAACGGTTCTTCCAAACGCCAGAAGAAAATTTTCCGTACTCATGGACAAAAGCAGAGCATTAAAGAATACCCGGACCCGGCTCTTTGGGGCCGGGTACAGGGAGGCAATCACACTCCCGCAAAGCGTGGCGACTCCCACTGTCCCATTGACTAACCCCAGGGCAATCTTTCCTCCCCCGGCCCGTGATAACAGCATGGGCGGAAGGGCAGCTTCATATGTAGACGCAATCAGATTAATACATGCCATACAAAGTATCATATCCAGAATGCCGCGGTTTCCTTTTAAATACTCCAGGACTTCTCCAACAGACTGCAAAATAGTCTCCTCACATTTCGCTCTGCCGGGAATTTCCGGAATCTCAATCAGGAACAGAAGAGACAGGAAAGCAGCGAGAAACGTCAACAAGTCAAAGAGAATCACTGCATGGAGGCCAACCAAAGAATACATGGCAGCCGCAAAAACCGGAGTTAAAATATTCACAAGTGAATTGGAAAAAGAACGCATCCCGCTGGCCAGCTGGTAATATTTCTTTGGGGTCACCATGGTAATGGTCACATCAGACGCCGGCTGCTGAATGGTGTTCATAAGTCCGTTTAAGGCATTCAGGCCATATAGATGCCAGATTTTTAACCGCCCGGTGATGAAAAGGAACCAGACGCCCACGGTACAGGCGGCTGCAAAACTGTCGCAAACCAGCATAACCGCCCGTTTGTTCCAGCGGTCACTGATGGCGCCTGCAAAAATGCTCATCACCACATAGGGCGCATAAGAGCACACAGAAAGAAGCGCCGTAGTCAGCGCCGAACCACGCTCCTCATAGGTCCAGAGAATCAGTGCAAAATTAGTCATGGAACTTCCCAGGGAGGAAAAAGCCTGGGTCAGCCATAAAATTCCGAAATTCCGGATTTCTTTGATAAAATTATAAAATGCTTTCATTTTGACTTTGCTCCTTTTTCTTTTTTCATAAAAGTGCAAAGTCCTTCAGGACGAAACATCCTGTATCTCCATGTAGGTTCGTCCCTATAAGACCCTGCATGGAGCGGTTGCAATCATCAACATCCGCCATTCCTCCTTTTTCTTACTTTTCCCGTAACTGTTCAGTACTTTCACAGTTACCTTTTCTCCCAGTATAACACAGCCGCCCGGACTTTTCCAGCGGCTGTTCTCTGTGTTTACAGAATATTGGCAACAGTTCAGCCATGCGAAGATTTAGAGCGAAAAAAGCGTTGAAAACTTGTTTTCATAAGCATTTTTCACTCTAAATCTTCATAGGGCATTCGCCCGATAGGGAAAACCGGACGAAACTTGCCTTACAAATAAGCTTGATGTCAATTTTCGTCCGGTTTTCCCCGCCCTGTGAACAGTTACAGGTTATTTTCAAAAAATTCTTTCATTTCCTCACAGGCCCTGTCCTCGTCAGCTCCTTCCACCTGAACGATTATGGTGTCGCCGCACCTGATTCCCAGCCCCATGACAGCCATCAGCTTTGTGGCCTCCGCGGTTTTTTCTCCTTTCCTGATCCGGATGCAGCTCTCATACTGATGCGCTTCCTTCACTAAAAGCGCCGCCGGTCTTCCATGGACTCCAACCTGATCCTTTATTACATACTGAAATGTTTTCACACCTTGCCCTCCTTTTGTTGTGTCGAGTACTTTTGTCATGTGCTTTTCATGTGCATTTAGTATGGTTCAGTTATCTTTAGAGTATCCATGAACGAATAAACGAAACCAAAAATCCGGCAGGTTTATTCTACCAGCTTCTCCAGCTCTTTCACGTATTCTGTTCCGTCTGATGTCTTATGATTTGCCTTGGATGCATAAAGTCCCACGGCTGCCTGGGATTTTTTGATGGACTGCATGGTTCCGGCTCCGGCCACACAGCCGCCGGGGCAGGCCATTCCTTCCAAAAGATATCCGTTGTACTTTCCGGCCTTGGCCAGGGTCAGAAGCTTCCGGCACTCTTTAAGACCCTCCGCATTTGCCACATTGATTTCCGTATCGGGATACCGTTCCTTAATCACATTGACGACGGATTTCGCCACGCCTCCGGCCACGGCAAAGTTTCTGCCGTCTTCGGATGCATCGTTGACGCCTTCCGGATCCTCTTCCATATTTTCAATGTCCACATGCCTGGCGTCAAAAATTCCTGCCATCTCCTCGAAAGTCAGGACGAAATCCACATCGCTGCGGATATCACTTCGCATGGCCTCCAGCTTTTTTGCCGCACAGGGTCCGATAAATACCACCTTTGCCTTTTCATGCTGCTTCTTAATCAGCCTGGCGGTAAGGGTCATGGGAGTCAGTGCCATGGAAATACAGTTTGCATAGTCCGGAAACAGCTTTTTCGCCATCATGGACCAGGCAGGGCAGCAGGAAGTGGCCATAAACGGAAGCTTTTCCGGTACCTCTGCCACAAAATCCTCCGCTTCCTGGACCGCGCAGAGATCGGCGCCGATTGCCACTTCAAAAACATCGGCAAATCCCAGCGCCTTCATAGCCGCTCTCAGCTTTCCCGGCGTCACCTTTGGGCCGAACTGTCCCACAAACGCAGGAGCCACAGCCGCATAGACCCGCTCACCGGTCTGAATGGCGCGGATCACCTGGAAAATCTGGGATTTATCAGCAATGGCTCCGAAGGGGCAGTTTACCAGGCACTGACCGCAGGATACACATTTATCATAATCAATATCTGCTTTCCCATTCTCGTCTGAATGGATGGCATCCATGCCGCAGGCCGCCGCACAGGGGCGCTCCTGGATGATGATGGCATGATAGGAGCACACATTGGCGCACTGGCCGCACTGGATACACTTTTCCGGGTCAATTTTTGACTTTCCATTGGTTCTCTCCAGGGTAACCGCATCTTTGGGGCATACCTCCACGCAGGGATGCGCCAGGCATCCCTGGCACCCGTCCGTCACAAAGACACGTTTCGGTGCACAGGCATTACATGAAAATTTAATCACATTGATAAGCGGCGGCGTGTAATAGGTTTCCGGCCTGTCAGCCGCCTCAATCCCATCAGAAACCGGCGCCTGATTCGCGGCGCCCCGGTAGGGAAGCCCCATGGCCAGGCGCAGTCTCTCGCTTACAATGGCTCTTTCCAAAAATACGTCATTTCTGAAATTCCCCACCTCGCCCGGAATAATCTTATAGGGCAGCTCCTCGATTCGTTTATCCACCGGCCATTCTGTATGGTATGCCATCCTGGCCACCTCCCGGAAGATCCGATGTCTGATTTCCTGAATTCTTGTTTCCACACCTCTCATATGACTGCTCCTTCCTGATCTTATGGTGATAAAATCCCGTTCCTTCCTGTCCGGTCCGGAATGCGTAACCATTCAGTGCCCTCTGGCCGATTTCATCTTACGGCCGGCACAGTGAGCGCACAGACCTGCTGAACAGTTACCGGGATGTATTTTATTGTTAAAAATATAACACGTTCATATGGCGTCTGCAAGTTCTAATTTCCATACAATCAAGGTTACCGTTCCGCTTCCGGCTGTTACATTTTATTTGCAATTCCATGCCGCCAGAGTTATAATACATATAGCATACACTTGAAAGGAGAATTTCCCATGGGCTTTAAAGAAATCCAACTGACTGATCTTCAGTTTAATCCCTTCACAAAAATCGGTTCCCAGTGGATGTTGATTACCGCCGGAAACGAAAAAAAATTTAATACCATGACCGCAAGCTGGGGCGGCATGGGTGTCCTCTGGGGTAAAAATGTGGTTACCACTTACATTCGCCCTCAGCGTTATACGAAAGAATTTGTCGATGCCAACGATACCTTCACCCTCTCCTTCTATGGCCCCCAATATAAAGAGGCCTTAAATATCTGCGGAACCGTATCGGGACGCGACTGCGACAAAGCCGCTAAGGCAGGCCTTACCCCCTACTTTGTAGACGGTACTGCTGCTTTCCATGAAGCAGAGCTGATTTTCGTGTGCAGAAAACTTTATGAAGACCAAATGCCGCCTGAAAATTTCATTGCGAAAGAAAATGACGCCAAATGGTATCCCAATAAAGATTACCACACCATGTACATTTCTGAAATAGTGAAAGTTCTGGTAAAAGAAGACTAGAGCGGCTCTTTGCCGGCATACAGACGCGGCCGCGCTCCCGGAGGTCTTCCCCCGGTGCGCGGCCTTTTGTTTTACGATTTTTTATATCCCGCTTTCCATGGCATCGTTTAACTTCACCATATGCACATGGTCCTCCCACACGCCATTTATCTTTAAGTATTTTCTGGATAACCCTTCCCATACAAACCCGTTCTTTTCCAGCACCCGGAGAGATGCCCGGTTGCCCGGCATCACATTGGCTTCCACTCTGTGCAGCTTAAGCTCCCTGAAGGCATATTCAGTTATCATAGAAACTGCCGCAGTCATATATCCTTTTTTACAGAACTCCTGGTCCATTTTGTAACCCAGATAACAGGACAGGAAGCATCCCCGAACCACCTCGCTTAAACCAATGCTACCTATGATACGGTCCGGCGCTTCTGACTCTTTTATGAAAAACCGAAAGGCGCGCCCGTTTCTTCTTTCTTCTTCTTCCATCCTTAAAAGTTCTCTCTGATACCTGGCTGTAAAATATTCCCCGGAACGCTCCGGCTCAAATGACCGCCAGAATTCCTGATTTCTTTTACAAAATTCCGCCGCCTGCTCCGCCATGGATTCCTCTGCCAAAACAAGCCGGATTTTCTTGTTCTCCATATCTGGCCCTCCCTTATAAAACTTTACTCCCATTGGCCGTCAGCTTAAATTTTGCGCCCAGTATCTTCGCTGCTTCTCTGCACATTAACATCCGGCCCAGAAAAATATCAAAATAATCATACACGGTGCAGATACATTCGTCAATCTGAATCATATCCGGGCTGCTATTTGGGACTTTCACAGTAACCCCCATGCCCCACTTGCGTGGCACCACTATAAATGAAGGGGGCCTATGAACCCTCCGGGGGATGTGCAGCTTAAAGTAATTACCGGTATCAGACGTTGCGGGAAATCTTACTTACTGAAAAAGCTGTTTCGGGATTATTTACTATCCACCGGTGTGGCAGATGATGATATCATTGATTTGTCTCTTGATTTAACAAGTGATATTCGCTATCGAAACCCCTTAGAACTGGCTAAATATGTGCAGGCAAAAGTGAAGGGCAAAAGCAATCAGTTCTACCTTTTTGTCGATGAAATTCAAATGTCTGATGAGGTTTTAAATCCTTACAATTCTGATGGAAAGAAGATTACCTTTTATGACGCTCTAAATGATATGAAAACCTTGTCAAATCTCGATATTTATGTGACCGGAAGTAATTCTAAAATGCTTTCTTCAGATATTCTTACAGAGTTTCGTGGCCGCAGCGATGAGATCCGTGTTCACCCTTTAAGCTTTGCAGAATACTATTCTGTGGTGGGCGGCGATAAAGCAGACGCTTTTGACGATTATGCCTTTTACGGAGGAATGCCGCTGATTTTATCCCGCCCTACGGAAGCGGCAAAGATGAATTATTTACAGTCACTGGTTTCCGAGGTTTATCTGAAGGATATTGTTGAGCGCAAAAAGATCAAAAGAGAAGATGTTCTGGCATCCATTCTTGACTTGCTTTGTTCCTCTGTCGGCTCTCTTACCAACCCGGCGAATATTACAAACACCATCAACTCCAGGCAAAAGAGAGCCGGTGAAAGTGTTGTAGCTCACAATACAGTAAAGGCATACATTGATCATCTGGCAGATTCGTTCCTGTTCAGTGAATGCAAGCGGTGGGACGTGAAAGGCAAGGATTACTTTGACTATCCCAATAAATACTACTGTGAGGACATAGGTTTAAGAAATGCAAGAATCGGTTTTCGTCAGCAGGAAATGACGCATATCATGGAAAACATCCTGTATAACGATCTTGTGATCCGGGAATGTGCAGTAGATGCAGGTGTCGTTTATTTAAACGAAAAGAATTCAAAGGGAAAAATCAATAAAGTTGCAAGGGAAATTGATTTTATTGCAACCTCCAACGGAAAGAGAACTTATATTCAATCTGCTTATGCACTTCCGACCGAAGAAAAGGCAGAAATCGAAAACAGGCCCTTTTCTTTGACTGGGGATTCATTTCCGAAAATTATTGTCCGCCACGATATTCGCAGGCGTTGGTATAATGACAGCGGCATATTGAATATTGGCATTATTGATTTTTTACTTGATGATTCTCTGCTTTGATGAAAATAAGTCCTGTACTGCCGCCGGAAAAAGCAGCAGACAGGACTTTTTCTGTAACCGTTCAGGCTGTCTTGACGGTTCCCTTTTTCTATTATCCGCACCGTTCAACAAATTCCACAAACAACGGCGTCATATCCGGCCCATGATAGGGATTGGGCACCTGCTGATCGTCACGTGCACGTTCCGGATGCCACTGATATCCAAATAACGGCAGAGATTCATGTTCAAAGGACTCTGCGATGCCTTTGTCCGAGCGGGAAGTAACAATAAGCCCCTCTCCCAGGCGGTCCAGTGTATTACGGTGATAACTGTTCACCTCAAACCGTTCCCCAAACAGGCGGTAAACCTGGGAGGACGGCACTGCATTTACCATATGACAGCAGCCGTTGACATGTTCTTCGTCAACATCCTTGGGGAAATTTAAGATCAGGCTTCCGCCCATGGCAACATTGATTAAATGAAATCCATGGCAAATCCCCATCACCGGTTTTTCCCGCTTGCGAAATTCCTCAAATAATGGGAACTCCATCTCATCCCTGGGGATATTGGTCGCACCCGGAATGAGCCATTGTTCTTTAAAAACGCCTCCGTAACGGCTTGGGTGGATTCCTCCGCCGCCCGGAAGCAGCAGGCCGTCACAAATGTCTGCATACTCTGATGCCAGATCGGTCTCCGCACACATCACCGGCATTCCGCCAGCCGCATAAACTGCTCTCGCATAATTCTTATATAATTCAAACTTAGGACGCCTCTCATAATCCGCATCAAAAACATGATCACTGGGCGCAATTAAAATTAACGGTCTTTTCCTGTTCATGAAGGCATTAACTCTCCTTTTCTTTTTTCATATCTTCCACCCGGTGGCATGCCACAAAATGTCCGGGAAGCACTTCCCGCAGGACCGGTTCCTCCTTTTTCAGTAATGGATAAAAGACCGCGCCCATCAATAAGTTCTTTCTTATAGAACAAAAAACAGGCATCTGACTAATTCCTTTTATCAGATGTCTGTTTTTTGTAACACACTTATTCTAATCTCAATCAAGTTTTTCCGTCTCTTAGTACAGCTTTGCTCCTGCCGGAATCCTGTCATCCACCATCAGGAGATTTAATCCCTCATGGCCGTCCTCCTCATGTACTGCCGATATCAGCATTCCACAGGAATCAATTCCCATCATCTTTCTGGGCGGCAGGTTTACGATGGCGATTGCCGTCTTTCCAACCAGTTCCTCCGGCTCATAATACTCGTGAATTCCGCTTAAGATCACGCGGTCTGTGCCGGTTCCATCATCCAGTACAAATTTTAAAAGCTTTTTGCTCTTGGGAACAGCCTCGCATTCCTTAATCTTTACTGCGCGGTAATCAGACTTTGCAAAGGTCTCAAAGTCCACCTGCTCCTCAAAGAGCGGCTCGATCTTAACTTTGGAGAAGTCGATGGGTTCCATGACTTTCTCTGCCTGAACGGCCTTTGCGGGAGCCTCGGAAACTGTCGAAACAGGATTTGCAGCGGTCTTTTCCTCTTTTTTCATGTCATCAGAACCGCCAAGGGACTTCATTGTCGGGATTAGTATTGAGGTTTGTTTATCCTTGTCCGTCTTTTTCTATCTTTCCCATAAATAAAGGATTTTCAGACTTTTACACTCCGCTTTTGTTTCGTCTTTGTCCGTCTTATTATTTTCAATCCGTGTAAAAATTCGTGTAAAAAACCACCCAAACATCATAACTGTTGAGTGGTTCTTCTGCTGATTATCCAATTTTAATTTTGCCCTCTAAGTTCTTAAATGCCTCCTGTTTTTTCCCCTCTGTAGCTTCCGCATAAACATTCATTGTAGTTGAAATATCACTATGCCCCATTATCTCTTGAATAATCTTTAAATTTTGTTCGTTTTCACAGAATCTTGTACAAAACGTATGCCGGAGATTATGTACTGAAAAATGCCTAATCAATACTGGCTCTCTTTTCTCTTTCTTGGCGTTTTCCGATTCTTCTGCATTGTAATCTCTAATTATCCTGCCGATTGCCCTATTGAGTGTCATAGGATTATGCACATATCCCTCACGATTAAGGAATACAAAGTTTGAGTAACCATCAATCTCACAATCGCTAAATCCTTTCTGCATCTGATTCTTTCGCTCTACAAACAATGCTTTTCTGACCTCCGACAACATGGGGATTGTTCGTGTTCCTGCTTTAGTCTTTGGCGTTGTAATGTGCATTTCACATTTTCCATTGTCCTGCTGCCTATAAATCAAATTATGATTGATTGAGATAATATTGTTTTCAAAATCACAATCACACCATCTTAACCCGATTAACTCGCCTATCCTGCATCCAGTACCCAATAAAACGGTAAATATCGGCAACCAGTGATTATATATAGGAGATTGTGCCATATATCCTATAAATGCCTCCTGTTCCTCAATCGTCAATGCGTGTCTCTTTGGTTTCTCCCAGTTATGGGATTTCTTGATTTCCTGCATTGCCCCATCACTCGGATTAGTTCGGATATATCCATCACGGACGGCCAGTGTAAAAACCGGGTGCAGAATTGTATTGATAATCTCCATTGAATTAGGTTTAAATTTCTTTTCCTTAATCAGAGAAGTATAAAAGGCTTTTACATCGGAATACTTGATTTTGCTTAGCTTCTTCTTCCCCAAACTGTCATGGACATAGTTTTTATACATATAGTTGTAGTTTGTCCGTGTGGACTGTTTCAATTCTGTTTTTCCTGCCATATACTTTTTGAACATATCATTTAATGTGGTAGTATCGGCTTTTTTGCTATCTACACCGTCCTCCATGTCACGCTGTATCTGTCTTTCTTTTTCTCTCAATTCTTCCAATGAAAGAGCATATACCGTCTTTTCCTTCCCCTCTACTGTCCAACGGTACATATACCTACCGTCTTTTCTCTGGCTCTCTCCTGTCCTTAAATTCCTGCCTTTGTTATCTTTCCTTTTTTCTGCCATATAACACAACCTCCATTCTTTCAGATAATGCGAAAAAGGGGAAACAACAACTTTGTATTGCTCCCCCTGCCGCTTACTCCCTTACTCTCACTTTCAAGCCGGACAATTCCACATCAGAATAGCCGACAATATAATATTCTCCGTTCCGGCTCTCTACCCGGCTACAAGTCCATATCCCGACATTTTCCCATTTATCCGTATCATAGTTATAGGTTTCCTCGATACGCATAAACTCTATGCCGCTTCCGCTTGTATAGTAGTGTCCTTTGTCCGTTTCATATCTGCCGCTTGCGTTCATGTGAAGTCTGCTAACCTCTTTAACTGGCTTGTCATAATAGGAAAGATCGACTTGTATCTCGTCCAATTTATAAAGGATATTGCGATATTCCTCCAACTTCTGCCGCTCGTCTGCGCTCTTAATCTGCTTGTAATCGTCCAACCCGGATAAATCGTCATAATCACGATAGCCGGAAATGTAAAGCACTGTTTCAAGCTGCCTTTTCAGCTTTGCCATTTCGCCAGATAATGTCTGTAAATCTGCCATTATTCCACCTCGCCTTCCAGTTCCTCCCGGTACTCGCTTACAAGCCTATCATTTTCCTTGTCACACTCTGCTTTGAAATAATCGTGCAATTCCTTTTCCGTATCTTTAAGAAACTTCTTTATGTGCGCCTCATAAGCTGCACCATGCAAAGATAACTTTTCCTGTGCGTTCAAATCATCAATTCGTTCCCTTTCTTTTTCTTCGGCTTCTTCCAGTGCATCCCGTACCTTATCATCAATATAGTTCACGTCCTTATCTTCCAATTCTTCCCGGTATGCTTCCAGTCTGCTTTCAATATAACTTTCCTGCTGTGTTGTCATAGCTTTACCTCTCCATTTTTGATATTTTTAAGGATTTCCAGCACTTCATAGGTATTCAGCAAAATTTCATCAAGTCTTTTTATTGTGTCGCTTCTGCTGGTGGGTGGTTCGTGGTGGTCTTTGCTCATTCTTTCTATCCTCCTGCTGAATTTTAAGATATGTCTTTGCGACTGTATAAATTTTTATAAGGTCTGCCGTATTGTCAATTTGTCGCATGATTTCCGAAACCTGACTTATCAGATGTTCTTTCATTCTGCACCGCCTTTCTTTACCGACAACATACCCATAATAAAGCTGTATGCGCTTTCGATAATATCAAGGTTTTCCAGTTCGGACACAATGCGGATAACCTCGGCTTTGCGTTCCTCCATTTCCTCATGCTCTGCCCTGTGTTCCTCTTTGCGGTACTTTGCAAGAATATAGTAATAAATCTTAAATAAATAGTCCTCGTCACGCATAGCAAGCACCATTTTAAGGATTAAGTGCTTATATTTCATTCGTCACACTCTCCCCTCTGTTCCATGTCCTTAATACGTTTTACCGCCTGTTCTTCCCGGTATGCGCTTTTTGTTGCCCCATAGATGAATTGCAAAGAGGGAATGTCGGTCACATCTCCAAGCATGATAACAATTTCTTTCTTGTAGTCCTCTGCGCCCATCACTCGCCGCCCTCCTTGCTATCTCCATATGCTTCATTTAATGTCTGGATTGCAAAATATACTCCGTCAAGCGTGATATGAAGAAAATCGGAAATCATATTCTGATTAGCCGCAAAATGCAAGGCTTTTTCCTGCGTGTTGGCTTCCTCCTTTTCCACTGTTTCAATTAAAACGCCTAAAACCGTCTGTATTAACTCCAATTTGGAAGTAGCGGTAAAAATCTGGTCTAAAACATCATTTTTCGTCATTGTGCCGCCCTGCCTTTCCTGCAACACTTTTAATAATCGCCGCCGCAAGCGTTACCAGAAAAGCAATACGCCAAAACTGTTCACGATGCTTTAAATCTCTTAAAATCTCCATTGCTAAACCCATATTCTGTTTTTTCATAATTTTTACCATTCCTTTTTTACGCCGGATATGGTATATTTTTAATATCCGGCTTCGCTGTGTGTCCGGGTTACTTGCCCTTGTCAGAGTTGCCGCTCTGTGAGGGCATTTTCATTTTCTTCTAATCTGCATACACTTCCTTTCTTTGGCTCGCCTTATATGGCGAATGCCATTGTTTCTAGTTCTTGCGGCTGTAAGATAGCCAGATAAGAGAATAATTGTTATCTCATAAGAAAATGGGATGAAAAGCAATTTTCAAAATACCTAATCTTCAATAATAACAATGTCCTTTGCCGATAAATCCAATGCTTTACAGATAGCAGGAACAACTTTTACTCTCCCCATTCTGTTACCATTCAACGCATTAGATACCGCCTGTTGACTTACGCCGCCTTGCTTAGCTATCTCCGCAGCCGTCAAGCCTTTTTCAGCCATTGCAAGATAGATTTTTTTTGTATCTAACCTCATATTCATAGCATTACCTCCAATTCTGATATTTACAATCAAATGATTGATTTATATACATTATACCAATCTTTTGATTGATGTCAATACTAAAATTTAATCTTTTGATTTATTTTTTGAATTTTTTTTGATATACTCATGTATGTGGAGGTAAAGAGAAATGAATATAGGTGATACTATGCGTAATATACGCAAGCAAAAAGGCATGACTTTACAACAATTAGCAGATATTTTAGGATGTTCTCAACAAAATATTTCTCAATACGAAAGTGGAAAAAGAACGCCCAAGCTAAAAACTGTACAGAAAATAGCTGATGCATTAAATGTAAATGTAAATGATTTATTGGAAAGTCCTCTTGATGATTCTCCGATCTATCAAGTGTTAAAAAATGTTGATTACTCTGATTCCCCTGTATCCAGAAACTTTATAAATTCGCAATTAACAACACAGATTCATGATTGGCAACAAATAGATATTGAATTGGTAAAGACATTTAAGAAACTAAATGAAGATGGAAAAGCTGCAGCAGTTGAACGCATAGAAGAACTAACAGAAATACCACGCTACACCAAAAATAAATTATCAAATGAGGAAGAATAAACATGAAGAATAAAGGTATTAAAAAATCCGTTAGAGATGAGATTTTGGTTGAAATTGCTTTGCAATATAGAGAAAACCAAAAATTGGAGCAAAAACCTCAAAAAGTACGCCTATTTGAAATATGGCAAAAGCAAAAAATGCCCTATTCTGATTTTATAGATGTGATATTGGCGTTAGAATCTGATGATTATTTGCACTACGAAAAAGCAGGAAAGAATACCCAAAGAGCGGTAATCGGTAATGAGCGTGTTCCACAAGAATTTGTTACTCTTGAACAAAAGGCTAAGTCTTTCCCCGAAACCTTGTCAGACGAAAAAGAAAACGAGAAAAGACTCAACCTCAAATATCCCATTATTTTAGCGATAATAACAGCATTGATAGGAATACTATTATCCAATGCGTCAACAAACTGGCTATCACAGATATTAGAGAAATTTTTATCTCTGTTTTATTCCTAAAATACCAACACTGCAATCTGACTTTTAATGGTCTGCCTTTGCAGTGTTCTTTGTTTTGTTTCTTATCTTCTCTAGTCATTAACCTTGCCTCCTTGTTTTCTGCTGAGATATATCCCCCAGCTTTTCCGAATTTCGTACAAGCCTATTTTTATGCATTTCCTCAATTTCTGCCAGATGCTTTTTATATCGTTCCTCTGCCTCCACTTGTTTAATTGCTAGATGCTCCACGATAGAAGAACCATGCTCATAAAAATTATTGAAACTGCCCCTGTACAATCTGCTCTCGATAATATCGAACTTTTGCAGCAGTTCACGCCTTGCCTTGCCCATCCGTAGCCGCCGCAGTCCTTTTTCCTTTATCTGGCGTATTCTGTCAAAAGACAATTCTTGTTCCCTTGCCACTTGCGCCATAGTCTTACCATGTAGAAAAATTTCTTTGATTATATCATTCTCTCTTGCGGCTGTGTAACGCTCCACAATGCCCCATAATTCATTTTCAGCGTGTTCAGAGTATATTTTATCAATCGTATCATTTTCAACGCTTAAATCGGCTTGTAGCGTGTCCGCAAGTGTCAAGCTGTTATCTTCTGATATAGGAATGTCTAAACTGGACACCCCTTTCATATAGCCTTGTATCTCCTGCACTTCTTCCACTGATACGCCCAATAAAGCCGCTATCTCCGTTGTTGTCGGCTCTTTGCCCTGCTCCTGCCTTAACTGGCTTGTGGCTCTCCGTAGGCGTGTTATTTTCTGCCTTATGTGGCTTGGTATTCGTACAGTAGAACCGCATTTTTCAAGATAGCGTTGTACTGATTGTTTTATCCAATATTCCGCATAAGTCATAAACTGTACATTTCTATCTGTTTCATAATGTTGTATCGCCTCCCATAATCCGAAGTAGGATTCTTGCAATAAATCCTCCATAGGTTCATAGGCGGCATAAGGCTTTATGAATTTTTTAATCAATGGTAGATTGCTTTCATACAGTAATTGCATATTATCTGTTGCAGAAATACCGTTCTTTATTTCAAAAACAATTTCTTCATTGCTCATTGCAATACACCTACTTTCTGATATAATGGAAGTAGGTAAATGCTGAATATAAAGAGAGGCTAATTCCATGATGAGGTTATAACCTCTCTTTTTGCTTTAAAAAATGCTATTCTGCTATTCCGTTAAGTGTTTCGTATAAATCAGCGTTTTGTTTTTGCTCTTTTGCGAACATATCTCCAAAAAATGTATTATCTTCCATTCCTGCCGCTGTCTGCTCTATTACCGTCTTATCCTTTACTTTGCGGATATTCTGCATCGCCCTTTCTGCCTCCCGGTACTCTGCCGCCTTGCCATTCTTAAAACTTGCGATTTCGTCATAATGCCCGGAAAACTCTGCCGCCATATTTGATATAGTGTTATCCTCTGCCAATCTGCAAAGAAGCATATTCCTAACTTCTCCCTTTGCGTTTCTTAACACATTAGAAATAGCAATACCTTTCTGAATATCTGTGAACTGTGTCCTCACTGTGAAATATGCCTTGTCCGCTTTCTGACTATCGCTTAATCTTCCAACCTTGCCGCCATACATCTGCTTTGCACGTTCAATAATAGTATCATTCAGATACATATGATTGACTTTCGGTCTTTCCTCTGGGTCGTTTGTTCCGTAGTATTTGAAAATTCTGTTTAATTGGTCGGTCAACTGGTCTAAAACTGACATTTTTGTATCATATGTGCTTTCTATGCCAATTTCTTCCGGGTCAATTCCGTTATGCTCTGCAATGTCAGACAATGCCCTGCTCGCCCAATAATCGCCCTTTGCTCCGATTTTAGCCGCAAATGCCTTTAATTCAAGGGCAGTCATAGGAATGTTAGCGATTGCCCGGACTTTTGCAAGTAAAGGCTCATTGACGGTCTGCACCCGGAAAAGTTCCTGCTCTCGTAACGTCTCTACATCCTGCAATGCTCTGTCAGCGGCTTCAACCTTTAATCTGGTAAGGGCAGAATCACAAGCATTTTTAATCTGCTCCGTTCTCTCAATAAGCATTTTTGAACCCGGTTTATAATTGTCGTTGGCTTCTTTCAGTTCCCTTTCTTTTGTTCTCTGGATTTCGTCATACCTCTTTTTGTACTCGTCCGCCTCAAACTTCAAACCCTCTGCCACAACTGCAATATTTGTTGTCATAGTCTTTTACCTCTCTTTCTTGTTTGTAAATAATTCCATGTTCCGGGCAATCGTCTTAATTCTGGTTTCCCGGTCTTGGATTGCCATGATTTCTTTTTGCTTCTGCTCTTTGGTCTTTTCCCCTTGTCTTTGCTTCATAACCTTTTATTCTCCCTCACTCTCGTTGCTCGTTTCTGCTTCAATTTCTTTCTTTGCTTTCAATAAGTCTGCCATATTTGACTTTCCGACCGCCTCCCGGAAATGCTCATTGCTAGTCGCTTCAAGTGCATCCGCTATCAATTCAGCCATAAAAGGATTATCTTCTACGTTGTCAAGCGTGGCGGCGATCTCAATCACATCATCAAGTTTCTGTGCTTTATGTACCGTCTGAATGGCTTTTTTCATTTCAGACAGTCCATTTTCTCTAAAATCATCAACCCTTTTATTAAGTCCTGCCATTCTTAACACATCCGTCAAGCGTTCATCATCAGCGCAAAGAGCAAGGATAATCTGCCGTGTTCTCACATCAGCATTTTTATAACTGTTTGCAAGTCTGATACTCTTTGACAGAAAATCCGGCTGGTTTCTGCATACAACAAGGACACGCTGCGCCTTTTGTTCCGGGGTCAGCTTCACATCTGCATAATCTCTTGTAAACTGTTCTTCCAGTTTGTAAACGGTATTGTCTGATACAGAACGCATTATTTCATATCGAGTAGTTTCATCTCCGTTGTAGCCATTTAAGAAAGTGTTTAGATTGCTTTCCAACTGGTCTAATGCGTCCAGTTTTTCGCCAATTTCTGCGCCGCCTGCAAGGTACTCACAATTATTCTTTTCTGCAAGCTGTGAGATATAGCGGTCACTCCAATAACCGCCGCCGTACTTTTCAGATAAAATATTAACTTCTCGCTGTGATAGCGGCATATCTGCAAACCTTTTTAGCATGTCCATCTTTTTTGATTCCGTGTCCGTAACCGTCAAGGCGTTTTCTGCCCTCTGCCTTGCGCCCTCTAGTTCCGGCATAACCTCCGCAAGAACCTTTTCCCGACTCTGTGTCAATGCCGTCTGGAAGTCCGCTTCAATCTGTGCTGATTCTGCCCGGTAACGTGGCGTATTTGGTACTAACTCATGTTTTAACCGCTTTAACGCCGCCTTGCGCTCTCTTTCGGCTTCGTTATATTTATTCTTATAATCAGATACCGCAATAGGGATAATGTCAAAAATTGTTTCTGTTTTCATGTTTCATACCTCCAATTATTATTTTGAATATTCGTTATAAAGTTCCGGGTATTGCTGTTTAAATGCAACTCGCTTTTGATACCCCATTTTGTTAAACTGTTCCTTTGTTGGCGGTGGAGATTCCCTCGCCCCAGTTTCCACCCTGCTGTTCTGGAATGTTTCAAGCTGTTTCCGCAACTCGATATTTTCATTCTGCAATCTTCTGTATGCTTGTGCTTCTCGCTCGTTCATGCCTCAACCTCGCTTTCCGGCTTTTGCCCTTTTTATTATTTTTTAATTTTTTAGAGTAATCGCTTTTCTTTGCAAAAAAATATTCTGGTGACTAAGTAGAGAATATTCATTCTCTCCATATAACCCCTCCCCATGCTTTATTTCAGCATTTTCCTAACGTAATACTGGAATATTACTTGTTATATGTGTAGCAGATATTTTTCAGAATCAACTATAAATTTGATACAATCAAGAGATTTAACTTGACACACCACAATAAATAAATCCCTTAAATACGCTGTTTATTGCCCCACATCAACCGTATTGTTGCAATTTATGTTGTAATAACTATCAGTGCAACCCATTAGGGAAGTAATAGACTGCCGCCCTCTGTGGCTCTACAGGCTTAAAATACTCGTCTGGGTTTTCTCCAGCTTCTATCAATTCCTGTCTGCATTGCTCTATCCTCTGTAAAAGTTCTTCTCGGCTCTCCCCGGTTATTGCCATCACATCATCTAAAGAGAAATACTCATGCTCACTAAATGCAGATGCAAGGCTCATTCTCAAACCGCTGTATATAGCTTCTAATGACAAATCATAGTTCTGTATGCCATCATCTATAATCGGTTCTAACTCTGCTCTGGTAACGCCATATTTGCCATAATTCGCAAGCAGATTATTTATAACCATTTCCCTATCCATACATTTTCTACCTCATTCTTTCCTTGTTTTATTTACCCTTATTACCTCTGATTTTCATGTACTTCTATTATCTCAAATGAATAACACTATCTTGTAAAAGCCTTGTTTTATCATGTTTGCGTGAATTGTTTAGGCTCAATCTTTGTATATTACACGGCATTTTACACGGATTGCCTAAAATCATGTACTAATTGCCGTGTTTATTCTGCCGCTGTGTCCGGCTCTGTGTCTGTCAGATAAGGAAGCGTTGCATTACTGTCACCCATATCTCCCAGACGTGGAAGCTGTGCGGCGTTCTTCTCCCCATCCTCTTTTGGCTTTCCCAATCGTGGCAACTCTGCCGCCGTCAACACCCTTTGCTGTTTATCGCTTATAGCTTCAACCTTAAATTCAGATGTATTTGTATAACCGTGGTTATTACAAGCGTCAAACATGAATACTACTGGCGGTATCTGTTGATGAAAAGCCAACTCTTTTTTGCAAGCACTTATTGCATTCTTTGTCTGTTCTATGAAGTTTCGCCAACTCTCGCCCCTCTGCTTCTCATATGTTAAAATTGTCCGGCGCGTCAATCCAGTAAAAACCGCCCAACCCTCTATATCTGGTACTAACTTTTTATCAATGTCCGGGTTTGCGTTCGTATCTTTCACATACTGAAAATAGTCAATAGTTGTCTGCCTAAAATCTTCTAGCCCTTGTTCCGTCTCTGGATATGCTGGCGGTCTGCCCTGCTTCAAACTCTCAATAGTTGTGTTTAACACCGCTTCAAGTGTGTTTTCTGCCCCTATCGGCTCTGGTGCGAAGCGACGGTATTCTTTTGGCTGTAGTTCATTTTTCATGTTTAAAACCTCTCTTTCCTGCTAAAATTGATGATTTTATATCTTTTTTCGTGTGAAGAAAATAGGCGCACAACTTAGATTTTCACGCCCTCATCAGCATCTTTCTTCTCTTTACTGATTCTTTCCAATTCAGACAACGCCGCCAAAATCAAATCCCGGCTCAATCTGCTATTTTCATATCCCTTTACAATTTCTCCCGATTCATCAACAACATTTTCCCAAAATTCATCATTATCCTTTACATCTGAATATTTTCTAAAGAATTTCCATGCTGATGTAAAGACGGAATAATATCGCTTTAACTCTTGTTCTGTCATGCCAGCGCCTCCCAACATTTCCTTTTTAGCAACTGATATACCTCTGACAACTGATCTCTGCAATCTGGTTCATCTCGAACCACTCTTTCAAACAGTTCCGACATATCCGACAAAATACCGTTTCTCTCTTGTACCGTCCTAACATCTGCTATCCGTGGTCTGAATTTATCGTAAAACCACATGATTGTAGGGGAACAATGTTTAACTTCTGATAATGCTTTTATTTTCATGTTATCTCCTTTTCCATGTCTGCCAGATAAAAGGGCTTGCTTAACTGGCTTCACAACTTCAATTTTTCCAAAATGCTACTATGTCAACAAAGTCTACAATGTTACAAAACAATCTCTTTACCATTACTATTTGCCCTTATTTTCTTCTTTCCTATAACTCTTTTATATTCTTGTAGACAATGTAGACATTGTAGAAATATAGATAAAATAAGGATTTATGATGTCTACAACGTGTCTACAATGCTTGTCTACATTTTCAATTTTTCATTAGTCAAAAGGCAGTTCCATTTCATTTTCCGGGTCTATCTGCATAAATCCCTCTGAATTTGTAACGGATTGTAGACATTTTTCAGATGAGTTTGTAGACATCTTTTGAAAACCTCTCTGCTGTCCGTACTCCCCAAATCTGCTAGGATTTTTCATCTTCCCCCATCCCGGCAACGAAAGAATAATATTGTTAATTTCTCCTGCTTGCCATTTCTGCGGCCTGCCCTGTTCTCCTAATGCTTTTTGCCATATTTCAATCGCACAAGTGCGCTGTTTATCTGTAAGGTATTCTGTGATAATCCCAACTTTTCCATCGTCTGCCATACTGTCCTCTTGTAGCCGTTGTGCCTCTTCTCGGCACGAATCCGGCAATATCAACTGCGGTTTTTCCGTTTTCCAGATATGTACCGCTTGCGCCCATGCCGCTTTCATATCTTCCATAGCTTCTGGTGCAAAAAGACTTTTTGTCGGCTCGTTCACCCCTGTCTGTATAATTAAAAATCTTCTGTTTCCAGTTTCATCTTGGAGAAAATCGCTTTTGTTTGTTGTTCCTGCAAATACACATTGACGTAAAAATACATCTGTACGCCGCTCATAGGGAAGTCTTAGTTTGTCCTGCGTTGCTGTCAGAAAACGCTTGACAGAATCAACGCCGCCCGCCGTTCTTGCCAATGATTTCAGCTCTGCAAGTTCAATTATCCACGAACCCATGATAGATTGCGCCGCCTTGTCGGAATCCAGACTGTCAAGCGAATCATTAAACCATTCATCTTTTAAGGCAAGTTTTCTCAAAAATGTACTCTTGCCAATTCCTTGCGGACCCGTGAGAATCATTGTGTAATCAAACTTACACCCCGGCTCATATACTCTCGCAACTGCCCCTACCATTTGCAATCGCATAACCTGATAAGAATACTCTGAATCAACCACACCCAAATAGCACGGTAACAGACTTCTTATATTTTCTTTTCCATCCCACTTAAATGAATCCAACATTTCCCGGACTGGATGAAACTTATTCCGCATACTGACATTTTTCAATGCGTCAAAATAATCATTGCGGTTTTTCATATCGTAATCAGATTGCAAGATAGAAAATAATGCGGAATCGTCATAACTGCTCCATGCCCGGTTATTATCCGATTGCCAGACAATATCCCCGACAAGATAAGTCTGTTGTGAAAATTCGTCAAACTTTATTTTTCCTGCAAATCTTTTATCATTTTCTATTATGATTTCACAGTTGCGGACAGTTTGAAGGACTTTGCGGCTCTTTTCGTTTCCATCTCTGTCATAATCAATTTTATAAGCCAATAGACCTAAAACATCTTTGTCACCATTCAACTTTACACCTCCTAACCGCCCCTCCTGGCTGTCTTGTCAATTCAAAATCCCTTTGTATTGTAATTTCCTTTATCTCGTCTGCCGTGGCTTCAAACGCTCCGCAATCTGCCAGAACCGCTAAAACATCTAGCAGCCATTGATAGCGATCAGACGGTAAACTTTCGTGATATGCTTTCATGCGTGGGTACGTCTTGCAGTCTGCCCCAGTCAGAATATCCAGCCTGTATTCCGTTGTTTGCAGTTCATTCACACAATACGCCCATGTGTCACTAAATGGCTCAAATAGCCTCTTTTCTATGACTGTACTGTAAATTACCGCCCACCGTTTCAAATCGTCTATTTCGCCCCATAACGCCCGGTAAAAGGCTTGTTTTCGTTCTTCTTTCCGGCGTTCCTCCAACTGCTGTAACTCTATGCGCCGCTGTGCTTCCTGCCTGTCCGCTTCTCTGGAATCCGTCAACTCATAAAAGGTTTGCAATTCCTTTAGGGCTTGCCATTGATTGCACCCTTTGACATAAGCCACAAAAGCAATGCAATCTCCCGATAAATTACCGTTGGCAAAATCACAAAATCTATTAGAGTTTGGATAAATGGCAAGGCTCGCTGTCTTGTCGTGCGTTGCCGGACTTTTTACAAAATAACAACTGCCTTTTCGTCTTGGCTCTTGGTAAAAATCAGCGGCTACCCTTTTTATCCCTATCTGGCTCAATTCCTCTTTAGCAAGTACAAAATCTGATTTCATAAATTGGCACCGCCTTAATATTGTTCAATCGCCTTGTCTAGCACTTCAACATCAATGCGAACTGACCTTCCAAACCTGCGTACTGCATTTTCACGCTCTGCAAGTTGCATTAAAGAAGTTCTACCGATTTTATATCTCTCTACCGCCTGTCGAACTGTACAAAGTTTAATAATTTCATTTGAAAATTGTGCTTTATTCAATTTCTTTACCTCCAAATCTTACATTTGCATTGCGCCCTGCATGAATTTATGCTAACATGGTTTCAGACGAACAAACACGGTCAAAAAAGGTGTTTATTTTAGGAGGTTTAATAAATGTCACGAACAAATAAGGTTGAAGAAAGAAATTCTTCCAAATGCTCATATGAATTTTCTTATATATTTGCCAGTCGTTTAAAAGAAGCTAGGGAATACAGAAAACTTAAGCAAGAAGAAGTTGCTGAAAAATTGGACATTAGTCCTAGAACTTACCAGCATTATGAAAGTCTTAGCGAATCTAATGTGCGAGTTCCAAGTCTTGAAATTGTAAATGAATTATCAAAAATATTAGATTGCGATATAACATATTTAACTGGCGAAAATGAAGAAAAAGAGTTTAGAAAAGATACTAAACACGCATCAATAGTTACTGGTCTTGACTATGACGCAGTAGAAATATTAGAAAAATCTAAAGATATAACTGAACCGTCAAAAATATTTGAACATTATCTCGGAAAGCGCATTGTGTTTCTTTTAAATTATATGTTAAAAAGTAAACGGTGCAGACAACTATTAGATTATCTATTTTGTTATTGGTTTAAAGATTATTCGCATACTGTTGAAAATGACGGTAGCGGCTCAAATACAATTACTTTTGAGGATAAATCACTTATAGATGATAGGAACATCAGTTTTTATGTATCAGATATTTCAGAAAATATATTCTATTCATGGATAATGCAATCCATAACCAGAATAAAAGATAAGGAAGAAACACAAAAAGCAGATATTTCATCTTGTGAATACACCCCTCCAAAAGAAAAGATACAAGACGAAATTCAGAAAATAGACGATGAAATAAAGGAAAAGGAACGGAGAACATATAAAGAACAGTTTCCATTTACTCCTAATTATGCCTTGCAACTTGTACATCATGACGCAACCGGAGAATGGAAAGAGTTTCCATGCCTCGCTCAAAATATTACTTCAAGAATCAAACTAGACATTTATACTGACAATCAAATAGATGAATTAACAAGATATAAGGAAGAAGCAGTGGACAAACTCGAAAGATTATATCCCAAATCAAAACCCAGAAATAAACATTGAATTTAATCATTGCCATATAAAGGCAAGTCAATATTATTTTCATTATGTCGAATTACAGAACACAAAAAAGACTACCGGCAACTGCTGATAGTCTTTTCTTTCCTTTACACGGTTTTACACGTATCAAACTGCAATCCGTGTAAAGTCCGTGTAAAATCACTATATATTCTTTATCCAACATTTAAAAAATGCTTTATTTATGCGGTTTTCAAGTCTTTTTACTTATCAAGGCTTTTCATCGTCGGGAACAGCAGTACGTCTCGGATGGCTGCGGAATTTGTCAGCAGCATACACATTCTGTCGATGCCGTATCCGATACCGCCGGTAGGCGGCATACCGATCTCAAGAGCATTTAAGAAGTCCTCATCCGTATGGTTTGCCTCCTCATCTCCCTGGGCCAGACGGGCTTCCTGGGCGCGGAAACGCTCTCTCTGGTCAATGGGATCGTTAAGCTCGGAATATGCATTGGCCATCTCCCATCCGTTCATGAAAAATTCAAAGCGCTCCGTGTATTCCGGATTCTCCGGCTTCTTCTTGGTAAGCGGAGAAATCTCGATGGGATGGTCCATGATAAAGGTAGGCTGGATCAGATGCTCTTCTACGTACTCCTCAAAGAACAGACTTAAGATATCACCCTTCTGATGATGGGCCTCCACCTCAATATGGTGTTCTTTGGCTGCCGCCCTCGCCTCCTGGGAGCTGTGAATTTCATTAAAATCCACACCGGCATACTTTTTAACAGCATCCACCATAGTCATGCGTTCAAAAGGCTTTCCCAGATCCATCTCGATTCCATTATATACAATTTTAGTGGTTCCCAAAACCTCCTGAGCCACATAGCGGTACAATCTTTCGGTCAGATCCATCATGCCGTGGTAGTCAGTGTAGGCCTGATAAAGCTCCATCAGTGTAAATTCCGGATTGTGTCTTGTATCAAGGCCCTCGTTGCGGAATACGCGGCCGATTTCATATACACGCTCCAAACCGCCCACAATCAGTCTCTTCAAATAAAGCTCCAGAGAAATACGAAGCTTTAAATCCTCATCCAACGCATTGAAATGGGTTTCAAAAGGTCTTGCCGCCGCTCCGCCCGCATTGGCAACCAGCATGGGAGTCTCAACTTCCATAAATCCCTCATGATCCAGAAATCTGCGGATTGCTGCGATGATTCTGGAACGCTTAATGAAGGTATCCTTTACCTCCTCGTTCATGATTAAGTCCACATATCTCTGGCGGTAACGGGTATCCGTATTGGTCAGTCCATGATATTTTTCCGGCAAAATCTGAAGGCTCTTGGAAAGCAGAGTGATGGACTTTACATGGACAGAAATCTCACCCATTTTCGTTGTGAACACAAAGCCTCTGATTCCAACGATATCGCCAATGTCCATTTTCTTGAAATCTTTATAGGAATCCTCGCCGATATCGTCCCTCGCCACATAGCACTGGATATTGCCCTTTAAATCCTGAACATTGCAGAAAGAAGCCTTTCCCATCACTCGTTTGGACATCATACGTCCGGCAATGGAAACCTCCTTTCCTTCAAATTCTGCATATTGTTCCTTCACGTCTGAACTATGTGCGGTTACATCATACTTTGTAATTACAAAGGGATTCTTACCGTTCTCCTGCAAATCGGCCAGCTTTTCACGGCGCACCTTAAGAAGCTGGTGGATATCCTGTTCCTGCCCGTTTCCCTTTGTCTTTTGGTTTCCCTGCTCTGCCACTGTTATCTCTCCTTCTGTTATGTTAATCAATCGACTCTCTTAATATCCAGAACCTTGTACTGCAGGATTCCGGCCTGGGTTTCCACATCAACCACATCTCCGATTTTTTTGCCAATCAGGGCGTGACCAACCGGGGATTCGTTGGAAATTTTATTCTGAAGGCTGTTGGCCTCGGTGGAACCCACAAGCTTAAACTCTATCTCCTCGTCGAACTCCACGTCAAACACCTTAACTACACAGCCGATGCTGATTTTGTCCAGATTTACCTCATCCTCAACAACCACTTCCGCATTTTTTAAGAGCTTTTCCAGCTCTTCAATTCTGGCTTCGATGTCTCTCTGCTCATCTTTCGCTGCATCATACTCAGCATTCTCGGATAAATCGCCCTGTTCTCTGGCCTCTTTAATTTTCTGGGCGATTTCTCTTCTGCGGTTTACTTTTAAATCCTGAAGCTCATCTTCATACTTTTTCAGACCTGCGTAAGTCAAAATATGTTTCTTATCTGCCATGACATCTTACCTTCCTTTAAATCCAGGGCACAATACCCCTTTATAACTACATTCAAGGTATTATAGCGTAAACCCCTGCCATTGTCAAGAACGGAACTCTTGAGTTTTCATGAGAGTTTTCACGATTTCGTAACAGTCCAGCCCTGCATCTTCTTGCCCGCGTACGGGAGTTCGACACTTGAATAGAAGAAAAATCGTTACAGGCCGCATAAAGCCTGCCTTTTTTTGCGGTATGACCGGAAAGAATACAGATAAAGGAAATCCATTGAACCATGCGGGATTTTGTGGTATTATGAATATGGAGAAATATATGTATAAGGCAGGTGACATTATTGATGGAACATAATGCGGAAATTTCAGAAAATATACAGCAGGAATCTGTTCCTGTAATGAAACGTACTATTAAAGACAGCGTTTTTACAAACCTTTTTAAAGATAAAAAGTATTTGATACAGTTATATCAGGCACTTCACCCGGATGATGAACAGACTACCGAAGATGACATAAAAGATATCACCATCAATAATGTTCTTGTTGATGATATCTATAATGATCTGGGATTTTCAGTAGGTAACCGGCTTTTGATACTGGTAAAGGCTCAGGCCACATGAACAGTAAATATTTTGTTCCGTATCCTTATGTATCTTGTACAGACATATCGGGAATATTTTAGAGTAACAGAGCAGGATATTTATAACAGTACAAAATTGAAAATGCCAAAACCTGAATTGTATATTATATATACGGGAAACAGAAAAGAACAGCCAGAAGAAATATCTTTTTCAGAAGAGTTTTTTGGCGGAGAAGAAATTTGCATAGATGCGAGAGCAAAGATTATTTATGATGGAAAAGAAGGCGATATTATCCATCAATATGTGACATTTACTAAAATATGCCAGGAACAGGTATCAATCCATGGAAGAACCAGAAAGGCTATACAGGAAGCAATCCGCATCTGCAAAGACAGGGATGTGCTGAAGGAATATCTCGAAGGCAAAGAAAAGGAGGTTGTCAATATGATGATGGAATTATATGATCAGGAAGAAGTTATGCGTTCCTATATCAAGAGCAAGGAACATGATACAAAAGTTGAAACAGCGAAACGCTTATTAACAATAGGCAAACTATCATTTGAAGAAATTGCTATTGGATCTGGCCTCTCTTTAGAAGAAGTAACGGATCTGGCAAGTCTGCAGTTAGCATAATTTTTTAACCTAATAATACTTTACTAAAACAGAAAAGCAGGATATTTTACAAAAAAACAAAATATCCTGCTTTTTTATAAATTTAACAGATTTTATACAAAGCCTCCATTTGGAAAACTCACTTAATTTTTATTAACATATCTGTTGCGGCTTCCAAAAACCGTGACATATATTCTGTAAAGAGCATTTTGTTTGTAACATGGGAGCTAAAATCAATATTATGTATATCTTCGCAATTTGCGTATTTATTATTTTCCTCATTTTTTAAAGTAGTCGTAAATATAATTTGATTAGAAACCTTTTCAAACATTTGCAATGCTCTTTTTTCGCGATCAGAAGACAAATCCTCTATTTTGGATACCGTCTGCTTTCTAATGATGCATGTGTAACGATCCGTGATATGAAAGAGTTTGACCGATGCGATGAA